>Ga0180009_10006394_pt1 | contig 12368 bp, 9 predicted proteins | sample OS_PC_MetaG_FD_123537 | JGI IMG/M metagenome (GOLD analysis project Ga0180009, IMG submission 123537) | Groundwater microbial communities from the Aspo Hard Rock Laboratory (HRL) deep subsurface site, Sweden - OS_PC_MetaG | ecosystem: Environmental > Aquatic > Deep subsurface > Groundwater...
GATGCCGGTCTTGAACATCGGCCTGCCCGACGCCTTCATCGAACAAGGCACGCGCGAGGAATTACTGAGTTTTTGCGGATTGGATACACAAGGCATATTGCAGAGCATCGAGCAATTTTGCGCGTGACCTCATCGGCGAAAGCCGGCTTTGCTCGATTGCCCTTAGTCGTAGGGTGCGCATCGCGCACCCTACGCCTTCGATATAAGCCGCGGGTGTCAAGCATCATTGGTTTTCCCTCACCTAACGCTAGGTGAGAGACTAGCGCTAGGCGATCCGCGTAGGGTACGCTGTGCGTACCATGGTAACCCCGAAATGTTCATGTACCAACCGAACCGCCAGGGCACGGCTTTCGTACGCGCAGCGTACCCTACAATTTATGTAATACGATGAGAGCTGAAGCTTGGGAAAGAGCGTGATATTTCAGTTTAAAAAGCGGGAACACAGCAATTAACTAAAAATGGCTTTTTTCGAAAGCTTAGCTGCAAGCCCAATCCTGCCATGGAAATAGCGAAAGATTATTTTTCGACTAAATGCAGATCATTTTCCTCGCACCATTCGCGAGCGGCTTTTTTTGTAGCCTCTTCTTCGAAATGGTGCCATGTTTCCAGAAGGTCGTTACGGTCCGCCCAATCCTTAAATTTCGCATAGGCGCCGCGTTTTCGGAACATGGCCCTGACTCGATCATAATCGGATGAACTATATTTGTCGACGAAAGACCAAACCAATGACGTACCAAGATTAAGATCATGCTTATCCGGCAGGCTAATATAACGGGCCGGGTCATCCAAATCGTTGGGCAGTTCCTCCGCCCCTTCGAAATCCATGTACTCGGAACGGATATGGATTTTACCGGTTTCGAGCGACAAAAATGCTTCGCTTGCATGATTGGGATCGGCGCTGATGAAGTGTATGGCAAAGAGTAATTCGTTTAATTCGACAGTCATGAGTAATACGTTTCCGAAAGCTAAAAGAAATGATTAGAATAGTCGGCATGAAAAATCGCTAATTATACCTTTCGCACTTCAAACTTCGGCGATGATTAAGGAGGCGCCGGGGTAATCGGTCGATTTTTGCTCCTGCAAAATCGACATTCAGGCCATCCATGGCGCGTGCAAAGGCTTTGCCAGGATGCAGGCATAGAGCCTACATGGACGTATTCACCCAGCACCTAAATTATCCAAGATAGTTAACCATAGCTAATGGGCTTTGGAATTTAGGTGCTGGGTTCACGGCGTCCTTTGACGATCACCCCGGTGCCGAATTATGATCTACGATTGGTATATCGCCTAATCGAACTGAAACTTCATGACTTATTCGCGTAGAAAATTTTTACACCACGCTACGGCATCGGGCTGTTACGTCATAGCCGCTTGTGCAGGACTGATGACTCCGGGACAAGTTTTCGCCGAATGGGCCGAAGACTATTTCTCGCCGGGAAAGCTCGAACACACGCTGGATCGCTTGTTTGCCGGAGCGGACATTGCCGATTCCGCTGCAATTTCGCTCAACCTACCGCTAATCGCCGAAGACGGAGCAGTCGTGCCGATCAAGGTTGCCAGCACGCTAAGCGATGTCGAAAGCATCGCAATTCTGGTCGAGAAAAACCCGGTACCGCTAGCGGCGATTTTCACATTGTCCGAAAATACCGAACCGTTCGTATCGGCACAACTAAAAATGGCCGAAACCTGCGATGTTATTACCGTAATCAAAGCTGGTGATAAGCTCTATAGCGCACGTCAACAAGTCAAGGTCACGATCGGCGGCTGCGGAGGCTAACATGACCAAAACCAAAATTCGCCTCAACGCCAAAAACGGCAAAACCGAATTGAAAATCTTGATCGCGCATCCGATGGAACACGGCCGCAATCGCGATCCGGAGACACAAGAATTGATTCCGGCGCATTTCATCAAGACCTTGACGGTAAGTCAAAACGGAAAAACGATCTTGAGCGCACAGATGGCCGGCAGCATCTCGAAAAATCCTTATTTTGCCTTTTGGTTAAAAGGCATTGCAAACGGCGACCTGATCCGTGTCGACTGGCTCGACAATCAAGGCCTCAGCGGCAGCGCCGAACAACGACTAGCCGAACCGTCATGAGCAAAGGCTTACGCTATGTCTATCCATTGTTGCTAGGAATCCTGGCCGGATCGGCACTTGCCGACCCGGAACAGGACCACAAAGCCTTGACCGAACATTACCGGACATTATTTCCTAAATTGACGCTACAGGATTATGCCGACGGCGTTTATGCAATCGACCCCGGTGCCCGGCAATCCTGGCGGGCGATCGAAGAATTTCCGCCGTACGAATGGGCTTTGGAAGAAGGTAAAACCCTGTTTTCGATACCTTTTTCCAATGGCGCTCATTATGCGGACTGCCTGCCGAATCGCGGCATCGGCATCGCTCAACTTTATCCGAAGTGGAATAGCGAAACCGGCGAAGTCGTTACGTTGGCAAAAGCGTTGAACGACTGCCGCGAACGAAACGGCGAAACCCCTTTGCCCTATCAAAAAGGCGAGATCGCATCTTTGCTCGCCTATTTGGCCTCTACAAGCCGAGGCAAAGCCCTCGCGATCGAAATCCCCGATAGCGACCCGCGCGCCTTGGCCGCCTATCAAGCCGGAAAAGCTTTTTATTACGAACGGCGCGGCCAATTGAACTTCAGTTGCGCGACCTGCCATGTGCAAAACGCCGGCAAACGACTGCGCTCGGAAGTGTTAAGCCCGTCATTGGGCCATACCAGCCATTGGCCGGTCTATCGTTTGAAATGGGGTGAAACCGGCACGCTGCACCGGCGCTTTGCCGAGTGTCTCAAACAAGTCCGTGCGGAATCGCCCGGCGCGCAAAGCGCCCAATTCCGTAATTTGGAATATTTTTTAAGTTATATTGGCAACGGCATCCCGATAAACGGCCCGAGTATCCGCAAATGATCAAAACTCAACCTAGCTGCACAGACATCTTTGAATCGGGACTAATGCCTTGCGAAGTCGCGCTTTCCCGAATTTTAGCCAATCTTCCGACTATTAACGGCTATCAACGTTTGCCGATTGAAAAAACCCGAGGACGCACTTTATATGAAGCCATCGTCTCGACTCTAAATGTACCTGCGCATACCAATTCGGCTGTCGACGGCTATGCATTGCACAGCTCCGAACTCCCGTCCGAAGGAATCAAGCGACTTGCCGTAAAAGGCCTTGCCCTGGCCGGTACTCCTTATCAGGGTGCTGTCGAGCCGAGTACCTGCCTGCGCATCATGACCGGTGCCGCCTTACCTAAGCCGTTCGACACCGCGATCATGCAAGAGCATGTCGAAGCCGAAGACGGCTTTATCGCCATCGATAATCGGCATAGAGCCGGCGATAACGTTCGCCGTGCCGGGGAAGATATCAAACAAGGTGAAACCGTCTTGGCTCCGGGACGCTACCTCACGCCGCCGGATATCGGCTTACTCGCTTCACTCGGCATTAACGAAATCAATGTCAGACGCCCACTGGTCGTCGCGATCGCCTCGACCGGCAACGAAATTTTTGCTCCATTTGAAACGCCCGGCGAAGGCGGCATCTATGATAGCAATCGTTATAGCCTCTTGGCGGCACTGGACAGACCCGATATCGAAGTCGTAGATCTCGGCATTATCGAAGACGACCCCGATACTTTATTGAAGCGTTTTAACGAAGCGGGCCGTTATGCCGACCTTATCATCTCATCGGGCGGCGTTTCGGTTGGAGAAGCCGACTTCACGAAAACGGCCCTACTAAACTCAGGGCAAGTCGATTTCTGGAAAATCGCAATCAAACCGGGCCGGCCTTTGGCATTCGGGCGCATCGGAAATGCCGCGTTTTTCGGCTTACCGGGTAATCCGGTCGCGGTATTGGTCACCTTTTATTATTTCGTTTTACCGGCCTTGGAAAAAATGCTCGGCATCGTCGATAAGCCGATCGCTCCAACAATCATCGCGCGTACAACCGAAAAACTTCGCAAAAAACCGGGACGCACCGAAATACAGCGCGGCATCCTCAGCCGCGATCAAGATGGCGACTGGATCGTCAGAACCACCGGCAAACAAGGCTCGGGCATTTTGATGTCGATGAGCAAAGCCAATGCGTTTATCATTTTGAATCATCAAGATACATCTAAATCCGCCGGCGATTGGGTTACCGTAAGACCCTTTTGCGGCATGTTTTAGCCCCCTCCGAATAAATTATTAGATATTTAATGTCAATTCTGTTAGATTTGCATTTGACTTTCATCTAAACGCATGCTAGGTCGCAGGATCTCATGACAATTCAGCCTTGCTGTTGTCACGGCAAATGGAAACATCCAAAAATTATTACAATAAAGGGGGTAGCTATGATTACCGACGAAATTATGATCACCATGGCCGCTACACTGTCGACCACATTGATTATTATGCTTCTGGCGATAAGAAACACCGTACATAAAAAACGACTGAGAAGAAACCTTGATAGACTCGAAACCGCCAAACATTCGAAATACGATACCGCTCATTTCCAAGAATTAAAAAACGATATCGACCCTACTTACATCAATAGCGGCAATTCAAGTACCGCTACTTTTAAGTTATCGCTAAAAATTTCCTTCGGCATTGCCGTATTATTGGGATTTTCTTGGTGGACTTTTCAGTTATTCACGAAAGGCGTTTTGGTCTGGGCTGCGGTTTCAGGTTTATTTGCCGTCATCGGCTTGATACTGCCGTTTCTGATATGGCGAGAGGTTAGGCAACGGGAAGAAATCAAAAGCCGGGCAGGACGAATACTCAAACAGATTGAAAAAAACCTCAAGGAAGCTCACGCTGATGAAATATCCCAACAAAGTCGAAAACCCGCCACATCGACGATATCAATAACCGAAAGTGCTCCGGTTAAAGACACTAAAACATGGATTGAACAAAAGATTCCGATTCCCGAAGATTCGGTATTGAGACGTCACTTATTATCGCAGTTGCGCGCCGAAGTCGAAGCAACGTTATTTCCGCGTCCGACCGATTGCGTATTGCTGCGCCACTACGGGCAATTAGTCGAATCCGAAGTGGAAAACCGCTTACTTAATCCGGAAGCCTTACATCGTTTCAAACTTATCGATGGCATCGAAATACCCGACGCTTCCGCTCCGGGTTCGATTATCGAAGTAAAGCTAAAATCAAGCCCCATAGAACACGCAGTCGGTACGCCAAGCAATTCTGACTCTAAGCACGAAGTCCCCGAGGATAGTGTATTGAGAAGACACTGGTTGACGCAACTACGTAGCGAAATCGAAGCGTCGCTGTTTCCGCGCCCGACCGATTGCGTATTGCAGCGGCACTATGAACAATTAGTCGATTCCGAATTGGAAAACCGCCTAGTTAATCCGGAAGATTTATCTCTGTTTAAATTCATCGATGGCCGAGAATCGGCTCTTGATTCTCCTGCGCCACCGAAACCCAAACGCATCGATACGCTAATTAATAAGCCCGCTGCCAAAGCAAAAAACGAACCTGAACAAATCACAATACCCGAGGATTCCGTTTTACAACGTCATTTTATAAGCCAATTACGAAGTGAAATTGAAACCGAAGTCTACCCGCGTCCGACAGAGGCAACGCTGCAACGCCACTACGATCAACTCATCGAAGCGGAATTAGCCTCGCATTTAAAATGGAACACAAACTGGATCCGATAGATCGATTATTATTTCTTTCAAAACAATAGACCGGTAGAGACAGTCGCCTCGTCTCTACCGGAATATCTGCCAAACCGATAACGAATGCCGTCAAGACTCGCTCAAGGCGCCCCGACTCTCATCGACAAATTTTTCGGTATCGTCATCCAACTGCCGACTAGTCCGCCCTAACGGCTCATGAACATACAGCGACTTGGATAAGGCCTTGGCGCTGGAAAATTTAGTGTCTTTAACCGGCGGCTTCATTTGATATTTAACCGGCATTTGATGGTCTGCCAATTGCAATTCCGGATTGAATACTTTATCGAATTTAAACAGATTCTTCGCAAAATTTGTTTGGCCGCGCATTAAATTGCCGACCAAGACCTTCGTCACATCGCGCATAGCCGCCCACCCCATGTGTTTAGTAAACATGACACGCTGAGTTTCGACCAATTCCGCATAAAATTCTTCTATCGGTAAGCGAGTCGGCAGCACCGCATGCTGAATATCGAACAATCGATAATCGCGAGTCGTCAAATTACGCGACTCGGTCAGCCAACTTTCGGTTCCCGGATAAGGCGTATTGACGCTGATATTAACGATTTCAGGCACTTCTTTACACCACTCCCTGACCACACGGAAACGCTCGTGATCCCAATCGGTATCGGCGATGATATTGATCGCGACATTGATACCTAGGGTCCTAGCAAACTCCAAAGCCTCGAAATTACGACTTAAATCAATACGTTTACGGTATTTTTCGAGCCCTTCCTCATCGATCGACTCGATACCCAAGAACATGTAACTCATCCCGAGTTCCTTCCAGAACTTAAATACGTCTTTGTTACGCAGCAACACATCTCCGCGCGTCTCCAAATAATATTCTTTCTTAATGCCTTTCCGAGCCAAGGCCTCGCCGATTTCGAAGCCCATTTTTTCTTGAATGAATGCGACATCGTCGACAATGAAAATACCAGGCTCGCGAATTTTTTCCATTTCTTCGACGACTTTATCAGGACTCATCACGCGATAACTTCGTCCATAGAATGTCCAAGCGCTGCAGAACGAACAGTCCCATGGACACCCTCTGGAAAACTCGATTGATGCACAAGGATCCAGCGTGCCGAGAAAATATTTATTACGATGTCGAACTAAGTCTCGGGCCGGCGCAAGATTGTCAAGATCAGGGATAAACGTCGGCTGTCCACCCTCGCCTTTCATCGTCACCACGCCGGGCACGCAATGAACGTTTTCCCTGTCTTCCTTGATGGCTTGGAACAACAAAGGAAGCCCCGACTCGCCCTCGCCTTTGAGAATGGCATCGAGACTACCTTCGCTGTGTTCCAATAATTCTTCGGCGGTAAACGAGGCGCTATGCCCGCCGATAAAGACAAATCCTTTAGGCAAACGCTCTTTCACGGCTTTAACGAGGTCAATAACCTCAGGAACATTGGCCAAATAATTCAACGAGAAACCAACGATATCGGGTTGCCAATCGTCCAGCAGACGAAATAAATCTTGATGAGACTCTACCTGCAAGTCGATCAACCGGGTATCGTAACCTTGCCGCCGGGCCGTTTCGGCAACTTGTTCCAGTCCAAGCGGCTCAAGGCGTAAAAATACCTTGGTATACATTAGCGGGCTAGGATGAACAGCAAGAAATTTCATGTTTTCGACTCCTTATCAGGCCACAGTTATGTTCAACAATTTGTACAAAACTTCCAAAAATAGTATCGACTCACTATAAAAAAACTTACTATAACGGTCAAATTTATTTAGGATATCGTCAAAAATAACATTCCTGGAACCATGAGTTTTGTAGCGTATCAAGCTCAAAACGGCCAACCCGCATCACGCTCTTTTCCAAGCTCCAGATCTCATCGTTATACATAAGTCAAAAATTACCTTTTCGCAATCTTAACCAACGAGACCTCAATACCATATATTGTCACTTAACACTCGCGGATCACCTAGCGCTAGACGATCCGCGTAGGGTACGCTGTGCGTACCATGGTAACCCCGCAATGTTCATGTGCCAACCGAGCCGCCAGGGCACGGTTTTGGTACGCGTAGCGTACCCTACAATTTATGTATAACGATGAGAGCTCCAGCTTGGGTAACAGCATATTTTAGTCTTTTTGACCTCAATGCCATTTATTGTAACTTGATATTCTCGGCTTTCCCTCATCTAACGCTAGGTGTGGGAAAGCCACTGGTACTGGACCTTTGACGAACACCGGCGCCGCATTTTGATATACGAAGGATATAATAACCCGCCCGGCACCTACAATCTTGACACTTAATAGTGGCATTGACAGCACCAATGCCACAACTCGGCTAGCAAAAGGTATCATTTAAATTCAAAATTATTTAATGAAATTAATTGTAAAACTATTGTTCTCATCGGTATTGGTTTTCCTGGTCCTGGCAACCACCTTATTGGTGTTAGTCGTGGAAGACAAACCCAAGCTAAGAGAAAGACCCGATATCACCCCCGAGCAAATAGCGAGAGGAAAACAAATTTTTGTACAAAACGACCCGCGACGCCTAGCAACCGGCACGATAGCAAGAGCCAGCATTGAACAGAGAGACCTGGACCTAGCCGTCAATTATTTCGTCAATCAATACATGGGCGGCGTTGCCGGTTTAACAATCAAACAAGGTCGAGCCATCATTGAAAGTACCCTAAAACTACCTTCAAACCCACTGGGCAATTATTTAAATTTAACACTCGAACTCAAGCAAACTCAGAGTCTTCCTGAAATCGACCATCTATCGCTGGGCAAAATAAGAATACCCGGACTTATAGCAAATAACTTAAGCAAAATTATCTACAGCCTTATGCTGCCGGATGCCGATTGGAAGGCGCTTCAAGCCATGATCAGAAAGGTCAGGTTCATCAACAAACGAATAATCGTGACTTATAAGTGGCATGAAAATTTACCGACCAAACTCAGCGGCGCTTTTTTACCCGGACAAGAACAGCATCGAATAGAAGTTTATCAGCAACGCTTGGTAATGCTAACGCGTGCATCCAAAAGGCAGTTGAGTTTGACCGAACTCACACAACCCTTATTCCAATTGGCAAACGAACGTAGTCGCCGAGGCGACCCGATTGGAGAAAACCGTGCAGTCATTCTGGTGCTAACGTTATACGCCAACCGTTTAACGCTGAATAAAATCATTCCTTCACTAAAAAGCCAATATCGTCCGATTTGGCGAACCGTGACTCTCAATCAACGCAACGATTTAAGCAAACATTATTTAGTGTCGGCTACGCTTGCAGCCTATGCCGGCACACCATTGGCAGATGCCATAGGATTATATAAAGAACTGGAAGATTCGAGAGGCGGCAGCGGCTTTTCATTCATCGATATGACCGCCAATCGGGCCGGCACGCTCATGGGCGAACTCGCCGTGCAAAGTCAATCACAAGCCGGAAAAATTCAAGCCTTTATGAGTACAGCCCAAGAACGCGACATCATCCCCGAAACGGCAGACTTGCCTGAATATCTTGCAGAACAAGCATTTAATCGACTCTACGGCGGCTTAGAAGGTGCCGCCTATCAAAAAATGATACAACAAATAGAGCATCGAATCGCCCAATTACCGATTAACAAACAATAAACAGCGCTCCGATTTTCCGCCCCCCCCCCTAACCTAACGTTCATAAAGGACAAAAGAATGTTTTGGAACAGGTTTTAGCTGCTCAATACCCTCGTAGGTTAGGCTGTGCGTACCATGGCAACCCATACGCATCAAGCTAAAAACGGCCAACCTACATCAAGCTCTTTCCCAAGCTGGAGCTCTCGCCGTTATACACAAGTACCGGTAAAGGTGCTGAACAGAGTTTATCGAATACCTGGGAACGGTACTGTTTGAAAAATCAGTGGATATTGAAAGTCAATGACTTTCCCTCACCTAGCGTTAGGTGAGGGAGCGAGAACCCCGGCGCCTTAGGCACTGCCGAAATTTGAAAGTGCAAAAGGACATAGCTTATTTCCAAACGTTCATGATGCTAGTGAAATCGTCCGTCCATGAACGAGCATCGGCGTAATGAGGCACTCTTTGCCAATTATGCTGCAAGTCGGCATTGACTAAAGGCAGAAGGTCCGCTTCTTTTCGAGCCAGAATGGCCCAATCCGATCGATAAACAAAAGGAATATTTTGCTCAGGCCTGAATTCTTGCAGCAACAGCGTCAGTCCCAATTTTTCCGCATGATCCGCCAACACCTTCTTCAGCTCCAGATAACGGTTGGAAATGTGGAAAACCAACAAACCGTGATTTTCCAGCCTAGAAAAATACAAGTCCAAAGCTTCCTTGGTGAGCAAATGGGTCGGTATCGAATCCGATGTAAACGCGTCGATAACCAATAAATCAAAAGGATTTGGTTGATTTTCCAATGTGATTCTGGCATCCCCGACTTGAATATCGTAACCGCTGATACAATCCGTTAAATAAGTAAAATACTCGGGGTTCGTTGCAATTTGCACAACGGCCGGATCGAGTTCGAAAAATGTCCAGTGTTGAGACGCTTTGGCGTAACCGGCCATTTCTCCAGCTCCAAGACCGACAACGCCGATCCGCCAAGCGTTGTTTTGGTTGTTGTAATTCGCAAAAATGGAACCCAAAGGCCCTTGCGGACTGTAATAGCCGTTCGGTGTGCATTGTCGATTGACATCGTTCAACAACTGCAAGCCATGCCGGGTTGTACCGCTATAAATTTCATGCAATGTGTGCGTATTGTTGTCGACATTGAGATCCGAAATTTTCTTGACCGACAATACGCCATAAAAATTTCGGCTTTGATGCAAGAGCTGGTCTCCGCCTTGATGTTTTTCCGGCGCCGCACAGGACAGCACCAACAGTCCAACCAAAGGAAAATACAAAGAATTTTTTTTAAATAGAAAGTAGGCTGCGCCCATTAAAGCAATGATCGCAAAACTAATGAGAAATGCATCGTCCAGTTGTTTGACACTGATCGATAAAATGACCGCAAACGTAATGAAGTAAGCGCTAAAAATAATTTTCGCCAAATGTTCCTTAACATACTGACCAATGCCATTGATTGGGTTCAACAACAATGCGCAAACAATCATCAGTGGATATTCGTAAATCGAGCTGAATATAAACGGCGCGATAAAGCTGTTAAAAATACCTCCGAGCATCCCGCCGAAAGACATGATTAAATAATATTGAGTGAGATAGTTTGTCGAGGGGCGTTTCTTAGCTAACTCCCCATGACATACCATGATGGATATAAAGAAAACTAATAAATGAATCAATAATTCAACTGAAAAAGAAGCCAGTTTTTGATTCGAAAAGTAGTAAATCAAAAAGGGTGCAACCAGCCAGGGCTGTATCAATAATACTTTCTTATGAATAGCGGCGCCGTAGCCGGAAAATACCAAAATAAATGAGAACAAATACAAGGCTAAAGGAATAACCCATAACAACGGCACCGTGGCGATATCGATGCTGATGAAATTAGTCGTGCCCAATAACAAACTGGAAGGCACAAACGCCAATAATAACCATTGAATTTGTAATTTCAGCTCAGGCTTTTCGACTAGATTAACACTTGATGCCTTATTATTGACTGCAGGCTGAAAGTGCTGCTGTTTCAGAACTAGCATACACAAAGAAATCAAGCCTATCAGCACAAGAAAACCCGCACTCCAATATTGCTGTTGCTGGGTAATACCGATAGCGGGCTCCAGTAAAAAAGGATAGCTCAATAACGCGATCAAGCTGCCGGCATTACTGGCAATCGAAAGATAATAAGGGTCGTTACTGGTCTGATGGCCGATTTTTGAAAACCACTTTTGCAATAATGGTGAGTTAGTGGACAACAAGAAAAACGGCAAGCCTATCGACACAAATAGAGTCGACAACAACCAAATACTGGGATTTTCCGAACTGGGCGGCCTGCTGCCCTCAGGGATACTTACCGGAAGGAAATAAAGACTGATAAGCAGTATCGAAAGGTGGATGGCAAGATGCTTTCGATAACCAAAGCGAGTTGAGAGAAAATGGGCATAAAGATAACCCAGAAAAAGGATGCTCTGATAAAACACCATACAGGTATTCCATACGGATGCAGAGCCGCCTAATAAAGGCAAAAGCGCTTTCCCAAACATTGGTTGTAAAACAAACATTAAAGAAGCACTGCTAAATAACGTCAACGCGAACAGGAAGATAGGAAAATTGTCGCGTCTGATTTCACTTTGATGTGTAATGTCCATACGCCCCCCTAAATAACTAATTTACGGTGAAAATTAAGTTTTGACCGGACTAACCTCTAATTTGGCAATAATTATCGACAGGCTTATGGGCGTGTCGGACGAGTATTTCTTGACTGCTTTGCTGGGATAATATGATCGATTTCACATTTTTTCAAGTCCTTGATTAAAAAAACTTACCTTTCCGCATAAAAACAAAATAACTCATTGTTTTTCCTGATTAGCAAGATGCTTCAGCTTGCCGAAGCCAAGTATCCAAGCAGTGGCCAGTCGTAGTCGCAATAACTAAAATATGCTGTTACCCAAGCTCCAGCTTGGGTAACCTGTTCAGGAAGCTGGAGCTTCCCGACAATCAAGAAAGATTGAACGAGCGAGTCGGGGTTGATTGAGAATGTGCGGAGGTTGTGTCGGTCTCAGGAAGCTGGAGCTTCCGGGGTGTCTTTCCCAAGCTGGAGCTTGGGA
>Ga0180009_10006395_pt1 | contig 12368 bp, 11 predicted proteins | sample OS_PC_MetaG_FD_123537 | JGI IMG/M metagenome (GOLD analysis project Ga0180009, IMG submission 123537) | Groundwater microbial communities from the Aspo Hard Rock Laboratory (HRL) deep subsurface site, Sweden - OS_PC_MetaG | ecosystem: Environmental > Aquatic > Deep subsurface > Groundwater...
AATTCTTATGGATACCAACACAAATCTTGATTTTGAAATCTGATTTTTGAAATGCCGGGCCGATTCCATAGCGGATCGGCCCAATCTTTTGATTCATCATCCAGGAAGGTTGTCGACCCATCGAATTGCCTCAGAGTCACTTATTTTTCCAAGATACCTTTGTGTGGTGGATAAATTTGAATGGCGTAATAGCACCTTGCTGACAATTTCAAGTGGTGTGCCGGAACGAGAGGCATAAGTTGCAGCATGCCTTCGGAGGTCATGAGGCCTGACTTTAGTGTCTACTAAATCTCCAGCCTTTTTAACAACCAATCTTGCTCCGGCATAAGTTATTGTAAAGCATATCAAAAATTACCGTTCAACCAATGTAGAAACTTTAATCTGGCAAAATTGAATGAAATCAACTATATCTTCAACAGAGTTGAACAGATATCATAATAATTTTCATGCAGCATGAGAAAATACTTAGAGTAGTTTTTCAGAAGGCCGGATGAGAAAAAATCAAACTTTATCGATAAGAACCATTTATGAAACAATTCGGGCTCCGAATTAAAATTAGGCAAAACATATCAATTAAAGGAGATTAAAAAATGACGACAACCGATGAAACTGAAAAAAAACCACTATGGGTAGGAATTGAGGAGAAATTGCTTGAGCTTAACGCAGGAGAACTCTCAGGGCGAGCCAAGGAAGCAGCGATTCAAAAGATTGTGGGCGAGCTTGATAATGAAGGTTTCAATGTCTCCAAAAGCGGAGGCAAGATGATGCAATTGAGATGGGCGATGGATGACATGCTGAAAGTTGGGAGGCCGCTGATGAAGGATTTTAACGATGCGATTGCAGCGCTTTCACTGGAAGACGTACCCGATCCTTATTCAGCGACCAGTAAGCTTATCGACAACCTTGGTGAAACTTGGGAAGAACTCAAGAAAGTCGAATGCAGACTGGACATAATACGGATTGTCGAAGAGACAAGACTCGATTTGCTTGTAAAAAAAGCAAAAGAACTGTCTGAAAATGAAAGTATCCGATACCTCATTGGAGAACAGTTAGAACGCGAGGTGATCGTTAATAAATTAGGCATTACAGAAGAAAAACTGGTCGAGGTGGAGGCTGAAATTGCAAAGGAAAAGGCAGAGAGAGAAAGAGTGGCAAATCTGCTGAAGAAGGTTGACGGCAAATCAGACGAAGAAAAGGTGAAGCACTTAATTACAAATAAGGTGACAGAGGAATTGATAATAGAGATGGCAGCAGTTGACCAGGCTGCTATTAACAATGCTAAAAAAGCCATGGAAGAGGAAATCAAGGAGCAACAAAGGTTAGCAGAGGAGGCAGCCGCGAAGAAAAAGGCGGAGGCTGCAGGTCCTGCTTTGGAAGATATTACCCCGGCTGATATGATTGACCACATCGATTCTATTCGTGAAATAATGGAATTTAGCGAAGTAGAGAAAGAAATCAGGACGATGTGTGAACAAAGCGCTATCCCACAGTGCCTTGTTGACATTGCCGTTTCTGATCCTGGCAAATTGGATGAACTCGAAAAAAAGGCAGAAGGATAATATTGTCAGAGAATTGAAACTGGAGATATTTTCGGGAAAATAGTGCTATGGCAGGCAAAATTTTTTAAGTCGAAAATACTTTAGCAAAGCTTCATTCTTATGAAGATATAACGAATAGCTTCACCTGACCCTAAAGGCAGGTAGCCCTAGGATCAGGTGAACATTCCGTTGTTAGGACACGAAGAATGGAGCGCGACTTGTCTATTTTTGTTTACAGTTGCCTCTGTCAAAATAGGCTTTGGTTTCTTTTGTGATTGTTGATTGTGAGACTCCTATTCAGGTCATCAAATTAACAAATAGACAGTCAAGTATGATTATCCCAGTGCTGATTATTCAAAATCATGAATAGTAAAGGATATCAGCACAATACATCATTAAAGTTCAACCATTTATTTTTTGAAACTTTGGCAGGCCGCGGATAAAAACCGCATCTTTTTCAGTGGACATATGGGTAATATCCATGTCAATATTAAAAGTGTCCCCACCGATTTTGGTGACAAAGGGCTGGACTTTTTGAATTTCAACAGGGTATTCCGTGCCATTAGTCAGCGACAGCATCTGAAGCAAATTGGCCGCTAATTGGTCCGTATCGTTTTCATTGGGTTTCGGCACAATATTCGGAGTAATATATAGCAATCGTTTAGAAGCGTCATATCGGATGGAAGCATCACAGTTGAACACGGCATTGAGGTTGCCGATATCCAATAACAGAACCTGTTTGCCCAAATGAGTTGCAAATTTAAGATTTTTGCCTTGAATCGTCATCTCAAACTCTACTTTATTGGAGCCGATGTTGACCTGATTAATAGTTTGGACCCATATTTTTCCTTTTAAATACTGCCCATTTTCGAGATTCAACGGCAACGCGGCTCTGATAAAATTGATCATCACGCTGCGAGGAATAGTGACGCTGATTTCATCAGAGGATACGGTTTGCGCATGACTGCCGGAAAAAGGGATCAGTATAAATAAGCAAATAATAATCACACCCAGACAATTGTTTTTTTTCATAAGATACGATTCTCATCCTTTTTTTTGGAAATCAAAATCAGATACACAGGTTGACAGGCTTTAACTTATAATGAAAAAGCAATTATTGCCAGGGCAAAATACAACAGTGGAATCAATTGCATATAGATGGTGTACCTCTTAAAGATATCAATCCGGATAACTTGCTTAGCTATAATCCGAACCACACCTATGAGATTACTTACAAAGGAAAAGGAGAGAAAATTACTTTCTTCCTGTTGGAATCAATTACGCATCAATGATCAGGGGATGGCAGACCTGACCAGCCAATCGATTCCATATAATCCTGAACATGTCTACAGCATTCGCTATCTTGGCCAAGGCAAACCTTTGGTATTGCGGCTTTTGGATGCGGCAGGAAGCTGGCAGGACAACAGCGGAGAAATAACGGTCAAGCTATTGGATGTCAATTGAACAGAATTCTTAAGCTGTGGGGAGTTGATGCGAATAATTCCATTTCAATTGCTGTGATCGCCTATCAAGACCGAAACCGGCCATCCAACCCTGCTGACCTGGTAGGGTAATTCTGAATACTTTCCTTTTAGAGAGATTTATAAACCAAAGAATTTGAAACATCGTCGTTTCTTTGCTCGGCTATTTTTAACGCAGCCGTAATGGCATATAGACCATTTTTATCTACTCCGACCGCTACTTGTCTTTTATCTTTAAAAATCATTAATAGATAAACCAGGGGAAGAGCTGGAGAAATTTTTTCAGCAATAGTCGGCATTTCTTTTATCGATTCAAGCTGATCTAAATCAAAACCAACCATTCTTTTCTCAATGAGTCGTTCTCTGAGGTATGGCTCTACCCAGAACCGATTTTCAGCTTCATCAAAAGTTACCATTCGGCACTGATTTTTTTTATTGATATAAACTATCTTCATTTTAAATCTCCTGCTTATTCGATAACCTATAGTGAATATGAAATCCATATACAAGGAGAAAGTGATCCTCTCCCAGGAAATTAAACAAAAGGTTTAACTAATTTTGAAGGAATTTTTGAAAATCTAAAGAAGCGGGCTTATCCGGTTGATCTGAGTCAATGTTATCCTTGTGCGTACTATTCCAAAGTTTGAAAAATAAAGGATAGTAAAAATATTAACCAGTTGAATTGAATCAAACCAATCTTTTTTTCATATAGAGTTTGGAATGTTTTTTATAATAATTTTCTAAAATACCAAAAATTGTGTATCCCTGTTTTTCATAAAAGGCTGGTGCTTGAAAACTGTAAGTGTAAAGGTATGAGCTATGGCAATCTTTCTGTTTTGCAGTTTTTTCGGCTTCAAACAGTAACCGCTCACCCATTCTTTTTTTCCTGTTATGTTCGGACACCCATAAACTGATTATTTCGAGCCATCCACCCCCAAATATACAGTCTATCCCTGCAATGATTAAACCTGATTCATCTGTCATTTTGTAAAGGAAATTATTAAAAGCATAACCTTTAATAATATTACCATTGAAGCCCATTAATTTGTCATCAAGATATTTTCTATCTTTTTTATTTGGCCTGTCTGTGTAGATTAATTTCATATTGTTCATTTTTTTTTATTTACAGATAAGACTCTATACTTCACCACTGAAATTTGCTTGTATTCGGATACTTAATTTCAAGTCGAAACTTTCGACTCATTCAGGATTTTTCTGACCATTTCGGCAAGATCGCCCATTGCGACCGGCTTCATTAGAAACCCTTTTACACCCAGTTCTCTGGCTCGCTTCTCATCGTTATTATCACTAAAACCGGTACAAATAATGATTGGAATATCCGGTCTGATCGATATCAATTCCCAGGCAAGTTGCTCTCCGGTCATATCCGGCATGCCCCGGTCGCTGATAACCAGATCGAATTTTGACGGATCAGTTTTAAAATCAGCCAAAACATCCAGACTGCTCGTTCGAATAGACACCTGATAGCCAAGTTTTTCGAGTATCATCTGTTCCATACGAACGATCGGCTCTTCGTCATCAACCAGCAAAATGCTTTCGCAGCCCGTCGGATACTTCCTGGTGAGTGAGTCAGTCCTGCTGTCCGAAGCATTTCCCAGAAGGGGCAAGTACACATCAAAGGTTGTTCCCTTCCCGACCTCGCTGCAGGCTCGGATATCCCCGCCGTGTTCCTTCACGATGCCATGCACCACAGAAAGCCCCAGCCCCGTTCCCTTTCCTAGTTCCTTGGTGGTAAAATAAGGGTCAAATATTTTATCTATCAGCGATTGATCAATTCCGGTTCCGTTGTCGGATATGGTGAGACAGGCGTATCTGCCGGATTTCATGGAATTATCTTTTTCAAATAAAGTCTCTTTTAGTTCAAGATTGATTGTTCCGCCTTTTTCTTCAACAGCATGATAGGCGTTGGTGATGAGGTTCATGGCAATTTGATGCACCTGCGTTGGATCTGCTAAAACCATTCCGCAATCCGGCAGGATATGGCTTGCGATTTCAATGTTCTTGGGTATCGTGGCCCGGGCCAGATTCAAGACTTCTTTCATGATAGGCTGAATCCGGATGGGCAGTTTCATAGGGTTGGACTGGCGGCTGAAAGTCAGAATTTGTTTAACAAGATCGCTGCCCCGTTTTGCAGATTGATGGATTTGTTCAATTTTTCCGTACTCAGAGTTGTCTCGTGACATCTCATTAAGCAGCATCTCTGAAAGGCCGCTGATCGGAAACAATATATTGTTCAGGTCATGGGCAATGCCGCCTGCAAGCGATCCAACGGACTCCATTTTCTGTGCCTGTTGAAGTTTTGCAGCAATCAGTTTGCTTTCTGTAATGTCGCGTGTGCTGGAGATGATATGGGGTGCGCCTTTCAGAGCAATAACGCTGGCAGACATCAATGCAGTTCTAATACTGCCATCTTTCCTCAGGAACTGTGCTTCAAGGTTCTCGTAATATCCCTTTTCTTGAAGACCCTGAACCAATTTTTTCCGGTCGGAGGGATTTTGCCATATGTTTATTTCCGAAGGTGCCTTTCCAATAACGTCTTCACGGGTAAAGCCAATCTCCCGTGTGAATCCTTTGTTGATATCTATAAATAGACCGTTGTCCATGCGGTTGATGCACACCGCATCCGGACTGAAATTAAACGTCAGTCGAAATCTTTCTTCGCTCTCCCATAAAGCCTCCTCCGCTTGTTTGCGGTCGGTGATGTCACGGGCCATGGAGATCATCCCAATGATCTTTCCATTTTCAATAATGGGCGCGCCACTTACTTCCGCAAACTTGATTTTTCTATCTTTTGTTATAAACTCATATTCCTCAGACTCAAAGACTTCTCCCTGCAGGACGCGGGTAATCTGGGAAAAGCCCTTTTCAAGATATCTTTCGGATAAAATGTTCAGATCAATAACAGATTTGCCTATAAATTCTTCGTTCTTGTATCCGAGATACCTCTCCATTGAAGGGGAAACGCTGGTAATTGTATAATTGAGGTCAATTGAATAGATAACCTCGTTGATGCTGTCAAAAAGAAGCTTGTAACGCTCTTTGGACGCCTTTAGCGCGTCTTTTGCAATTTTTTTCTCGGTTATATTTCGTGAAAATCCCAGAATGCCGATAGGCTTTTGATCAAAGTTGCGTACAAATGTCATTGAGAGTTCGACCAGCAGTTTTGTTCCATTTTTGTGCGTCTGCTCCGTTTCAATGATCCTGGAACGATAGATGTTCTTATCCGGCAAGTCTTCCATCCGCAACTCTTCCGTTAGAACAGTTATCAGCCGGGTATATGATTCAGGGGATATGATTTCTTGATATGGTTTGCCAAGATATTCCGTCATAGGGTATCCCAGCATCTGCTCAAAGGAAGGACTTAAAAATGTAAAATTGAAATCCATGTCGAGCATCCAGATAATATCTGTTGAATTATCTGTGATCATGAGGAGTCGTTTTTCATTTTGAACCAGAGCTTCCTCAGTCTTCTTGATCTCAATGATGTATGATCGCAACTCCTCGTTGGCTCTGCTGAGTTCATTGGTTCTTTCTGCTACCCGCTGCTCCAAAATCCCATATGCGGCCAGCAGATCGCCTTTGGCTTTCCTAAGCAGAATGGCTGTGTATGATGTGATATAGGCGACGACCAACAGCAGACCATCAACAACAAACATGCGTGCCAGCCGGTGGGACCAAGGGAGGAAGAAGTCGGGGCTTACTTTGTACCAAGGGATCAAACCGGCGCCTTCCATCAGAATCATTGCGTTGTAGGCCACAATGCATATGCAGGTGATCAGGAAGGTATGCCGGCGATTGGAAACAGAGCCCACAAAAGCGATCAAGGCGGCATAGAGAATGGTGAGGTAGGTGGCCTCAATGCCGCCCAAAAAGTAGATCACGGCCGTATAGCCCATAATTTCGAGAAGGTTGATAAAAATTGAAAAACTGACCAGGCGGTTCCGGTCCTGGATGCGTTTAAAAATCCAAAGTGTTGGAGGATTGATGGCAATGAGGTAAAGCACGGCAAGGCTCACACCAACGAAATTACGGTGTGCTATGATATCAAGTGCGTAGGCCGCAAGGGCGAACAGCCACATGATCAGGCTGGCACCTGCCTGCACCAGAGCGCCCTGGAAATGACGCTGGTACAGTTTCCTGAAATACTCCACAGGGGGCCTGCCGGCAATTTTTTCGGCACGGTTGCGCAATCCATCGGCATCTCTGGCTTGCTTATCCTTGCTTGTCAATGTGCGCCGCCTCCATCTGTTTCCATTTCGAGTCTGATGGGTCTAATTCCTCATAGGTTGGTTTGTTTGACAGTGTCCTCTCCTTAATTATCAGTGAGGTTTAAAAATTTTATAATAAAAAACCGGATATTGCAAAAGTTTTATATGATTTTATCAGGTTCTCTCGTGAGCAATAATGGTATGATATGAAAAAATTTAAATGGTAGCATCTGCCCTGGAAATTATATCTGTCAAAAGTTGAAGTTGAAAAATAAACGGCTATAGGGTATGGAGAAGAATGGCAGTAAACGAAAACGATTTTAGCGTTATGACCCTGAATATCAGGTTCGGTCTTGCACAAGATGGTGATAATTCATGGCAAAACCGGGAACCTTTGTTTGCTCAAGTGCTTAAACGGTATCCGGCAAGTTTTTTTGGGGTCCAGGAAGCCAACCATTTTCAGACCCGGTTTTTAGCCAAGAATTTATGTGACAATGATTTTATCGGCTGGCACAACCGATCAAAGGAGTGGTGGCAAAGCAACCTGATCTTTTATCACAAATCCTGGGAATGCCTGGAACATAAGCATTTTTTTTTAAGTGAAACACCGGATGTTGAATCAAAACTGCCGGGCAGCAAATGGCCCCGGCAGTTTGTTGTCGGGCTTTTTCAGAAGGGTTCCAACAGGGTTGTTATGGCAAATACGCATTTTGATTTTCAAGAATCTGTTCAAGAAAAAAGTGCAACACTTGCGATCAGGTTTTTATCCCGGTTTCCCAAAGACTGCCCTGTGATTATTACCGGGGATTTCAATTCAAATCCAGGCGGCAGGGCCTATGCTGTTTTTAAGGGAAATGGATTTGTTGAAGCCTTTGACAATAACAATTCAACCACATTCCACAACTTCACAGGCCAAGCAACCCTGGATCATATTGACTGGATCTTATACCGGGGCAATTTAAAGCTGATCGGAAAAAAAATTATCATGGATTCATTTTCCGGTCGTTATCCTTCAGACCATTATCCGGTTACTGCGGCTTTTTCGATTATTTGATACAGGCCTTTAAAAGGGACCGGGAAAGGTTTTTGTTCAAGGGTTTTTTCCATGCCGCCTTTGACAAAAATGAGCTTCCTATCTATTATTCTATAAAAGGAGATCACCCATGAGTAAAAAAATGCAATTGAATGTTACCGTAAATCCTTATTATGAACAAGATCTGGAAGCGACTTACCCCAAACTGGCGCGTTACTTAAGCCAAATGGATTCGAGTCTGGTGAACCGGAATCCCTCACCTTATGAATTGGCGGGACAGCTGGATCTGATGCTTTACCGCGTTGATGGAACCCTGCTTCGAGAGGTACTTCTCCGGCATAGAGACAAGCTTTTGGAAACCTATAAGCGGATTCAAGAGAATATTGCCGACTGGAATCTGGCCCAGGCTGACAAGCTTCTCTACATCATCGAGGACACATTTGATACTATTGAATCGGAGTTGGATTAGCTATTATTAGTTTGAGATCATCAAATGAAACCCTTTGTTCCTAAATTTATCAAGGCAAAACAGCAAGGTCTGTTGCACGAAAAAATCCAGCAGTCCACAGCACTTCTTTCTTCCTGCACCCTGTGTCCACGGCAGTGTAAAGTTGACCGGACAAAGAATGAAAAAGGATTTTGTTCAACAGGGGAAAAAGCCGTTGTGGCAAGTTTTGCCCCTCATTTCGGCGAAGAACCCCAACTGGTAGGGGATAAGGGATCCGGAACTATTTTTTTTACCCATTGCAATCTGAAATGCGTTTTCTGCCAGAATTATGATATCAGTGTGAACGGCATGGGTCAGGAGGCGGATGACGGTCAGATCGCAGCCATCATGCTGTATCTTCAAAAAATCGGGTGCCACAATATCAACCTTGTGACCCCGAGCCATGTGGTGCCGCAGATTTTAAGGGCCCTGGATATTGCCGCCGGGCAGGGATTGAATATCCCCCTGGTTTACAATTGCTCAGGGTATGAAAGCATTGATACCCTTTATATTTTAAAAGATGTCATTGATATTTACATGCCGGATTTTAAATTCTGGGACCCTGTAGTTTGTGAGATGTGCTGCCATGCCCAAGATTACCCCCAGGTGGTAAGAAAAGCGATAAAACTGATGCACGACCAGGTGGGGGATTTGAAGGTGGATAAGAATGGCATCGCCTGTTCAGGCCTGATCGTCAGGCATCTTGTCATGCCGGAAAATCTTGCGGGGACCCATCATATTTTAAAATTTCTCAAAGAAAAAATTTCTTCCCATACCCATGTGAATGTCATGTCCCAATACCGCCCCATGGGAGATGCCGGGAAAATCAAAGCACTGTCAAGATCCTTGACAACTGAAGAATTCCAAAAAGCCTTGAAAATGGCCAGGGATCTCAACTTGAAAATTATCCAATGACTTCAGGCGTGGTTCTGGGCCATGAACGAAAACCCAGGTCCGTTGGCTTTTGACACTCTGATGGTAAGCGTTGCCTGGTTGAATCAGTACTGGTTGGTTTTCAGCAGCACAAGGGTGCAGGCTTCAACCACTTTAATGCCGGCCTGTTTTAATTGGTCATAGACGGCCTTGTTTTCCGTATCCGGGTTAAAAATAACCCGTTTGGGGGCAAGTTTGATAATATCCCTGATAAGGTCTTCCTGTCGTGCCGGGCCCACGTAAATGGTGACGGTATCAATTTTTTCCGGAATATCTTCAAGTGCGTGATAGACTTTTTGGCCTTCTATGGTTTCATGCTTCGGGGCAACCGGTATGGGGGTGTGATGGTACTGCGCCAAAAGGCGCATGGCCTTGTTTGAATATCGATCTTGTTTCGGGCTTGCACCGATCACGGCAACAGTTTCCATGGCAGAACTCCTTGTTTAACGATAAATTTTTATGCACAGCATCATTACATATTGTATCCCGAGTTTCAACTTGATAACATGATGCAGTAGTCTTAACTTGAAAAATGAACAATGGGAAATTTACAGGATTATGGGATTGTTTAATTTAGTTTCAGATTTTTCTCCCACCGGGCATCAGCCCGATGCCATCGACTATCTTACCCGGGGAGTTTTAAATAATGAAAAGCATCAGGTGCTTTTGGGGGTAACCGGCTCGGGCAAGACCTTTACCATGGCCAATGTGATTGCAAGGGTTGAAAAACCAAGCCTTGTTATTGCCCCGAACAAGACACTGGCCGCCCAGCTGTACAATGAATTCAAGTCGCTTTTTCCGGATAACTGCGTGGAATATTTTGTGTCTTATTATGATTATTATCAGCCCGAAGCCTATATTCCCGCAAGTGATACCTATATTCAAAAGGATTCATCCATCAATGAGGTCATTGACAAGATGCGGCATTCCGCCACGCGATCGGTTCTTGCCAGAAGGGATGTGATTGTGGTGGCCAGCGTGTCCTGTATCTATGGCCTGGGAGCACCGGAAGATTACCTGGATTTAAGGGTGACCCTGGCAGTTGACATGGAAATTTCCCGGGAAAAGGTGTTGGAAAAGTTTGTTAATATTCAGTATACCCGCAATGACACGGATTTCCACCGGGGGACATTCAGGGTCCGGGGGGACAGGGTGGAGATTTTTCCAGCCTATGAAGAGGACAAAGCCGTTCGAATCGATTTTTTCGGAGATATAATTGAAGGGATTTCAGAAATCAATCCCTTAAAAGGGGATGTGCTCAAAAAATTTGACCAGGCAGTGATTTATCCTGCTTCCCACTATGTTACCAAACAAAAGACCCGGAAGCGGGCCATGGAGGGAATTGTTGAAGAACTGAAACTGCGGCTGGAATATTTTCACAGCAACAACAAGCTGGTGGAAGCCCAGCGCCTTGAAGAAAGAACCCGGTATGATCTTGAAATGCTCAATGAAATCGGCTATTGCAACGGGATTGAAAATTATTCCCGCCACCTGACCGGTCGAAAGCCAGGCGAACCCCCGCCAACCCTCCTGGATTATATTGGAGATGATTTCCTGCTTTTTTTTGATGAAAGCCATATTTCTGTTTCCCAGCTGGGGGCCATGTACAAGGCAGACCGCTCAAGAAAGACAACCCTTGTGGAACACGGGTTCAGACTGCCGTCAGCCGTGGACAACCGGCCCCTGCAATTTGAAGAGTTTACACTAAAAGTACCCCAGGTGGTCTATGTGTCTGCCACACCGGCAGACTATGAAATGGAGAAGGCCAGGGGCCGGGTTGCAGAGCAGATTGTCAGGCCCACAGGGCTGCTGGACCCTGAAGTGGAGATCCGGGATGCCAAGAACCAGGTCGATGATCTATATGAAGAAATCATGAAACGGGTGGCGGCGCAGGAACGGGTCCTTGTTACCACCCTGACCAAGCGGATGGCCGAAGATCTCACCGATTACTATGCCGATCTGGGGGTAAAGGTCAAATATCTTCATTCAGACATCGGTACGGTGGAACGGATTGACATTATCCAGGATCTTCGCAAAGGAGAGTTTGATGTGCTGATCGGTATCAATCTTCTGCGGGAAGGCCTTGATATTCCGGAGGTCTCTCTTGTGGCCATCCTGGATGCAGACAAAGAGGGATTCTTAAGATCTTTCAGGTCCTTTATCCAGATTTTCGGCCGGGCGGCCAGGAATGTATTCGGCCGGGTGATCATGTATGCGGAAAAAGAGACCGCCTCAATGAAAAAAGCTGTTTCTGAGACCAAACGGCGCCAGAAAATCCAGAAAGCGTATAATGAGAAGTACCATATCGTGCCGGCAACCATCCGGAAGTCGATTAACCTGTTTGATTATTCAACCCATGACATGGGCCCTGTCATCGAAGGGACTGTGGATGAAGATATCATGGCATATGACGGAGAGCAGTTAAACCTGGACGATATTGTCAAAGATCTGGAATATAAAATGAAGCGTTCAGCCGAAACTCTTGAATTTGAAAAAGCGGCTGAATACAGGGATAAAATCAAAGCATTAAAGGCCATGAAACGGTTTTGATTTATATGACAAGCCCGATACTTGAAAAATACCAGCAGATTCCCCACAGTCCCGGGGTTTATCTGATGAAGGATGCCAAAGGCAAAACCATTTATGTGGGCAAGGCCATTGATCTTA
>Ga0180009_10006396_pt1 | contig 12367 bp, 6 predicted proteins | sample OS_PC_MetaG_FD_123537 | JGI IMG/M metagenome (GOLD analysis project Ga0180009, IMG submission 123537) | Groundwater microbial communities from the Aspo Hard Rock Laboratory (HRL) deep subsurface site, Sweden - OS_PC_MetaG | ecosystem: Environmental > Aquatic > Deep subsurface > Groundwater...
ACCTTCGACAGGGTACAGCAAATAAGTGTAGCTTCTTTCGACAGCTATTTTGGAAGCAACTGGAATGATATCATTCAACCTGGCACATCCCAGCGCCTGGATGCTGTTCCCCAGGTCATTATGAATATTCCCCAGTACCGCAATTTTGGCACCTACGAGACCATCGTTGCCTGTCACACCGTGGATGTCGACAACACTCCCCGTGGCGGAATACGCTGGTACGAACTGAGAAAAAACAACGGTGAGACCGACTGGAGCATACGCCAGCAGGGAACCTATGCGCCTTCTGATGGTAATTCACGCTGGATGGGAAGTATCATGCTGAACGGGAACAATCAGATTGCACTGGGCTTTTCCATTACAGGGAGCATTTATCCCGGTATACGCATAACAGGACAAACTGCCGATGAATACAATGCAGCCAGCGGAGCGATGAACATTACGGAAGAAAATATCCAGGATGGAGTAACCTACCAGAGTTCTTATAACCGTTGGGGAGATTATGCACTCATGCAGGTAGATCCTGACGATGACAATACTTTCTGGTTTACAACGCAATATACGGGCAGTTCGGGTTCAAGAAAAACCAAAATTACCTCCTTCGGTTTCGGAACACCACCGCAGCTTTCTTCGGTCGTACACAGTAATGTCGGCGCCACAAGCGTTACATTAAGCGGGGAAATCAATCCCAGTGGGTTGTCAACAACCTATTACTTCGAGTATACAAACACCAGCACGAGTGTCACTCTCACAACCACTTCACAATCTGCCGGATCCGGGTCATCCAATGTCCCTGTCTCTGAAAACCTTACCGGTCTGACCACGGGAGTAACCTATACTTACCGCCTCATTGCCACTAACAACGACGGCACGGCCAACAGTACACTGAATTCTTTCACAACCGGTATGCCCGATCTGAGTACTACCGCTGTTTCGGGAATTACTTCATCCAGCGCAACTTCTGGTGGAGCAATCGTCAGCGATGGCGGTTTTTCCGTAACCTCTCGCGGTGTTTGTTGGTCAACAACACAAAACCCGACCATTTCCGATAGCAAGACCAGCGACGGAAGCGGAACCGGAAGCTTCAGCAGCTCTATCACCGGTTTATCAGCCAATACAACCTATTATGTGCGTGCTTATGCAACCAACAGTACCGGAACTTCTTACGGAGATGAAGATTCATTTACAACGCTATGTGGGGATTTTTCTATGCCTTTCAGTGAGAATTTCAATGCTTCCACAAACCTCCCGGACTGCTGGATAATCATAGATAATCAAGGAGGGGGGCTTGTTTGGGAATTTGGAACACATTGGAGTGGTCTATCAGGGTCTACAGGCAATTATGCAAATGCTTACGGAGGTGGACTTAATTCTATGAACACCGATCTGATATCCCCCATGTTTGATTTTATGGATTTCGATAATGTCACTTTATCTTTTTCGCACTATTTCAGACAGTTAGTTAATTCAAGCGCTACATTATCTTACTCACTTGATAACGGGTCTACCTGGACACAAATACAACAATGGACTTCCACATTATCAAATCCAACGTCTTTTAGTCAACATATTTCGGCCGTTGACGGTGAGCAATCAGTAAGATTTAAATGGAATTATACCGCTTCAAGTGGCTATTATTGGGACATTGATAATATTTCCATCACAGCCGATTTCACCGGTGCCTCCTGGGCCGGAACCACCGGCACCGACTGGTTTACAACCGGCAACTGGTCGGGCAGTGAGTTGCCCACACCAGGGGATAATGTCCTGATACCTTATACCGGTGTAAGCAATTTCCCGGTGATATCCGGAAACCATGCGGAAATAGATGATCTTACGGTTTATTCCGGGGCCAGCGTTACCATAGCGCCAACCGGGCAGCTTACGGTGAATGGTACCCTGAAAAACTATACCGGGAACAGTGGAATCGTCATCGAATCCGATGCAACAGGAACAGGTTCACTTATTCACAGCACCGCTTCCATCTCCGGGACGGTGGAAAGATATGTCACCGGAGGCTGGGGCAGCACGGATGCCGGCTGGCACATGATAGGCGCTCCGGTTGCATCTCAGGCGATATCCGCCTTTACCACGGAAGGCTCCGGCAATGGCTACGACTTTTACGGTTGGGATGAGTCCACAAATTACTGGATGAACTATAAAGACGGCGCTTTTAGCGCCTGGAACGGAGGATCTGTCTTCAATCCCGGACAAGGATACCTTATCTCCTATGAACAAACTCAGGATGGCAAAGCCTTCACCGGCAGCATGAATGTTTCAGGCATCAGTTTATCCGGCCTCACGTATGATGTTTCAGGCTGGCACCTGATCAGCAATCCATTCACCAGCGCACTGAAGTGGAACGACGGAAACTGGTCACTTACCAATGTAGCAGGAATAGCAAAGGTTTGGAGTGAAAGCGGGAAAAGCTATATCGATATCAATGCCAACGGCACCATCCCTATGGCCCAGGGTTTCATGATACAGGTGAACAATGCCGTCAACAGCCTTACTATCCCGTCCGCTTCACGTACCCATAGCACCCAGGAGTGGTACAAATCCGGCAATGAGAATCCAAAGATCAGGCTTGTGGCTGCCGAATCCGATTTAAGCTCATTCCAGGAAAGTATTATTCAGATAGATCCACAATCAACTGCAGGCTTTGATTTCCTTTACGACTCACGCTTCCTGCCGGGCTATGCCCCGCAGTTTTATGCTGTTGCAGGAGAGGAAATGCTTTCTACCAGCACGTTTCCTGCCATATCTTCCATAAGCGAACTGCCTTTTGGGTTTGTAAAAAATGATGCCTCGGATTTTTATATCCGCCTGGAAGAAAACTTCGATGCCTGTAAGGTCGTATTGACCGACCTCAAAACGGGTTCCATTCAGGAACTAAGCCAGGAGCCACGTTATAATTTTTCTTCGGAAGATGGTGATGTCTCTACCCGTTTCATCCTGAGAATTAACCCTGTCGGTGTTGATGAAATGACATCGGGTCGTATTCATGCCTGGGTTTATGAAAACCGGGTTTACATTCAGAATCCCGGCGGGACAACAAACCTGGAAGTCACCGACCTCACCGGTCGTAGAATATACAAATCCGGATTATCAGGAGAAGGCCTGCTGGTTCATGATCTCAACCTGACCCCGGGCTTATACCTGATCAATCTTAGAAACGGGGAAGAAAACATCACCATAAAGGCCTTCATGAAATAAAAAGGACAACACCTTATTATTTAGCCCAAAACTCCCCGCACCTCTGCGCCTTTGCGCGAAAAAAAAACTCTCCTCCCCGCGCCTCTGCGCGAAAGAAAATCCCTCTCTCTGCGCCTCTGCGCGAAAGAAAATCCCTCTCTCTGCGCCTCTGCGCGAAAGAAAACTCTCCTCCCCGCGTCTCTGCGCCTTTGCGCCTCTGCGCCTTTGCGCGAAAAAAAACTCTCCTCCCCGCGCCTCTGCGCGAAATAAAACTAACTCAGCACGATAAAGTCCATAATCCGGCACAAAGCAATTGACCACCCATAAAATTCAGTTAACAGAGAGTTACAATATAATTATACTTATCAATCATGCTTAATAACCTTCTCACTTCCAGAGGTGTTTAAACAAATTAAGATTTTTTCAGGATATTCCCGTTCTTTTTATACTTTTATAGGTGCGAACCATTATGAAATCAATACTTCTAATTAAATCAATATCTTGATATTAATATAGATCAGCACCCATGAAAACATTATTATCACCCAAACAAATCATCATTTCCCTGGTGCTAACACTGGGGATTTTCAGCACTGTATCCCTGTTTGCCCAGGACCCCTCACAAGCTCTTACAGCCGAATATTCAAGGCCTTCACTCACTTTTTTCATAGCGACCTGTCCTGGCGACAACCTGAGTTCCAATGCAGCACAATCAGCGGAAAAAATTGATTTTTCCGATAAATATTTCAATCATAACCTCTCCAGCCTGAAGGCAGAAATGCCCGCAGATTTCAAGAGCAAGTCTATTGAGGAAAAGAAACTTATCCTGCAGGATTATTTTAAAAAGAAAGGGATAGGCCGTGAAATGGTTGCTAAATGGTTCAAGAGAGGAAGTGACGGCATGTTCGATCTGGATTATGTCTTCCAGTGCGGTATGTATAACGCCACCGACCAGGATGTCCTTATGTCTGAAGCCTCCAAAAGGGGAGAAGCCTTATTAAAAGACGCCGGACAAAATCTTATCAACAAAACCTATCTCCTGGTTATGTGTCCTAAAACCTTTGCCTCTTTCGACGATGAAAACAAACACGGATGGAATGCGAGCTACGACTTTTTCCTGTATAAACTTGAGTTTGACAATGAAGAAGTAATGCGTTTTTATGAGATCTGGCCATACGATGACGATCCTGAAGAAGTAAAAAAGAGCAAAATAGCTTCCTTCGACACCACCAACTTCAACTTTTATTACGTGTACAGCAAAATGGATCAGTCGGCAACTGCCATGGAACTGAAGATGCTGACTTCTCATCCTAAATCCTCTGCACAACTTTTTGACGATGTAGTTGAAAAAATGTATAATAACGCTATGTTCTCGGTGGATAAAGACCTGGAAGAATTCCGCGTAAAGGCCGATGTTTCAGGAACCCACCCCATCCGCGCAAAAATCGGTAAAAAGGAAGGGTTGAAAACCGATCAGCGTTATTTTGTATACGAGTTTGTTTGGGATGATAAAACCGGCACAGCCGGGGAAAACCGCAAAGCTGTTGTCAGAGCGACAGGTAAGATCACAGATAACCGCAATGTTGCTACCGGTAAGTCCGGGGAAAGCAAGTTCTACCAGGTTTACGGCGGGACTGTCAGACAAGGTATGCTCATGCAGCAGCGCAACGATTTCGGGATTTCCCTCGTGGGAGGATATGAAATTGGGGATATTGGGGGTGGAACCGCCGGATTGTGGATCAGGACTGGATTCTTCACACGTGTTCCTTCGCTGTATGTGATGATAGATGGTGGTTTCGATACAGGAGAGTATAACCTTTTACAAATAGAGGATAAAAGTATTGATACAACTAAGATGGATGATTATTCCTTCTTGCGTTATTCCGTTGGACTTGGAAAGGGCATCCGTTTTGCCAGGATATTTGAATTGATCCCCTATGCAGCCTGGGGTCAGGAATCCACCAGCAACAAGGAATATTCGGCCATTCGCACCAATTATATTAAAGCAGGTGGTTTGCTGGGGATCAGCGTGACACATTTTCTGTCTTTCATCGGGAAGGTAAATTACACAGCCCCCTTTGGCGATGTTACCACCAAAAGGGATGTCAGTGGTAGTGAAAGTGTTACCCGTGACTTTACCTGGACGGATAAATTTCACGACAGGGAAGGACTATCTTTTATGGCCGGTATCAGAATCGAATTCTAAAACTTAAAACAGCATAGCATATGAAAAAGATCATTATCCTGACTTTTTTGGCATTGGGTTTACCGGCTTTCATGTCCGGTCAGTCCCGCAAAGAGCGTAAAGCCATGTACGACAGTAAGTATAATTATGAAGTTCAAAGTCTTGGAGTTGGACAGGATGGCACCAAACTTCTGAAAATATGGGGATATGGGAAAAAACCCGATGATGCCCTCTTCGAAGCCAAGAAAAATGCCGTTGCAGCTGTTATTTTCAAAGGCATACCCGCCGGCAACGGCGCTGCCCAGACCCCAGCCATCCTGGGTGTTGACGGATATGAGAAGAATATGGATTTCTTCGACGAATTCTTCAAGGCAGGAGGGATGTACCTGAGCTTCGTCAACAGTACCACCGATGGCATCCCCGGAGGCTCCGACCGTATCAAAATGAAAAAAGGTTACAAAGTAGGTCTCAGCGCTTCAGTTAACTACAATGCACTTCGTAAATACCTTGAAGAACAGGGAATAGCGAAGAAAATGGATGCAGGGTTCTGAACCGGTGAAAGTTGCTGGGGACTGGGAACTGGGGGCTGGGAGCTGGTTGCAGGTTACAAGTCACATAAGTTCACCAAAACCTTATCACTCATCACTCATAACCCATAACCCATAACCCATAACCCATAACTCATAACTCATAACTAACCATAAAATATTCCTTCTCATGAAAAAACACCTCCTAACCTCAATCTTTGTATTAGCAACGTTGTTGCTGTTTTCCCAGGCCAAGAAGCCCATTATTATGGTTGTACCCAGTGATAATTACTGTGTGGAGCATGGGTATACCCTGACTGTTAATGCAAATGGTGTAGACCAGACCATTCCTGATTACAAGAAAGCCTTACAGCAGGATGAAGACCTGCGGCTGGTGATGATAAAAATGGGAACTATCATGTCCGACCGTGGCTTTCCGTTGAAGGACCTGGAACAGACACTGAAAAGCATCGATTCGCAGAGCGCAGAATTATCCATGCTCTCTTCGAAAAGTTCTGGTGCCGCGGTCATGGAAACACCCATCGACATACTTAAAAGGACCGCCAAAGCCGACATTATCCTGGATCTTGATTTTGTTAAAAAGCGTCAGGGCCCGAATAACTATATCACATTCACTCTCAAAGGCTTGGACGCATACACGAACAAACAGATTGCCGGAGCGGCCGGAGCCGGTAAGCCATCCGCAGCTTCCACAGTGGATGTGCTTCTCGAAGAGGCTGTCCTGAGCCATATGGATAACTTTAACGCCCAACTCATGACCTTTTTTGATGACATGTTCGCCAATGGCAGGGAAGTTACTCTTGTGATCCGTGTTTGGGACAATGCCGATGTTGACCTGGAACAGGAATACGATGTAGACGGACTTACCGATATGCTAAGCTTCCACATAGAGAACTGGCTTGCCGATAATACCGTTTCCGGACGGTTTTCAACCATAGATGCTACCGAAACCATGATGCGTTTTGAACAGGTTCGTATTCCAGTGATGTATGAATACAACGGAAGAGAAATAGCCATGGATACCCGCCGGTTTGCCAATAACCTGTCGAAATATCTATCCGGAGCCCCCTATAACATAGATTCGAAACTTTACCAGCGTGGTCTGGGCGAAGCCTGGCTCATCCTGGGAGAAAAATAATTAAAAAACACAATCATGAAGACAAAGCTTTTAGTTTTCCTTCCGGTAATCGTTGTAATATTAATTTACTCAGAGGTTTATGCTCAGAATACCCTTGGTGAAAGCGATGATTATTCCCGGATTGCCATTGCCCCAGTGGTGACAGAAAAATCCAATCTGCCTGCAGGCTCGGAAGACGTACTTACCGGAAAAATGAGGCAGATCATTAGTCTCAATGGCCTCAGCGCTATGGATGATGCACCCCTGTTCATCATGTACCCTGAAATGATGGTCATAAGCGATGAAGTAACAGCCACTACACCTCCGATGCGTGCCTACAACCTTGAAGTCGTATTCAGCCTTGCTGATAAATATACCGGCAATGTGTATGCCAGCACTACCGAAGCACTGAAAGGCGTGGGAAAGACGGAAACAGCCGCTTATAATGCAGCCTTTAAACAGATCAACGTGCGTAGCGGGAAATTTAAGGTGATGCTGGAAAAAGGGAAAGAAGGTATCATCGAGTATTACAACACTCATTGCGACCTGGTGATCTCCAGGGCCAGAAGCCTTGCTGCACAGGGGAATTACAAGGATGCCCTGGCCATGTTAAATTCAGTGCCGCCCGTTAGCCGCGAATGCTTTGATAAAGCCAATGCCGTGGCAGCAGAGATTGGGGAAAGCATGCCGGATCAAAATGTTGCCGTTTCACCCGGTGCCGAGACCGATGAACAGGAACCCGTTTATTCCTCCAACCAAACAGTGGAACTGGGAAATAATATTTTCCTGCGTTATAAAAATGGAAAAACAATAGGCGATAAGACTTTCCTGTATTTTGAGCTGATCAACAAGAATGAGGAGGATTTCAATTTTGAGATCCATAACCTCCACTACACCATGCTGATCAATGAAAAGGGGGAAGAGGTGAATATTGAGCTGATGACCATTGGCTCAAAACAACATAAGTACAATCTGGAAGCTACCCTCATCCCGGATGTGAACACGGAAATGATCTGCCAGTTCCCCAAGGTGAAGGAGGTGAAATTCATTAAGTTCGGGATATTCAAGAATACATTCAAATTTAAGAACCTGCCCCTGGGCAACTAATCCTGAAAGCCATGAGAAATATCATTATCCCTGTTACCTGCATCCTGATACTTGCATCCTTTTCCCTCCAGGCCCAGTTTAAAGTAACGGAAAGTAGCGGGAAAAAGCCCGACTGGACAGGAGGACTGGAAAAAAACTACATCATCGGGATCGGCAATGGTCCCGGTATTGATGTGGCCAGGGATAAGGCCATGCTGGATGTGAAGAATCAGATAGTAACTTCGGTAGCGGATTACATCTCGTCATCCACCGACTTTTATACCAAGGAAATATCTGCCAATAAATTTTCTGAGCTTTATCAAAGCTATACCAACGAGATAAAGAGCCAGTCGGGAAAAAGGGATTATCTGCAGGGTATCTCCGCCTCCCGGATAGAGGAGTTTTACTGGGAGAAGCTTTACGATAAAAAAGCCAAAGAAACCAAATACGAGTATTTCGTAAAATATCCTTTCAGCCAATTCGACCTCGATGATCTGGTTAATGATTTCAAGGAAAAGGACAGGATGCTGACAGAAGAGATGCAGGATGCCCTCGATAAGTTGGAAACCTTCACTTCCATAGAGGAGATCCAGGAATCACAAAGTATTTTATCAAAACTTGTTGAAATCTTCATTGATGAGAGGCAGAGCAAATGTCTAACGGGGATCGAAAAGTGCAAATCCCTGCTTGCATCCGTATACATTGCCGATGCAGGCAGCGAGCTGGGTATTGTCCGCTACAGCCTGAAAATAGGTTCAAAAGCCATTACTTTTGCCAGGAAACCGGTTGTCAACTCCAACTGCGCCCGTATCCTGAATAAAACCCAGGGAGAGCTGGTATGCGAGATTGTTTATGATTACGCCGAATGTTACGAGGATCCTGAAAATCATATTAAAGTTGTGTATTCATTCAGCAGCCAGAAACCGGAAAAATCGTTTTATTTCGATGTAGCCGGCGAAAAAGCGGAGATCTCCATCACAGGAAATTTCCGTATCGATGGTAATGCGGATGGAGAAAAGGTCAGTGGCGCTGTTTGCGTGATCCCGCTGAAATCAAAGTATGACAGTCCGGTTGCCATAACCCAGGTCATCCTGGAATGGAAAGACCTCGGGGTAATGGCCGATGTGAGCGTGAAAGAAGTTTATGAAGGCAAGGGGCAATATGAATTGCGCTTTGTCATTCCCAAAGAACTTCCGGCTGAAAAGATCTCTACTGCATCCAATCCTGGCAGGACCATTGATGGCTACCTGTTCTATAAATCAATAAAGACAGGGAAAAGCGATAAGATCAGGATTTACCGTCACGATTATACTACATCCTGGTAAAAGTTTATTTTTGCCTTTATTTTGAGAGTGATTTGCAGCGAAGATGATTTCTCCGGAAACACCTTTTATTTTTCTTCTTACACGTCACCGGGTGCTTGGCCACATGGTAATTCCGTATATTGTGGAAAGGAGCAATCCGGTCTTCCTGACTCCGGTTAACGTATTGAGCGAGGAAACCATAGTAAATTTCCAGGATGAGCTGCCAGAATGGATGCCGGCGGTATTGGAGCTTTCGGGACAGATCAGCGAGAATCATCTTGCCAAAAGGTTTTCCAGAAGCAAAAATGCTGTCGATTTCCTGCGGGAAATTGATGAAAAGGTTTTACAGGACACTATCCGGCCCTTCCTGGATAAAAAGATCAACCAGTTGCTGTTATTGGCCCGTAAACATGATATACCGGTTTATTCAGGAAGCAGCACCGTTTCGCTATTTGCAGAGATGCAGGTTGGTATTGACTCCCGGGAAGTTACGCCCTGGTTTAATTTCAGGAAAAAAGAGGAAGGGATCACCTACATCCTGGAAATAGAACATGATGGTAATAAACTCGGCATTTTCAATGCAGGAGCAACGATTATCTCTCATACACCATGCTGGCTGCAACTAGGAAACAGGCTTTATCCTTTTCCGGAAGGATTTGACGGCATAAAACTCAAGCCATTCCTGGAAAAGCAAAGCCTAGAGATCCCCAAATCCTCTGAACAGAAGTATTTTCAGAAATTCATCCTGAAAAATATCCGTTCCGGGCATGTAAAAGCCGAAGGTTTTGAGATTCTCGACCAGCATCCGGCTCCCGCCATGGAATTATCGCTGGAGACCGACTGGCAGGGCAATGCGGTTTTCACAGCATGGTTTGTGTATGGCAGTAAGAGGGTTTTATCAGGAAACACTCTCCGGATGTTCATTGACCTGGTAGAAGAGGAGGGAGGCGTTTCCTTTTACCGCATACACCGTGACTTTTCCTGGGAGGAAAATTGCCGCACAAGGCTTGAAGAACTTGGGCTTAAGTGGATCAACGAAAATACATTGAGTTTACCAACCCTGCTTGAAAAGGGTGAAGCCATTTATTATCCCCTGGTGCGATGGGCCTCTGATAACCACGACAAGCTGAGCTCTTTTCCTGCCCGTGTTGCAATACCGGAAGGCGTTCCGGCATTTTATACCGGTCCGCTCGAACTTGAGTGGAGGGAGGAAAGCGGTCCCGACTGGTTTGACATTTATGGAACCGTTCGACTGGAAGGCTTCGAAATCCCTTTCATCCGTTTCAGGAAACATATATTAAATGGTATAAGAACATATAAACTACCCGACGACAGGCTGGTATTGCTTCCTGAAGAATGGTTTCATGAATACCGTGAGGCCTTTCTCTTTGGCTCCGACAATGAAAACCGCCTGCGGGTGAGAAGATGGCATAGGGGACTCCTGCCCGATGCAGGAAGAAAGAGAATAGATGTTAATATCGGTATTCAGGAAGAATATGGTACTGTAGACATTCCGGCTGACTTGCAGGCTGTCCTCCGGCATTACCAGGAAGAAGGATTGCGCTGGATGCAATGGCTGCACCACAACGGTTACGGCGGATGCCTGGCGGATGACATGGGGCTGGGCAAGACCGTTCAGGCAATAGCATTGTTGCTCAGCCGCAGAAGTCAGGAAAAACAGGCCTCACTTATTGTCATGCCCGCAACCCTAATTCACAACTGGAAGAATGAGCTGGAGAAGTTCGCGCCGGGGCTTTCCTTTTTCATTCACACAGGAAGCCAGCGGCCTGAGACAAGCGAGCCTTTCCCGCTCTTCGATGTTATTTTGACTACCTACGGAACTGTGCGAAACGATATTGATTTCCTGGAAAAATATACCTTTCACTATATCATCCTGGACGAGAGCCAGGCCATCAAAAACCCCGATGCCAAGGTGTCGCGCGCCATCTTTCGCTTACAGTCGGGGCACAGGCTGGTGCTGACGGGAACACCGGTTGAGAATACCCTGCACGACCTCTGGTCGCAGATGAACTTCCTGAATCCGGGGTTGCTGGGTAGCCGGAGACTTTTCGAAGAGGAGTTCCTTGACCGCATGGAACAAAGCGCACAGGCAGGAGACAAGCTCCGTCAGCTCATTTCTCCTTTCATCCTCCGCCGCAGGAAGCAGGAAGTTGAACCCGAACTGCCGCCGCTTACCGAAAAGATACTGTATTGCGACATGACCGAAGAGCACCGAATTGTGTATGAAACCGAGCTGGCTACCATACGCCGGCAGATCCTGGAGAATATGGAAACCGGGAAAACCCATTACAACACCCTTCCTGTGCTGAGGGCATTGATACGCATGCGGCAGATATCCAACCATCCCCGACTTGTTGATCCTAAGTATCATGGCGATAGCGGGAAGATGGAGGAGATACGGCACTCACTTAACACCTTGCTGGAAGAGAACCATAAGGTGCTGGTATTCTCCTCCTTTGTCAAACACCTGATGATCGTCGCCGGCTGGCTGGAAGAAAGCGGAAGAAAATTCGCCCTGCTCACAGGGAGCACACGTAACAGGAAAGAAGTTATCAACACCTTCCGTAAGGATCCGGAACGGCAGGTCTTCCTGATATCCCTCAAAGCCGGCGGGGTAGGGTTGAACCTAACGGAAGCCGGCTACGTCCTGGTACTAGACCCCTGGTGGAACCCCGCCTCCGAGCAGCAAGCCATACACCGTGCCCACCGCATCGGGCAAAACAAGCCGGTCATTGCCTACAAATTTATCACCCAGGGAAGCATTGAAGAAAAGATACTCAAACTCCAGGAAAAAAAGCGCAACCTGTATAAAAAGTTCATTCCATCCACCAACCCATTGAAAGACCTGACGCAGGAGGAGGTGAGGGGGCTGTTTGGGGAGTGATCTGGGGGCATGGGGACTGGGGGCTGG
>Ga0180009_10006397_pt1 | contig 12366 bp, 10 predicted proteins | sample OS_PC_MetaG_FD_123537 | JGI IMG/M metagenome (GOLD analysis project Ga0180009, IMG submission 123537) | Groundwater microbial communities from the Aspo Hard Rock Laboratory (HRL) deep subsurface site, Sweden - OS_PC_MetaG | ecosystem: Environmental > Aquatic > Deep subsurface > Groundwater...
ATCAGGGCCTCCCCCAGCTCCAGCGAGGAGTAGTCCACGCGAAGACCGTCGATCTCCCCGACGAAGTTGTGCGACTTGGGTGGCGAACGGAGGCCGACCAGGTTCTCGGTGGGCTCCACGTGCAACCCCTTGAGCTCGAACGGGCTGAGCGAATTGGGGTAGCCATAGGCGTGCGCGCCCGACACCGCGACGAGCAGGAGCTTGTCTCCCGCCATCTGCCGACGGAGAAACTCGTGGAGGACGTCCTTGGGGATGAGGCCTGTTACCGTGCCCATGGGTGAAGCGGTATTCTAGAGAGTGCGTGCCCGGCGATCAAGGCCGACGACGGGGCTCCGCTCAGGCAAGTCAATTGTGGTCCGGTGGCGCGGGCGGGCGGAGCGGACAGTTGCGGCGACGCAGCCCGATTGCCAGGAACACCAGGCCCGCCGCCAGCATCAGGCCCGCCCACCACAGCTCTGGACGGTACTCGCCGAACACCGTCCGGTGGGCGCCGCCCAGGATGCCCCCGACCATGATCACGGCGCCGTACAGCGCCAGGAGCAGGCCGACGAAGAACCAGATCGGCAACGGCTCGGTCTGTGGCTCGTCGTTCAACACGCACCTCACCAGAAGACGACGTTGAGCGCCACCAGCGCCAGCGCGGCGATGGCGGCCCACACGGCCGGCCGGCCCAGCAGGCCCACCGGCTCCTGCTCAGCGCGACCCGCGGTCAGCCCCTTGACCAGGCCGACCAGCTCGTCGGGATCCCTCGGCCGGGTCCTCAGGCTGATCAGCACCGTCAAGACGAAGCAGACAACCCAGGCCCAGGCCGCCTGCCACAGGTTGCAGGTCATGGCGCTCGGCTGCTCCGAGAAGGTCAGCCACCGCGCCAGCGCGGGCGAGACCAGGTGAAGCTTGAAGCCGAGGAAGATCGACAGCGAGCTGCCCATCCCTGCCACCAGCCCCCAGAAGCCGCCGGCGGGGGTGGTCCGCTTCCAGAACATGCCAAGCAGCATGGTGGCAAACAGCGGCGCGTTGACCCAGCTGAAGATGGCCTGGATGTAGTCCATGATCGTGTTGAACTGCATCGCGAGGTAGGCCGTGGCCACCGACAGCACGATGCCGACCAGCGTGACCAGCCGCCCGACCCGGACAAGGTGCTCGTCGCTGGCCCCCCTGTTGAGCACCGCGCGGTAGATATCGTAGGTCCACACAGTGTTGAAGGCGCTGACGTTGCCCGCCTGACCCGCCATGAAGCCCGCCAGCAGGGCGGTGATGCCGAGGCCCACCAGGCCGGGCGGGTAGTAGCGGGCGATCAGCAGCGGCAACGCGGTGTCGTTCCAGGGCTCGCCCGTGCTGGGGTGCGGCAGCAGCTTGAAGCCGGTCGAGGCGTCGCCGGCCAGCCGGTACGCCACCAGCCCCGCCACGACGATGATGAAGGGCAGCGCCATCTTGAAGAACGACGCGGTGATCGGGGTCAGGCGCGCCGAGCGCAGGTCCCTGGAGGAGAAGGCCCGCTGCACCACGAGGAAGTCGGTGGTCCAGTAGCCGAAGGAGAGCACCCAGCCCAGACCCATCACGATGCCGGCCCAGGTGACCCCCATCGGGTTGTCGGCGGCAGCGGCCGTGGTGGCCCACAGATGCGCCATCTGCCGCGGCACGCCGGCAAAGACCTCTGCCAGCCCGCCCGCCTCGATCGTGCCCAGGATCGCCACCAGGAACAGGCCGAACCAGATCAGGAAGAACTGGACGATCTCGGTGAAGATCGCGCTCATCAGCCCGCCCAGGGCGATGTAGCTGCCCACCGCAGCGGCCGAGACCCACATCGAGACTTGCCAGTCCCAGCCCAGGATGGTGCGCAGCACCAGCGCCATCAGGTACAGGTTGATGCCCGACATCAAGAGCGTCATCACCGCGAAGGAGAAGGCGTTGAGCAGGCGCGTGCGTTCGTCGAAACGGAGCTTCAGGTAGCCCGGCACCGAGTGGATCCGGCTGGAGTAGTAGAACGGCATCATGTAGAGGCCGAGGAACAGCATGGCGGGGATGGCGCCGACCCAGTAGAAGTGAGACACCAGCATGCCGTACTTCATCGTGCCGCCGGTCCAGCCCAGGATCTCCAGCGTCCCCAGGTTGGCGCTGAGGAAGGCCAGCCCCGCCACCCAGCTCGAGTTGCGCCGGCCGGCGAGGAAGAACTCCTCCGAGGTGCGGGTGAACCGTCTGAGGTAGAGCCCGAGCCCGACGACGAAGCCGAAGTAGAGCAGGATGATGACCCAGTCGACGGGGGCCAGCGTGATCGCGTGCACTCAGTACCTCAGCGTCAGAGATATCTCCGTCATCACGATCGGGTCGGTGGACGACCGGTCGATGCTGTTGATCAGCGCAGCTCCCGCCGCCCCCGGGACCATCGCGCCCACCACCAGGTCGGCCACGAGGTAGTCGGCGAGCAGCAGGTGAAGCACCCCGTCGACCTCGACGCCGACCAGGATACCGTCGAGGGCGTTGTGCGGCTTGAGCACCGTGGCCGCCCCGACCACGACGGCGGGGCGGACTCGCTCGTGCAGCTTGAGGGTGACCTCGAGGTCACCCACCATCAGGCCCGCGCGGCTGGCGAAGAAGCCGCCGGAGTTGCTCGAGGCCCGTTCGTCGAGGTTGTCGTACCAGTCCCGGACCTCGTCCTCGGTCAGCATCAGCGTCGCGCTGCGGGACTTGCCCGAGTAGAGGAAGGCGTGGTTGCGCTCGTTGCCGGGGTGGGCGTCGTCGGGGCTCAGCGCCAGCAGCGTGCCCCGCAGGTCCAGCCGCCCCAGGCCGAGCCGCAGACCGGCCTGGGCCGCCCAGGCCAGGTGTGTCTGGTCGCCGCCGCCCGCGGCCTGACCCCGCTGCTGACCGCCCTGGAACGCCAGGTCCGCGAAGGCGTCGAGGCGACCGAAAGCCAGCTCGAGGTGCAGCGAGGGGCAGAGTAGCCAGCGCGTCTGGTCGACCAGGTGTGTGTCGTACAGCGCCGTCACCGCGGCGGACAGCCGCCACAGCTCGGAGACAGATAGATCGTAGCGGCCACCGAAGACCCAGATGTCGCGCTTGAAGTTGTTGTCGTCGAGCAGGATCCCCTCGTGGATCTGGTCCGGCACCTGTCCCACGAAGAGCCCCAGCCGGACCCCGGTCCTCGCGCCCCTGTGGGGCGCTCCGGGGTGAAGCAGCGGGGTCCCGTCGCGCAGCTGCCACCAGGTCTGGGCCACACCGATCCAGTGGGCCAGGAACAGGCGGGTCGGGTCGCCGAAGAAGGCGTAGCCCACCTTGAACCCCACGCGCCCGTCGGCCAGCTCGCCCTCGCCGTAGATCTCGCGGTGCTTGAGCACGAAGATGTCGTCGGCCACCGGGTCCTGCTGGTCCGGGTTCTGCTCGCTCCAGAAGTTCAGCCCCAGCTCCACCTCGTAGTAGATGCGGAGGCTCTCCAGGATGTGCAGCGTGACCCTCGGCGTGAAGATCGTGGCGAAGGCCCCCACGCTCTGGCCGCTGGCGTCGTACGCCGGCTCGGTGCGATCGAAGTCGCCGTCGTTCTTGAAGTGAAACAGGTTCTGCAGGTCGGCGCGGAGCTGGATCCGGGCCCACGCGCTCTGGGGCACGTCCTTGCGCCAGGGGCGGGGGTCGGGCCAGACCTTGCCGCGCGAGTCCCCCTGCGCCAGCGCGGAGGCGGGCAACACGAGCGCCAGGAGCAGGGTCACGACTAGGAGTTGCTTGTCGCCGGGGCGAGGGCGACGCCCCAAGCGCGAGTGTCGTTCCGAGCGGGCCCCTGCGAAGCGGGGGCACGCCAGGCGAGCGCGCGGGGCGTTGCCGGAGCCCAACCGGCCGAGGTCCGTCATCGGTCCGCTCCTGGCAGTCTGCCGTTGCCGCCCACCATCGAGGACCCCTTGAAGAAGTAGTTCCAGCCGCGGTTCGGCTTGCCGGACAGCGGCGGGCGAATGCGCAGCCAGTGCTCGACGCCCGGCTCGTCGCGGCCGGGATGGTGGTAGAGCGTGGCGCTGGCGGGGTCGTAGTGACAGACGCCGTCGGAGACCCAGACGTAGAACCCATCGGGATAGAGCCAGGCCGGGACCACGATCTCCGACGGTGCGCTGGTCTCCTTGCTGCCGTAGCGCACTTCGAGCTCGCGGCGCGGCACCGGCACTCCCTTGTCCGGGTCGAAGTAGTGCAGGTCCGAGTGGTAGTGCGTGGCGATCGGCTTGCCGGCCAGGGCCCGGGCGTGGGGTCGGCTCCAGGCCGCCTGCGCCCGGGGCTCCCCGTCGGGCCCCAGGATCGAGAAGTCCTCGCGGTTCCACAGGTCGCCCTTGCGCTCGTCGTTCTCGGTCGAGACGCACCACAGCATCCGGCTCTGGAACATCGACTCGAACGCCTCGTAGTAGTTGTTGAGGATGTGGGCGCTGACCTCGTAGCTCTGCTGCCTGGAGCGGTTGACGTACTGGCCCTGCTCCACCGTGTTGTTGTAGTTGAAGTAGCTGCCGAACTCGCCGAAGACCACCGGGATGTTGCCCAGCGAGTAGCTGGCCAGCCCCGCTGCCTCCTCGAGCTTGGGCCGATAGTCGCGGTAGCGGACCTGCTCCACGGTGAAGCTGCGAGGGTTCACGTTGAAGCCGAGGAAGGGGTAGATGTCGGTGTACCAGTGCGGGGCGTAGACCACCCGGCCCTTCAGCGCAGCGCCCGCCGGGTGGGTCATCGGCAGCTCCCACATCCCGCCCAGGCCGCCGTAGCCGCCGGTCAGCAGGGCGATGCTGGAGCTGCCCTCGATGAAGATCAGCGCGTCCGGGTCCACCTTGAGGATCGCCTGGCCCACCCGCTCGTACAGCGGCCTGAGGTGGGTCTCGTCGAAGCCGTTGTTCATCGCCAGCACGTTGAACACGTCGACCCGGTCCAGGCCCCACTTCTTCAGCGTCTCGGGCGTCGTGTCGGGAGGCAGCAGCTTGAGCGTGAGCAGCGCCTCGTACAGCTCGCCGCCGTTCTCGAGGCCCAGCAGGCTCTCCAGCAGCCCCCTGGCCCCCTCGACCGAGCCGCTCTTGATCATCGCCGCCACCGCCGACAGCGTGACGAAGTTGCCGCCCGGCTCGTTGATGATGTCGTAGCCCATCACGTTGGGCAGGTCCCTGACCCGTGCGGCCACCTGCGCCCAGGCACCGGCGTAGGCCTGCTGCAGGTAGTCCTTGACGTTCTGCCCCTCGACCTCCAGCCCGGGAAACGCCTTGTCCCCGGCAAAGAGGCAAGCGTAGCAGCGCGCCACGTCGAGCGACAGGGCATGGGCCAGGCCCCAGTTGGTGAAGGGCAGCATGTCGGTCGACTCGTCCACCTCGAACTTGGGGGGAAGCGCGAGGGTGAGGTAGAAGGCCCAGATCGGCGTCGTCCCGCCCGGATCCTCCTGCCCGGTCAGCCTGAGGAACAGCTTGTAGATCTTGTCCAGCTGGGCGGCGTCGAGGCCGCTGACCAGCCGCGGCACGCCCCAGTGCTTGGAGTCGGTCTTCTTCTCCTGCAGGCAGGCCTTGACCGCCCACAGCGGCGCCCCGTCGCCCTGCACCGCCTCGTCGTAGCCGTACTTGAGCGACGGCACCAGCGAGAGCAGCGTGTGCTCCACGGACCCCGGCACGCCGTACTCGGGCCGGCTGTTGAACCGCGCCCGCAGGTGGCGGCTGAACATGTCCTGGTGCATGTCGAGCAGCACGTGGATGCGGTGCTCGCCGGCGATCTGGACCATGCTGCGGATGTAGTCCAGGTAGGCCTGGTCGTACTTGCCGCGCGCCTCGGGCTCCACCGCCTCCCACATCACCAGCAGACGGATCGAGTCGAGCCCCATGTCGCGCAGCCGGGCGAGCTCCTGACGAGCACGGTCGAGCGGAAAGGGCCTGCCGATGTAGGTCGGCAGCCCGGTGGTCTCATCGAGCTTCACCGGGACCTTCGTCGAGCAGCTGGCGTTGACGCCGTGAAAAAAGACGTAGCGTCCGTGCTCGTCGCGCAGGTAGGTGCGGTCCACCTCGAGTCGGCTCAGCGCGACCTGCGCCAGATCGGGCGGGTCGCCGTCCACGCAGGCGGTCAGAGCTGCCAGCAGGCCCACCAGCGCCTTGGAGTTGCCCATCTCTTCCTCCAGATCGAAGCAGCTCAAGATAGCCAGCCTGGCCTCGGCTGGTCAACGTGCGTGTTTCTTTCGAGATCGAGAGCCCACTCCTGGCCGGAGGCCCGCTCAGGGGCACTCCCCGCCGGAGCACTTGCCCGCGCACTGGGTGCCGTTGCAGCCCTGGCTGTCGCACTCGCAGCCCTGGGTCCCGTTGCAGTTGAAGTAGCCGCTGGTGCAGGCGATGCAGTTGTTGTTGGAGCACCACTGCGAGCTGTCGCCGCCGCAGACGTTCTGGTCGTAGTAGTCGCACGCCCTGGCGCCAGCGCAGGCGGTGCCGTTGCAACCGTCGCTGCACTCGCAGCTCCCCTTGCCGTCGCAGTTGTACTTGCCCGTGGGGCAGGGCTTGCAGCTGCCGAGGTCGCAGTACTTGGTGTTGTCGTTGCACCCGGTCTCGAACGTGCACTCGGACTTGCAGGAGGTCCCGTCGCACCCGGTGGTGCACTCGCAGCTGCCGCCGGAGGTATCGCAGTTGTAGGTCCCCGACATGCATGGCTTGCAGCTTCCGCTCGCGCTGTCGCAGTACTGGCTCTGGCTGCCGCAGCTCTTGCTGCCGTAGAGCTCGCACTTGCCGTCAGGCAGGCAGGGCTGGTTGCTCTCGCAGTCCTGCACTCCATCGCAGTTGTAGCTGCCGCTGCGGCAGGGCGCGCAGTGGTCGGCCTTGCAGTACATGCTGCTGTTGCCGCAGGCGTTGAGCGTCTCGGGCTTGCAGCTCTGCACGATGCTGCAGCTCGCGCCGTTGCAGTCCCCGCTGCACTCGCATCCGTCGCCCCCCTGTCCGAGATCGCCGTCGCAGTCGTTCCAGCCCGGGGCGCAGGCGCAGGTCGCATCGGCCCGGCAGGTTGCGTTGGGACCGCAGGCAGGCGTGCAGCCGGGCGGCGCGCCGTCCCCCGCTGGCTCATCGCTGCCGGGGCAGCCGGTAGCGAACACGATGGTGGCGAGCAGGATCGCGGCTCCCTTCATGCCGGCACCTCCTGCCGCATGATCGCATCAATGCTTGCTGACGACCAGGGTCTCGGGCTGCTGCACCCCTCGCACGCTGGGGGCGTAGTACTCGTAGGCCACACTCTGCGGCGTCTTGGCCCGGATGGGGAACTTGGCCTTGAGCCGGTACTTGAAGCGCAGCGGCTTGTCCGGACGCATCTCACCCACGTATTGCGTGATCTGACGGCCAGTGAGGCCATAGCGCGTGATCAGCCGCTGCTTGACCAGGGCCGCCAGGTCCCTGGTCATGACCGAGAAGCCGGGCGGGATGCCGAGATCCAGGATCACCATGAAGGTCGTACGGTCGAGCCGGTAGCGCGCCTCGACCTTCGCCGTCAGGATGTCGTCCACCTTCAGCCGCTTACGGTCGTAGCGCACCTTGATCGTCAACGGCTCCCGCCGCCGCCGCGCCTCACGCCAGGGGCGGTAGTGCCGTCCCACGATCTGGTACATCACCTTGACGCCGATGTTCGCGGCTGTGGCCCCTTCGCGAGGCCGGTGGTATAAACGGCCCATGACTCGCGTCGCGTCATTGGCTCCGCCCAGCCCCACCGGACTGCAGCTCGCCCTGCGGCGGACGGTGGAGCCAGCTGTCGCGCTGACCCGCTACCGTCCACAGCCGGAGCTGGGCCCACCGACACCCGAGCAGCAGGCCCACCTGGCCCTGGCCCGCCGCCTCGACGTGGGACCGCTGCCGGCGGTGCGGAAGACGGGCTCCAGTCTCGGTGGGCTGATCGACGCGCTCGGCTTCCGCGTGATGCGCCGATTCTTCTCCGGGACCCATCGCGCCGAGCTCGAAGCCTGTGACTACTACGAGATGGAGGGGGGATGGCTCGAGCGGTCCGAGTCGGCTCACCTGGACCCACAGCGCTATTTCCCCCAACCCGGCCCGCCCGACGTCGAGGTCTCGACCCGGGGTCGGCTGGATGGCGGGGTGGTCGAGGATCTGAGCTTCAGCAGCGCAGACTACGCCGACCGCCCGACGGCCAGGCAGACCCTGCGCCGCTATCCAAGCAACGGCACGGCCCACCTGAGATGCTACCGCCACGACGACCACGGCCGCCCCGCGGTGCTGTGGCTCCACGGCTGGGGCATGGGGTTCTTCGGGGTAGAGGCGCTGGTCTGCCGCGCCCGGTGGCTGTACAGCCTCGGCCTGGATGTCTACCTCTACATGCAGCCCTACCACGCGTGGCGGCGACCGGCCGGGGTGACCTTCGCCGGCGAGGTGTTTCCCACGACCCACATGACTCGCACCAACGAGGGCTTGCTGCAGGCGGTGTGGGAGATACGCGCAGCGATGGCCTGGCACCGCGCTCGGGGCGGTGGTCCGTGCGGAGTGGTGGGTCTCAGCCTCGGCGGCTACCTCGCGGCGGTGCTGGCGTCGGTGGCGCCCGAGCTGGCATTCGCGGTCCCCCTGCTGCCCGTGGCCGACATTCCGACGTTGATGTGGTCCAACGGCGAGGGCACGGCCGAGCGTCGCTGGGCCGAGGAGTCAGGGGTCACGTTCGAGATGTTCTGCCGGTCGATGGCGGTCCACGCGCCGCTGGCCCACAAGCTGCTCATACCGACAGAGAACGTGATGCTGATCGGCGCAATGGGTGACCGGGTGATCCCGCCGCTGCACACCGAGGCGCTGTGGGAGCACTGGGACCAGCCCCAAATACACTGGATGCCGGGTAGCCACCTGGTGCACTTCGGCCGTCGGGGATATCTGGAGCACCTGGCGGTGTTTCTGTCCCGCCGGTTTCCTGGTCTCTCCGAGGGGAAGGGCTGGACGAAGGGCTAGACGTGTCCGGGGGCGATCGTGGCGTTGCCCAGGATCTTGGCGTGGATCCCCTTGCCTGCGATGTCAGGGATGCCGCCGCCCGGGATCTCGTGCTCGAAGTTGAAACCGAACAGGGTGTCATCCACCGGGACCATCTTTGTCCCGACCGACACGTTGGCCTGAGTGTAGATCGCCTCGGCCACCAGACGGAGATTGTCCACGTCGCCGGCGAAGGGGCGGGAGTTGTTGGGGATGTGTCCCATCACGAGTGAGCCTCTGGGGCGATCCCAGGTCTCGGGCAGGAACTCGCGGTCCTGCACCGCTCCGTTGACATAGAGCTTCGCCTCGCTGCCGTCGACGACGAGCGCGAGGTGGAACCACTCCTGCTTGGTCGTCAGCGGACCCGTGAGCCGCTGTCCACCCACCTCGGCGACGAGGGCGCAGTTGTCGAGCACCACGCGCAGTCCGTTGTTGCCGGTGGCGATGATGGTCTGGTCCGCGTCGTGCTCCAGCCACAGCCACAGCTCGAGGGTGAAGTCTCGAGTCAGGTCCCTGCGCAGGGGAGTCAGCGAGACGAGAAACTGGCCGCCCTTGGGGATGTGCAGCACCTTGCCCTCGGGCTTGACGTGCCCCGACTTGGGCAGGTCAACAGCCTGGTGCTGCCCGGGCTGCAGAGAAGGGAGTGTCACGCCGCCCACCGCAATCGGTTCCGGCCCCGGTGGATGCACCTCGAACACCTCACCGCTTCCATCCTGGCATCCGAAGAACGACAACAACGCGAGCCCCGCTACTGTTGACAGCCATTTCATTGCCGGCCCCTTCTGTTATGTGACAAACGATGTTATCCCTTTTTTGTGGCGCTGTTTGTGAGATAGACTACATATTGTGCATTTTCTCATCTATTTCTTTGTTCTCTATTTTACAAAGATACGGCGACTGGTGCCACTTCTTGCCGATAAAATCGTCCACTCGGCCCTGACACCTTCATCCAAATAATATCATGTGGTTAAACGGGGTCTGTCCCCACCAATTGGCGGATCGACAAGCCACCCCAGCTCGAGTCGACTGGCGCCAATCACTTATAACAATGAGGTTTTATGGTGCAGCGTGGTGGTATGGAGATTGCTTTGCCGGAGGCCGGAGATATGGCATGCGCGCTTTCATTTCATTCCTGGTATTGAGCCTGACGACACTACTGGGCTGCTCGACAGAGCTAGATCCCTGTCTGGATCAAGTCTGCGAGCATCCAATCCCCACCCGCGGCAAGGCCGACACCTTCGGCGATCCCACACCCTGGACCAACTGGCAGCGCGACATCCTGGCCACCGCGCTGGCCGTCGACCTGACGTCCAAGACCGCCACGGCGCGGATCCTGCTCGCCGCCTCGACCTCAGATGGAGCTTCCTTCGACGTCAGAGGGCTCGACGTCACGAGTGTCGGCAACGCCGGCGGGGCGCTGGAGCACCAGATCGTCCAGGGCCGCCTCGACGTGAACCTGCCAAAGGTCGACCCGCCGCAGGATGATGAGGTAGTCGTCGACTTCAAGCTCACCGAGCGCGAGGGGCAACAGGGGCTGTCGGCGGGAGGCGAGACCTTCACCTGGCCCTACTTCTGCGGCAACCTCTTTCCATGCAAGTCCGACCCCTCCGACGGGCTGCGCTTCGAGCTCTCGCTCAGCGGGGTGCCACAGGGAAAACAGGCGGTGTTTCCGACGCAGATCCCGGCCGACGCGCCGTCCTACATGCTGGCCTGGGTCACCGGCGACTACACCTTCCGCAGCCTCGGGAAGACCACGGCCGGCACCGAGGTTGGAGTCTGGTGGCGACCCGGCGAGGAGAGCCGGGCACTGGCCGGCACCGACGGCATGCTGCAGGTGTTCGCCTGGCTGGAGCAGAATATCGGCCCCTACCTCTTCGGCCAGGCGGTGGGCTCGGTCTCGGTCCGGTGGGGCTACGGCGCCGCGTACGGCGGCATGGAGCACCACCCGCTGTGGCATGTCTCGGACCTGTCGATCGACGACTTCTATATTCACGCTCACGAGGCAGCGCATGGCTGGTTCGGAGACGGCGTCCGCCTGCGTTGCTGGGAGGACTTCGTGCTGTCCGAGGGGACGGTCAGCTACCTTGCGGCCCGCGCCATGGCGTCGGCCAAGGGACCGCAGGTCGAGTTCGAGATCTGGGAGCGCTTCCGCCAGCGCCTGCTGCGTGCTGTGAGCTCGCCGAGCTACGGCGACGGCATCGCCTGGCCCGACACCTGCAACGTGGTCGACATCATCGAGGACAACCTCTACACCTCGATCCCCTACATGAAGGGCGCCTTCTTCTATCGCGCCGTCGAGCAGGAGCTGGGCACGGTAGCCCTGACAGGCGTCATCTCCCGCTTCTACCAGGACAGCGCCGGCAAGGCCGCCTCGATGCAGGAGATGCTCGACCTGATCAGGACGGAGGCGGTGGCCATCGGCGGCTCCGACCTGGCGCACAAGGTCGACAAGCTGGCCCAGGACTGGCTGCGCAGCACCGAGCTACCCCAGTTGCCCGATCTGCCGTCAGCGCCCTGACCTCTGCCCGCGGCGGGGAGCCTCCCCGGAGTGCAGGCCGAGCGCGCGAAACAGACACTGTGTCACGTGGCTCGCTGGTCGCGGAACTTGCCCCCGTAGTGGGCGGTGCCGATGGTGCGCTGGAAGATGAACTGGCAGATGCGGGTGCCCGGCATGATCGACATCGGGTTGGGGCTGAAGTTGGTCATCTCCAGGCACTGGTTGTTGTCGAGGCCGGGCTGCATGAAGCTGGCCGAGATATGCACCATCAACCCCAGGCGGGCGAAGGTGCTCCTGCCCTCCAGCCAGCCGCAGAGGTTGTCGGCGATGCAGATCTTCTCCAGGGTCCAACCCAGGATGCTCTCGTCGGGCATCAACAGGATCCCCTGCGGGGCGGTGACCGTCTCGGTGAACTCCCGGTAGTCCACCTCGTCGTCGATCACCACCACCTTGCGTGGTTTCTTGAACACCTTGAAGTGCGTGCTCAACCTGAGGTCGACGGAGCCCGGGCCCACGTTCGCCGGCTCGTAGGGGTCAATCTGGATCTCTCCAGCCTCGATGGCCTTGAGGATCTCATCCCTGGTGAGGATGCTCAATTCGCTCGCTCCTGGTCTCGTCATCCTAGCAGCGTTTTCGAATTTCTGCCGAACGCTGATCATCCATGGACTACAATCGAGGGCCATGGCACTGCCCGCCGTCACGTTCGCGACGCTGCGTTCGCGGGAGAACATCTCCTTCGCCTACATGTACCTGTCGGCGATCCTGCGACCGCTGGGCATCAGGACGCGCCTGATCCAGGCCGCCGACGAGCAAGAGATCGTGCGCCGCTTCGCCGCCGACCCCACCCCGGTGCTGGGGATCAGCGCCACGACCGGCCTGCACCGGGTCTACCTGCAATGGGCGCGGAGGCTGAAGCAGGCTGATCGCAAGCTGCATGTGGTCTTCGGCGGCCCC
>Ga0180009_10006398_pt1 | contig 12365 bp, 8 predicted proteins | sample OS_PC_MetaG_FD_123537 | JGI IMG/M metagenome (GOLD analysis project Ga0180009, IMG submission 123537) | Groundwater microbial communities from the Aspo Hard Rock Laboratory (HRL) deep subsurface site, Sweden - OS_PC_MetaG | ecosystem: Environmental > Aquatic > Deep subsurface > Groundwater...
AAAGAGGGCGGCCATTGCACGCCGAGCGTCCGCGAGGCCGAAGCCCTGCCGCGCCAGGCCCCCCTGCCAGCAAGCGCCGACGCGCTTCTCCTCGATGATCGGCAATCTTTGCCGATGGTCCTCCGAGCCATGCAGAGAACCGGGTCAACCAGGGGCCGTCTGTCGATCCTCGCCCTGGCAGCTGTCACCACCACCTGTCTGCTGCAGCCGATGGAGCCGGCGCGCGACCTGCCTCATCCGCCGTTTCGCAAGCTGTGGGAGCTTCCCACCTCGGACCAGATCGAAAACGTCGTTGTCGCCGGCGGGGCGCTGTACTTCGGCACCTTCGATGCATACGGGGCGGCCGACCTCGCCACGGGCAGGCTGCTGTGGAGCAAGCGCTTCAAGGGTGCAGGTTTCAGTGCAGAGGTCGTCATGGACGATCGCACGCTCTACGTGTCCATCGGCGAGCGGGGGCTGCTCGCGTGCGATCCGGGCACCGGCCGGCAGCGGTGGAGCCTGCCGCTCGAGGGCTACTCCCGATCGATGGTCCTGCAGCGCGACACGCTCTACAACCAGTCGACCAGGGGCGTGCTCACCGCGGTGGACACGCGGACCGGTCGCGCGCGCTGGACGCTCGACCCGAGTACGGGTCGGAGCAAGAACCCCGGGCGGCGGCGAGACGAGTGCCCTGGTGGCGGGCTGGCCACCGCCCCCGATGCGCTGCTGGTCGGAGCCTGTGCAAACGAGGTGCTGCGTCTGGATCCCCTGACCGGCCGCGTGGCCTGGCGGCACCGCCACGAAGGAGGGCACTCCGACGTGGGCATGGTGGCGGACGCCTCCGCGCTCTACGCACACTTCTCCGGTTCCCTGGTCGCTCTGGATCTGGCGACGGGTCGCGAGCGCTGGCGGCTGCCGGCCAGCCCCGGCCGCCTGACCCTTGGCGCCGGCGCGGTCTTCTTCGGGGCGGAGGACGGCAGGCTCCATGCAGTCGACGCGCGCACGGGTGCGTTGCGCTGGAGTCGGCCCGTCTCGCGCACGATGCGCCCCAGGGTGGCGCCGCCCGTGGTGCACGGCGAGACCGTGCTGACCGGCGACGAGTCGAGGGTGCTCGCCTTCGACGTGGACGGTCGGAAGCTGTGGGACTTCGACACGGAGGACAGCCTGTCCCGGCAGCCGGCGATCGTGGTGGACGACGGTCTGATCCTGCTGGATGCGTTCGCCGTCCGTCGCCATGTCATGGGCACTCCCCCTCCCCTTCCGCGCTCGGCCGGCGCCCGCCTCCGCCTGAGCACCCGGCTCGCGTCCCGCGTCACCACGCTGAGCAAGGACGAGAAGCGCACGCTGCTCAAGCTGGGCGACGAGGCCGCCGAGGCGCTGCTGGCCCTGGTCGGGCACAAGGTGGAGCAGCTGGCGGCCCTGAAACGGCAAGGCAAGCGCGCATCGCCCGCCGCGAGCGCCGCCCGGGAGCAGCTCTCCGAGGCCACGAAGCTATTGAGCACGGTCGTTCGGCCCGGGCACACCGGGGCGCTCCTCGATCTGTTGCGGGCCTGCGACGAGCTCGACGACGGCGCCGTGAAGGAGAAGGTCTTTTCGATCCTGGGCGAGACGAGCGATCGCCGCGCGATGCCGGTCCTGCTCGCCGAGCTGCGCAAGGGCAAGGATGCCGCCGGCCACGACGCCGCGACCGACTACCTTCAACGGTCCTCGGAGCCCGAGGTGATCCGGCTGCTCGTCGACGCGCTGAACGATCGCGAGGACCGCCTGGGGATCCGCAGGCTCGCGTTCCTCTCTCTCGCGCGCAACGGCGGCGATGTCGGTGTCCGGGCGGTGCTGGCCGCGCAGGACCCGAGCCGCACCATTCTGCCGCTGGAGCGGCACATGGATCTTGCGAGGCTGGGAACGGCTGTGCTGCCGAAGGGCCATCGATGCCAGGACGATCCCCCGAATGCGAGGCTGGTGGCGACCCGGCGGGGCCCGGGCGGCGTGCTGTGGGGGCTGATCGCGTCCGAGATCCTGGGGCGCCACTCCGACCTGTGGATCGCCAGGCACGAGGGCGGGCAATGGAGGCAGCCGCTGTTCACCGGCGCCGACAAGAAAGAGCTGAAGCGGTCCGGGTCGGACTGGTTCGCCCGGTTCGTGGGCAGCCCGGTCCTGGCGCGTGACTCCGACGGCGACGGCTGGACCGACCTGGTCGAGATCCGGCTGGGTACCGACCCGCTGAACGCCGACTCGGACGGCGACGGCCTGCGGGACAGCGAGGACAGGAATCCCCGGGCCGCGCCGCGCGTGCTGTCCGACGAGGAGCAGGTCCTGGCCGCGGCGTTCGAGGCGTCCACGTTCGACGACAGCCCGGGCCAGCCGTTCGTGGTCGAGCTGCCGCCGGGGGCCCGCCCGTTCGAGCTGAGGGGGCCTCGCTGGGTGGTCCTGACCGAGCCGGCCGGGCAGGAGGTCGCTGTGGGCGGAAAGGGCGGGTGGCGCTTCTGGAGCGCGCGGTTCTCCCTCCCGCGGCGGGATTTCGCCGGCAACGGGTTTCACGAGGTCCAGGGTCGCGGCGTCATCCTGTTCGACAGGTCGCGCACCGAGGCCAAGCTGCACGTGATCGTCAGCCACTTCTGCGCGTGGGGCTCGGACATCACGCTGAAGAAGGTCTGGGGACGGTGGGTCGTGGTCGCGAAGGAGAACATCTGGGTCTCGTGACGCGCCCCCGTCGCTGTTGGACGCACCGCGCGTTCGGCAGCAGTGGTGGCTATCGTGGATCCACCAGCCGGCCGAGGAACAGGATCGCCCCGGTGGCCCGGTCGCGGATCAGAAACAGGAAGGGGTGGTCCGCCCGCAGCTCGGGCAGCGGCTGTGCCCGCCCCCTGGCTGCCACCACCGCGGCGGTGGCGGCGGCCGCCTCCGTGCCCTCCTCGTTGACGTCCACGAAGGCCTGGTGCACGACCTCGGTGATCTTGAGCTCGGCGTTCTTGGCCATGCCCGTGAAGTCCGCGCTGTCGGAGAAGGCCAGCGGCATCCCCATCGCCTTGAGGGTCCGGCTCAGCATGAAGGCCGACGTGGTCCTGAACCTGGGCAGCAGCACCCGCACCTTCTGGCGCGTCAGCTTCGCGATCGAGCGGGTCAGCAGCGCGGGGTTCAGCTTCTGCTCCAGGCCGGGCAGGCCGTCGTTCTTCTTCGGCAGCAGCACGATCATCGACAGCCGCACGCCTTTGTACGGCAGCTCGACCGCCTGCATCTGGCCCAGGTCGGCGTAGCGCATCGTCGAGGTCTGCTGCATCATCGGCGCCTGGACCTGCTTCCCGCCGAGCAGCGTGAAGGGCCGCGGTCTCGTCGCTTTCTTGTGGAACTGCGTGGCCCAGGTGCCCTTGAAGTAGATCGCGTTGGCCAGCACCAGCCGCGTCAGGTTGGTCAGGACGCCGGGCGGGATCAGGTTCGCGATCTTGTGCTCGGTCTTCCTGTCGACCCAGCGGTTGATCGTCTTGCGGGCGGCCTCGGTCTGGCCGCGGAAGTCGACCTGGCTCAGCTCGGCGCCGTAGCTCTTGCGGGTCAGCCCGAGGAAGCTGTCGAGGAACCGGTATCCCTTCTGCCCCCACAGCGAGCTGGCCACGCGCAGCAGGTTGCCGTGGCTGGAGGCGCTGGCGGTCGAGGCCAGCAGCCCCTGGTAGGCGCGATGCAGGGCGGCCTGGTCTTGCGCGAAGTGCAGCACCGTGGCCATCTGCTTCGCTGTCTCTGTCCTGGCCCCGGCGTAGGTCATCGCCAGGGCGGTGGAGATCGAGCAGGGCGAGAAGAAGATGTTCTTGCCGCTGTTCTTCCTGTCCTGGCGCATGCGGCCATAGAGATCGACCGCGAGCTGGTTGCTGCCCTGCACCACCTTCGCCACGGCAGGGAGGACCTTCCTGCCCCGGGCGTGCAAGGGGGCCAGCACGAGCAGCAGCGTACAGGTGAGCATCGTCGCGCGGTTTGCCATGTTCTGCCTCCTCCTGGCGTGTGCGAGCATTACACCGCGTGGCGGCGGGACGGTCCAGTCACTCCTGGCGAACGCGCTGCTGGGATCTGGTGCCTGCCGCCCGGCCCGGGAGCGAGCGGCAACCGCAGCGACGCGGCGGCAACCTACGTGGCGAGCCAGGGGTACCAGCCGGTCCACGACATGATGGACGGCCTGAACGCGTGGAAAGCGGCCGGCCTGCCGCTCAGGACGCCCTGATCGGGCAGCAGCTCATGGGCCTGGCGCAGGATCGCATCAGTCTCCATCGGTCGTTCCCGATCCCGTATCCAATAGATAGAAGCCCATCGGGGCTCGGTGACAATGGCAACCGTGGCCTGCAGGGGCGGCTGTCAGCGACAGTCAACGACGCAACGACGTGATCCGCTTGACTAGTACCGACGAATCTGGTGTAGTGCCGAGCGGTTGGAGCGGTGGGCTTGTCTCCACATTTCCAACACTTGTGCCCAGGTAGCTCAGTCGGTAGAGCAGGGGACTGAAAATCCCCGTGTCGGCAGTTCGATTCTGTCCCTGGGCACAAAGCCCTCCAGGCGTAACACCTGGAGGGCTTTGTACTTTTCGCCAAAGCCCAAGTCCAAACCATCACTCTTCACCACTGTCGGAATCGCGTTTTGTGGCAGTAACTGTGGCTGTTGCGGATTTTTCTGATGCTTGTGGGTCGATGTCCACGTTGACTTCGAGGTCCACGTTCACCACGACCGATCGAGCTGCCTTGCGGCGAGCCTCATCGGAGCTGTGCGCGTAGAGGTTGGTCACCACGAGCGAACAGTGACCGACCATGTCCCGCACCACATGAGGAGGATTGTCCTTGAGCAGAGCGCTGACTCGGCTGTGCCGGAGATCGTGGATGCGAAGCGTGGGATATCCTGCTGCCTCGCGCGCCTTGTTCCACAGCTTGCGCAGTTTCCAGTCCGGCAGCGGAAATGGTCGGTCGCCGTGTTGCTGCAACCCGACCTGCAGGGCATTGAGTGCAGCGGCGTTCAAATCGACAGTGAGCTTCTTTCTTCCCTTCATCATCGACGCTGGGAAATGAACACGAGGTCTCTTCGGATCTCGGAAATCGCACATAGTCCGATGGACCGCCGGTGCCATGCTCGTGCGCCCGCCGATGTTGGAGAGAAACACCAGCGCTGGCCGGGCTTCATGCGGGACCAACTTCAGCACCTTCTCAATCTCCGATTCTGACAGGATCTGCCAGCGTTCCACTTCCTCCTGAATTCGAACCGAAACATTGTCCGGTAGCCGTGGCGCCCGACAAATGCCCCTGCGCTCGGCGAATTTGAACGTCTGTCTGAGCGTCGTGAGCACTCGGCTTGTCGTCTTGCGATCGAGCTTGGCCATAAGGGCACCCTTGAACGCCTCCAATTCGGTATCGGGGATGGAGTCGATCCGTCGGCTAGCACCGAAGTATGGGATGATGTGGTCACGCCCATGTTGGATGAGCTTTCGGATGTACCCTTGACGTTTCCCTTCCTGTTGCTTCTCAGCGACCATCCCCGCCAACACCCGCGTAATGCTGTCATCGCCCCGAGCAGCAAGACCTGTTACCTCTTCTTGTCGCCGTTTGACCTCCTCGTCGATCTTGCAGCGGGCTTCTTTGTGAGCATCGTGATAATTTTGCTTACCTGTTGTTCCTCTGAACCGTCGGCCATCGATCCATGTGATGAAGTGCCAGACCTTGCCGCGACGGTAGAGGCTGTACTCTCGTCGCCGTCGCGACATCGATACCTCCTTAGCTGTGTGAGAACGTCATCCCAGACGTACCAGGCACGTCGGCCTGCACGGTATGTGGGATGCAAGTTGCGGCGCACCCAATCTGGGCTCACTTGGAGCCGTTTGGCTACGTCACGTGGGGTGATCAGATCCGTCGATTCTACGGCGGGCATCAGAAACACCCGTCGCATAACCGGTCGAATCCAGTTTCAAGGTGACGCTCAAAGTGCAAGTGCCTTGGATCTCGTACAAGGACCTTCCTGATCCTTGTACCATCCCCATGGACCGTTTTTTCAAGTCGTCCCGAATGCCCCCAGTTCTCCATTGAGCCCTCGCGCGCCGTAGCGCTCCGGGCTCAGCCCCAAGTTGCTTGCGGTGACCAACACCACGTTGGCCCCGACTTCACCGTGCTTATCGTAGGCCGGCCTCGCGCCACGCTTCAGGGCTGCGTGGATGCCCATGATGGGCGCCGTTTCAGCGCCGGTTGGTGCAGGTCCGCTTCACCGCCACCCGTTCTCCTCAGCACGCATCGTAGCGACGAAACTCAGTGGACCTTTTTTCGAGGAGCTTGTTGACTGAGCTGTGAGCTGGTTGTTCTGACTTGGCCTCCTTTCTCCCGACAGGAGATCCTTCCCTTGCTGAATCACCGTGCGATGGCGTATCGCCATCGTCGCGAGTCTCACGCACGTAGCCGAAGGGATGGGTGTCGGGTTCATGTTTCAGTTCTCACTCTTGCGTCCACTTTTTCTTCTCCAAACTGCGAACCTTGCGGGCCAACTTCGTCTCCATGTCCCCGGGCACCTGCCCTTGGACCAGTTCGAGGCAGCGTCGGGCCAGGGGCGTACAAAGTGCCTTGTGGGCGGCAAGTCCGAGCCCCGCGATGTCCAGCGGGTCCTCCAACTCTTCGGGCTCCTTTGCTGCGACAGCTAGACGGCCAAGCATTGCGGCCACGGCGAAGAGGTCCTGGGCGTTGTGCTCGATGACCTTCATCAGCGAGTCGATCTCCCCTTGCTGCAAGAAGTTGGCGTAAGCGGTCGGGATCTCCTCTGGTGCGATGTCATTGTGGCGGTGAACACCGAGGATCTGCTGCTCCAGCAGCTGTAGACGGTAGCCGCTCAGCCGGGGCTGCCACACCGTCCGGGCAATCTTCATCAGATCAAGATGCTGTTCGTCATCGAGGGGTGCTTCACGGTCATGCAGGGCAAATCGGCTACGTAGCAGCGGGATGTCAAAGGTCGCGCCGTTGTAGGTCACCACCGTCGCATCGGTGTCCATGCAGGAGCACAGGTGTTCCAGGTAAGCTTGTTCCTCGGCCGGTGAGGTCATCAGGGCCTGATGGATTCTGAGTCCTACTGCGCTGAAGTACCCCAGACCGGTCAGGAACGGGTAGTTGCCCGCACCCTGCCCCAGGCCCATGGACTCCACGTCGAGCAAGATCACGCTGCTGGAGACCGGCTGGGGAGACAACAACGACAGCCCCTGGCGGAGGTCCTCGCTGAACCTCGGGACCGAGTACGCCTCCCTCAGACCCGTCCATTCTTCCTCGATGACAAGAACCTGCCCGGACGGCAGGCGCACCTCCTGCAACTGAACGTGATGCTGATGGTCCGAAACAGTTGAAGGGATGGGCTGCGGCGGCCCGGGCAGCCAGATCTGACTCAACCGCGTGCGGAACAAGTCAAGCGCGGTATCCGACATCAGCGGCCACCTTTCAGGCCCTTCATGCCCCTGAGCACTTTACGCACATCTTCGCGCAGGCCCTCGACCGCATCACCTGGTCCGGTACATCTCGGGCAGCCGGCTGTGCATGGGCAGCCGTCGACAAGGCGAACCGCCTCGTCCAGCAACTCGGGCAGGCGCGCATACAACCCTGCCGCGATGCCCGATCCACCGCGCTTGGTATCGTGGAGGAACACGGTCTGGTTCAGTTCCAAGCCCGTACGGGTGACGCGGGTCTGGATGTCACGGTGACCGCACATGGAGAGCACCGCGCCGACAACGCGCAGGGCATGAGCCACACCTTCGCTCACTCGTTGTTGATCATATCCTTGGATACGGCTCAGCACCGACGGGGCTAGAGTGATCCAGATCCCCTCGGTAAACAGAGTCCTGGGTGGCAGGCTAAGCGACTCATGATCCAGCGCTCGCCCGGTTTGCAGCGAGATCCGGGAGAACGCCACGACGAGGCGGTGAACTCGGAGCTGACCCCAACCTGCGCTGGCGTTTGCTGTCTCGCAGGAGAGGTGCTCTTCCTGGATGCAGATGGAGGACTTGACCACCGGCCGGGTGAAATAGGTGACCTGGACCGACACTCCCTTGGCCTTCCTCGCGCGTGGGTCGTAGTGGACGATCTCCAGCTGCTGATCGTCGTGCAGGTAGATGGCACCCGGGTGCACGTACTGATCAGCCGTGTCCGCGTCCACCTCGGCCAGGACCCGCCCTTGATGGTCGAGGATCTGGACCTGATCCATGGCGCCACGGATCGACACCCTTCGAGCCGGGGCATCGCGTCCGATCCAGTGGTGCCTGTTCTCCCGCACAACCACCAGACCACGCTGCTTCAGCTCGGTCATCACGGCACACGTGTGGTCTTGGTCCAAGCCCGGAAGCTGCTCGTTCTTGTCGATGGCCAGCTCGTAGGCCGCGCACTGCGCCTGCCGCAGGGCCACATCCGGCGCCCCCGGCGCGATGTAGGCGGCCTCGGGCGACTGCTTGAAGAACCAGTCTGGATTGCGCACCACAAACTGGCTCACGGGATCGTCGCTGGCCAAGAATACCCGCAGGCTCGGTGTGCCCCGACGCCCAGCGCGACCCCACATCTGGTGAACGGCTGCGATGGAACCCGGCCACCCCAGCACCACGGATACAACAAGCGGGCCGATATCGATGCCCAGCTCCAGGGCCGTGGTGGCGATCACGCCGAGGATGCTCCCGTCCCGCAGGCCACGCTCGATGGCGCGTCGCTCCTCGGGCAAATACCCACCGCGATAGCCGCTGACCAGGTCTGCCGAAAGGCCGCGTCGCCGCAGGGCATGCCTTGTCCTGCGCAGCAACACCTCGACCAACCGCCGGCTTTGGACAAATGTGATGATGCTGATCCCCCGCTCGATGGCGGCTGTGAGCAGGGCACAGGACGAGGCAACAGCAAGATCATCCTGGTCGCCGGAGTCCGTTGCGAATGGGTTAGCCACCACCAATTCGTGAGCCTCTTGCGGAGCTCCACTACGCTCGACGAGGCTCACTGGGCTGCCGAGCATGGCCTCGGCGAAGGGCTTGGCGTTCTCAATGGTCGCGCTGGTGAAGATGAATCGCGGGTCGGCACCGTAGTGCCGGCAGATCCGTCGCAGCCGCCCCAGCACGTGAGCCACGTGGGACCCGGTGATGCCTCCCCAGTAGTGCAGCTCATCGATGACCACGATCTGCAAGTTGGCGAAAAACGACGCCCAGGCGGGATGAGATGAGAGCAGCGTATAGTGCAAGATGTCCGGGTTGGCGAGGATGATCGAGGCGCGGTCTCGGACGCGTTTGCGCCGGTGCTGCGGCGTGTCTCCGTCGAACGTGCCGACCTCGATGGGGCAGCCTGTGTCCCGGATCAAGCTCTCCAGAGCGACGATCTGGTCGGCCGCCAGCGCCTTGGTCGGATGGGTCCACAGCGCACGTGCACCCGGATCTACGATGGTGACGGCCAGCGAAGGGAGGGTGTAGACCAATGACTTGCCGGAGTTCGTCTCGGTGCTGGTCACAACGTCCTCGCCTTGAGCGATCCGGGTGACTGCTTCGGCTTGGTGGGAGTAGAGATGGGCCATGCCACGCGCGTGTAGCGCACGAGCCAGTGGAGGGGGGACCACCGACGGGATATCGACCCACTGGGCCGAGCGCGTGGGCAAGACATGGCGCGCAGCCACGCAGCCGCCCAGGCCCGCGGCAGCAAGCAACTCCGAACTGTCCACGCTCGGATTCAGGATCGATGCAACAGTGGTGGTTGCAGCAGAAGTCATGATCAAAATCCTTCCAGAACCGGGCATACGTCGGAATCGCAGATCGTGACTCCGTCGTCGATGAGCATGCGCAACTGACTGTGCGGGGAGCGACAGCCGACGTGGTAGTCACCCGACACTGCTGAACGTACGGTGTTAGCAATCTCGACCGCGTCCAGGCCGCTGAATGCGCCGACCTCTTCAAGTATCTCCTCGGTCGTCATGCCCTTACGGGTGTGCAGGAAACTGGCGAGTAGGTAGATCGCGTTGTTACGAAATCCGTTGGGGGCGCCGTACTCCAGGAGGTACGCCATGCACTTCGGCAGTCCTCGAAGCTCCGTCAGGTTCTCCTGTCGAGCCTCTGCCTCCTCCATGCGCCGCATCTTCTCCACGTCGGCGGCAGATACCGCTTCCTGGTAGGCCTCGATCGCCTTCGGCACGGGTACCGGCTCTTCATAGGGCAGGCGGCGTCGCGTTCGACACGACGCCAACTCCAGGAGATGATCGATGCTGCACGCGCCCAACTCGTTGATGGTAACGGGGGTCTTGAAGACAGGCCGGCCAGCGAGGAAGGTCCCCTTCGAGTTCACGCTGTGCAAGAGCCGCAATACACGCCGCGCATCGTAGACGCCCTTGTCGAGGTACTCGCTGGCCTGAGCCTGTGCAGCGATCGCCAGTGCCAAACACCTGTAGTGCGTGTTGAGCTGGGCGTGCGGCATTACTCCGTAAACTTTCGGCGCACACATGACGTGGAATCCCTTGCTCCCGGAGAAGCTGACGCGAATGAGCCCCTCGGGCACCTGGAGATCGTCGACCAGTACTCGAACGAGGCGGACCGTGGCATCGCGGACGTCTCGGAGCGCAGCATGCCAGCTCCCCTCGATCGATCCGTCCATCTCGAAGTACATCGGACCGATGAGCGGCGCCTGAAAATTGGGATGCACGCGATCGAAGACGCTGATGGAGACGTCGGTGTTCTTGTAGCGCCGCCTCCATATGTCGATGGTGAACGACGATTTACGTAGCAGCCGCCCTCCATTTCGAGTGAAATCCGGGCCTCCCAAAGCCGCCGCCAACTCCACATAGGTCATCATGGAATCATCTCCTCGCGTCCCTTCATGAGGCGCTCCCTAAAGATCCTGTAATCCGGGTCATAGGAGAGGCGGCAGAATCCGCCATGCCCTCCGGACACACGCGACTTGGTGACGTACAGCTCAGAGTGATCGGCGAACTCGTCGGACAGACCCACCTTCCGGGGACGGTGGAGCTGCAAAATGACCGCTGAAACTTTTTCGATCTCCGAAGAATCTGCGATGTCGGATAGCAAGGGGCGGTGGCTCTTCTTCTTTCGCTCCTTGTCCTGTTGTCGGTTTTCTTGGCAGGCGCAGATCAAACAGAGACCGCGTCTCAGAGCGCACTCCTCCAGCCGCTGAAGGACGGTGACCATCATCTCCCACCGATTTCCGCGTGTCTGCACCCGGACTCGGTTCACCGTGTCAAGGAAGACAACGCGAACGCCATGGTCAGCGACGGTGTTCAAGAAGGCGATGACATCGTCAAGGTTGGGGCTCGACTGGTTTCGGAGGTAGAGCAGGTCGTTCTTCTTCCACGTGGCCACGGTCTTCTTGAACTGCTTCCGCTTCGCCTCGAAGTCCTTGTACTCAGCCGCACGCCACGGGTCACGGCCGACGACACCAGCGAACAGATTCCGGTAGAGCAGATCAGAAGCCATCTCGAAATTGACGTACCCAGCGGGCAGCTTCAGCTTGAGCAGGTAGTGCAAGAGAAACGTCATCAGCAACGTCGACTTGCCGCTGTTCGTCCGGGCGCTGATCCCGACCACGGCGGAGTAGGGGAGGCCGCCGTCCGGTCTTCTGGAGATCATTTTGTTGGCGCCACGGAAAGGCGTGGGCACTTCCTCGGCGAACACGTCCACCCGGTCGGCGAAGCCCACCAACTCCGTGAGATCCACGGCCTCGCCAGCTCCGTCGCCCACCAGCGCTGCATCGGATGAGATCTCCGATGCGATCTTGCGCGCCGTGGGCCAGTCATCGGTGGCGGCGGCCGCCAACTTGCGCGCCTTCTTGCTCAGCTCCCTGCGCCGGGCCTCGGCCTTGATGAGTCGCAGATGGCCCAGGGGATCTGCAGCGAGCCGGTCGGGCTCGGCAAGCTTGAGGACCACCTCCGGGCCGCCAATGAGCTGAATCGCCCCGCTCTGCTGCTGAAGCACCGTTACCACGGCTTCCGGGCTCACACGCCCGGTCGCCTCGTGCACCTGGGCGATCGCCGACAACACAACGCGCGCCTTATCACTGGTCACATAGTCCAGCCGCAGCTCCTGCAGTACCTCCGACACAATACTCGGTGAGGCATCCCGCTGGAGAAGGCCCTGGACGAGGCGCTGCTCGGCGAGCCGGATCGTGGACGTGCGGTCAGCCATGGGCTACCTGCTGGTCAGTGGCGATAACGGCCACACCGGAGTCCACCAGCTCCTGGATCTCCGCCTCCTTGATAGCAATGAGCTCGTCAGCGCCAAACTCACAATAAAGTTGGAACTCAAGGCTGATAGGCCCCGGCGGATCCGATCCTGAGCCAATACGGCGCCTGTCCGACGGGCATGTAGTCCATTGTGGTCCATGCGCCGGTCACGACTTGGAGCGACGATGCGTAACCGATCGGAATCACACGCTGTC
>Ga0180009_10006399_pt1 | contig 12364 bp, 10 predicted proteins | sample OS_PC_MetaG_FD_123537 | JGI IMG/M metagenome (GOLD analysis project Ga0180009, IMG submission 123537) | Groundwater microbial communities from the Aspo Hard Rock Laboratory (HRL) deep subsurface site, Sweden - OS_PC_MetaG | ecosystem: Environmental > Aquatic > Deep subsurface > Groundwater...
CCTGCCTCCGTCAGCAACCGGAAGACAGTGTTGTCACGGTTCCCGGGATCTAGATCCCAGCATCACCCCCATCAGCGGCAGGTGAACGGTCGCATCGGACTGAAATCCCCTGCCCGGGGCCGATAAATAGTTGACGAACAACGCGGTCTCAAGTAGGTTTGATTCAATAAATATCAGGAACATCCGGGCAATTCGACCGGAGGACCCCGGTTGCGGGATGTGACTTCAGGGCAAGATCTTTCCCATCAGTGGAGGGCAATGGACACAGACAGGTTGGTCAGACAGACAGCAGTCAGGCAGTCAGACAGGGTTCCCGATCGGATGTCAGTGGCGATACAGGCGGGCCGGTTTCTGATCATCCTGATCCTGCTGCTCGGTCTCTTTACGGTATCTGCTTTTTCTTTCATGTTTGAACGGCGCAGGGATCAGTTTATTGATACCCCGGGCTATCTGATTCTTCCGGTGCCCTATAGTTATCCGGGTATCGGGACGGGCCTGGTGCTGGTCGGTTATGCCGGCAACATGTTTGAAACCCAGACGGATGCCATCCTGCTGGGTTTCAATGGGGATGCGGAAGGATACTATCTGCTGGTGAATGAGATCTTTCTGGTTGACCGGTTCCTTTTTCTCAATGCCAGTCACATGGGTATCTCGAAGTTTGGTGTAACCATGTACAGCAGCCGGGGGATGGATACGGACCAGGAGGACTACAATACCTTTGTCGGCGATAAATATCAGCAGTCCCAGGTCCGGGCCATCATGACCCTGCTGGATCGCCGGCTGGAATTCTGGTACCAGATGGATGACTGGGCCGCACGGGCCACCGATATTTATGATCCGGATGAAAACCTGATCAGACACTATGACAATCCGGACGAGATGGGTTCCCGGGAAACCGCCTACGGCGTGCAGCTCGATCTGACGGATGATCGCACGGACCCCCGCAGCGGTATCCGTCTCAAGCAGACCTCCACCCGACACCCGGCTGATGCCGATGATGAACCGGACTATGACATCCTGACCCGCAGTGCAACCCTCTATATCCCGATTTTTGAAGACAGCACCTGGGTGTTTCACTACACCCGCTCGGATGCCACGGTCAGACGGGAAGGCAATACCGATATCACTGCCATCGCCATTGAAAAAGGGATCGGCTTTTGTCCTTATCTGCCGGATCAACAGGGATGTGAGGCAGCTATCCTGTCCGATGCGCAGAATACGGCAGCGGCCAACAAATATGGGTCTTCCCTCAGCCTGGGCGGTGCGTACCGTCTCCGTTCCTATCCGGAAGGCCGTTACAAGGGGGCCCATACCGAACTGCGCGGGACCGAGTTCCGCTGGAATTTCAATACCAAGAATTCAAAGATCGATCTCTATTTCCTGAAGGATATCGTTCATGCCTTTCAACTGGCTTTTTTCTGGGAGGAGGGTAGTGTTTCTGAAACGGAAGCGGATCTGGGCAAGATCACCCGATCCTCTTATGGCGGCGGGTTTCGCTTCGTCGCCGAGTCCGGCAATGTGTACCGTCTGGATTGGGCCACCGGTGAGGAGGGGTCTCAGTTGACCATGCTGTTCCAGTACCCCTGGGGGGAATCGGACTAGGTCACCGTCCCTGGTTTTTTACCCTGTGTGGGGGTCGAACCGGCCCCCCCCCCCGGCGAAAGCCGGGATCCGGGTAAAATCCTTCTGGATTCCGATCCTTCTGGATCCCGACTTTCGTCGGAATGATGGTCGAACCCCCTTTCGAAGCTGCAAGTTTCGCTTCTCACTTGCTGCGGGGTGGGTCAATGTTGGTTTGAAAGTTGCAGTTTAGATTGGCATGCCGAAGGCCTTATCTGGTATAAACAGCCAGCCGCAGGACGATGCGCGTGCCATCTCTTTTTGGACCTCCGCAGGACCTGCAGGGTGACCCCTGCCAACCCTCAATTCTGTGACGAGAGTGATTCCCCGGATACGGACGGCAGGCTGGGTGACCGCAGGGCACATAAGGGGGCATTTCCCCCGCTCCGGTGAGCAGCCGCGTTTTTGTTTGATACAGTTAAAAGGAGAATGAGATGAAACGGTTATACTCGGATATCACCCGAACGATCGGTTGCACCCCCCTGGTGACCTTAAACAGGATAGCCGAGGGTGCAGTTTCCCGGATCGTGGCCAAAGTCGAATCCAGAAATCCGCTGGGCAGTGTCAAGGACCGGATTGGGAATGCCATGATCGCTGCTGCGGAGGAAAAAGGATTGATTAACAAGGGGTCGACCATCGTGGAACCGACCAGCGGGAATACGGGTCTGGCCCTGGCCATGGTATGCGCTGCAAAAGGCATGAAACTGATTCTGACCATGCCGGACAGCATGAGTCTCGAGAGACGAAATCTTCTCAGCCAGCTGGGTGCCGAGCTGGTGCTGACCCCCGGCAGTGAGGGGATGAAGGGTGCCATCGGGAAAGCCGAAGAGATCCTGGGAAAAACCCCCGGGGCCTTTATGCCCAACCAGTTTGAAAATCCGGCGAACCCCCAGATACACAGAACAACCACGGCACTTGAGATCTGGGAGGATACGGACGGCAGGATCGATTTTTTTGTGGCCGGTGTCGGTACGGGCGGCACCATCACCGGTGTTGGTGAAACCCTGAAACAGAAAAAACCCTCTCTCAAGGCCATTGCTGTTGAACCCACCAATTCCCGGGTGTTGTCCGGCGGCAGCCCGGGGCCTCATAAAATACAGGGTATTGGTGCCGGTTTCATCCCCAAAATTCTGAATATCGAAATCCTGGATGAAATCATCACGGTTACCAATGAGCAGGCGCTGGAGACGGCGAAGAACCTTGCCAGAATGGAGGGCCTGATGTGCGGGATCTCCTCGGGGGCGGCCGTGTGGGCGGCCCTGAAGATCGGCAGTCGGCCGGAAAACAAGGGCAAATGGGTTGTTGTACTGCTGCCGGACACCGGGGAACGATACCTGAGTACCGATCTGTTCAGGAAGTGATCAACGGCCTGTTAACCGGATTCACTGGTTCTCCCTGGAACAACTCTTTCCAGAGCATGCTCCCGCCCGGGAAGAACCCTTGCCTGCAGCCTCTCAGCAGCTTAAACCGAAACAATTGGCTTTGCTGATCACCGGTGTCTGAATGACGGGATCCGGATGGATCGAGCGGATGACCGGCTCGGCCGGATTTTCTAGCGGCAGGGGGTTGATCAGGGCATATTCGGGTGGTTCAGCAATATCAAGGGTTCTTTTGTCAAACTCATCATATTGGTGCATATCAAAAACGGCCCAATTGTTCAGTCGGATCAGTTCATCTGCGGGAGATCGCCCCAGATAGGTGTAGTTCAGGTAAAACCGTTCACAGTAAGCCAGCAGATCCGGTTCAGCCTGGTAGCGGGTCGATTGCAAACCGATTTCAAAAACCCGTCTGGCAATCTCCGGAAAAGCGCTGACACCGGCAATGGAAGCCCGGTGCTGCATTTTCCCCAGCCGCTGAAAATCTTTCTTTAACAGGCTTATGACTGCTTCTGTCGCCTCCGCACTATAAATAATCGACGAGAGAAGAATCGCCGGAATAGGCCACCAGGCTTTCGACAGACCGTCAACGAACCGGCATTCCATAAATCCCTTGGGTCTGACTTCGGGAAACAGGGTGGTCAGGTGGGTTTCCCAGTCTGCCATCTCAGGAAACCAGCCGTTGAATCCGTTGTCCATCCATTGTTGAAAAGTGAAATGGTTTGTTCGATACCCCGGGACCCCATCCTCGTCAGGCAGCATAAAGACAGCAGCATTCAGGGCAAAATGCCGATACTGCGCTTCGGGCTGTGTCTCCGTGCCTGGAATGTTTGATAAATGGGGAAAACCGGTCCTGCTGGGATCCAGTTTCTGCCAGACCAGTGAGCGATAGCTCCGGGTATCGGTGTATTGTCTGCCCATGAACGGGGAATTGCCAAAAATGGCGTTAAAGACAGGCGCCAGCAGATTTGCTGCCAGCCAGCGTTTACCTGCGGTTTCCCGATCTCCGAAATCCAGATTGACCTGCAGTGAGGCCGTTAATCGCATCATCTGCTGCCCGTAGGGTCCAATCTCGGCGAAATACCGGTCCATGGCACGGTAGCGGGGTTTTCTCATTTTGAGTCCAACCTCCTCAACGCCATACCAGGGATTGATCGCCCCATGAAACAGGCGGATCTCGTTTTCTGCCAGGATCGCCTCAATCCTGCCCACATGTTCAGACACTTCTCTGATGACCGATTTCAGGTCTTCCCGGGATGACGAGCTGTATTCCAGCTGCCCGCCGGGTTCATAGCTCAATTGCCCCCCGGAAGTTGATACAAGCACATGGGTGCCATCATCATTGCCGGGGATAAAGGACCCCCGGTTCAACAGGGCATCCTGTCGGATCAAGTCAAAGGTTCCGCTGCCGGTATCTTCAACGATCTCGGCTGGTATCAGTTTACCGGCCTCGCTTTTTGCAAAGGGAAACGACTCCAGCTCCAGACCGATCTTTTCCTGGAACTTGTCGGTGGATCGATAGAACTTGTCAGCAACACTTTTCTTTATCTGTTCCAGATCCAGCCTGAACACTTTCTTTATCATGTTTTGCCTTTTCTTAGCCGGTCTTCACTTTTACGGTAGGTTAGACTGATGGTGAACGGTTTTCCAGGGTCGGGGCACAGCGTTGAATAAAAAAGCCCTGGTTCCCAGCTGGAAAAGCGGGGACACAAATGGTCATGTCCCTCCTTTTCCTCCAATAACAGGTTGTTCAAATAAGTCACTTCCAGAAGCGTATCTTCTCCTGCAAATGGAGACTAGCGGTATCAGACCTCCATTGCAACGAATAAATAACAGCGATTGCCATTCAGAGAGGTTTCCTTATTCATCAGCAAAGATGGGGCCAGAAGAATCGAATATTTGGTTTGGAGCCGGAAAACTGGCAAGGGTGACAGCAATAGGCTGCCCGCAGGCATGATTATTTTTATCCGGAAACCGTTTCGGGTCTAACAGACGGCCGTTTTTCCGCTTCAAGGGCAAAAACCCGGCAGGAAAAACTGACAGGACAGGTTTTTCTCCGGGGGTGTTCGGACGAAATCAGGGCCTTTGACGATCATGGCCAGTCTATTTGAAACACCGCACTAGAGGATCAGTTTTTTGGCAAAATCGGACAGTTGATCGATGGTCGCACACTCCACCATCTGGGTGCAGATCGGTTCATAATCGGAGACGGCGCTGCTGGGTGAATACCAGTACTGTTTTTCTTCAGGGTTCAGCCAGATGGTTCTGGCCGCTTTTTCGGCCATTTTCTTCAGGTACTCCACCTTGGGATCGTTGTGGTTGTTCAGGGCGTCTCCCATGATCAGCAGCGTGGTATCCTTGTTGATCACATTCGGGTATGAATCCAGAAAGGATTTGAAGGAATTGGCATAGTTGGTCAGCTGCCCCATACCGATATTGTGCTGCTGAACGGCTTTCTGGAGGGCGACTTCCAGGGGATGCTTGGTGAAAAAGTGTGATATTTCAAATGTATTGCGAATAAAAACAAAAGAGCGGATTTTTGAAAAACGGTTCTGCAACCGGTAGAGAAGGAGGAGCATAAACTGGGCTGCGAAGGCAACAGACATCGAGATGTCACACAACGCCACAATTTTTCCCTTCTTCCGGCTGGCGGTTTTCATGCTGATCTTGAAGGGGATCCCCCCATATTTCATGGATTTGCGGATGGTGTTCTTGATATCGATGTGCCCCCTGGATGATCTTCTCTTCTGGCGGGAAAGGGCATCCTTCAGCTTCTGGGCAATTTTTTCAACCTCCGCCCTGACTTTTTCGTGTTCGTCCAGAGCCAGTTTGTCAAAACTGATGGTCGAGATGGTCCGTTGTTTTTCCCAGGGCATCAGTTGCCGACGACCAAACTTGTTAAACGGATCCGGTTTAATCAGGGCGGCCGCTTCCTTCAATCTTTCAAGCAAAAAATCACTCAGCGCTTCCCGTTTGTCCCGGGGCATATGGTAGGAGACGGTTGCAAAATCTTCTGCTTCATCCACCAGGAGGTTGATTCGTTTGATGATCTCTTTTCTGACCTGCTCCTTGGTCATTCCGCTGCCCGAGGCTACATCATTGTAAACAGGCCGAAAGGGGATTTCATCCCCGATGTTTTCCATCAGACCCAGGACGTCTCCCTCAATATAGTCAGCGATGATATGGCTGACATAGTTTCCGTCAATCCGGATCTCTTTTGCAAATTCGGCCACCTGCATGCGAAACGAAGCATCCTGGTGTTCGAACGCCAGCGGGGTCTTGTCCTCAAAAAACCGCCTGAAATACCGGGAAAACTTCTCCCGATCCTCGATATTCTGAACCAGGCAGGCTTCCATGGCGGCGTAAAACTGCTCCTTTTTAACCGGATTGACCCATTCGAGTGAGGCAATGGCGTTATGCAGGGCGGCCGTGGACACGGTAAACCCTTCATACCGGAGGTAGTTGGTAAACTGGAGCATCATGCTGATCATGCACTCACTCCCAGAACCTTGTCTGCCGCTTCCATGATCTGATCCATGTCTGTTTTGTACTTGCTGATGATACCGAGCGTTTTTCTCAGATCCTCCGGGGTGATCTCTTCGACCTGCAATGTCAGCAACGCATTGGCCCAATCCAGGGTTTCGGAGATGGACGGCATTTTCTTGATCTCCAGTTTTCGGATGTTGTGGATAGATTGCACCAGATGCTGGATCAGTTTTTTTGATAACCCTGGAAATTTTGAGGTGACGATCCTGATTTCCAGTTCCGGCGACGGGAAATCGATATAGAGGTTCAGGCACCGACGCTTGAGGGCGTCGCTTAAATCTCTGACATTATTCGATGTCAGAAAAACGATCGGGATTTTGAGGGCTACCTGTGTCCCCAGTTCAGGGATGGTGATTTCGTTGGTGCTCAATATCTCCAGCAGGTAGGCTTCGAATTCAGGATCGGATTTGTCCACTTCATCGATCAACAGCACTGATCTTTCTTTGGAGCGAATGGCTTTCAGCAGGGGGCGGGCCAATAAAAAATGGTCAGAAAAAAATGCATCCTCCAGCTGGACCAGTTTTTTAATGGATGCATTCAGATCGTCGGTGGTGCCGATCACCTCACTGATCTTCTCCTTTAAAATCTGGGTGTAAAGCAGCTGTTTGGCATATTCCCACTCATAGATGGCCTTGGATTCATCCAGGCCCTCATAACACTGCAGTTGAATCAGTTCGAGGGATAATGCCCTGGAGAGGGATTTGGCCAGTTCCGTCTTACCAACACCGGCGGGGCCTTCCACCAGTATCGGTCGCTGCATCTTGATGGCAAGATAGACAATGGTGGCAATATCGATGGAACTGATATATCCCTGCGTTTCCAGGAGACGCGAGACATCCTCAATCGATTCTATTTTGACTTCCATAAACAGGATAACTATTTGATTTAGCAGAGATCGTCCTTCACCCGCAATAGCCCCGCGGTTGCAGACAGAAGCGGGGAGGGAGCGAGGAAACCTCCGGGAGCGATAATATTAAAAACCAGCTGCCTTTTCCGCAACGAAACGCCAGGTCCCTGGCGCTCGATGCTGTCAACATCGACTGGTTGTTGTTTCCAGTTACGGGCTTACTTGCGGAAAACCCTGTGGACAAAAGCGGTATAGCCCAGAACGATCGGCATGCCGATCAGGGCGATGATCAACATGACAAAAAGGGTCCTTTGACTGGACGATGCATTGTAAATATTCAGACTGTATTCTGGAATCTGGGCCGGGACCATATTGGGAAAAATAGTGCCTGCCACTACCAGGAACATCGCGCCGATAATCGCCGAGGAGGCCAGAAAGACCCGAAAATTGGCCTCTTTCTTCAGAAAGAGCGGCACCAGAATCACCCCCGCCAGCAAGAGAAGGGTGGCCAGATAACCGACAACACTGCTGAACAGCAGGCTGATTTTGGAAGCATCCGTCAAAGCGGTGATGATTGTCGTCAGGACGGCAAAGACAACGAAAAGCAGCCAGCTCATCCGGACCCATGACCGGGCCGATTGATACAGTGCTTTATCGGTTTTCAGCAGCAGAAAGGCCGCTCCCTGGGTACAGATCATAAAAACACCTGTCAGACCGACAAACAGAGGAACCGGTCGCAGCAGGGTAAAAAAGGAGCCCGTGTAGTTCATTTGCCCATCCAGGGGAATGCCGATAAAAATATTGCCCAATGCCACACCCAGCAGCAACACGACCAGCAGGCTGGAAAACGAGAAGGCCTTGTCCCAGAATTTTTTCCAGGCCGGGGAGTCTACCTGGTTTCTGAATTCAATGGAAAGCGCCCTGAAAATCAACCCGACCAGCAGGAGGATCATTGCCAGGTAAAAACCGCTGAAAACGGTTGCGTAGACATGGGGAAAAGCTGCAAAAATTGCCCCCCCGCCCGTCAGCAACCAGACTTCGTTTCCGTCCCAGAACGGGGCGATTGACTTGAGGATGGCGTTCCTGTCCTCCTCTTTTTTTGCAAACAGCTGTAAAATGGCAGCTCCCAGATCGAAGCCATCCAGAATCGCGTAACCGACGAGCAATACCCCGATTAATAAAAACCAGACAATATTTAAATCCATCTTTTCTCCTTATCAATGATATCTGTTTACGTGCATCCGTTTGTGCTATGATGTTTTGCCCGGATGGCAGACCCGTTAATTAATAACCCGCTTTTGCTGCAACAGGGCCTTTTTTCATTTTTTTGGTAATCAGAAAGAGAAACAGTGCGAACATACAGAGATATAGGCCACTGAAAAGGATAAGGGAAAACAGGACCTCACCTGCTGAAACCACGGTTGATATGCCATCCGCCGTTCTCAATTCGCGGTAGACGATCCAGGGCTGCCTGCCCATTTCCGCCGCAATCCAGCCCATCTCATTGGCAATAATGGGCAGCGGGATCGTCAACAGCAACAGGACCAGGTAGGGTTTACTGTTGGCAATGGTATCCTTCCAGTTCAGATAAACCCCGATCAGCGCTATCATTAAAAAGTAGAATCCCAGGCCGACCATGACCCGGTAGGAGAAAAATGTGGGCATGATGGGTGGCAGATCCTCTTTTTTAAATTCGTTCAGCCCCTTGACTTCATAATCCGGGTCAAAGGCCAGCAGGATACTGAGCAGGGCGGGTATGCTGACTTCATAGTCGATCTTCTGCTCTTTTTCGTTGGGTATGCCCATCAGGACCAGCGGGGCTGCCTTCCGGGTTTCATACAGCGCTTCAAAGGTAGCCATTTTCTCCGGCTGGGTATGTCCTACCTGTACCGAATGGATATGACCCAGTTCGATCTGCAGGGCAGAACTGATCAGGGCGAAGATCAGGGCGATTTTGATGGATTTCTTGGCAAACACCAGATGCTGTTTCTTGAGAAGAAAATAGGCACTCAATCCTGCCACGAAAAAGGATCCGGCAACCCAGCCACCGACGACAGCGTGAGTAAACCTGGGTATGGTGGATGGATTGAACACGGCTGCAAAAAAATCGGTCAGTTCCGCACGACCATTCACGATGGCATAGCCGGTGGGTGTCTGCTGCCAGGAGTTGGCCACGATGATCCAAAAAGCTGACAACGTCGAACCGATCATGACCATCAGGGACGATACAAAATAGGTTTTTTTGGATACCTTGTTTTTACCGAATATCAGGACACCCAGAAAGGTCGATTCCAGAAAGAACGCAAAAACCCCCTCAGCTGCCAGGGGGGCGCCGAAGATATCCCCTACAAACCGGGAGTATTTCTCCCAGTTGGTGCCAAACTGAAACTCCATCACAATACCGGTGGCAACGCCGATGGAGAACACAACAATAAAAATGCTGATCCAGAACTGGGCAATTTTTTCGTAGAGGGCATCATTGGTCTTCAGATGCAGACCCAGAAAAATTGAAATCAATACCGTCATCCCCAGCGTAATGGGGGGGAAGATGTAATGAAATCCGATGGTGACACCAAACTGGATTCTCGCTAGTAAGACAGGGTCCATAACTGTTTTCTCCCTTTCAGGTGTGGATATGAATTGGTTTTTTCCTGCACCAACCGACGGGTATGTCCGCCTGGATGGTTGCTTCTGTCTGAAACAGGTTTCACCGGGATCACGGCCCCGGGTTTTTGAGAATCAACCCCCTGAAAACGCAGTTTTCCCAGGCAGGCTGATTGGCCGTGCCGGGGAAAAACTGCAAAAACATGTTAAATCTCAGGATGGGTTGCTGACTATTTCAAAAGAGCCTCGGCCAGCTGGTGACCCGCTTCGATCGCGGCCGTCAGCTCTTCCTGGTCCGGAACATACTCAACATTCAGACTCGGGACAGGACACTCCCATTTCAGTGACGCCATCACGTTGTCCAGTTCTCCAACTGCCTGTCCGCCCCAACCGTATGACCCGAAGGCAAATCCGAGACGATTTTTGGGTCTCAGACCTTTCAGATAGGTGACAAATTCAGCCATGGTGGGCAACATGCCGTTGTTCAGGGTTGGCGAGCCGAGAAGGATCAGTTTGGATGTCAGAACGTCCGTCATCACATCTGAAATATGGTTGGCTTTCAGAGACCGCACCGTGACCGGTATCCCTTTCTCGGAAAGACCCTGTTCCAAAGCCCAGGCCATTTTTTTCGTCGAGTTCCACATGGAATCGTAAACGATCAGGGCTTTAGGTTCCAGCTGATGGGTCGACCACTTCTGGTATTCCCTGAGAATTTTCGGGATGAACGAACGCCAGATGATCCCATGGCTGGGACAAATGAGCTCTATCGCAACATCCGACAATGCGGCCAGGGCCTTGTTCACCTGCTTGTCAAACGGCAGCACGATATTGGCATAATACTTGGCAGCATCCTTTTTCACGGATGTCCAGCCTATTTCATCATCGTATCGCTGGGCCGTTGCCAGATGCTGCCCAAAGGCATCGTTGGAAAAAAGAATTTTCTCCTCTGGCATGTATGTCACCATGGAATCGGGCCAGTGAACCATCGGGGTATTGATGAACGACAGCGAGCGGCTGCCGAGATTGAGCGTGTCCCCGGTCCCGACCACCTGGAAGTTCCAGTCACTTTTGTAGTGACGTCTCAGCCCCTGTTCACCTTTCTTTGATGTCAACAGACTGGCCTGGGGGGCAGCGTTCATGACCAGGGGGATTGCGCCTGAATGATCCGGTTCAACATGGTTGGACAAGACATAATCGATTTTTGACAGATCGATAACCTGGCGGATACGATGCAGCATCTGGTCTGCCAGATCTTTTTTTACGGTATCGATCAGGACGACCTTCTCATCAACCACCAGGTATGCGTTGTAGGTTGTTCCCTGCTGGGTCAGATAGCCGTGAAAATTCCGTACATCCCAGTCTATCGCCCCCACCCAGTAGATCCCTTTTTTGATCTCGTGCGCACTCATTGAGTTTAGCCCTCTTTTTCAAATTCGTCTTTGCCGACACCGCAGAGGGGACATTCCCAGTCGTCCGGAAGATCAGCAAAGGGGGTTCCGGGGGCTATGCCGTTATCCGGATCACCGATGGCCGGATCGTATACATAGTCGCAGGTTGAGCAGACATATTTATCCATTTTATTCTCCGTTTTGATTGGTAGTGGTCCCTGAACAGATACCGGATTGACACATCAGAAAAACAGACCGGGTTCAGGGTTGAACTGCTGTCATTGACGCAGGAGGCTTCCTCCCGTTGACGACGAATTCCGTCTCATCCGGGGAAAAATCCCGCCGGACTGTCGTCAGGGCGTTCTATCGCTTATACTTCATGAGCTCGTTACTGATAATCTGAATGTGTTTCATCTCCTCTTTGATAATCCCGTCCACCCTGGTTTTCCCTTTTCCTTCAGGTACCATGTCCTTCATCCCGAGATAAAAAACGATGGAATCTTTTTCTGCGATGATGGCTGCTTTCAATACCTCTTCCACCGAACTCATATCGATCTCCTTTTCGTAGAAGACGCGGGTATCTGCCAGGGCCTGCAGGTATGCCGCGGTCTCTTCGTAAGGATCGAATACAACCTCTTCCTTCTCCTGGGATCCCAGCTGGTTTTTCATTTCTGCAAATGTCTTCTCGTGAGCCACTTCCATCTCGGCCAGTTCGCTCAGGAATTTTTTAATCTCATCGCCCTGGACGCTTTCAGCTGCCTTTGTGTAGAACAGAAAACCGTTCCGTTCGATCTGTTCGGCCATTTCCAGAATCTCTTTTGCATTGAACTTGTGATACATAACTGACTCCATCGTTTGTGCATCGTTTGTAGTTAGGATGTTTATTCAATTGCTTGGTCTCTTTCCGCCTGAAACCGGCAGGGAAACAATCACTATTTGAAATACCGTTTCAGCAATCCTGCAAACGCAGATCCATGGCGGGC
>Ga0180009_10006400_pt1 | contig 12363 bp, 9 predicted proteins | sample OS_PC_MetaG_FD_123537 | JGI IMG/M metagenome (GOLD analysis project Ga0180009, IMG submission 123537) | Groundwater microbial communities from the Aspo Hard Rock Laboratory (HRL) deep subsurface site, Sweden - OS_PC_MetaG | ecosystem: Environmental > Aquatic > Deep subsurface > Groundwater...
ACATGACGCAGCCCATGGGAGGGCCGGAGGTCCGCACCTATACCTGGAAGCAGACCCTCGCTGAGGCGCGGGGCATGGCGGGTTACTTAAAGGCTCAGAACTTCCCGGCGGGCAGCCGCATCGCGATCCTGTCCAAGAACTGCTCGGAGTTCATCATCACCGAGCTGGCCATCTGGATGGCCGGGCACATCACGGTGGCGCTGTTTCCAACCCTCGACGAAAAGACCGTCAAGTACACCCTCGAGCACAGCGAGGCGTCCATGATCTTCGTGGGTAAGCTCGACGGGTGGGACGAGATGAAGCCGGGGGTGCCCGAGGACCTGCCGCGGGTGGCGTACACGCTGGCCCCGCCCACCGACTACAAAAAGTGGGCGGACTGTCTCGACGAGAGCGATCCCATTGAAGGCAGCCCTACGCGGAATGGCGCCGAGACCGCGATGATCATCTACACCTCCGGCTCCACGGGGCAGCCCAAGGGCGTGGAGATCACCTTTAACAACCTCGGCTTCACCAATCAGGGCATCGCCAAGGTGTTCAACCTCGGCGCCAGCGATCGGCTGCTGTCCTATTTGCCCCTGGCGCACTCATTCGAGCGCATGGCCGTGGAAAACCTGTCCATCTACACCGCCTGCCAGGTGTTCTTTGCGGAGTCATTGACCACCTTCGTCCAAGACCTGCAGCGGGCCCGGCCCACACTGTTCATCTCCGTGCCGCGGCTGTGGCTCAAGTTCCAGCAAGGCGTGTTCAAGAAGATGCCTCCGCAGAAGCTGCAGACCTTCCTCAAGATCCCGATCTTGAAATCCATCGTGAAAAAGAAGCTCAAAAAGGGTCTCGGCCTGGACGCCACGCGCTTCGCCATCAGCGGCTCGGCGCCCATTCCGCCCAACCTCGTTCAGTGGTACCGGGACATCGGCCTGGAGTTGCTCGAGGGCTACGGCATGACCGAGAACATCGCCTTCTCGCACTGCAACCAGCCAGGCAAGACCCGGGTGGGCTATGTGGGCAATCCATTCCCGGGCGTGGAGCAGAAGATCGGTGACAACAGCGAGGTTCTTGTGCGCAGCCCGGCCACCATGAAGGGCTACTACAAAAATCCCGAGGCCACCGCCGAGGCCATCACCGAGGACGGGTGGCTGCGCACCGGCGACCAGGGTGAGATCGACGAGCAGGGCCGCCTGCGCATCACCGGCCGGGTCAAGGAGCTGTTTAAGACCTCCAAGGGCAAGTACGTGGCGCCCGTGCCGCTGGAAAACGACCTTAATAATGATCAGCACATCGAGCTCTCGTGTGTCTTTGGCTCGGGCTACCCGCAGCCCTGCTCGGTGGTGCAGCTGGCGGAGGACCTGCGTCCCAAGATGAAGGACAAGGCGTTCCGCGCAGAAGTCACCGCGGCCTTCACCAAGCTCCGCGAGGAGATCAACAGGGAGGTCCCGGTCTACGAGCGGCTCGAGTTCATCGCCGTGGCCCAGGACGAGTGGCTCATCGAAAACGGCTTCCTCACGCCGACCATGAAGATCAAGCGCAACGTGCTCGAGAAGACCTACGGTCCGCGGCTCGATGAATGGTATGGCTCAAAGCAAGCGGTCATCTGGGAGGACTAGCCCTGTTCCGCCTCCCCCCAGGCGATTTCCCCGCCCGCTCCGGTCCACCCTTCATGAAAATTGAATGCCCATTTCGCTCCGTCCGTATACACTCATAGAGTGAGGATTACGTGAACGCGCGCTTGAAGTGCCTGGCGACTGGGCTGGTAGTGGCGGTGGTGGTGATGACGGCTGCGCCCATGGCGCGCGCCGCGCCGACCACCATCAAGGTGGCCACCGTGATGCCGCGGGGTATGCCGTGGACCACGGAGATCTCGCGCTTCGCCTCGGACGTCAAACGCCTCACCAAGAACCAGGTGATCGTCAAGGTGTACTACGGCGGCGTGGCCGGCACCGAGGTGCGGTCCGTGCAGCGCATGCAGGTGGGCCAGATCCACGGTGTGGCGGTGGCGTCGGTGGGGCTGTCGCTCATCGACAAGTCCATCCGGGTGCTGGAGCTGCCATTTCTGTTCCGCACCACCAAGGAGTTCCGATTCGTGGCCCGGTCCATGCAAACGGAGTTCAGCGCGCGGTATTACAAGCGGGGGTACCGCCTGCTCGCCCTGGCGAGCCTCGGCTGGGTGTACTTCTTCTCCAAAACCCCGTTGGCGGATCTCACCCACTTAAAGAGGCGGTCCTTCTGGACCTGGAAGCAGGACCCGGCCGCCGCCGCCATGGCGCGCGTGGTGAGGATGACAACGCTCCGGTTGTCACTCTCGGGGGTCCTGTGGGCCCTGCAGTCCAAAACTCTCGACACGGTGTACGGGATGCCGCAGGCGGTGCTGGCCCTGCAGTGGAACACCGCGGTGCGATATTATTTGAACCAGCGCATCAACCAATCCATCGCCGGGCTGGTGGTGCGGGAGGACGTGTTCAGCAAGCTCGCGCCGGTGCACCAGAAGATCCTGATTCAACGGGGTCGCGTGCTGCAACGCCGCATCACCCAGGCGAGCCGCCGGCTGAACCAGCGCGCCCTCAAGATCATGGTCGCCTCCGGCATTCGCAGGGTGCAGCCCACGGCCAGTTACAAGCGGAAGCACCCCGCCTTCCGGCAGCGCATCTGGCGGGGACTGGTGAACGTCATGTACCGCGCGGTGGACCTCAAGCGCGTCAAGGCCCTGCTCACCGTCTGCCGCTCCACCTCCTGTCGCATCGCCACCTCCGGGCGGCAGCCCCCGCACCTGAAAAACCGCCGTCGCCTGAGCTGTTTGCGGCAGCCTTAGCCTGGTGCATATCTCATTGGGGCGCGCGGACGCCGTTGTACTCCTGACGGGAGACGCAGCCCTCGATGGTGGTGCAGTCCGGGCTGCCGTTGGTGGACGGCGTGTACCGGATGTTCCCGGTCAGAACGTCGCCGTCCAAGGTGCCGGACAGGATGGCATTGAGGGTCCAGGTGCAGCCCCCCACGGTGGCGGATCGGGTGCCGTGCAGGGTCAGGTTCACATCGTCGCCGTTGACGGTGCCCTCAAACTCGTGGGAGCCCATGGCCACGTCCAACCACGTCCCGGCCACGCCCCCCACGACGGCCGTGGCCGACGCGCTGGACTGGATGACCGTCAACTGCACTCCCGTGCTGGTGGCTCCCTCGGTCCAGTCGTTGAAGTTGCAACCGTTCTCCCGGTTGGTCAGAGCGATGGTGTACACGCCCTCCACATCGATGGGGGTTTCGCTACACCCCGCGCCGAGCAGCAGCGCCAGCGCCAGCGCCCCAACAGCGATCACTCTCCACATGTCTCGCCTCCTCGCTTCTACGACCACCCCAACACGGTCTCTGTTTTGGGGCCCGCTGTCAATTCCAGGCCGAGGGTCTAGAGCAATCGGCGGAGGGCCTCTGCGGAGCGCGCGTGCACGGATTCGTGCAGGGAGGCGCCGGTGGAGTCCATGGTCACTACCACCGGGAAGTCTTTGACCTGGATGACCCAGAAGGCCTCGGGCATGCCAAATTCTTCGAGCATGTACACCGATTCGACCCGCGTCACACACCCGGCGAGCAGGGCGGCGGCACCGCCGATGGCGTGCAGATAAACCGCGCCGTACTTTTGTAGGGCCGCCTGGGTCGCGGCCCCCATGCCGCCTTTGCCCACCACGCCGCGCACCTTGTACTCGCCGATGACCTGGCCCTGGTAGGGTTCCTCGCGGATGGAGGTGGTGGGACCGGCGGCGGTGAACACGTACTCGCCGCGCACCCGCGCGACCACGGGGCCGCAATGGTAGATCGCCGAGCCTTCCAGGAGGGGGCGCAGCCACTTGGGCTTCTTTTCGACCATCAGCTTGTGGCCGGCGTCCCGGGCGGTGACCATGCGTCCGTTCAGCCGGACCTCGTCACCCATGCGCAGCTTGCGCGCGTCGGCTTCACTCATGGGAAGGTTGATGTCGATCATGGGTCCCTCTCTACTCCACGGTGTAGCGGCCGGTGGGGCGGAACACCAGCGTGCGGCGACGGCAGGCCCAGCACATGTAGGCCACGGACACGAAGTAACTGGCGGGGATCCGATCCACCACGCCGATCTTCACGCCCAGGGCGGTGGTCTTCCCCCCGAAGCCCATGGGTCCAATGCCGAGGCTATTGATGCCGCGCAGGCACGACCGCTCCAGCTTGGCGAGGGCGGGGTCGGGGTTGACGTCATCCAATAAGCGCAGGAGCTGGCGCTTGGCCTCGCCGTAGCCGCTCATGCGGTCGCCCCCCACACCCACGCCGAAGATGCCCGGGGAGCAGCCCCGGCCCTGGGCCTGGTGCGCCGAGTCGACGATGCAGCTCCCCACGCCTTTGAGGTCCCGCCCGGCAAAGAGCCGGTTGACGGGCAGGGAGTACTGAATGGAGACGTTCTCGCAGCCGCCGCCCTTGAGCATCAGCGCCACCCGCAGGGACTTGGCCGCGTGCTGATGGTAGTGGATGATCGGATTCTGTCGCCCGACGTTGTCGCCGGTGTTCCTGCCCGTCACCGGGTCCACGACATTGGGCCGCAGGTAGCCCTTTTGGGTGGCCCTGCGCGTGGCCGCGACGATGGCTTGGCGCACCGTGGCCTCGGGCAGGTCCACCGGCGCGTGCACGAAATACAGGTTCGTACCGGTGTCCTGACACACGGGGGTGGAGTATTTCCGGGCAAGGGCCACGTTCTGCAGGATGGTGTTCAGAGCGTTGCGCGCCGCGGATCCCGCCGCCTCCCGGCGCTGGGCCGCGCCCAGGGAGGCGTCCACGTCTCGGGGCATGTCCGAGGAGGTGCGGCGGATCAGCTCCACCAGCGCCGACTGCAGTTTTGTTTTGTCGATGGAGGTAGACATGCGCCGAAAGTACCGCGCGGCGGAGAGGTTGGCAACGGGAAGCGTTGGGCTCAGGGGCGGGGGTTGCGCACGAGCTTGCGGAGGCGTTGCAGCTCCTCGCCGCGCTCGAGGGCCAGGCGCAGCAGCCCCGCGGCGATGGACATGTGGGCGCCGCGGATCACTCTCCCTGCCAGCTCCGGCCACCGTCGCTTGTGCGCAGACGAAGCAGAGCACCGGTCAGGAGCAGTAGCGCTTGCCGTTTTTTGTCCGGGCCGGGCACCACACGCCAGTCCCGCGGCGGGCTCTTCCAGCGGGTGATCCCCGTCGCCTGGTCCGGCTTACCGGCCGCGTCGGGATCCCGTCTGGAAAAGAGGGTCCGCGGTCCCGCAATGAGGATCACCACCGCGTCAGCGGAGGTGGTCAGCTCGACGCGGTTTACGTGGCTCCAGGACAGCGCGCGGGGTGGGGTGCACCGGTCGGGGCCGCAGGTGTAGTAGACAAACCGGTGCTCTGCGTTTTGCCGGACCAGCGCGGCCCGCCCGGCCAGACAGGCCAGGCTCACGATGGGCCCGAGGGGGTGAGAGGGCTGTGACACCGTGCGAAAACGTAGACCACCGTCGGTGCTGGTCCAGAGCTGGCCGTCGCTCCCCGCGAGATAGAGGAGCTGTTTGTTCGTGGCGCAGATCCGCGGGACCCACCGTCGGGGGCCCGTGTCCACGACGACGCGGGCGCCAGGGGCGGACTTGCCCTGGGGCAACGCGACGATGGCGACCCCGCCTCCGGTGACGGCGTAGGCGAGCAGGACACGCCCCAGTGGTCCAGGCTCCACGAGGCGAACGCGGCCCCGTGGGTGAACGTCCGTGGCCAGGGAGATGGGCTTGCCGTAGGTGCGACCGGAATCGCTGGATTGAAACAGGACCAACTCCCGCGCCAGCCCCTGGGGAGAGGTCACCAGCAGCAGGCGCTCCTTGCCGCGTCCCAACCCGGCCACGGGACGGGCCGCCACGCCCCGCTGTCGAGGCCAGGCGAGCTTTGCCTGCACGGGGTTGGGTCCTGACGTGCCTGCGGTGATGCTCCCACGACCGGTGCGGGCGTCGAAGCTGGCGTGGGCCCAGTACATCCCGGGCGCGAAGGCCGTGGAGGGCGGGGTGATCAGATCCAGCCAGCGCAGGGTCATCGTGGGCGGGGTGACGGGAGACTTCAGGCGAAGCACGCGCGCCTGACCGTAGGGGTCCAACAGCAGCAGCGGCAGTCGCCGGGAGTCGGGGTCCGGGATCAGCAGCGCGGCGGCCGTGGGGCGGGCGAGGGAGACAAATCGAGCGGCGTCCGACAACGGCAGCTCGGGACCCAGGCGAGCGGGCTCCGCCCACCTCGGCGGCGGCGGAGGATCCCCCGTGGGGGATGAGCGGGGGTGATGGATCGCCGCGGAGCGCTCCACCCGGCTCAGGGCCGCCTGCAGCCGCCCTACGGCGCGGCCCGCCTCCACACACCGGCTCCAGGCCGGGACGCGGTGGCCCACCAGGGCCTCGTCGGCCACCGCCGAGACGGCCAGGTGCAGCCGGGAGGCGGCCGAAAGCACGGCGTGATACTGCTTGCGGATATTGTCGCTCAGCCGCTCCGGCGCGGCCGAGGCCGACGCAATGATGGCGCTGGTGGTGGACAAGAGCAGGGCCGACGCGCGGCGGCAGGCTACCACCTGGGTGGGCCAGCGTGCGTCGTTGAGGGTGCGTCGCACGAGGCGTGCTGCGAGATCCGATCCGTCAGGCTTGGCCTCTGCACCACCGAGGCAGCTCACCGTGTCCCAGAGGCGGGCGTCGAGCACCTGCAGGTCGGCCTTGACCGTGCTGCGCATCTGGCGGGGCTTGGACAGCAGCCGTGCGCCGAGCAGGGCCCCCAGGCCGGCAAGGGCCAGGGCGATGCCCACCAGCCACAGGACGCGCTTTTCCCGCAGGCGCACCTTGTAGGCCGGCACCGTGGCCCGGTCCAACAGGAACGGGTTGGAGAAGATCTTCCGCCTTGCTCGATCGGGCGGGGGCTGGTCGGTGGAGCGCGCCATTTTTTCTTATGCTAACGCAGGTTCAGTTGTCGCCTCTAGCTTAGCGCGTGGGGGGCCTTCCGTCGACCGGATCGGTGGCCGGCCAGACGTCGCCCACGAGGATGCGTTCGGGCTCACCTGACGCCCGCCTGAGCACCAGCGCGCCATCGGCGTCCAGCGTCTCGGCCACGCCCAGGATCGTGCCGTTGGGGGTCTCCACCCGAACCTCCTGCCCCAGGTGTGCCGCCCGGGCGAGCCAAGCTTCCCGCAGGGGCGCGAAGCCCTCGTTAATATACCGGTCCACCCAGCGCTCCAGCGCGCCCAGGACGGGCGCCAGTACCAGGGGCCGCGCCACGGGCTTGCCACACTCCAGGCGCAGGGAGGTGGCCCGCTGCGCGAGCTCGGCCGGGAGGGTGTCGGCGTTCACGTTCATGCCGATACCGCACACCACAAAGGCCACGCGCTCGGGCTCGGCGCTCATCTCCAGCAGAATGCCGCAGACCTTGCGCCCGCCGAGTTGCACGTCGTTGGGCCACTTGAGGCGCGGTGCCAACCCCAGGGTTTCTTCCAGGGCTTCGGCCACGGCCACCGCGGCGGCGAAGGCCAGGGGCGGCGCGGCCGGGGGCGTGAGCTCGGGACGCAGCAGCACCGACATGTACAGTCCGGCCCCTGGCGGAGAGTGCCACTCCCGGCCGCGACGGCCCCGCCCGCGCGTCTGTTCGTCGGCCACCACGGTGAGCCCATGGGGGGCGCCGGCCACTCCCTCGGAGAACGCGAGGGTGTTGGTGGACTCGCAGACCTCCCGGTGGATCAGGGTCCGTCCCAGGGTCCGCGTGGTGAGCCGTGGCAGCACCGCCTCGGGGGTGAGCGCGTCCGGCCAGGCGAGCAGGCGGTAGCCCCGGCGTGGGGAGGCGTCCAGTGAAAACCCGTGCTCCCGCAGCACGGCCAGGTGCTTGGACACGGCCGCGCGGCTGATCCCGAGCTCCCCGGCGAGCCGCTCTCCCGAGAGGCACTGATCGCCGGCTTCGAGTAATCGTCGGGCCAACTCGAGCCGGAGCTCGTCCACGCTTCTCATGGGTGGACGACTACTTAGCGACGATCTCCATGGAGATGTCCACGGAGCGGGCCGAGTGGGTGAGACGGCCTACCGAGACCAGATCCACGCCGGTGAGGGCCACGGCGGCCACGCTGTCGCGGTTGATGCCTCCGGAGGCCTCCAGGAGCGCGCGCCCATCGGTGCGGGACACGGCCTGGGCGAGCAGGTCCTCGCCCATGTTGTCCAGCATGATGATGTCCGCCCCGGCCTCCAGCGCTTCGTCGAGCTGGTCCAGGTTCGACACCTCCACCTCAATGCGCAGGGTGTGCGGCGCTAAGCGCTGGGCCCGTTTGACGGCCTCCCACACCGATCCGGCAGCGACGATGTGATTGTCCTTGATGAGCACGCCCGAGCCCAGGTCCACCCGATGGTTGCCCCCGCCCCCACAGGCCACGGCCCACTTGTCCAGGATGCGCCAGCCGGGGAGGGTCTTGCGGGTGTCCACCACGCGGGCCTTGGCTCCGGTGGCCGACACGAGCTTGACATACCGGCGGGTCTCGGTGGCCACGCCAGAGAGCCGCTGCAAAAAGTTCAGCGCCGTGCGCTCGGCCATGAGCATGGCCGTGGCCGGTCCGGTGATGAGGATCAGCTCGGCGCCGGCGGAGACCTCCTCACCGTCGGCCACCAGGAACGCGAGGTTCAGCTCCGGGCCGATGCGGGCGAAGACGTACTCCGCCAGCTCCAAGCCGCAAACCACGAGATCTTCCCGGGCCAGGATGCGTCCCTCGGTGACGATGTCTTCCAGGAGCAGGGAGTTGGTGGTCACGTCACCGCGACCCAGGTCCTCTTCAATGGCGAGCTCCACCAGGCGCTCAACCTGCGGGGTGATCGGACAATGCATGACGGACTCCCTGGAACTATTCACGATTTCAAAGGCTCCATCACGGTATCAGGGGAAGAAACTCCTGTCCACCACGCTCATGAGCAGGTTGGCCGATACGTGGAAGATCACCGGCGCGACGATGGACCCGCTCCAGGATCTCAGCAGCCCGAAGAGCAGGGCGGGAACGGCCACGGCCAGGCGCAGGGGGTTTAAGTCCACCAGGAAATGCGCGAGACCAAAGAGCAGGGCCTGGGCCATTAGGGCCCAGCCGAGGGGGGCTCCCCAGAGGTGGCGCCTGGCCGGCCAGGCCTGCTCCAGGCGACCCATGAGGTAGCCGCGGTAGAAGACCTCCTCGGGGATGGCCACCACAACCAGCTGGCTGAGGGCCGCCATCCAGAAGCCCGTGGGCAGCACCAGCGTCAGCCGGTCCAGCCCACCGCACCAGCGGTCGCAGCGGCGCCCCAGCGGCCCCAGGAGCTCGGCGCCGTCGCCGCACACTGCGCCAAAGTACCAGACGTAAACCGCCATGAAAAGTCCGAGCACGAGCGTAGTGCTGCCCACGCCCCAGAGCACTCCGCGACCCAGGGGCTGCCAGTCGATGCCGTAGCGTGCCAGGGGCTCTTGGCGACGGTCGAGGGGCCACACGGCTCCGACCAGAAAGAACAGCGCAAAAAAGCCCCCCAGGTTGGCTTTGACAAAGGGCACCGCCATGCCGACCCAGTACAGCGCGGCGCAGCACACCGTGACCACCGCGAACACAGCCAGGGCTTCGTTTCTGGCCGCACGGGGCGCGGGGGGGGGGACCGGCTCAGGCGGGGCGTGCGCGGCCGCGTCAGGCTCGGTGGGCTCCGGGGGTTGGCTCAAAACACCATCATCACGCGCGCCCGCAGGGCGAAGATCCCCGGCGCGTCGTAGTCGTCCCGGACCTGTTTTCCGAAGACGAGGTAGCCCATGTCCAGCCGGAGCAGTAGGTGCTCGTGGCCCACGCGGCCGGCCCAGCGGAAATCCACGCCGACGTCGATCTCCGTGCCGATGTAGTTCTCCATGCAGACGCCGGACTCCCCGGCGCAAGAGACCTTATCGAACAGGAAGTTGTCCGGCCCGGACTTGTGGCTCCAAGCCATGAGCAGCGCCAGCTTCAGCGTGAGACTTTTGTTGACGTGCCATCGCACCCGCGGGTGCAGGAAGTAGGAGTTGACCACGCCGCCGTTGGTCTGCAGGGACCGCGCCGGCGACAGGGTGCCGGCCACATTGGAGTTGAGCCGCTGGGCCAGGGCCGTGGCGCTGCGCTCCCGCAGAAACTCCCGGTACAATATCAGCCCCACGGCGAAGTCTGAGTGCATGGGGCGCTGGGTAAAGGTGTCGTTGCCGTAGACGTCGTCTCCCGAGGACTGTCCTACGTCCACCAGCAGGTCCCACTTCTTCAAGAGCGTATAGCCCACGCGGGCCACCCAGGCGTAGATGAGCGCCTTGGATACGTTGTCGCCGATGGGGATGCCCTTGCCCGGCTCGGTCTTGCCCACGATGACGTAGCCCTCGGACTCGAGCAGGAATGGGCCCAGACGCAGCTTCACGTAGGGATCGATGATCGCGACCTTGGACTTGGCGCCGCAGGCCGGAGGCGGGGCCGACACACCGCAGTCGTAGATCTCCCGGCCGTTGTCGTAGCGCAGGATGCCTTCATAGGCGCCCATCTTCCGGTACACGATATAGGCCCCCAGCACGAGCTCCTTGTGTTTCCACAGCTTGAGGGAGGGCACATGGGACAGGAAATCTTTATTGGAGTAGGCGAGCACCAGCACGTGCTCCTCCACGTTGTTCTGCTGGCGGGACAGGAACGTCTGTTCCCCGTAGGGGCGTTGCCACTCGCGGCTGATGTCCTTCCAGTAGGGCTCCTCCACGAGCCGGTCGTAGGCGTAGGCCAGGATGAAGTTGGACGACGTGTCCTTGGCCTTGGCGAGGGTTTTGATCACCGTGATGGGCTTGGTGGCAAATAGAATGCGGTCGTTGATGGACGGGTTGCGGTTGTCGCCGAAGTCGTCGTCCACACCGCCCCGGTGGGTTTGCAGGTTACCACCGCCATTGGACAGCAGGCCCATGCCCCAGTGCGACGCCATGCGGCCCACGCGCAGGCGCCCGAGCTTGACGTCGAGATCCAGGTACGCCCAGGTGAGCTGCACCGAAGCGATGGACTCGCCGTAGTCATTGGTGTTGGTGGGGCTGCCAGCGAACAGCGGGGATTGGGCGCGCCCGTCGTTGTCGCCCCAGACCACGTTCTGGAGCCCGTCCAGCCGCACGTGCAGGGTGACCCACTTGCCCACCGACAGCCGGGGCTCGAACCGCAGGTGGTGCGTGAAGTAACCGGTGTTGGTGATGCGCTCGCGATAGAGGTTGGCCGAGCCCGGGAGCAGGGACTGCTTCAGGTTCGCCAGGTCCCGGATGTAGGTCCCCTGGGCCGAATAGTACCCCGCCAGGTCGAACTTCAGCTTCCAGCCGAAGTGCTCCTTCTTCGCCGCCGGCGCACCCTGGATGGGCGCGGTCGCATCGGCCGGCGGAGCGGGCGCGGGGGGCGGCGGCGTGATGGGCTGCGGGCTCGAGACGCTCCGCGCGGGCGTGGCCGGGGGCACCGCCCGGGGGGGGGCTGCGGGGTTGGTTGTGCGGGCGGGCGGCGGAGCCGGCTTGGGCCGGGTCTCCGGGCGGACGCGCTCGTCCGGCGGTGTGGGCTGGGCCCGGGCGGGTACCGAGGCGATGAGCGCCAGGATCAACAAGACCGGGGTCGCGATGCGCATGATGACCTTCCTAGTTGGTAAACACCGGATTCAGGTCCGTAATCACGATGGTGTCAGCGATGACCGGCACCTCCTGGCTGGCGATGAGGCAGCCCGCGGTGCAGTCCTGGGGGCTCTGACCGGCCTCGATGCGGCCCCAGATCTCGATGGTCACCGGGGCGCCGGCCACGAGGTTCGCCACAAGCACCTGGCCGCCGAGCTCGGTAAAGCTCTGCAGCCGCGACGGCATGCCGTCCCGGAAGTAGAAGCTGTTCCGGTCCGGATTGTCGTTGCTCCACAGCGAGATGAGCTGTCGATTGGGGTCCGAGGCCGGTGCGTCGTAGACGCGCATGCCCGCCTCGGCCACGTGCTCCCGGAGGCAGTCGTACACCGTGCCGGCGATGATCCCACGCCCGGGGATGCGGCTCATGCCCAGGGTGAGCTGCACCGTGTCCACGGTGGTAAGGGAGATCGCGGCGCGGTCTTTGCCCGTGGTGGTGGGCGCCCCCGGGCCCATGCCCGCCACGGGATCCTCGAGCTCCATGGTGTCGAAGTAGTTCTCCCCGGTGGGGTCGACCATCTTGTAGTGCACGCGCTGGGTGTCCGCCGGGATCAGCACGGAGTAGGATCCGTCGCTGGCGCTGAGCGCGGACACGGCGAAGGCCACATCTGCGAGCATGTCGGCGCGTGTGGCGTAGACGGTGACCTCGATGCCCTCCACGGGGAAGTGCTCCTCGAAGTCCTCCACGACGCCCGTCACCGTGGTGTCCTGGTCAAAGGTCAGCGCCGGGTCGGCGCTG
>Ga0180009_10006401_pt1 | contig 12360 bp, 10 predicted proteins | sample OS_PC_MetaG_FD_123537 | JGI IMG/M metagenome (GOLD analysis project Ga0180009, IMG submission 123537) | Groundwater microbial communities from the Aspo Hard Rock Laboratory (HRL) deep subsurface site, Sweden - OS_PC_MetaG | ecosystem: Environmental > Aquatic > Deep subsurface > Groundwater...
TCTCCGAACCGGTCATCTCAATAAGTTCGCTTCCGAGAGGAACATAAAGCCTGAACCAATTTCGGTAAAGACCGTTTAAGCAAAGTCCGCCGGAAAGAAGACCGCAGTCAGAAGCCTTATAAGGATTGTTGTAGGTAACGGTAATTGTTTTTGTCACTTCACCCTCCTCTGAAATTTGGATTTTTTCCTCAATTCTTTGCTTGATAAACATGTTTGATTTAGCGCCGCCAAAGTTGGTATCAACCAACAACTGGTAATCTCCGTCAAACTCCCTGACCCTTCCCGCCAAATTAAAAGCCTCCACCGCTTCCTGCGACTTTTTGTCGAAAAGATAGAAAAGAACATGTTTTTCCTGAATTCCGGTTAAGATAACATTGAAAAGTTCAGGCATTTTTGCTTTCGGGCTGTTAAAGGCATTGGCAAGAATGGAATGCATTAAAGGCCCTATTACCGCTTTTCTATTGGCCCTAGTACCGCTTGCCGGTTTATCGGCGATTTCTTCTAGCCGGTAAACAATCTGGGGACAATCACATCTTTTATCAATTTCTGCGGAAAAGTTTCCCCATTCAGGGACTCCGATCGGACCAATCACTTTAACCAAATTAGCCAAAAGCTGGGTATCAACGGCAATCACGCCGTCAACTTCCCTGGCCCCGGAAACATCATTTTGGTAATGATCCATGAACAGTTTCATCGACACCGAAAAATCCGGAGATAAATTCATGTCCCTCAAATAAAAGTAGGAAACATTTTTGTGGTATTTTTTAATTGGTTCAGGCGCCGGCAGTCTTTTCCTGAAATTCTCATCCAAAGCATAAATATCTTCTGAAAGAATTGGGGTAATTTTTCCTTTGTCAACCTTAAGAATGCCGTAAGCGGTCATGAATCCTCCCGTCGGCCTTAATTCCGCATCATTCTGGAAAAGAACAAAATAATATTTGGGGGCATTAACTCCGAAAAGGTCGGGAGTAACTTCCAAAAGAGGCTTAGCATCATTGACTAAAGCCGAAAACTGATCTATCGTGTTTATTGCCAAAAAGAGATTCTCCCTGACTTTTATTCCGTTTATTTCTTCAGGATAACGATTGGGGTCTACCTGGTCAATTTCTTTTCTTACCGTATCAAGCTCATCTCCGATTTTATCAAGCTCAGGTCTAATTTTATCCAAAGTGGTAACTAAAAAAGTAACTCTATCCATAGTTGTCTTTCCGCTTTCAGAAGCGTTCTCATTCTTACCTTCTAAACCCAAAATATCACCGTAAGGAGTAATCGCATCTACAACCAGGTCTGCCGCGCGAAGTCCGGCCAAACCGGCATTAACCCCATGCTGGGCGTCATTATAATAATTTTTAACAACCGGTAAAGCTCCAAAAACCTTGTAATTATTAAGCTTTCCCCGGAAATTTTCCAGGTCTGAAGTTAAAGCATTGCTTGAGTTTTTTACTTCCGTCAAATTTTGTTCTTTAATGGCTGTCTTTAGGCTTGCCAGATTATTTTCAACCGAACCCCTTTCTGCCATTAGGTTTCTGGCAACACTGAAAAGAAAGATTCCTAAAGAAGTAATTACCAGGAGAAAAATTCCCAAAACCATTAAAACAGTCTTGAGTTTGACTTTTTTCATTGTTTTTGCTCCGTTTTCAACATTTACATTTACTTCCTCGGTTTTTTCTTCAAGCAGTGTTTCTGGTAATTCTATTTTTTGTATTGTTTCCACTACACTGCTCCTTTACCCGTAATCATTGCCCCCGGAGTTTTGGCAAGAATTATAATATCATAAAAAATTGATTTCTTTCTGGCATAGCGGGCATCCATTTCAATTCTTTTATCAAAATTTATTTCACTTCTTCCCGAAACCTGCCATTCTCCCGTAACTCCGGGTTTAACTTTTAATACTTCCTCAACTAATTTCTGAGTATGGAGGTATTTCTTTTGCTGCTCGGCAAGTTCAAATGGATAGTAAGCTCTTGGTCCAACCAAACTCATGTCGCCTTTAAGCACATTCAAAAACTGGGGAACTTCATCAATCGAGTGCTTTCTTATAAACTTGCCTACTTTTGTCACTCTTGGATCATCATGAAGTTTATAGCTTGATTTTTTATATTCCTCCAGTAATTTTTTGAAGCGGGGGTCGGTGTGTAAAAGGTTGTGGGCGTTAGGGATCATTGAACGGAATTTTAGAAGCCGGAATTCTTTACCGTTTTTACCTACTCTTTTGGGAGTATCCGCCAGCACCGGACCGGGAGATTCTATTTCAATAGCAATGGCAGTAGCAACACAAATAGGAGTAAAAACTATTAAACAAAAAATAGAGCCTACAACATCGATTATTCGTTTGGTAATTTCGTAAAGCATTTTACAAATATTCTTCTTTGCCTTTTTCTTTAAGCTCGGTAACGATTTTTTTAACATCCTGGGCTTTGTCTTTGTGGCAAACTAATGTTGCGTCGTCAGTTTCAATTATTATCAAGTCGGAAATGCCAACAGTTGCTACCAAACGGTTTTTTGTCTCTATTAAGCAATTTTGGGTCTCAAAGCCAAGGTGCTGGCCGTTTTCACCCAATACCTGAATAACATTATTGTCACCGTCTTTGGAAGAAAGATCATAAGTAACTTTCCAGTCGCCAACATCGCTCCAGGCAAAAGTAGCGGGCACTAAAAGTAAATTGTCGGCCTTTTCTGAAATTGCGTAGTCAACCGCAACACTTTCAACTTGCTTGTAGCATCTATCAAGCACTTCTTTTTCATTTTCACTATCAATCGCCTCGGCAACTTGTTCAAGATATTTAAAAATGTCGGGGGCATATTTTTGATAAGCACTCCAAACCGAAGTTGCCGACCAAACATAGAGGTTGGCATTCCAGTAATAATTTCCTGACTGGACAAATTCATTTGCTGTTTCCAGATCAGGTTTTTCTTTAAAAGAAGCAACTTTAAAAATCGCCTCCTCACCTCTCCTTTCCCCGGCTTCAATATAACCAAGCCCTGTATGGGGAAAATCCGGCTTTATACCCACTGTAACCAGGCAGTCTCCTGAGGAAGCGGTTTTAGCAGCAAGAAGCATTTGTTCTATGAAAATTTCCTTATCTCCAATAGCAGCATCTGAAGCAAAATTTAAAATCACTGCTTGCGGGTCGACTGCTCTTATATAAGCGGCGCCGGCCCCCATTGCCATTGCCGTATTTTTAGCCTCTGGTTCAGCGATTATGTTTCGGGGTGAGATAACTTTTCCCTGGGAAAGGACTTCGTCAACATAATCACTGTTTGTTATTACAAAGATTTTGTCGTCAGAAGTAAGCCACCTTGCCCTCTCAACTGTCTGGCTAAAAAGGGTTTCTTTGCCTAAAAAATCAGTTAAAAATTGTTTTGGTGTTTTTTTGCACGAACGGGGCCAAAGCCGGGTTCCGCCGCCGCCGCAAAGGATTAAGACATATAAGTGGTCTTTGTATGACTCTTCCATCTTTCCTCTATATAATTATTAAATTCTTCCAAAAATCTCTCTTCTCTAAATCTTAAAGCTTGTGAAAAACAATTTTCTTTATTAAATTCCTCTTCTTTAAATTCTTTTATCATTTCAATAAGGCTCTCTTCTTTTTGGCTGTTAAAAAAAAGACCGGTTTCTTTTTCAACAATTGTTTCCGTTGCTCCTCCGGCCCTATAGGCAATTACCGGTCTTCCGCTGGCCTGTGCCTCAAGCGGCACAATTCCGAAATCTTCCTCTTGGGGAAAGATAACCGCCTGGCAATTCTGATAGTAAGACAAAAGCTCTGCATCTGTCAACTGACCCAAAAACTCAACATTTTCGCCAGCGATCTTCCGAAGATTGTTCATTTCCGAACCTGTTCCAACTATTTTCAATCTGTAACTAAGCTTATTAAAGGCCCTGACTACTAAATCCACCCTTTTATACTTAACCAGCCTCGATACGACAAGAAAATATTTATTTCCTTCCATAGTTCTTAGTTCATTTCTCATAGTTCCAAATTTTCCCGTATCTACGGGCGGATATATTACCCCGCTTTCTCTATTGTAATATTTTTTTATCCTTTCCCTGACTGTTTCTGAAATAGCAATATACTCATCTACCCTTTGGCCGGCAATTTTATCCCAATATCTTAAGTAATCAACTAAGGGTTTTGCTAAAAATTTTTTAATATTTTTATCAAAATACCCGTTATAACCGCTCCACAGATATCTTGTCGGAGTCAGGCAATAGCAAACATGAAGAGTTTTTGGTTTGGTAATAATGCCCTTAGCCGCTTCGCTGGTAATGGAAATAACAACATCGTACTTACTAAAATCAAAGCTTTCAAAAGCAAGCGGCATGAGCAGTGGAAAAAGTTCATGGTGTGTTTGCACCAGGGGAATTTTTTGTAAAAAAGAAGGAATAACCTTAAAATCTTTTGACCAGGGGGCCAATTTGGGAGTATAAACAGAGGTGTACAAGGGAGCATTGGGCCAGATTTTATGAAGGGAAAGAAGCACTCTTTCCGCTCCGCCCCACTTGTTCACCCGGTCATAAACAAAAGCAACTTTCATTTAAAGGCTTCATTATATACATTAATTGTTTCTGAGGCGGTTTTTTTCCAATCAAATTTTTCGGAAACAATTTTCCCTGTTTCTTTAAGCCTTTCCCTTAACTCTTTATTTTCCAAAACAATCTTAATTTTTTCTTTAATATCTTTTTCGGAATAGGGATCAAAATAAATTGCCGCCTCTTCATAAATCTCTCTAAAAACAGGAATATCGGAAGCAATCAAAGGGGTTTCGTTTGAAATGGCCTCAAGCCCGGGAAGCCCAAAACCTTCAGAAAGGCTGGGAAAAACAAGGGCTTTTGCCTCTTTATAAAGAAAGATAAGTTCTTCGTCAGGAACAAACCCGGCCAGGTTCACAATTTTTTCCGCCTTCAGTTCTTTTATTTTATTTTCCAACCTTTGCCAAAAAACGCTTCTTGCACAGACAACTACAAGATTAATAAAAATGCCTTCATTATTAAGAAGCAAAACAGCCTTAATGAGTCTTTCGATATTTTTGTGAGGATAAACACTTCCCACATAAAGCACAAAAGGAGACTCGGTTTTGTACTTCTTAAGTATTTTTGAGACTTCCTCTTTACTTTTCTTTCCACTGCCAAGTATATTAACTCCCTCATAAGTAACAACAATTTTTCCCCTTGGCTGCTTGTAATTGTTTAGAAGATCCTTTTTGACAAAATAGCTTGGAACCAATATTTTTATGGCCCTTCTGACGGAATGCTCAAAAATAGTTTTATAGCCAAAATATTTAAGCCAATAAATTCCCAGATTACGGGTTGTTGTCTCTTTTCCCTTTGAATTGTGCTTAACCAGATCATGTATGGTAATTACAAACTTGCCGTTGTATAAAACCGGCACGTTAAAATGAGGAAAATGCATTAAATCAACTTTTTGTTTGCCCATAATCAAAGGAAAATCTGTTTGTTCCCTTATCGAATAATGAGGAATGTCTGCCTCTACTACCCGGACATTTAAAAATTTTTTGGAAAGGTTTTTAAAATCTTCTTTTCTTACAAAAAGAACATAACTGTTTTTTTTATCTTTCTTAAGGATTTCTGTTACCAAATTCTCAACATACCGGCCGATACCGGCATGTTTAAGGCCATACATACGGCAATCAATTCCAATTTTCATAATGTTTACGATTAGCTTAAATAATGCTTCGTTACTCTGAAAAAACCCTTAACTCTTATTGTCATTAGAACTAGAAACGTCAGCCATTCGGGATACTGATCTTTATAAAATTTACGGTAAAAAATTTCCATTGCCTTTACTGATGCTTTGGCCACTTTAACCCTGTTCTCTTTGGAGTTGCGATTAATTTTCTTTGATTCTTTTCTTAAACCCGAACTGGCACCCTTGTGGTGGACCAAAAGCGGTTTTGCGTAAAAATAAACCTTATAGCCGGCTTTCTTAATCCTGTAAAAAAAATCCAAGTCCTCACCGTAGAAAAAATATTCTTCGTCCCAAATACCGACCTTTTCAATCACCTCTCTTTTTATCATCATAAAAGCTCCTGCTCCGGCATCTATCTCATGATTAGTCTCAAAACCAAGATAGGCTTCATGATATTGACCAAATATCCTGCTTTTGGGGAACAGCTTCTCCAGTCCCAAAAAATATGTAAGCGAAGCCCAGGCATGAGGAAAACCGCGATGACAATCAGGATCCATTTTACCGGAAGGAAGCAGTGTTTTTGCCGACAATGCTCCTACTTCGGGATTTTGTTTCATAAAAGAAACTGCTTGTCTAAGGGCATCTTTGTTAACCTTTGTGTCAGAGTTTAAAAAAAGAATAAAATTTCCTTTAGCAATTTTTATGCCAACATTATTGCCGCCAGAGAAACCAATATTCTCCTTATTGCGCACTAGAATTACCCGAGGAAATTCTTTCTCCACTATCTCTTGGCTTCCATCCTGGGAAGCATTATCAACGACAATGGTTTCAAAAGAAATTCCCTTTTGGTTTTCCGGAGAAATGCTATTAACGCACTGGCTAAGCAGTTCCCTGGTATTGTAACTTAAGATTATTACGGAAAGATCAATTGTTTGCATTTGCCACCTCACGGTAATATTTATCTAAAACCTCGGCAATACTTTCATAACTGTATTTTTCTTCAACCAATTTTCTCGCTGATTCCAACATTTGCTTGTATATTTTTTTGTCTTTTATTAATAAAACTGCTTTTTGGGCCATTTTCTCCCATTTATTGGCCATAAAAAAATCTTTACCGTCTTTAGCGTCAATTCCTTCAATTCCGATTTTAGTTGTCACCACCGGCACTCCGGCCGCCATTGCCCCTAATATTTTAAGCCTTGTTCCTCCAGGGCCTTCTAAAGGAGCGATAAAAACTGTCGCCCGGCGATAAACATCCATCACGCCATTAATGTCGGAATTATCCAAATCAATAATCTTTACATCCTTACTTTTCAGGTTGCCAATTTTTTCCTCAGCCACTTGACCCGCTATCCAGCAATGGGCATCTTTAACCTCTTTTTTTATTATTGGAAACACCTTTTCAACCAAATTTTGGGCAGCTTCGATATTCTGAAGCCAGGAAAAATTTGCCTGGAAGAAAACAGTGGGAGTTTTTTCCGGTTTTCTTTGCTTCATTATTACCATCAAGTCTTCACCGGCACCGTTAGGAACCACACCCACATTAAGCCCTTTAACTAAATTGGTCATCTTGCTTTTGTCCGATTCCGAAACTGCAATGACTTTGTTTGCTTTTTTCCAGAACTTAAGTTCCCAGAATCTTATTTTAAACACATCAAGATATAAAAAGGGCTTAAGCAGAAAATTGTTGTGATTCTTTACATAGTGCTGGTAAACCTGGAATTCAATGGTTTGATCAACTAAAAGAATCGGAGTCTTTGTTTCGGGTAAGTGGGGCATGGCATAAAAAGTCTCGGCATGGATAAGGTCGTATTTTTCGTGTTCAAGCTCTTCTACCAACGCTTCTCTTTCTTCTATAGAAAAATTTCTGACAACCAGGAAAGGAAACATTCCAAAACCGGTTTTAAGAATGTTTGAAATTGTCCAGGGTTTGCTTGACCGCTTAAAAACTCTTACCTTTTTGCAGTATTTTTCAAGCTCGTTAACATACCTTTTTTCTTCTTCATTTTTTATTAATGAAAAAAGGGTAATTTCATTTTTTTTAGCCAGGTTTTTTATCAAATTATAAGACCGCACTTGTCCTCCCGAAGAGGGAGGATAAGGAAGATACGGGGTAAGCATTAAAATTTTCATAATCTTTTATTTGTTAATTCAAAAATTATATACTGATCCGACTCTTTTACGATTTTATAATTTTCCAGCATGTATTTGCCAAAATCAGAATTTCGGTCAAATTGGGTAGAGACATAAACGCTTCCCCCCATTTCCCTTATTTTATCTATTGTTTCCTTTGTATTTGGATAATATGAGGCATACCCGCCGGTCCAACCCCAACGGTTTGTATTATAAAGAAGAGTGGCGTCATTGCTATCGCCGGTGAGAACTAAAACATTTTCCGGCAAAAGCTCATCAACCGCAGCTCCGGCTAAGTCCACTCCGCCTTTTACATTGTAAAAACCCCTTACTTCAAACCAGGAAAAAGCCAGCATAAAGATCGTGCAGAAAGCAACTAAACCAGTACTCACAATTCTACTGAATGAGCTGTTTTTCTCAAACAAAAGAAAAGCCGCTCCTTTAGCCATAAACACACAAAGGATCGGCACTAGAGGAATCTGGTAATAGTCGTGGGTAACATTGCCTGAAGCAAAGACGGTAATATATGCAAAAATTGCCAAAAGCCAGGAATAAAAAAAGAGCTCCTCTTTTTTTGGCTTTAGCGCCAAACCTGATATTAAAAGAGGTAAACCAAAATAGCCGAGAATCAACTTGCCGATTCTTTCAGCAAAAATCCAATGGAAAAACGCACCTTTGAAACGGATATTTCCCTGATTAAAAAGCCACAAACTTCCGGGAATACCTTCAGGAAACTGCCCTATCCAGTATCTCCAAAGGATAAGGGGAAGAATTGATATTATCAGCCAAAAATACAATTCTTTCTTTTTAAGAAAACCAAAGCCAAATTTTCTGATAATTAAATAAGAAAGAGGAAGAAGTAAAAATAATGGAAATGCCTTTTGGGAAAAAGAAAACATTGAAAAAAGAGTAAAAAAGGCAAAGTCGGGAAAAGAGTCGCTATCAAGCCACTTTATTGCAAAATAAAACATAGCCAAATTAAGGAAAATTATCATCGGCTCCGGTAAAACTACTCTCGAATAAAAAATATTGTAAGGAAGTACGGCAAAGAAAAAGGCAGAGAGCAGTCCTGTCTTTCTTCCCAAAAACTTTGAAGCAATTAAATACAGAAAGAGGGTTGAACCTAAAGAAAAGAAAATTGAAACCAGTCTGGCGTATTTAACTTGGGCCGAAAATAGGTCGTAAACACCGGCCACAATAGAATTATAAACAGGCGGTTCTACCAAAAAGAGCCTTTCGTTGTTGGGTTTGCCTGGATGCAGGGGCGTCATATTGTCAATTCTTGGCTTTAAAAAATCCCAATCTTCTTTAATGAAATTTCTTGCCACCGCCGCCGTGTCTGCCTGCCTCCAGGAATGATGATCAGCCAAAGGTGCTGAGAGCTTATAAAGCCTTAGGCTAAAAGCAAGCAAAATAATAAAAAGCAGAATAATTTTTGTCAGAACTTTTTTCATTTCTCTCTGTTATTCCTTAGGTCAATGACTTTAAGAGCGGCTCCAACCATTATCCAAAAAAAGAAAGCAACTTTTGAAGCTTCAAAGACATCAATAAAAGTGGCATTTAAAAAGTACCCGATAGAAGCACCAATCACGCCAATCACAAAAATCCTTTCCTCCTTTAAAGCATTGCTGTTAAAAGAGAAAAAGAGCATTCGCCTGGCAATTTCAATAATAACCGCCCCAAAAGCCAAGACTCCAAGAATTCCGATTTCACCAAACATTCTTAAATAATCATTATCAGTTGCCAAAGAAATAGACGAATACCCTGTTCCTAAAATCGGATTTTTAAGAAAAGCCCTTATCGCTCTCGGCCATTCAACCTTGAGCCTTATGTCTGTCGAGCGGCCAACCGCCAAAGCAGTTGGCTCAAACGGTTCACCTGAACTGCCTGCTTCTGACTCAGACTCAAAGACCGGAGTTGGCGTGGGAGTTGGCGTTAAAGTCGGAGCCGGGCCTGTTTGAGAAGGTTTGCTCTCTTTAGGAGTAGGGATAGGTAAAGGAGAAGGCGTTGGCGTGGGTGCCATCGCTTGTTCTGTTTTTTTTAAAATCACCTTTCCTGACAAAAAACTTAAATCAAGATTAAAAGTCGCGGCATACCTTTGTCCCAAATCGTCTGAAAAAACCATGCCTAATATTGAAAAGACAAAAAACGGAATCAGCCACCATCTTTTATTGCTAAACCAAAAGACAAAGGCGGTTCCGACAAGGTAGGCTCCAAAAGAAACCCGGGACGCAGTTAATATCAAAATATAGTAGGATAAAAGCCCGATAAAGCCAACGATAATTTTTTTCTTCCAGCTTTTAAGTAAAACAAGTGCGGTAACAGTTAAACTAAGAATCATTACCATGTAGGAAGCAAGATCATAATGGCCGGCAAAAGTCGAGTTAACCCTTGCCCACCAGGTTAGCCTTAGAATCAGGCCTTTTGAAAATTCCTTGTTCATAGTAGAAACAACCGGCCAGCCGAAAAATTTCTGGCCCAAGCCATATAAAATAACTCCAAAAGTAGCCAGCAAAACTATCCAACCGTAAGTCTTCAGTTGTTTTATATTTTTTATTGAATAGTAAGAAACAAAAAGAAGGGAAATGTATTCTATCCTTCTTAGAAAATGAAGAAAAGCAATGTGGGGAACAATGTTTTTGGTAATAAAGATAGCGCTAATAATTGAAATAAGTCCCACGCCGAAATAAAGAAGAATCAGCTTAGTCAGGCTGTCTTTAAAAATTGAGAAATCTTTTTTAATTATTAGTCTTAATCCAAAAAACCCAACAACCAAAGCGATAAAAATATCTTCAAGCCTTATGGCTACATAAGTGCCGGAAACGGAAAATAAGGGAAATTTCGGGTACAAAGGAATAAAAAAAAGTAAAAAAGAAATTGCCAGGTAAAAAAAATTATCTTTAATTGATTTTAAAAGCTTCGCCATAAGTCTCCTTTAAATAATTATCATTTTTAAGATACCCTACCGTCAAAGCCATAATTGCTTTTAGTTTAAGCATCAACCTAAGTATTATAAGCTCAAAAAAACTTTTGTGTTTTTTATAATAGTGAATTATTCCTTTATAGATGTTTAAAATCGGGTCTTTTTTCCCCGACTTGGCACTGCCTCTTCCCAAATGAATTATTTCCGACTCTTTTAGAAAGTAAGCTTTGAAGCCTGCTTTCCTAGCCCGGTAAAACCACTCAACCTCTTCCATATACATAAAGATTGCCTCGTCCAGTCCTCCAATTTTTTCAAAAACTTTTTTCCTTGCCATAATCGCAGCTCCCATCATCCAATCAACAAATCCGGATTTTTCCGGGGAACAACGGACATAGCCGCTTCCTCCCAGGTGTTCCTTAAAAAGCATTACAAAAGCAACATCTAAGTCAGGAAACCTGCCGCAATTTGCCTGACTGGTTCCGTCTTTGTTTAAAAGTTTCGGGCCGACTATATCAACTTCGGGGTGAAAATCTAAGTATTCAATCATTTTATCTATCGACTCTTCTTTTACTATCGTATCTGAATTAAGAAGCATGATATATTCACCTTGGGCCTCTTTAATACCAATGTTGTTGCCTCTGGAAAAGCCCAGGTTTTCTTTGTTTTCTATTAGTTTTATAGTTATTAGCTCTCTTATGTACTCTATACTGCCGTCGGTTGAACCGTTGTCAACGACAATGATTTCGGTTGCCGGTTTCTTTCTAGCCGCTGATAACTGGTCACTGATAACCGATTCAATGCATTGTCTTAAAAGCTCCTTAGTGTTCCAGGAAAGAATGATTATTGACAGTTTGGGCTTCATAATCTTTTAATCTTTTAATTTTATATAAATTTCCCCGTAGGCTCTGCAAACAAGAAAGGATAAAACAAGGATTGAATAAAATACTAAAAGCCTCTGCCAAGCTTGGGATTCCTGATAAAAAAGCGTTACTTTAAATTGATATGTTTTACCGTTAACTATAAGAATGTTTTTAGCTCTTCCTTCCGGTTCGGTAAAGGGATCATTGTTCCATTCGAAACCATTAACAAAAACCGATTCCCTTAAAGGGTGAACAATTTCTTCCACAAAAGTAGATTGTTGTGTTTCTCTTAAAACCTCTCTAATTCTTTCGGGAGGATGATTAAGTCTATAGGTGGGAAGGGGAATGTTGAAAAAAGGACTTTTTGAAAAATAATCATAATAAAAATTAACTACTTCTTCCCTGGACATGTCGGTATAATAAGCGGAAACATTGGCAATTTGTTCCGTGTCTCCCGGCTCTACAGATTTAACAGAGTTTGGCAAAGGAGGAAAGTCTTTTGGCGCCGGAAGCGATAGATAAAAAGTCCCTACAATAAAGAGTGTTAAAAACAAGGTCTTTGAAAATTTGTTGAAAATTGTAAATTGTAAATTGATCATTGGAAGTTATTGGAAAAGCCTTGATCTTCCCAGCCTGTAATTCGGATTTTTGTTCTTTCTCTCGCTAATCTCCTTTGCGGGAACTCCCCCGACAATCTTAAATGGTTCAACATCTTTGGTAACCACTGCTCCGGCCGCCACCACTGCACCCTTACCGATTTTAACGCCCGGAAGAATAATTGCCCTTGGTCCGATAA
>Ga0180009_10006402_pt1 | contig 12358 bp, 10 predicted proteins | sample OS_PC_MetaG_FD_123537 | JGI IMG/M metagenome (GOLD analysis project Ga0180009, IMG submission 123537) | Groundwater microbial communities from the Aspo Hard Rock Laboratory (HRL) deep subsurface site, Sweden - OS_PC_MetaG | ecosystem: Environmental > Aquatic > Deep subsurface > Groundwater...
CGACTCCATAACTTTAGGCACTTTAGCTCACTTTAGGCACTTCTAACTTGTCGGGTTTTCAAAAGAGAAGCCCCTTTCAGGGGCAAACCAAGGCCTGGTCCTATGGGCCAGGATTCTTTATTTCAGCATGACCAACCTGAATCCCAAACCGGGTGCCGAAAACGATTTGGAAAAACGGAACCTCCTGGCGCATCGAACACTCCATGCATCGATGTTCCAACTGCCGCCGCGAATGACAAAATCCTCTTCCCCATCGGTGCAGACGGAATTATGCTTCTGATGGCGATGATAGGCGCCGTGTCGATAGGCGTCCCGGCACCACTCCCACACATTTCCGCTCATATCATGGATACCGAGCCCGTTGGGCGCCTTGGTGCCGACAGGGTGTGTCCTGCCTTCGCTGTTTTCATTGTACCAGGCCACAAGATCCGCCAAATAGCTGCCGGAGTATATTTCCTCCAGCCCGCCGCTTCTCGCAGCATACTCCCACTGGGCTTCGGTAGGGAGGTTGAATTGATATTCTGCCCGGCACGCCCGGGTAATCTTCTGAATAAAGGATTGGACATCTTCAAGTGTGACACTTTCAACCGGCAGTTTGTCACCGACAAAATTGGAAGGATTGTCCTTTACCAGGGATTTCCACTGCCCTTGTGTAACCGGGTATTTCCCGATATAAAATCCGTCCAGGCGGACTTCATGTACCGGCTGCTCGTCTTCCATCCCATCCCCGAATGTGTCTCCCATCATGAAGACCCCGGCAGGCACATGGATAAATTCCATTTGGGTTGCAGGTTCAACCAAAATCTCATCGGAAACCTGCTTCCTCTGATCATCGACTTTACAGGCCGGGCACTCGCTATTGTCTGTTAGATTTCTCCTGTTGCACGACTTGCAGAGCAGGCGTTTTCCGCATTCGGGGCATATTTTCCAAAGTTCCTTAACCTTGATTTTGCACTGCGGGCATATGAACGATTCGAGAGAAATCTCACAGGCCGGACAGAATTTCCAGTTTTCCTGAATCGATTCTCCACACGCCGGGCAAACTTTTCGTACCTGCGATTTCGGCATGGCGATTGCAACCTCTATGTTCTTGTTAAAATGGACAGGATGATATTAAGATTGACATTTTTAAAACGAATGAATCGATTTTGCAACTCATAGCAGAATCCCGGCAATGAGTTTTCAGTAGAATAATAGGGTTGCACACCGGTTGAAAATGCTGCTAATTAGAGTTCCCTAAAAAAGGCTTTCTGATTATTCAACTTATATCAGAGAAAGGAGAGAAACTGAATGTCTTCCTGGGAAGCTTATTTAAAAGAAAACCAACCGCGTTTTATAGATGAACTGAAACAACTTCTTCGATTTTCGAGCATTTCCAGTCTTCCCGAACATGCCGGGGATGTGAAACAAGCTGCCGAATGGGTGGCCGGCAGGCTGAAAGCAGCAAATATTGAAAACACACAGGTGCTCTCCACCGGAGGCCATCCGGTGGTTTATGGAGATTGGTTGCATGCCGCCGGAAAACCGACCATTATGATTTACGGGCATTTTGACGTTCAACCGGTAGACCCTCTTGATTTATGGACAAATCCGCCTTTCGATCCCATCGTAAAAGACGATTGTATTTGGGCCCGGGGAGCTTCCGACAACAAAGGGAATCTTTTTTTAACCATTGTTGCAGTGGAAGCCTTACTCCAAACCGAAGGGAGCCTGCCGGTCAATTTGAAATTCTTTTTCGAAGGCCAGGAAGAGATCGGTAGTCCCCAAATGCCGGAATTTCTCCCTGCCCACAAGGATCTGTTTGCCTGCGACATGGTGGTGAGTGCGGACGGCGGGCAGTGGGATGAAAACCAACCCCAACTGCTGGTCGGCCTTAGAGGACTGAGTGCCGTTCAAATCGATGTCCGGTCCGCAAGACAGGATGTTCATTCCGGTTCATACGGCGGAACATTTTTGAATCCGATTCACGGCTTGGCCAGGATTATAGACTCCATGAGAGATTCGGATGGAAAAATACTCGTAGAAGGATTTTATGATTCTGTTCGCACATTATCCGACACGGAACGGGAACAGATTGCCACGATTCCATATACGGAAGATGACTTCAAAGATGAGATCGGGATCCCTGAAACAGCCGGGGAGCCGGGATTCACGACCTACGAGCGGATGTGGGTGAGGCCCACACTGGATGTCAACGGAATCTGGGGCGGTTTTCAGGGGGAAGGCCTGAAAACGGTGATACCCAGTGTCGCGCATGCAAAAATAAGCTGTCGCCTGGTGCCGGACCAGGACCCGGGAAGAATCATCGAACTTCTTGTCGCCCACGTAAAAAAGCATTCCCCGGCCGGGGTTAAAGTGGTAGTGAATCCTGTGGACAGCAAAGCTGAACCGTACCTTATCCCTTCGGATCACATCGGAAATCAGGCGGCGGTTTCCGTGCTCAAAAAATTGTACGATAAGGATCCGTATCATGCCCGGATGGGAGGAACCATCCCCGTGTGCAGTATTCTCCTCAAGGCACTGGATGCCTATACGGTGAACTTTGCGTTCGGCCTGAAAGATGAGAACATTCATGCGCCGGATGAGTTTTTCCGCCTCAAAAGCTTTGAACTGGGCCAAAAGGCCTATTGCATGTTGTTACATGAACTGGGGGAAATGAATTAAGTTCACTCCGTTCACAATTGGAATAATGGAACACTTATTTCAACATTCCAATATTCCAGCATTCCATCATTCCATATATGAGGCAAAAGTCGGAGTCTCAGAAAACCAATTTATTTTCAGCAAGTTGTAGAATTTCCGAAACGGTTAATTGTCCGGAAACCGCTGTTCGTAGATTTTCTGGATATCCTTTTTGATAAATCGATAGGGGGTGTTGCAGAAGTGGCAGCGGATTTCTAAAGGAAAGGGTCCGTTTTCACGAATGTCCTTCAGCTCGTCAATGGGCAGCAGGGTGATAAGGTTCTTCAATCGCTCCTGATTGCAGTGGCACATGAATTCGATTCTTCGGTCGGTCAGAAATTTGGGGCCGTAATTTCCTAATTCGGTTCGGACGATATCCTTTGAATCATGATTTTCACTGAAAAGAATCCCGAGGGAAGGAAGGCTCGTAACCCGTTTTTCCAAATCTTCGGTGACGCCGTCTTCAGCGCCGGGCATGGCCTGCAGCAGCAATCCGCCAGCCCCGATGACGTTTCCGTCTCTGTTATATTTGATCCCCAGATTGAACGCCGTGGGTATCTGTTCGGATGTCAGATAATAATAAGCCAGATCCTTGGCGATATTTCCGTACTTTAAAATGACCTGGCCGGTGAAGGGCTGTTTTGCATCCTGAAGATACCTGGTGACGGACAAAAAACCGCCTCCGAAAAACGGAGAAAGATCAAAATCCTCCATGGGTTTTTCGATGGGGATCGAATTGTTGTTGAGAAATCCTCGTACTTCACCGAACGCATTGGATTCCACCGTAAGTCCTTTTATGGGACCGGAGCATTCGATTTTTAAACTGACCCGGTCACTCCCTTTCAAGCCGACGGACATCAATCCGGCACCCAGGTAAGCGCGTCCCAAGACCAATGTTTCAAGAATGCCCAGACCGTGGTTTGCCCGCATTTCATTAACCATGCGGGTGCCGTTCATGATAACCCCCCTGATCATACCATCCGCCAGCATGAAGCTATGAAACCGATCCCTGGCGCCGGCCAGCAACTGCTCTTTAAGGGTTTCGCCAAATGGTTTCTTTTTTTTCATATCCGACCCATCATGCACAATCGTTAATCTGACCGGGATGATACCATTTATAAATCTTATTTGTCACGGTTGTTTCAAATGGATAACTCTACGCGATTCGGGGAATTAGTATCGTGTTGTTTAAAATCAGGGATGCCGATATAATAATCGTCCGGAACGATAATCCTTAAATAGGCAACATGGCATTCCCATGTTTCGAATATTAAAAACCCTTCTGCAACTCTTTCTGTTCACATCAGCGATCCTTGCCTGGACGCTGCCTGCATTCTCTTCCACCCTTTCCATGGAGTACACCCTGGGGTTAAACGGACGGTTTCAGATCAATAAATGGACTCCCATCACCGTGATCATTGAAAACAGAGGCAAAGCCGTCTCCGGCAAACTGGAAGTATTGGTAACCTCCGGCAGTGAATATCATGGAAATGTGTATCAGGCCACATACAGCCTGGATCTGGACCTTCCATTCGGCTCCAGAAAACAGTGTTCCTTTACCGTTTTAATCGAGTCTTTTACCCATGATCTTATTATCCGGTTTCAGCGGAAAGAGAAGACGATCGCCTCTCAATCCATCAATTTGAGAACGCATTATACGCAATATGAACTGGCCGGCATTCTGATTGACGGCATTTATCCGGAGGTTTTGCAGGCATTTCCCCAAAGCCTGTTTTCTGTTCATCTCAATGAGAGATTCCTGCCGGAAACCTGGTATGGATACGATGGCGTCAGGCTGCTCGTAATGGAAGCCGGGAAAGTGAACCGGCTGCGGCAGCCGCAATTGAAAGCCCTGGAGCAGTGGATACATCGGGGCGGTTTTCTTGTGGTTGCCGGGAGTATAAATGCAGGTGTTTTAATGGACCGGGGAGTCCAGCACCTGCTGCCCGTAACCGTATACGGGCTTAAAAAATTCAATCAGTTGCAGGCATTTTCTGACTTCAGTGGACGGCAAATCGTCAATCCGGACCCATTCCTCGTATTGCACGTCGGGATTAAAGGTTCGAATGTGCTTGCAAAAGAGGGTAATATCCCGCTGATTTTAGATCGCGAACTCGGAAACGGAAGGATCGTTTTTCTGTCGTTTGATCCTCATACTCCGCCGTTTACGCGCCTGATGAGCGACACCGGTTTTTGGAAAAGGGTTCTCATGGCGTCTCCCGAAAACGATCCGAAGCCCATGATATTGCCGGCCCAAAGAATCCTTCAGATCATGCTCGCCTCGGTAACCATGAGATTCCCGGGCTTTTGGCTCACCGGCTTGTTTGTCTTCATCTACCTTATGTTGTTTTGGGTATGGGTTAAAAAGCTGAAACATAACAAATGGAGAAGTGTTCGTTATTTAGTTTTAACCGTTATTTTCTTCTCCCTTTCGGGAATCGGTTACTTCCTCATGTCTTCCCAAAAAAATGCGTCGTACAACAGCTTTTGCCGCATCAATTTAACTGAAAGAAACGCCGGTTCAGACGGCGAATACATTCTCGGGCTCTATTCCACCGGGGAAGAACAGTACGACCTGGCATTTACAGAATCCCCTATGCCGGTGGGGCATCTGATACCCGAAAACGCGACCCAAAAAATTCCGAACCCATACCGTATCGAGCAGGCAGGCCTTTACAATCGTATTGTGGGATTATCCGGAAAGTGGTCTTATAGCTTTTTCGTTGCCCGTCCCCGTTTTGAATTTCCCTTTCTTGCAGATGTAAAGGCTGATGAAGAACATCTCAACTTGGTTGTTGAAAATAATACTCCCTATGAGATTTTGGATTGTCTGATGTTTTACAACCGGAGATTTTATAAAATTAAAGACATTTCATCAGGAAGAAAAGAATCGAGAAGGATCGCAAAGTCCACGATCGACCTTCAGAAGGTGTTTGATCCGGGGGAACCTGAATCCATGAATACAAGAGGAACCCGGAGAGAATCGACATTTTTTGATACAATGAAGAATAACCTGAAAGAGAATCTCCGGTCTGCCATACACGCCACGGCAGAGGCGGATGAAAACACAGTCTACATCACGGGGTGGATCAAAGCCGACATTCTGAAGCCGAGCTTTGCACAAAAGGATATAACCGGTGAAGGGGTAACGTTGATCAGTTGGAAGGGAAAGATATAGAAGTGGTTTTGAAATGATGAAGTGGGATTATTTATATGATGAATCTGAGAAAACCCTGGCACCCTTTTTCTCAGAGCCGGTCATTTCATACCATTTCAGGTGTTTGATCATTGCAGGCTCGGTTTTGCTGGTAATGTGGCCGAGGCAGCCCTTTTATTATTTTCTAGAAGCATCGCATGCACCTCTTTTATTCTTTCAGGTGTTTGCAGTCGTGGCCATATTGTGCTCCTATCTGAGTCTTCGATGCGGAAGAGGTGAAATGGTTCAGAGAGATTATTTTTCAGAATATTATGAAGAGCTGCCCGCTTTTGAAAAGGAGCGGAATTTTTTCACATACGGGCTGGTGGGATTTTTGTTGCATACGGCATTCCTGGTGCTGCCGTTTATTCCCATACTGATCATCGCGACGACCGTATCATGGGTTCCTTTTGCACTTTTTGCAAAGGCCGTCATTGTTCTGTATGCCGGTGCATTGCTGTGCAGAATAACGGGGTTTGTACTCTATCTTTTAGGTGGAAGGCTGAGTTATTCGGGTTACTTTATCGCCCGGGTTTTTATTATTTTCTATCTGTTTGCAACCGCCTTGTTCTACTCCCGTATCAATCCGTTAAACATTCTTTATGGGCTTAACAAGGGGGTAAAATCGGCGGGAAGCCCATTGAGTTCACCTTTTGGATATTATATGGCGGTTGTGGGGATTGTGATTTGCATTCTCACTTTCATCTGCCGCTTTTTGATATTGAGATACAACAATCGAATCAAGGAAGCATGAACTCAGCGTTAACTTTTCAGATTCAGATTTCACGAATCAAAAAGCGGATATTGATCCATACGGTGGTGAAAGCCATTCTCACCGGCGCTGTTTTATTTTCGTGCTTTTACGGTGTGGCCATCGGAATCGATCTGTGGATCGAATCCCCCGTCGCAAATCAATCTTGGTTTCCGAAGCTGGCTCTGGTCGGATCTTTAGGGTTCTCCATTATCCCCGCATTCTTAAATAAAAGACGGTTTCTCGATATTTTGATTGAAATCGATCACCGATTGAATCTCAACGATTCGATCAGTACCGCATTTGAGTATCGGCATCTCGGAAAGAAGTCGGAATTTTCCGGATTGTTGATGGATAGTGCAGCACAAAACTTATCCAAGCTCAACAACAGGATGCTTTTTCCGCCTCATTTTTCGTGGCTGCATCTTTTGTTGGGAGTTTTGATCCTGATGCACCTTTTGATAGCTATCAAGATACGAAACCCTTCCCAAACAGAACCGGTTGTTGTCTCTTCCAACGCCATCCGGTTGGTTGACTCCTATTTGCATGAACAGAAGATTCGCAAAAAAAGGCCTTCCGAAGATTCTGAATCAACGACTCGCAAAAAATTATACAATGACCTGGAGAGACTATCCGAAAATTTGAAACACCCTTCGGTTTCCCGTGATCTTATGGCCGGTTCCATCGGCAGGATGCTCAAAGAGATAGAGAGCGGACAGACCATTGCGGCCAAGGAACTTGGTGAGCAGCTGAAGCTCCATAATATTGAAGAGATTCCGAAACAGGCAGTGCAGCAGTTTGAAAAATGGTCGTTGACGAATATAAAGCAGCTTCAGATGATGATTGACCGGATGTTTGATCATCAGGTGCCCGAAACCATTTCAGAGCGTTTGGCCTTCCTCGAAGAACAGCAGCAGTTGAAGGAAGTGCTTGATAATTTATTGGACGATTTGGGTGATCCGGAGTCTTCAGGGAAAAATACAGACGATTTGAACCGTGATCAGAAAGGCAGACGATATAGATCCGAAAGCGGTTTAAAAAGAGCTGAAGATACGAACCAAGAACCTTCGGGGAGCCGGGCGTTATCTGGTTCGGGTATGGGTGATGCGCATCCGGATGAATGGGGTGACTCGGGAGGGGAGAGAGACCGAGGAGGCGACAGCGGCTTAGGCGATGGTGAAGCGTCGGACGATGCGTTTCCGCCGACCGCCGGAAAGGGAAAGGCAAATAGTTCTCTCAAATCGCCGAAACCGATTGATGCGGCCAAAGGGGCAGCGCTTCGGGACCGATCGCTGCCGTCATCCAAGGATTATTACCGGGCCCATATTCGTACGCTGACATCCATCGGTCAGGCGAAGCTTGATAATAAGAAGGTCATTCGGGAGTATCAAAAGGATGTGGAAGGAATTTTGCGGAAAGAAGAAATTCCATTAAATTACCGTGCCTACATTCGTAACTATTTTCTATCCATCGGGTTGAGAAAGGAAAATTGAATAACGTGAACAACATATCGATGACGGTTGAAAAAGAAAAGGCGGATTCCATCAGAGAGAATTTTGACCGGATTCTGGGTGAGCTTTCAAAATCGATTGTCGGCCAGACGATACTCATCAAACATCTGTTCATATGTTTGCTCTGCGGGGGCCATGCCCTCATCGAAGGCGTTCCGGGACTTGGAAAAACACTCATTGTGAAGACGCTGAGCAGCATTTTGGATCTTAAATATTCCCGGATCCAGTTCACGCCGGATCTGATGCCGGCGGATATTTTAGGCACGAATATGGTGAGCGAAGACGAGGCAGGAAATCGACGGTTTGAATTTTATAAGGGCCCCATTTTCGGCCAACTGATTCTGGCCGATGAAATCAACCGGGCCAGCCCAAAAACCCAATCCGCACTGCTGGAGGCCATGCAGGAAGAAAAGGTAACGGTTTTCGGAACCGAATACAGTTTGAGCCCTCCTTTTATGGTTTTGGCCACTCAGAATCCCATTGAGATGGAAGGAACGTATCCGCTTCCGGAAGCCCAGATCGACCGATTCTTCTTCAAACTTAAGATCCACTATCCCAGCAAAGAGCACTTGATTGAGATTATCGATAAAACCACCGAAGATTACCACCCCGAGCTCAGCCCTGTGATCGGGGCGGATGAAATCCTTGAAATGAAGCGGGTGATCAAACATGTCCCCATTGCCACCCATGTCAAGGACTATGCGATCCGGCTGGTAATGGCCAGCCATCCGGACAACGAGAACGCAACGGAAAAAATAAAGGAATATGTCCAATTCGGGGCAAGCCCCAGGGGGGTCCAGAGCCTGGTACTCGCCGGCAAGGTGAGTGCATTACTTGAAGGAAGATTCAACGTATCCGTAGAAGATATCCGAGCCGTTGCAAAACCGGCGCTGAGGCATCGAATGGTATTGAATATAAAGGGAGAAGCCGAAGGGTTGGATGAAGATCTGCTGGTTGATGAAATCATTGAAGCCCAGGGCTGAAAACGAACAACGGGACCGATGAATGGCGTCAAGAGATGATACATTCCTTGATGACGATTTTTTAAAGAAACTTGAAAAAATCAAGATCATCACCAAGAAAGGATTTCGAAGTCCGGAAATGGGCGGACACCGGTCTGTTCAAAGCGGGGAGGGGATCGAGTTTCTCGATTACCGGAAATATCAGGCGGGCGATGATCTGCGATATGTGGATTGGAGTGTCTATGGACGTATGGATAAACTGTTCATCAAGCTTTTTCATGCCGAAGAGAACCAATCGATCCATATCCTCATGGATGTCAGCCGATCCATGGACTGGGGCGAACCATCCAAAGCTGTTTGTGCCAAAAAAATTGCAGCAGCCGTGGGATATATCGGGCTGTCCAATTTCGATAAGGTCGGACTTGCTTCATTTGCCCATAAGATCCTGGATGTTCGCTCCCCTTCTCGGGGAAAAAGAAAATATCCCGAGCTGCTTAACTTTCTTATGTCACAGAGCCTATCACACGGGACAAATGTGAATGTGTCCCTTGCCGAATACGCTTCTATCAGCAAATCCACGGGTATCGTGCTCGTGATCAGTGATTTCTTCGATCCAAAGGGATACGAAGAGGGGCTGAAAGCATTAACGTATCGAAACTTTGATATTCATGTCGTTCAGGTCCTTGACCACCAGGAGCTTTCTTGGTCGAAAACCGGTAATATTTCTCTCCTGGAGATGGAAACCGGCGAGAAGAAGTCGACGTTTATCGACCGGGCACTATTGGATTTGTATCATCAGCGGGTAGCCAAATACATATCCGATCTCAAGTCGTTTTGCGGCACATATTATATTCATTACTACCTGCACGACACCCGAATCCCGTTTGAAGACTTTTTGCTGGATTATTTAACCCGGGGAGCCTTATTGCGGGGATAGATCTTTCATGCAGTTTACAAACCCACTCATGTTCCTCACCTTGGCGTTTATTCCCATCCTTATTCTGATCCATGCTCTGAAACCCAAGCCCCGGCAGATAGAAGTCACCAATCTCTTTCTCTGGCAGGAAGTGCTCAAGGAAAGAACCAGCCATCTCACCCTGACTAAACTGAAAAAGAATCTTCCGCTTCTCCTTCAGATTTTAATGGTCTGTCTGGCTGCGCTGGCCCTTGCCGGTCCGATCCTGTTTTCTTTCTCTCACCAGAAGGGAAACATGATACTGGTCATCGATACCAGTGCCAGCATGCAGACGCGGATCGAGCCGCCGGATTTTAGAATCCGGTTTGACCAAGCCGTGGACAAGGCCCTTGAGATAATTGAGGGGCGGAAAGGACATCAGAAAATACTCATCATAGAGGCGGGCAGAGAACCGATGGTGCAATCCGGATTCCTTGAGGATACAGGCCAGGCTAAAAAGATTATAAAAAACCTGAAACCTTCCGATGTTTCGGGAAACCTCAAAAAAGCGGTTCATACGGCAATATCCTTTGTGGGCTCCCATCAGGAGGATGCCATCTATTTGATCACTGACGGTGCCGGTGCGGACTTTTCAGCAATCGTAAACATTCATCCGAGGATTTCTCCGGTGCTGATAGCAGGAGGCGGCAGAAACATCGGGATTACCAAGTTCGAATTCCGCAAGCAGTTTGACCGAAACGACCGGTATGAAGTCCTGCTTGAGATAAAGAATTTCACTTCACAGCAGCAGGAGGTGCCGGTCCATCTTTCCATTGATCGCACCAAAGTTTATAACACGAGGCACAGTTTCAAAGCTCATGAAAAAAGGCTTCTTATTCTGCCTTATTCCGGAATTATCAGCGGGGTCGCAAAAGCCTTTCTGGACATCGATGATGATTTTCTTGTGGATAACCGCGCCTTTCTTTCCCTGAGCAGCGCAAGGGATATCTGGGTGCTGCTGGCTTCCGAAGGAAACTACTTTATTGAAAAGCTTCTGGAATCTTATCCGAATATCATGGTGAACACCATCAGGGAAATCGACCCGTCGTTTTGGAACGAGCAGGTTTTAAGGCATGACATCGTTATCGTCGACCGCATGGATTTCCCGCCGATTCAGCGGGGCAATTTCCTCCTGATCGATTCCTATTCCTCGTCAATACCCGTAAAGAAGGAAGGCAGCATCGATTTTCCAAAAATCCTGGACTGGGATCTTCGGCATCCGGTCATGAGCGATGTTGATGCAGGCGGGCTTTTTATTGAACAGGCTTCGAGAATAAAGACGGATTTGTGTCTCGAACCGATCATGGAGTCTTCACAAACCGGATTGGTCTATGCTTTTGAACTTGAGGGTATCCGGGCGATTACCATAGGCTTTGATATTACCCGATCTGATTTGCCCATTAAAATTGCGTTTCCGGTGCTGATGAGCAATATCATTAACTGGCTCAATCCCCACAAGCTGGCGTTATCTTCCATGCACACCCGAACCGGAGATCCCATTAAACTCTATTTGCAGCCCCAAACCGGGAATCTCTCCGTCCGGGGGCCCGGACAGGATTGGGAAGAATTTAAAGTCGAATCAAACCCGTTTGTCTATACCGACACGAAAAAGGTCGGGATCTACACCTATATTGAAAACAATAAAAGGCGATATTTTACGGCAAATCTTTTGGATGAGATGGAGTCGGATATCCGAACCCCTGAGCCGGATTCACTTCCAAGAGCAGCGAACATCGAACGTGAATCAGAACAAATAGAAGTGGGCCGGCCCCTGTGGGCGGCCTTTATCATACTGGCATTGGCAATTCTGGTGCTCGAGTGGATGGTGTGGCTCAAGATTGGATAATGTAAAAGTGAAACACTCTATGGGAACATTGCGCCTGTGGTGAGCATTAAAAGCAACCTAACCCGAACAAGCTGGAAATTCCAAATCACAAATATCAAATACCAAACAAATCACAATGACCGAAATTCAAAATCCCAAACATGCTCAGGATATCGAAAAACGGACCGATCAAAAATGTTTTGGTTATTGAATATTATAATTTGAGATTTATTTGTAATTTGCTTGCCCGCCGTTTTTCTGGTGGGGTGCTTGGTATTTGAGATTTTAACAGTTGGTGCTTGTGTATTGGTTTTTGCATAAAATGCAAATAATTAACTGTTAGGACTCTAAAATACACAAATTTATTTAGTCCTAAAAAACCTGGTCCTCTGGGCCAGGTCAGAGTTGTCCGGCTCTGCCTGAAGAAGCGTTGCAAGAGTTTGAAGTGAACTAAAGTTTAAAGTGAGCTAAAGATA
>Ga0180009_10006403_pt1 | contig 12356 bp, 8 predicted proteins | sample OS_PC_MetaG_FD_123537 | JGI IMG/M metagenome (GOLD analysis project Ga0180009, IMG submission 123537) | Groundwater microbial communities from the Aspo Hard Rock Laboratory (HRL) deep subsurface site, Sweden - OS_PC_MetaG | ecosystem: Environmental > Aquatic > Deep subsurface > Groundwater...
CAAAGGGCGCAGAGGATTTACCCCGTTAGAGAAGGCCGTCGGCTCTTGGCCATCTATAACCGTTAGTATTTATTCTCTAACGGGGTTTACGCAAAGAACGCAAAGATTGTCCGCCAGAGGCGGCCCCGCCGGACTGTTTGGCGGAGGCGGGCAAGCCATTAACAATTTACCCCGTTCACATTCACTTTGTGTCCTTTGCGTTTGCTTTGCGTTCTTTGCGGTTAAACTGAGAGTAGTTACAGCAAAAAAGTTAAATCCCGAGAACAGGCCGGCATCCCGTCCGACAGCGTGTCAGGCGCCGCTTTGAAAACCGTATAGGTCTAAGGACCTAAAGTTGTGTAGGTCTAAAGGCCTATACGACAATAGGTCCTTTGGCCCTTGGTGAGTTGACTTTTATCAATTAAGGTATAGCACCATGTAATCCCCGGAATTATTGGCCGGGGAGCCTCCACCTCCGGACCTTAATCCGGATTCACCATGGGTGAATCTTGATTTGCAGGGCCGGTGAAGCTAATTTATGGCGGACAAAGTATTGAGGCCGGCAATAAATGCCCTCCTGAAAGCGGCGGCAGCCGCTTTTCTCGTTTGTCCGCCGTTTTTCTCTCCCGTCCTTGTGACGCCGCTTTATGCCGGCGCCGCCCTGGATTCGCTTAATGAAATAATCACGCCGGTCGAACCCCCGGCCGTTCCGGCCGTGGCGCCTCCGTCCGCCTATCCCGCCGCTTCGGTTTCCGCCGCCCGGGCCTTGAACGTCTATTTTATCAGCGTGGGCCAGGGGGATTGCGAATACATCGAACTGCCGAACGGAAAAAATGTTCTCATCGACGGCGGCCCCTCCGATTCTGCCGACAGTCCTCTGGCTGAATTTCTGGCCCGGCATAACGTGACCAAGATAGATTATGTGGTGCTGAGCCACCCGCATTCCGACCATTATAAAGGCCTCCGGTACGTTTTCAACAATTTCACCGTGGGCAATTTCTACGACACCCGGATGGATAACGCCGGCTCCGCTACGGATAACGCTCTGCGGGATCAGATACGCGACCTGGGCGTTAATGTGACTTATCCCGCTCCCGGAGACACCCTTGACTGGGACTCTAACGTGCAGGCCAAAGTCTTTAACAGTTGTCCCGCCTCGACGCAGAGTTCTTCAGGACGCGACATTAACAATTGTTCCATCGTTATAAAGGTCGCTTATCAGCATTCTTCCGTACTTTTTACCGGCGACATGGAGAACGAGGTCGAATCCGCGCTGGTTTCGACATACGGAAGCGAGCTTCAGGCTGACGTCCTTAAAGTCGGGCACCACGGCAGTAAATATTCAACCAGCGAAGCTTTTTTGGCCGCCGTGAAACCGCATGACGCCTACATCTCTGTGGGCGCGGGCAACAACTACGGCTTCCCGACATTCGCCTGCCTGTCGCGTCTCCAGGCCGCCGGCGCGACCGTCTACCGGACCGACACGGACGGCACCCAGAAATATTCCAGCGGCGGCGCGTCCCCTTCCCTGACCGGGCAGGCTCTCGCGTTCATGCGGTAGCGTTTAAAGCTTTTGAAAAGATCCGCAAATATTATAAAGTATGACCGCGACAGCGTCATGTCGCGGTATAATTTGTTATTGCCGGCCGCTTTTATCCTTCCCTTCAGCGGTCGGTTTTCATCTTCTGCTACTTATCCCCCCTTATATTTTGTAATATGTATATAAGGCTTTTACCTAAACCCGGGCCTTGCCCCTCGCAACGGGGGCCATCCCATAACCCAGGAGCGACATTACTATGCCTAAGTCGGCCACACTCAAGAAACCCAAAACCTCCAAAAAATCCATGAAAATCTCAAAGGCGGTATATTTCTTCGGCGGCGGTAAAGCCGAAGGCAAAGAATCAATGAAAAACCTGCTCGGCGGAAAAGGCGCCAACCTCGCCGAGATGGCCGGCCACCCGGATTTAAAGCTCCCCGTCCCCCCCGGCTTCACGCTGACCACCGGGATCTGCGCTTATTACTGGGCAAATAAAAGGACCTATCCCAAAACTTTGAAAGAAGACGTGGCGAAGAACCTTCGCAGGGTGGAAGAGCTGACCGGCAAGAAATTCGGCGACGCGGCGAACCCGCTGCTGATTTCGGTGCGTTCCGGCGCCCGAAAATCCATGCCGGGCATGATGGAGACGATTTTAAACGCCGGCCTGACCGAGACCACCATTCCGGGCCTCGTCAAGCTTGCTAAAAATCCCCGCTTCGTCTATGACGCGTACCGCCGCCTTATCATGATGTACTCCGACGTGGTCATGGAAAAAGCCGCCGGCATAGAGCCCGCCGACGATATGGGCATACGCAAACAGCTCGACCGGCTTATGGAAGCGATGAAGGAAAAAAGAGGCGCCAAACAGGATACCGAACTCTCAGCGGAAGATCTCAAGGAACTGGCCGTGCAGTTCAAGGCCAGGGTGAAGGAAGTCCTGGGCAGGGAATTTCCGGACGACCCGATGGAACAGCTCTGGGGCTCGATAGGCGCGGTGTTCGCCTCCTGGATGGGCAAGCGGGCCGTATCCTACAGGCGCATCGAGGGCATTCCCGAAGAATGGGGCACGGCCGTGACCGTGCAGTCCATGGTCTTCGGAAACATGGGCAACAACTCGGCCACCGGCGTAGGCTTCACCAGGAACCCCGGCACCGGCGAGAACGCCTTCTACGGTGAGTTCCTCGTCAACGCGCAGGGCGAGGACGTGGTGGCGGGCATACGCACTCCCAACCCGATAAATGAATTCAGCCGCAGCGATCAATCCAGAAAGCTCAAATCCCTTGAGCAGATTATGCCGGCCGCCTATAAGGAGCTGGCCGGTATCCGCGCTAAGCTTGAAAAACATTACCGCGACATGCTGGACATAGAGTTTACCATAGAAAACGGAAAGCTTTACATGCTGCAGTGCCGTGTCGGCAAAAGGAACGGTCCGGCGGCGGTGCGCATGGCATTGGACATGTACAAAGAAAAGCTCGCCGCGAAGGAAGAAGTGGTGATGCGGGTAACCCCTTCGCAGCTGGACGAGCTTCTGCACCCCATTCTCGACCCGAAAGCCGAAGCGGTGACCAGGCCGCTGGGCAAAGGTCTTCCCGCAGGCCCCGGCGGCGCGCGCGGCATGATAGTTTTCACCGCTGCGGACGCCGTAGCCTGGCGCAAGGAAGGCAAGGAAGTTATCCTGGTCCGCGAAGAGACCAACCCCGAGGACGTGGAAGGTATGCGCGCGGCCGAAGCCATACTCACCGCCAGGGGCGGCATGACCTCTCACGCGGCCCTCGTGGCCCGCGGCTGGGGCAAATGCTGCGTGGTGGGCTGCTCCGGCGTGGAAATAGATCTTAAGACCAAAACCCTCCACCTGGGCGGAGAGGCGCTTAACGAAGGAGACTGGATATCCCTGAACGGCTCCAAGGGCCTTGTCTACAAAGGCAAGATGGAAATGCTGGACGCCGGCCAGTCCAACGACCTGCTTGACGCTTTCCTGAAGCTCTGCAATTCCGTCAGGGCGCTTAAAGTGTGGACCAACGCCGATACCCCGGACGACGCCGCCAAGGCGCGCAGGTTCGGAGCGGAAGGCATAGGCCTGTTCAGAATAGAGCACATGTTCTACGGCAAGGGCGCCGACGAGCCGCTGTTTAAGCTCCGCAAGATGATCATGTCGAAGACCCTCGAGGAGCGCAAGGCCGCCCTGGACGAGCTGTTCCCGCACATGAAGAACGACATCAAGAACACGCTCAGGGTCATGGAAGGCCTGCACGTGACCATCCGCCTGATGGACCCCCCGCTGCACGAGTTCGTGCCGCACCAGAAAGAAAAGCTGGAAGATCTCGCGAAAAGCCTCAACATCTCTTTCGACGAGCTCCAGACCAGGGCTTACGCTCTGCGCGAATCCAACCCGATGATGGGACACAGGGGCGTGCGGCTCGGCATCACTTACCCTGAGATAACCGAGATGCAGGCCCGGGCCATATTCGAAGCCGCCGCCGAACTCCTGAAAGAAGGCATAAAGGTCCATCCGGAGATAATGATCCCCGTGGTCGGCATTGAGACGGAGACGGACCACCAGGCCGCCATCATCAAGCGGGTTTACGCCGATGTCCTGAAGCGCAAAGGCATAAAGGAGATAAAGCACAGCATCGGCACCATGATAGAGATACCGCGTGCCTGCCTTATGGCCGGCAAACTGGCCGAGAATATGCAGTTCTTCTCGTTCGGCACCAACGACCTCACCCAGATGACCTTCGGCTACTCCCGCGACGATTCCGGCGGTTTCCTGAAGGAATACGTCGAGAAGAACATCCTGCCTGTCGATCCGTTCCAGACCATAGACCAGTCCGGCGTGGGCGAACTCATAAAGATGACCGTAGACCGGGGCAGAAAAACAAGGCCGGACCTGAAGATAGGCATCTGCGGCGAACAGGGCGGCGATCCGGCCAGCGTGGAATTCTGCCACAGGACGGGCCTGAACTACGTTTCATGTTCGCCTTTCAGGGTGCCGATCGCCATACTTTCGGCGGCCCAGGCCCAGCTGAGGTACCCGAGGAAAGGGAAGGGTTTGAGGGGTTAAAGGTCTTGGGGTTTAAGGGACGGAGAGAAAAACGGATATCAGCGCGGTGAAAAAAAAAGAGCGGCGGTATTTTCCGATGGTCATTTCCGCCCCGTCGGGCGGCGGAAAGACCGCCGTCCGCGCAAAACTGCTTGAATGCGACAAGCGGTTCCGCTTCAGCGTCACCTGCACCACCCGCCCCATGCGCCCGGGCGAAGCGGACGGCAGGGACTATTATTTCGTCACGCACGGGCAATTCAGGCGCTTGCGCAAAAGCGGCAGGCTTCTTGAATGGGCCCGGGTGCACGGCAACCTATACGGCACGCCGATAGCTTCGGTCGCGAGGCTTCTCCGGAAAGGTTTCATCCCGGTGATGACCATAGACGTAAAGGGCGCCAGGTCGGTTAAAAGAATATTCCCGGAAACGGTTACGGTGTTCCTGCTCCCGCCGGACCTGGCGACGCTGACGGCGCGGCTTAAAAAAAGACGCGAATCCCCGGAGAACATCAGGATAAGACTGCGAACGGCGAAGAAGGAGATAAAGGAAGCGGGATTTTTTGAGTACCTGGTAATGAACGACAGGCTTGAAGGGGCCGTGTCCGACATACGGAAGATAGCCGACATGGAATGCATGAGAGTCTCCCGCAGGCGGACTGAGATCAAAAGATTCGGCCGGCAGCTTTTAAGATTAAAACTCTAACCCGAAAATTGCAATTAAAGTCGTTTTTTATTAACAAGACTCTGGATAAAATTATCCATAGCGATTTTCGGAAGGATAAAGGATGAAGGCTAAAGGATGAGGGTGAAAACACTGGAAAACAAAGAGATTTTTCCGTCCCTTAGCCTTTATCCTTTAGCCTTAAGCCTTCCCGGAAAATTCAAGCCTATGGCAGTGCCGTATCAGAGGCTATGCCTAACGAACGGCCAACTGAATTTTCCGGGCTAACTGAGCACGGAGGTCTACCATGGCAGCAGCGGAAATCAAAAGCGACAGCGACACCCTGGATAAACTTATCTGCGATTACGGCCCCACTAAATACAGGGACATCGTATGGGCGATGGAATGGGCCCGTCACCTGAGATGGGATGAAATGTCCCGCCAGCTGCCCATGGCCGAGATGATAGAAAAAGCCATGCTTGACGTGATAAGCGGCAAAGTGACCCCCGAAATCATACTCGCGGCCACGCAAAAGGATACAGCCGTAACTGAAAAGATCACGGAGAAGAAAGTAGAGAGCAAAAAAGAGAAGGTAAAAAAGGCATAAGGATCATTTTAAAAGCCCGGCGTCAGCTGAAGCCGGGCTTTTTGCTTATGAAACGCGAATTAAAAAAACTGGCCGGAGAGCTGGCCGCCTATATAAGAACTGTGGACGAGGACACGTATATGCCGCCAGTAACCGGTAACCAGTTACCAGTAACCAGTAACCAGTCACAAGTCGCCAGTTACCAGTTACCGGTAACCAGTAACCAGTTACCGGTTGCCAGTCGCCGGCCGCCGGGCGACGGGGCTGAAATGGCCGCCCTTATTGAAGAGATGAAACAATGCCGGAAATGCCTGCTCGGCAATTCCAGGCTGAACGCCGTTTTCGGCGTGGGCAATACCGCCGCCAAAGTGGTGTTCGTGGGCGAGGGGCCCGGCTTTGACGAAGACCACCGGGGTGAGCCGTTCGTAGGCAGATCCGGCGCCCTTCTGGACAAGATATTGGATACCGTATTGGGCCTGAAGCGCTCGGACGTGTACATCGCCAATATAGTGAAGTGCCATCCGATGGTGAATCCGGAGAATCCGGAGGCCAGGGGCAACGACCGTCCCCCGACCCCGGAGGAGATCTCCGCCTGCAGACCATATCTGGACAAACAATTGAGCTTTATAAAGCCTAAATGCATAGTGACGCTCGGTTCAGTGGCCACCAGGGTGCTTTTAGGCGTTACCCAGGGCATAAGCCTTGCCAGGGGCAAATGGTACGACTATCCGGTGGAGCTTTTCGGTCCCGGCCATCCCATCAAAGTGCTTCCCACTTATCACCCGGCGGCCCTGCTTCGCAACCCGAACCTCAAGCGGGACACCTGGGAAGACATGAAAATGCTGAAGGCGTTTATTGAGAAGTAGGTAGTAGGTGGTAGATAGTAGGTAGGTGATGAGTTCCTTATATCTATACCCTCTACCCTAGCCCCTATACCCTGCTTTTATGATTGCCGATATCGCGTTCCCGGTCCCGTTAAGAAAGACCTTCTGCTACCGGCTGAATGACAGCCTGCTTGAGCGCGCGCGGCCGGGTCTGCGCGTGCTGGCCCCGTTCGGGCCCAGGACGGCGGCCGGCCTGATAATACGGTTGCGCGAAGACTCCGAGGTGGATCTCTCCGGCTTCAAAACGATAAAGACCGTCGACACCCTGCTGGACGGCTTCCCGGTCTTTAAAGACGATGTGCCGGCCCTGGCTTTGTGGATGCAGGCCCGCTGGAACGCGCCGGTGGGCCTTGCCGTTGAAAGCTTTTTTCCCCGCGCTCTCCCCTCTTCCCTCTCCTCCCCACCCTCTACCCTCTACCCTTTACCCTCTACCCTTCCGTCGGCCCCGGCTTTAACCGGCGAACTGGCCGGTTTGGCAGCCGGACTGTCGGCGTTTATCTATAACACGGAGCGCGGCAAGCCCGCCGCGCATGTGCTGTTCGGCCCGCCGCAGCACGGCCGCTATGAGGTCTACCTTGAGCTGATAAAAAAAGCGGTTTCGGGCGGCGGCCAGGTCCTCTGCCTTGTGCCGGACCTGAACCTGATCCCGCATTTTATGGAGCGCCTCGGCTCCACCTTCAAGCCGGAAGCTTTGGCCGTCTGGCACAGCCGCATCACCGTCAAACAGAAGCGTGCGGTCTGGACGGGCGTGCTGAACGGCTCGGTAAAGATCGTGCTCGGCGCGCGCTCCGCCGCCTTTCTCCCTTTCCGGGACCTGGCCCTCGCCATTATCGACGAGGAGCAGGACGATATTTACAAGCAGGAAGAGCAGGAGCCCAATTTTCACGCGCGGACGCTGCTGCTGAAGCGCGCACAGTATCACAACACCTGCCTGGTCCTGGCCAGCGCCTGTCCGTCCATGGAGGCTTATGCCGGCGTGGAAGCGGGGCGGTTTACCTGGAACGAACTGCCGCGCCCGGACCGCGGCCGCCCCAAGGTGGCCGTAATAGACATGGAACAATATCCCTGGGACATTATCTCGCCGCCGCTCGCCGAAAACATTAAAAAGGCCGTCGGAGAGAAAAAGCAGGTCCTGGTGATCGCCGGCAGGAAAGGCTATGCTTCGCTTTTTATGTGCGCCAACTGCGGCTGGATGAAGCGGTGCGGCCGCTGCCGCGTCCCTATGGGCGTAAAAAAGGACGGGGAAACCGGCGGTTTCGTCTGCTGGCGCTGCGGCAGGAAGGAGCCGATACCGGAAACCTGTCCCAAGTGCTCCGGGAAGGTCTTCAGGGAGAAGGGCACCGGCACGCAGAAAGTCGAAGGCTACCTGAAGAAGCTTCTGCCCGGGGCGCGGGTGGCGCGGTTCGACGGGGACCTGCTTAAGAGTTCGGTCAAGGGCGCAGCGGCCGTTTACGGGGCTTTTTTAAAGGGCGAGACGGATATCCTGGTCGGAACCCGGCTGCTGGCCAGGGGCCACGATTTTCCGAATTTAAGCGTGATAGGCGTGATAGATTCGGACGCCGGGCTTTCCACGGCCGATTTCCGGGCTTCGGAAAAAGTTTTCCAGACGCTTTTTGAAGCCTGCTCCACGCTTGAGACGGCGGCCGCCGAGCCTGAGTTCATGGTCCAGACCAGGCAGCCCAGGCATTACATCTTTTCGGTCCTGCCGGACATGGATTATCGGAAATTCGCCAGAGACGAACTTGCGGCCCGCAAGGACTTTTTCTATCCGCCGTTTTCGGAGCTTGTGCGGCTGGGCTTCGCCTCTTTCGACCCGAAGGCGCTGGCGGATTTTTCGGGTGAGGCGCTTAAGGCCCTGGATTTCCCCGCCGCGCCGGACGACCCGGCCCAGCCGCAGGCGGAAATACTGGGGCCGATGGCGGTCAGCGACTTGAAGAAGAGCAGGCTCCTGAAGGAGTACTACCTGGTCAAACTGCCGGACGAGGCCGCGCTGGCGTATTGCCTGGAGAGGCTGCGGCCCCTCAAACCCCCGAAATCCGTAAAATTTAAAATCACCGCCGACCCCTACGGCATGAAATAAGGTGAACCGGCGAATTTCCCGCGCGCTCCAAGACCGGGTTTTATGGGGAAGAAGGCCGGGGGTAAGCTGCTACCTTATTCTGCTACCTTATTCCCTGCGCTCCGGCTAAACAGCCTGGTTGCCGGTTAAAATCCATGTTTTAGAAATTGTTCCATGGAAAGGTCAGCGTTGGCGCCGCCGATACGAATGGGTCGCGTCGTTGGATAGCGGCGCAGGAACGTTTTTAAGCCCGGCGTGGGATGTCCGGCGCCGGTCGTGACCTCCACCGCAAAAAGATCATCTCCCCTCTGCACGATAAAATCAACCTCCCGGTCCCTCTCGGACCAATAGAAGACGGTCTCCCCGGCGTTGATGAGCGCCGCGCCGACGGCGTTCTCTATAAGACGGCCATAAAAAGGTCGATCCCGCAGCGTTTCCTCAAATGGCACGCCGCGCAGCGCCGTGATAAGCCCGTTGTCGCGGGAAATCAATTTAGGACTGGAGGTCCTGACACGGATGGCGCGGGGACTGTATTTTCGGATCGGCTCTACCAGAAAAGCTCCGGCGATCAAATCCAGATAGTTTGCCAGCGTATTAATGCTGCCGCCGTCCTGCAACTGGCCCAGCAATTTTTGAAGGCTGATAATCTCCGCTGGATGACGGCAGACCAACGCCAGGGTTTGACGGAAAAGAGCCGGCTGGTCAATGCGATGCACTGCCGGGATGTCGCGGCCGATGACCGTTTCCAAAAGAGAATTCTGAATATATTCTTTCCAGGTGACAAAATCGTCTATAAACGGGACTGCTCCTGGATAGCCTCCGTAAAAAAGAAACTGGTCGAGGCTCCCCCCAAACGCCTGACGGCGCTCCTGGTAGCTCCAATGCGGACATTGAATCAGTTGGAAACGGCCGGCTAAACTCTCCTGCATGCCGCGCTGAAGAAGAAGCGCGGACGAGCCAAGCAGAATAACCCTAAGAGCCCTTTTCTCCCTGATATCTTCATCATGGAGCATTTTAACGGCCTCGCTCCAGCGGGGCACTTTTTGAATTTCATCAATAACCAGCAGCGGCATCTTCCCGGTCAATTTTCTGGCCTGGCGCCAGGTTTCCGCCAACCATTTCGTATCCGGGGGCGTGAGTTGATCAGCTGTGGCGTAGTACTTCGGCTCTGGCCACTCTTCCAGAAATTGATGGATAGCCGTGGTCTTGCCCACCTGTCTTGGTCCAACAAGGATTTGCAGGACATGAACCGGCCGGGCAAGATTCTTACGGAGAGGCGATAGGATTTTTTCACGCTTAAATGTCATAAAAATATGCTGCTGGAATAAGGCTTTTTTACAATAAATACATTTTGTTCAGGATACTGAATAGATTACAACTTTTCTTTTTGTCTTGCAACAGCGCTCACGATAACCGGCATTGTTGCCTACAAATCCATTGTTGGCGGCGTCAGCGGGGAGCACGCCACATTTTTACCGCGCCGTCTCCGCTTGCCGAAGCGAGACATTTGCCGTCCGGAGAAAACGCTACCGCGTAGACCGAACCAGAGTGCCGCCTCAGCGTTTTCAGAAGCGTGCCGGCCCCTGTGTCCCATAGTTTAATCTCGCGGCCGCTGTTCGCGGAGGCGAGATATTTCCCGTCCGGGGAAAATGAAAGGGGCATGATATCAAGGCCCCGCGGATCTTTTGCAGTCCACATAAGCATGCCGTTCTTAAGCCTGTCCGGCAGCGGGGCGGAGCGAAGAACGAAATCTACGGGGTTCGACGGCTGAAAAGACAGCCAGGGAGGGCAACTATCGCAGTTTTGCAGGAGAAAATATGACGCGAGCCAAAGCGCGCTGACCAATAGGCCTATGGCGGTCGCTGCGGCCTTGCGGTCCCGGCTTGCGGCTTTTGTGTTTATGACCACGGTTCCGGCGATATGGTCATGAAGGGCCAGTTTTTGTCTCGAAAAAACCCCGCCAGATAGCCGAGACAAAACGTCCCGGTGGAAAGATAGCGGGCCCACGCCCGTAAAAAGGCCCTTTTATAGCTTATCCTGCTTCCGTCCGGCGCGGCCACCGCTATGCCGGCGAACCGCTTTCCCAATCCCCGCCCCCATCTGCCGACGGTAATGGTGTGATAAAGAACCGGAACCGCGAACAACAGGCACAGCAATACTAAATAAGGCGGCTCCTCGAGCGGAACAAAGATTTTGGCCGCGAGGGCGAAGGCGAGAAAAAGCGAGGACGAGCACAGCCAGTCAATAGTGAAAGCCCCGAAGCGCGGCCAGAAGCCGGCCGGCTCCAGCCCGGAAGCCATAGGCGGCGGTTTCCATATCCCGGCCAGGCGCCTGCGCTGGTACAGGACGCTGGCCAGCCAGGGAACAAGGCCGGCCAGCGTTCCAATCAAAATAAAAGGCGATATATAGGGCGAAAAGATCAATGATCCGAACGGCACGCCGACTTCCCTGCTTCCCTCGACCGCAGTAATGCTGTTGAAAATCCAGGCGGCCACTGAAATGAGGAGCGGCCAATGTATCAGTCTTATCCCCGCCCGCCGCAGCCGGCGGCTCCACCAGAAAAGGGAAATAAAGCCGAAGGTTATCAGGAAATTCGGCACGGGCTTGTCCGAAAGGTACAGATACGGCTTGTATATAAGCCGTCCCATACCGTACCATTTGCAGGCCCGCAAGGCTTCCCGCGTGCCGATATTCACCAGCGCCTGGTGATAAAAGAAGATGGCGTTCGAGTCTTCGCGTTTCATCGCCTTGACGAGCGCCGGCACCGCGTCTTTGGCTTCCGGCCCCATCTCGCCGAGAATGACCGCGGCGCTCAGGGGATAAAGCGTGTCTGACTGTAAGGCCTCAATAAGCGTCGGCAGCAGTTTTTTCCTGAGCGGGGGTTCAATGTTGCCCAAGGCCGCGGCGGCGGCGTAGCGGACCTCCGGGTCCTTGCTTGCCAGGCGTTGTTCCAGGGCGGGAACGATCGCCTTTCTCCCGTCGCCGTATTTCTTTATCATGAGCCAGTAAGGCAGGTGTGTCAGCGAAGAAGCTATTTCCTTGTAAACATCCTTGTCCCCTTTCAGCAGGGCTTTGGCGACCGCCGGGGCGTCCTCCTCGCCGAGTTTCTCCGCCGCCTTGGAAGCCTTCAGACGGATGCGGCCGTCCTGGCTTGAGAGCCCTTTGTAAATTTCCAGCACTTCGGAACATGTTTTGCCGCCCGCCCCCCGGCAACAAGGAAATGCAGCAAACAGCAGGATCCAAAAAACAGAAAATATCCTGAATATCCGGTTCATAGTATCGGTTCCCGCTTTTGCCTGGTCGCGCCGCTTTTAATTGTAGGAAATAGAATCGCTGTTATCGCTGCTTTCCATAGACGCGCCCGCCCGGCGGACTGAATTCCCTCCGCCTCACGCCTGACCTGGGTTTTTCCCCCGCCCCGGTGACCCGCTATTCCTGAAAACCCGCTTACTCCCGCCGGCTGGCCGCTTTTTTTGATATTATACCTTTGATGACCGCCCCCGGCAAAATATTTCGGCTGATTTTTCTGCCCTTGTTCACGATAACCGGCATGTTGCCTATAAATCAAGGGGCGGTGACTGGTCTATTGAAGGCAGAGAGGTAAGGTAGCGTC
>Ga0180009_10006404_pt1 | contig 12356 bp, 9 predicted proteins | sample OS_PC_MetaG_FD_123537 | JGI IMG/M metagenome (GOLD analysis project Ga0180009, IMG submission 123537) | Groundwater microbial communities from the Aspo Hard Rock Laboratory (HRL) deep subsurface site, Sweden - OS_PC_MetaG | ecosystem: Environmental > Aquatic > Deep subsurface > Groundwater...
GATCACTTCGAACCAAAAATTAGTTATGTCGTTCCCGTCAATAAAGACTACTGTATTGGTGCTGGATATTACGAGAAGCATAAGGGTTAATTGATACAATTTCTCCCTGAAGACTCTTACGGGAAATCTGTTTTTTTTGTCACTTCTTGACTTCGCATCATTTGAAATTTATATTGATAACTTCTTTCGGTTATTCCATTCGTTTTATTTCCATTATTTTCATTTCATTTTTCAAAATCGTTTGATGCATCTGTTTATGCATCGTTATTTTTTTATCCGGAGTAAGTAGTAGTGGCTATTTCATTTGATCATGGTCTTGTTTATTTTAAGCTTGAGCATCAGGCTGACGAATGTTGTCATGTTTTGTCATTGAATAGTAATTACTATGGGTTCAATATTCCCTATGAGTTTCAAATTACAATTGCCTTTAAGAAAGCAATTGAATGTTCATTAAATAGTATTCAAAAAGGTATCTTGATACTTGATGTGGATAAAAAAAATCACTATTTCAACGGTATTCTCAAAAGCATAAAAGAGTGTGAGAAGTTAGAGGAAAAGTTTGTATATTGCATTGCATTTGTATCTCCGCTTTATTTGCTGGTATTGTCACAGAATAATCGTACTTACGTTAATATGACGGTTCTTGATATTATTAGAGACAACTTAAAACAATTTTTGCCTGATTATTCATATGCTTTTAAGTTATCAAAATCATATTCAAAGATCCCTTTTCTTGCTCAATATAATCAAACTGATTTTAGTTTTATTATGGAGTTGTTAAACGACTATCAGATTTGGTATTCATTCGAGCAATCAGAAGGTTATCAAAAGATCATTTTTTATGATGAAGTTATTAAGGAAGGACTAGATACTTCGCCAATTATGGCGCTTAAGTTTGTGGATGAGAACGGATTAACAGAGTGTGAAGAGCATGTATTTGATCTAAAAGTAAAGCGTTCGTTATATGCTTCTCAAGAAAAAATTTATATTAAGACAAATGTATTTTCGTTATCAGTGGGGCAGAAGATTCAAATTACGCAACATCCTTGCGCTGAGTTTAATCAAACTTATCGTATTATTCGAATGAAACATGATATTGATCAATCCGCAAGAAAAATGCGATATGCTAATGAATGTGAATTAATAGGTTGTAATCAAACCTATGTTTTTCAAAAAAAAGACCGTCAAAGTTATCCTATTACTGTTCAGGCTAAAATTAAAAGTGATTCCAATTATCCCCTGCTTGATGAGCAGGGAAGATATTACGTTGATTTTTATTTTGAAGAAGAGCGTTACCATTCCCATGCGGATTTTCCTATTCATCGCGTTGCATATTATGGAGGTGTAAAGCAAGATCAGGCTTATGGCATTCATTTTCCGTTGAATAATCATTGTGAAGTGGCGATAAGTTTTTTAGAAAATAGTATTAAAAAACCAATAGTTTTAGGAGCGTTGAGTCATGCGATAAACCAGAATCCTGTGAATAATCGTAATCTTTCATGTAATCGCATACGAACATCAGGAGGGAATGAACTAATATTGGATGATTATCCAAAACAAGAAAAGATTATTTTAAGTACGTTTCAAAATAGACAACGTATTGAGTTGAATGCGAATAAAACAGATCCTTTTGTTGCGATAGAAAATAATTGTGGATGTGTCTCTGTCTTTGCAGAATCAAATATAGAATCGTTATGTGGGCAAGATTTCTATGTTCAGGTTGGGAAGAACTCTCTTGAGAGAGTGGGGAAACAATATCTGTTAATGTCATCAGAGGCATTTTTAAAATTTCTTTCACATAATAATATTAGTATTGAGTCGAAGAATGATGCTTATTTGGAAAGCAAAAAAGCGGATGTACAAATAAACGCTAGTCAATACATAAAAATTAGTAGCAGCAATAATACTTCTATTACAGCATCAAACCGTTTTTTAATACATGCAGATGGTTTTAATTTTTCAACGAGCCAAATTGATTTGTTTGCGAGGGGGATTGTGAAAATAAATTCAGCAGTTAATATTTCATCTTCACAACTCAATTTTTCATCTCTTCAATGTAATGCGAATTCAATTACACAATACTATCCTGTTTCTCATGCAACAACATCTGATCATGAGCGAGTTCATCAATCGATTGATTCAGAGAATAACAATAAAAAACGGAAGCAGAAAATTTTCCCTTTAATTGCATTTAATTTTAGAGATGATTTAAATAATGATTATTTTAAATCAGAAAAAATAGCTAATGATAACTATCGGCGGGATAAATTAACGGCAGATGAGCTCGCTTATTTTGTGTATCATGGTAATAATGTCACCATTTTTATTCATGGTTATCATGTTCCCTATGGCGAGTTTGGAAAACCGTTAGAGATTGATGGGCTAGAACGTTTAAAAGGTACGTTCTTTGGCAGAACTGATATTTACCGTGATCTTATTTTGCTAGAGGATAATTTTCCGGATGCAAAGATCGATGGAAGGCTTGTTAATAGTTCCGCACACCTTGTTTCTAATAACGATTTACCTAATCGTAAGCTGTTTTATCAAGCGGTATCAGATCCAATGAGTGCGAGTGAGAGTGATTTGAATGGTAAAGGTGCGCACAATTGGTGGTTACAAATGGAGTGGAATATTAATCATGCAACTGATGATTTTGATCCGAAAGATTCTTCACAATTTGCCAGAATGTTACATGTGGCATGGCAGGGGAATCCAAAATCGACATTAGATTATATGGCGGCTGTTCCTGAAGCGTCAAAAACCGCTGAAAAATTAATACCAGTGGTTGATCAATTAATAAAACAAGGCGTAGAAGTAAATATTGTTGCACATAGCTTGGGTAATCAGGTTGTATTGAAATTGATGGATCTATTAGGAAAAAAATCAGAAAAAAACAAACAATATTATGAGTGTTTAAATTATGTTTTTTTATGGCAGCCAGCAGTGCCTAATAATGTTTTTTCGCGTAGTTCTCAACAAACGTCTGATGTGCATGATTACTATGTGCCGGATGGTTATAAATCAGTAAAAAAGATTTTAATTCTTTATAGTGAATGCGATCATATTTTAGGACCTATTCCGCCAAAAGAAACGTTAGAATTTTGGCGTCAAGCATTTGACTTTAATACAGGTTTGGGACTTGCTTGTTTAGTTGGAACAATTTATTTGCTCGATTCGAATTTAGATAATTCACCGATACAAAGTCCTTATCATTTGGCAAATGTTTTTGGAAAACCGCTAACACTTTTTATTAAAAATAGTTTAGAGAGAAATCGATTTTATTCAGAATGGATTAAGAATCACGTTGAGATGAAAGGAAATTCGAAAATTGAAAAATTTCCTGCGCTATTAAAAGAGCAGATGCATATTATAAAACTAAAATATACACGAGCTTATAATTATGTTTCTTTGTTATTAAGAGCAGGCATAGGTAATACAACTCAAATGTTACAGCTTGCTAAAGCGTTGTGGATAGGAGAAGGAATCCAGCGATTGAAAGATAGATTCATTCCTGGAATAACCATTTGGAATAAATTCTTACATAAAAAATCGTGTTATGTGGACGATCCTCCCGCGAATGAAACCGCCGTATTAATTATTACCGTTCTTATTTCAAAAGGATCAACAGTGCCTAATGCATTAGGGTATAGTGGACCCGATACCTCTGACACGTTTTGTAATAATTTGATTAAATCGGGAAAACTGGTTTCGATCTCTCAAAAAGATTGGCTGATTAGTCATTCATCAATGCGTATTCCCAATGCTGAACTTATGCAAAAAATATATAAAGAAAAAATATGGCAGGCAAATAAAAACTACCATTTTGGTATGCATCAACATAAAAAGGAGGATGGAAGTGAAAAAAAATAATAAAATTCTGTTAGTGTTGATGGCTGTTTTTTTTATTTTAGGTTTTTGTCATTTTTATCTAGGCTATTTTAAAACGCCAGGGAGAGTGATGGTGGTCAGTCTCTCTTCAGATGGCAGGTATGCTGTTTCTTCTCATCAAGGTAATTTTATTATTTTGTGGAATTTGAAAAATAGAAGAAAAATAATTATTTCACGTCGGGGTAATATTTATAGCCCGTATTTTATTAAGAATAAAGATTGTTTTATTTGGCAAGGCCTTAATCATACTGTTTATGTTCAAAATGTCGAAGGGGAAAGAATATCTTCATTTAAAAATTTTCCTGTTTATGGTGAACTAATGAGCAGTAATTTAAAAGACTATTTTGCATCGGATATTAATTGGAATTTATATAAAGGTTATGGGAAGCAACCGTTTCAGATGAAAAAAGGATGGGTTGGTTTTTTAGGGGCTGGGAAATTATTAAATTTGACACTTTCAAATAATGGCCGCTATTTATTAACTTCTGGTGATGCGATGTGGAGTGATTTTGAGCCTTTAATTAAAGGAAAAAATGGTTTAACGGCCAATGGCTATTTAAAAACTTCTTTTTTAAAAGGCGTTGTCCTTTGGAATGTTGAGGATGGTCAACCGCTCTATAAATTGTTTGGGAATAATCAATCGGTATTTGCGACTATTAGTCCGGATGGAAAATATGTGGTTGCGGGGGATGAGTTGATGTGGAATTTTGGATGGAAAACTAAAACAGGCGAAAAATTTATTTCTTATTATGATCCTATGGGAATTGTTTATTACGCGAAGGGCCACGCTTATCGTTATTCGAAAGGATTTCCAAAATATCCAAGCGATTTTTTTAATGAGGACCCTAATAGATTATGTCGGATTATAGCGATTAAATTTATTTCGAATGATTGTTTTTTACGGTTTTATGTCAATAATCACTTTGCAATGCTATTTAAAGTGGATAATCCAATGCCGCAGGGGTATTTAAATTTAGGAACAAAACCTTATCCGAGTGTTAACGATTTTGATCGAGATCAGGCGATTGATACGGCACCATTAGTTCATATCCTTGTGACTGGACAGCAGTATGCTAATGGAATCAATGTGTATCGGTATTATCCGAAGGATAGAACGTTGACGAAGTTGTACATCATTAATTTATAATTTCCGTAGAGACGCGATTTATCGCGTCTCATAAAAATAGGGATTATTCAACTGGTAAAACGCGATTTGCTCCGAAGGAGCTACATGTAGTAGCCCAGGGTAAGCGAAGCGAAACCCTGGGATGAAAAATATTTAACGATATGATATAAATTGCGATAAATATTTTTACAAGGAGAATTTTCTATGTATTCAAAACCGACAGATCAGGATTATCGATTTATGCAAATCGCCTTAGAAGAGGCTAAACAAAGCTTAAAAGAAGGCGGTATTCCGATTGGGGCTTGTTTAGTGCTTGATGGAAAAGTGGTTGCGCAAGGACACAATCAACGTGTTCAACAAAACAATCCCATTCTGCATGGAGAGATGCACTGTTTTCAGCAAGCCGGTCGTTTAAAAGCAACGGATTATCAGCGAGCAGTATTATATACAACGCTATCCCCTTGTCCCATGTGTTCAGGGGCGATTCGTCTTTTTAAAATTCCTCGTGTAGTAATAGCAGAAAATGTGACTTTTATGGGAGATGAAAAAATATTAGAAGAGTCAGGGGTTGAATTGGTTAATCTTCACTTGCCAGAAGCGATTGATATGATGACTCAGTTTATTCAAAAGAATCCCGAATTATGGGATGAGGATATTGCGGTTTAAAATTGTAGGAATTTGGAAAAAACATACAATCCTAATTTTAATTATGGCGAATTTGCCATAATTATTTAAATATTCTCAGCAAGTTTAATCGCTAAACCCAAATAATTTTCGGGCGTTAATTTTTTTAATCGCTCTTTTTCGTCTTTGGGAATATCCAGTGAATCAATAAAATCATGTAGTAATTTTTGCGTGATTTTTTTGCTGCGGGTTAATGCTTTTAATTTTTCATAGGGCTCGCTTATATGATATTTTCTCATAACGGTTTGTATTGGTTCTGCTAATACTTCCCAGTGTTCATTTAATTCTTGAATCATTTTTTTGCTATCAATTTCAAGCTTTGATAATCCTTTTTCGATCGATTGATACGCAATATCGCAATAAGCAAACGCAGAGCCAATATTTCGCATGACAGTCGAATCACTTAAATCACGTTGTAAACGTGATATCGGTAATTTTTCAGCAAAATGGTTTAGCATAGCATTGGCTAATCCTAAATTACCTTCTGCATTTTCGAAATCAATCGGATTGATTTTATGTGGCATCGTCGAAGAGCCCACCTCTTTTTTATTGGGTTTTTGAATTAAATACCCTAAAGCGATGTAAAACCAAATGTCACGACAAAAATCAATTAAAATCGTATTGATTCTTGCAATGCAATTTGATAATTCAGCAATCGAATCATGTGAATCAATTTGTGATGAGTATTCGTTAAAATCGAGAGATAATGACTCGATAAACGTTTTTGTTAATTTCTGCCAATCAATTTTTGGATAGGCAACAGTGTGAGCATGGTAATTACCGACAGCTCCATTAAATTTTGCTTCAATTGTTATTGTTTCAAGCTTTTTAATTTGTTTTTTTAAACGGGTCACAAAAACCGAAAATTCTTTTCCTACGGTTGTGGGAGAGGCCGGTTGTCCATGGGTTCGTGCAAGCATGGGTTGTGCCGCATATTGATTTGCAAATTCTTTTAACATTTTTATGAGCTGATGTAGGGTAGGTAATAAAATATTCTTTTTTGAATCTTCTATCATCATTGCATAGGCAACATTATTGATATCTTCTGATGTGCATCCAAAATGAATAAATTCTTTGATGTTATTTAATTCGGGATTTGTAGTTATTTTTTCTTTGAGAAAATATTCAACTGCTTTGACATCGTGATTAATTTCAGACTCAATCTGTTTAATTTTGTCTGCATCTTTTTCGGAAAACTCTTCGAGAATTTTATTAAGAAAAAAATTGGTTTTATTATCAAATTTTTTTATCTCTTTGAGAGTAGATTCATTGGCAAGTGTTTGAAGCCAACGGATTTCAATCAATGTGCGATATTTCATGAAGGTATATTCGCTGAAATAAGCCTGTAATTTCGCTGTTTTTTGATGATAGCGGCCATCAATAGGGGAGATGGCGGTTAATGATGTTAGTTGCATGTTGTGTTGTCCTCAATTTGTGGTGTTCGTAATATCGCTGAGACGCGCGTATAATGCATTTTATTATTTGTAGATTAATCTAATTATATGAGACGCGATAAATCGCGTCTCTACGTTCTGTAAAGTTTTTTGGTTATAAAATAATTCCGCCTCCTAAGCACACTTCGTTATCATAAAATACAACGGATTGCCCTGGTGTGACAGCTCGCTGTGCTTCCTCAAATGAGACAAATGCGACACCTTTTTCAATCTTTTCGATTGTGCAGGCTTGATCCGATTGGCGGTAGCGTGTTTTTGCATGGCATCTAAATGGGGTATTAGGGGCTTTCTCGTTCACCCAATGTAATTGATTCGCTGTCAGCGAATTCGAGAGTAGTAATGGATGATCGTGTCCTTGGCCAACAATAAGTACGTTACGAATTAAGTCTTTCTGTAGAACGTACCAGGGCGCTTCAGGAACATTTTTCAAGCCGCCTATGCCAATACCTTGGCGTTGTCCTAATGTGTAATACATTAATCCATCATGGCTGCCAATTTTTTTGCCTTCGGGCGTTTCAATGTTGCCTGGTTTTGCCGGCAAATATTTACTTAAAAAGTTTTTAAAATTACGTTCGCCAATAAAGCAAATACCAGTACTGTCTTTTTTGGCATGATTAATAAAACCGTTTTCTTTGGCAATTTTACGAATCTCTTGCTTCGTTAATTCGCCCACAGGAAACATCGATTTGGATAACTGATTTTGACCTATGGTATAGAGAAAATAACTCTGATCTTTATTTTTATCTAAACCTTTTAATAATTCATAATTTTTTTCTATTTGTCTAACACGAACAAAATGACCTGTTGCAATATAATCTGCGCCGAGTTCCATGGCATAATCTAAGAAGGCTTTAAATTTAATTTCTTTATTGCACATGACGTCAGGATTGGGGGTTCTACCCGCTTTATATTCTTCAAGAAAATAGGTAAAAACACGATCCCAATACTCATCTGCAAAATTAATAGTATGTAAGCGTATGCCAATTTTGACGCAAACCGCTTTTGCATCGATTAAATCTTGACTGGTTGTACAGTTAGTATCGTCCTCTTCAACCCAATTTTTCATGAAGAGTCCTTCTACATGATATCCTTGTTTTTTTAAGCGTAATGCGGCAACTGATGAATCGACGCCACCAGACATGCCAACGATAATATGTGTATTAGAGGGAGAGAGCTTGTCCATGATTTTGAAGTGTAATCGTTTTATTCTGTTTATCTACCACAAATCCATTTTCTTTTAGAAAATTATTAAATTCGTTATAAAACCCCACATTTTCCATTGCGGTTTCAATGGCTTCTGCTTCTAAACCCAAAGGATCTCCTTTGGAATAATCGATTCTATCCGCTTGATCGATGGGCGCCCCGCCAGCATCAAATCCGTGGTAGGGATTATAATCAACAACGCCGAAATAGTTCCCCCAGTTGACTTGAAGAATTGGTTGAATGGTACCCGTTAAGTGAACGCTAATAACGCCGAGTAGTGCAATAATGGCTGCATTAGTATGAGTGTTAGCAAAATGTAAATTATCTCGATAAAACTTTGCGACTTTTTGTTGATCTTTCGAGCTTAAAGTAATATTCAGTTTTGCCATAGCGGCCTGAATGATTTTCATAATTTTTTTGAGATTAACTTTTTCTTTTTTCTTTTGTGTTGATTTTAATTTTGCTTTTTTTGAGGCTTCTTTGATTGCTAATGCTCTGGTAATTCTTGCTAAGAATTTTTTTCCTTTTGGCGTTTTAATCAAACGCTTTTGTAAGTGTCTTCGTTTGGGGTCGTCTGCAATAAAGTCTTCAGGTTTTATAATGCCTTGATGAATTAACTCTTCTTCTAATAATTCTGCTTTTGATTCTGGTACAGGAGTGCCTATCGTTGTGCTGCTTTTGGAATCATCGCCTGAACTACCATTTTGTTTAAAAAAACGATTTAATTTTCGTGTTGAGGAACGTGGGTAAAAAGAAATTTTTCGTTTTTGCCGAGGCGTTTCAGTTTCTTCGGATTTGTTAAATAGATCAGTAAGGAATTTTTTAATCGCATTGAATAGAGATTTGAAGAAATCTGTGATTGTTGAAGTCATTTCGGTATTCTCTTCGATAATGATTGAAAAGAATTATAACCATGTTTTGAGGGGTTCTGTAGTGAATTTTGTTTCAATAATATGTCGAAGACGTTATACCCATCTCAGCTTATAATTTGGCTTGTTTCAATAATACGCCGAAGGCGTTATACCCATCTCAGCCTGGACGTAAGGCTTTTTAAAAAAGCTACCCTAGGAACTACAGATTTATATCGTAGAAAAGCAACGCAGTATTGACAAAAAAATAAATTTTAATGGGTAGCCTTAAGTAGGATTCAATACCAACTCAAGTGACTGATACGAAGGAGAAGTAATCGTATTTTCGGCGTGGTTAATATAAAAACCATTGTTTTCGAGTAGGCGAATAAATTTATCGTAAAATGATGCTTGATTCATTGCATTGATAATCTGTTCTGTTTCTAATCGTATGGGATCGCCTCTTGAATAATTAACTGCGTTGACTTGATCCAAAATGCTATCACCAGCATATTGACTGAATTTAGGGATATTGAACATGTTGCCCCAGTTGACTTGAATAATTGGTCTAATGCCGCCTGCGATAGAAGCATTTATTACGCCAAGTAAAGCGATTAATGCAATCTCTTCGTGTGATTTTGCTTTTTCATAATGCCCATTAAAATAATCTTCGGCAATTTGGCGTTGGCTTTTTGTTAAGGATTTTTCTAATACTTTTTCTTCAGCGGATTTTATGATTTTTCGAATTTTTTGTTGAATATCACGTTTGCGCAATTCAGCTTGACGTCTGCGTTGTGTTTTTTCGATTTTGTTTTTCTTAAATAAAAGAAATTCATTGAGCAAACGAAGTTTTGTTTTTTGATGTGAACGTTTAATTTTTTGTAAAGAATAAGATGAGCCGGTTCCGCTTGATGAATCGTCGTCGATCTCGTTGAAATCGTTGATAAGCCCGTAGGCGTTTTTGAATCTAATGTTCCAATTAGATCCGTTTGTGTTCAACATAATATCACCTCCCTTGATATTAAATTGCCACCTAAGATCTAGCAAAATTCCTGTTTTGAAACTGTTGCCGATTTAAGCTGTTTTTTTCTCCTATTTGGGTAATTTTTAGAAAAAGACGAACATCCATGTCCTTTTTAAAAAATCCCTAATAAATTAATAAATTAGAATAGCTATAATATAGATAACTTTAACTTATTTAACAATGTGATGTGTAAAAAACAGTCAATGCTTACACGTCTTGTAAGAAAAAGCTTACAAATTCCTTGAGAGATAAGCTGTTATTGATTAAATTTTGGTTAAAACTTTGCCGAGATAGCGCAAGGTTCTTGCAAGGAAACTGTTCGTATCTTGAAATTTATTATCTATCGTGTTAAAAAATCATCGTGTTTTTCAAACGCGATCTCTTCAAACAGTAAGTTTGAAACGTGTGCAAGTACTGGCCCTTTCAGGAGCGCATGTCTAAAGACATCAAGGTTTTTAGGTTCGCCGCAAGCTAGAATTTCTACGGAACCATTTGATAAATTTTTAGCCCAGCCAGTAATGCCAAGTTGAGCTGCTTTTTTTTTGGCAAAGGCGCGATACCAAACGCCCTGTACGCGACCTTCAATGATGCAGTGAATGCAGCTTTGCTCCATCTTTAAAATAATCCTATACAAATATCAATTTAGCTGCCATTGCAATGACAACGACAATGAATAAGCGTTGAACCCACAATTCGCCTTTTTTGATGCCATAGGCGGCGCCGAAATAGGAGCCTATTCCCATGCCTGCCAATAGCAAAACGCCGTAGTACCAGTCAATAAAATGATGTAAACCGTAAATAATTAGTGCAGTTACTGTAATTGCAAGCCCAATAATTTTACGGGTTCCGGCTGTTAATAGAAAACTTTCACCAAAAACTAAGATTAAAATAAATGAAGCAAAGATTGATTGACCACCGAATAATCCGCCAATGAATCCAGGAATAATAAAAAGAATATTGCCAACAATCATGCGAGTTTTTGAGATGCCATTCGAGGTATCAAAAATCTTAAGTTTGTGTGGCATCGTTTTTTCGACAAATACCACGATTAGTGTTAATAAAATTAAAAAACCAATCATGCGATAGAGGATTGAATAAGACAAAATGACTAACACATTGGCTCCTAAGAAGGCGCCAATTACACCAAAAATTGCAGCAGGTAGGCCGATTTTGTAATCTACCTTGCCATTCATATGAAAGCCGTATAAGCCAGTTGATTTAGCGCTTAGTGTGCCTAAACGTGCTGTAGCAATTGCAGCCTGTGGTCCTAGGCCGATAAAAATTAACGTAGGAACTAATAATAAAGTGGCGCCGCCGACATTGGTGGTAATAAATGCAGTAAAAAAGCCTATAAAAAAAATGAGCAGTGTTTTTAATACTAATAATAGATGAATCATTTCCAAACCCTTGGTGTCAAGTCTTGACAAGTAACAATTAATAATTAGGATCAACAACAGAATCCATGTTATGGATTAAAAATTCATTCAAAATTGTCAGCGGGATTCTGAAGGTTTGTTGTTAATTGTCAAGATTTGACTCTTATGGAGGATAAAAATATGCGTTTTTTTATATCTTTTTTATTATCTTGTGTGCTTTGTTTGAGTAGTGTGATGGGATTTGCAAAATTGGATCAAGTACAAACAGTACCGCTTTATGCACAACAATCAACTTCTGCAAAAATTTTAGCGCAAGTTTCTCCTTGGCAACGTATCGTGCCAATCTATCGTCAAAAAGGATGGCTAAAAGTTGGTTTGCCAAATAATGGGGACACGGGTTGGCTGAATATTCAGCAGTATCAAAAATTAATTGATAATAATTCACAATCCGATTTTCAAACAGTATTTATTAAGATTAATGGAAAATCATTAAAGCCAGGGCAGTATAAAATTGTAGCCTATAAAAATGGGAAACAACTTGATCAAAAAGATGCTGAAAAATTAGTACAACACATGCAAATGAGACAGGTGCGTTTTGAAAGGCGTATGCAACATTTACAAAATCAGATGAATCGATTATTTCAACAAGATATGAATAATGATGGTTTAGATATTTTTAGTTTTGATGATGGGATTCCTGGTTTTAGTACTTTTCCGATGATTGAGCCTATTGTTATTGTCATCAAACCGGAA
>Ga0180009_10006405_pt1 | contig 12356 bp, 10 predicted proteins | sample OS_PC_MetaG_FD_123537 | JGI IMG/M metagenome (GOLD analysis project Ga0180009, IMG submission 123537) | Groundwater microbial communities from the Aspo Hard Rock Laboratory (HRL) deep subsurface site, Sweden - OS_PC_MetaG | ecosystem: Environmental > Aquatic > Deep subsurface > Groundwater...
CATAATGGGCAAGATAAGCAAGCTCATCGTTATTGTACCGGCTAACAATGAAGTCTTAACTCCAAAATAAACCATGACCATAAAACCAAACGCGCCATAAACTACCGAAGGAACACCCCACAACACATCAAATGCAAACCTGATTGAATTCACGAGTCGTGGCCGGGTTATGAGATAAACATTCATGTACAAAGCAATGGGCAGTCCTGCAACAAAAGCCAGAAGCACTGCTCCCAGCGACAAATACAATGAGCCAACAATCGCGTTGAGGATACCTCCCGATTTTCCAAAATAAAACCCTCCTTCAGGTATGCTGGTTAACATTTGCCAGCTTAGCGATGGAATGCCCTTTATGAGAATACTCAAAATAATGATTAGCAGAAGGGTTGCTATCGAAACGGTAGACAAAAACATCAAAACCCGAAAAAACGACTCTTCGTTAAATTTCAACCGCATAATCAATTGATTTGTGTTATAAGAATTAGCCATCGCGAAAGCACATTAAAAAACAGCACCACGACAAGCAAAATGAGGGCGGCAAGCATAAGGGCAGAATCGTATAACGGGATACTCATCATTTCGCCATAATTGTTTGCAATCAAAGCGGGTAAGGGATATCCGGGTTGAAAAACATCTGTTGGCATTTTCACCACGTTTCCAACCACCATCAACACGGCAATGGTTTCACCAAAAGCACGCGACATCCCTAAACCACTTGATGAAATAATGCCCGGTAACACTTTCTTTACCACCACATGTTTTATGGTGTACCAACGCGAAGCGCCAAGCGCATAAGAAGCTTCTTTCAATTCGAGTGGCACAGTTTTCATGATGTCGATCATCATGTTCAAGACAAAAGGAATAATCATTACCGAGAGCACAATGGCTCCGGAGAGAATGGAATATCCTGAGACACTTTTTCCGAAAAGCGGAGCAGCATAATCAGCCACGAATGGAACAACCACCAGAATTCCCCAGACGCCAAAAATTACTGAGGGGATTCCGGCCAGAATATCAATTACAGGATGCATAACGCGCAGAACCCATGCCTTGGCATATTGCGTGAGATGTATGGCGGTTAACAGGCAAACCGGTACAGAAAAAAGCAACGATAAAAAAGTCACCCACAATGAACTGACAATAAAAGCTGAAAAGCCAAATTTCCCCAACATTGGTTTCCATTCAGAGGAAATAAATAAACCATAAAAGGAATGGTGCGAAAACAACATCGATGATTTAAGCATCAGCCCAATGATTAGTATCAAAGGCACTGTCATGGCCACCATCAAAGCCACCACCATCCAGCCCTGATGGAAAAGATTGCGGTATTTTCGGTATTTTGTTAGTCTAATGGGACTCATTGTGAAGCTTTTGCTTTTGTTCCGTAATCTGTTCTTCTGACAGGTTAACATAACCAGCCCGTGAAATATATTGTTGACCATGGGTAAGCACCCAATTCAAAAAAGTTCTCACCTGTTCATTTTTTGGAGTTCCATTCGAAATAAAAAACAGATCGCGCGCAGGAGGAGCCGGATATGCACCACGTTGTATGGCCCGCAATAGCGAATCGAGTGATCCATAAAAACGCTCGTCGTCATCGATAACACCATTTTTGTTTAAGTCGATCGGTATAACAGCCAGACCCGGTCTGATGGCTCTTGAATCGATGTCGTACATATAGGCCATGTTGTTGTACCCCAATCCTAAAACATCCTTTTTTACCGCCTCGGCCATACCCGGATCACCAAAAACACCTATTCCCTGCAATTGCTCCTGGTTCGAATTCAAGTATTTCGCCCACACCTGGGCAGCTCCGCAAGCATCTGATCGGGTATAATTATGTACTTTGCTTTCCTGGCTTATGCCAGGGCAAATTTCGCTCCACCTCGTAACCATTTCAGAAGTGTAAAGGGTTTCTAACATGTCTTTATTCAGCCCATGCTTCATCAATACCTCAATGAACGGGTTCGCAGAATTTACAACCGGCACTACCGCATCTTTCGCTACAGCCACAGACCATGCTCCCCGCTCTGTTTCAGCAGGTAACACATCACGCGAAAACATGGCCAGATCAACCATTCCGGCCAATACATCTGCCATACCCTTTCCTGCCCCACCGGCACTGATATCTACCCTGATATCCGGATAACTTTTGTTAAACTCCTCCGCCCACAACACAGTCAGAGGATATAAAGCAAATGCACCGGAGATCGATATAGCGCCTTTGTCAGGATTATTGCGTTTAACACCGTTTTGATTGCACGAGGAAAAAAACAGGAATCCGGCAAGGAAAACAAACAAGATTACTATAACCGGAGTAAAACCAATATTTTTCATGCCATTTTTTTTGCAAAACTATATCCTGAATAAGGCTGGTAAAAGAGCAGAAAACCCCTATTTGCAAAGTAAAAGAACCTGTTTCATGCTAGGTATAAATACTCATTTTGTTATCCGAATAAAAGACAAACAGCTGTAAAAATGACACTTATAAACAAATTGATCTTGCCCGAAAGAAAACTACGCATTACTGCAAACCAAAGCCAATGAGAATAAACCAACAATAGTTACCTTTGTGTGATTGAAAATTTGTAACAGCGACTCGGACAATCTCATATGTTTGGGATGGTATGATAAAGGTATTGACGGCGAAAGCAGGTTAAACACCAATAAAAAGGAAGCTTATGTTGACGACTATTGCACTTATTTTGTCGATTCTTCTGCAAATTATTGCAGTAGCAATCGTTATAAGTCTGATAAAAGGATCAAAGTACAAATCCAGCTGGATACTTTTATCCATAGGTTTAAGTGTAATGGCCTTAAGGCGATTTCTGGAGTTGATGGATTATTATCAGGTTACTGAGAATGAAAACCTGACTCAATTGAATAACTGGCTGGGCGTACTCATTTCTGTGTTGATTGTGATTGGAATTTTTTTCCTAAAGAAAATGTTTGATTATATCGCCATGATGCAGGAAAAGCGTCAGGAATCGGAGAAACAAGTACTTAGCGCGATTCTCTCCACCGAAGAGAAAGAGAGAAAACGCATGGCAGGAGAATTACATGATGGCTTAGGGCCACTGCTTTCATCCTTAAAAATGACGGTACATGCGCTTAAATCGGGAAGCAAATACACTGCCGAACAGTTGGTTTTGCATCAAAACATCAGTGAGTCAGTCAGTGAAGCCATCAAGAGCTTGCGCGAAATTTCATACAACCTAAGCCCATCGGTGCTCGAAGATTTTGGATTGATAACAGCACTCCGGTCTTTCATCGGGAAAACACAACCGGTGGTGGATTTCAAACTCGAATTTGTAAGCAATGTTGTGGATGAGCGAAAGATTGAGAAAGACACGGCTGTTATATTGTACCGATCGGTATGCGAACTGATTAACAATGCCATAAAACATGCCAAGGCCACAAAAGTGATGATAAGTCTTTATCAGGAAAGTGATAAAATAAGGTTACTTTACCAAGACGATGGTATAGGTTTTAATTATGACAGCCCGATGAAACGCGAACCTCTTGGCATGGGACTGCACACCATCCAAAGCAGGGTAAATGCGATCGACGGGAGCTTCACATTGGAGAGTCAGCCGGAAGAAGGTGTTATGGTATTAATTGAAATTAAAACAAAGTAAATGACAACAGAAGAAACCGTTCTTATTGTTGACGACCACACCCTTTTCAGAAATGGGCTAAAACTGCTTTTAGGGCAATATTTCCCAAAAATGTGTGTGCGTGAAGTTGGAAACGGCAGCGAAGCCGTGGATTACTGCGACAAAAAATTGCCCGATGTCATTCTGATGGACATTAACATGCCTGTAATGAATGGAATTGAGGCCACCAAAACCATACTTAGGAAACATCCCCAGGCAGCCATCATTGCGCTAACCATGCACGGCGACCACCAGTACTATTATCAAATGATTGAAGCAGGGGCTAAAGGCTTTTTACTAAAAGATGCCGATCCCGAGCATTTAATGCTGGCCATAAAACAGGTAAAAACAGGCCGTCACTTTTTTTCAGAGGAAATCTTATATGGCGTCATCAGAAACATTCACCAGTTCGACAACAATCTGTTCATTAACGATTTATCAAGACGAGAGACAGAAATACTACAGTTGATTTGTGCGGGGTTTTCAAATAGCGAAATCGGCGAAAAGTTGTTTATCAGCAAGCGGACGGTAGATAATCACAGGGCGAAATTGCTTGAAAAAACTCAATCGAAAAATACCGCCCAACTGGTTATTTACGCCATTAAATCGGGGTTACTCAGGCTTTAAAGGACATTAAAAGTTGATGTATTTACTGACTACCCATTCCAACCTTCGGTCAGCACATCCACCAAATGAACTACCTGCAGAGGAAGTTGTTGTTTTTTAATGTAAGCGGATAGATGTAACTTGGCCACCGGATCGTTGGTGATCAGGCATGCTACTCCGGCTTGCAACGCGCTGTCAGTAAGCTGTTTAATCATAGCAATGGCTACAGCTTCAAACCTAAAAGCAAACATCCCGGCCATACCAAAGCAGTCGTCGGCAGTTTCCATTGTTACCAACTCGAGCCCTTTAACTTTGGCCAGCAGCCGCTTAGGCTCATCGTGCAGACCATAACTGTTTTTTGAAACACAACTGGTGATAAAAGCAGCCCGATGATTGTACACCGCGCCAAAATCAGTTTTTTTCAACACATTAACCAGGAAATCGGAGATCTCCCATGTATTGCGTTGAAGTTGCTTGTATTCATTATGAAAAGCTCCATTGTAAAACAACTCATCAAATTGGGTTTTAACATATCCCATACAACCGGGCGAGGCGCTCACTACCAGTCGGTTATTGCTGAAATCACGGATAAACTTCTCCCCCAACTGCTTGGCTTCATCCCAATAGCCTTCCATGAACGCAGTTTGTCCGCAACAAGTCTGCTCTTCGGGATAATGAACCGTTACACCGGCCTTTTCAAGTAACTTCACCAAGTTAAACCCTGTTTCAGGGTAAAACTGGTCGATAACGCACGAAATATGAATATCTACTTCCATCATAGCTTTTTATCGTTTATTCACTTTCTGTCTCTGTCACGTGAGCAAAATTCAGCCCTTGTAAGTCACTCCAAAATCCCGGATAAGACTTGGCTACCACATGGGCATCAACGATTTGCAACTGAGGATGAAGCAAAACCAGGGGAGCCAGGCTCATGGCCAGCCTGTGATCGTGATGCGAATAGAAAACCGGATTTGCCTCTGCTTTGATCTTTTTTGAGAAATCAAGTGCACACCAATCATCCTTCGAATGGAGGAGTGCCCCCATTTTAACAAGCTCATCAGCAAGTGACTTAAGCCGGTCTGACTCTTTGAATTTTAGTGTTTTAACACCTGTAAACTCGCAAGGAGTTTTTAAAGCGGCACAAGTGGTAATAACCGACAGAGCTAAATCGGGGCAGCTACTGAAGTTGTACGAAAAACCGGAAGATTTCCTACTTGATGACGTGATTCGGATACCATCTGCTTCAAATTTTGTGTTTACCCCAAAGTGGGTATAGATCTCCGGCAGCACCCTGTCTCCTTGTATGCTATCACGTTTCAATCCCGGGATAAAAATATCAGCTTTCTCTGAAAGTGCCGCTGCCTCATACCAGTAGGCAGCAGACGTCCAGTCAGCCTCAACCTGATAAGAAACTTCACGATAAGGCAAGGGTTCTACTGAAATGAGGTTATCCTCGACAGTAATTTTAGCGCCAAACTCCTCCATCATGGCTATAGTCATCGCGATATAGGGTTTGGAAACGGTATCGCCATGAAGTTTTATTTTAAGTCCTTCCTCCAGATACGGGCCGATCATCAGTATGGCAGAAACAAACTGACTGCTTACGGAAGTGTCGATGGTGATGGTTCCGCCATGAATTTCACGACCGGTGATGTGTATGGGTAAAAAACCCGTTTCGCGCGTGTATCTGATTTTAGCACCCAGGGCTACCAGCCCGTCAACCAATGAACCGATGGGGCGCTCACGCATGCGCTTGCAGCCAGTAACCAGCCATTGGCCTTCGTGCGAAACCAAAAAGGCCGTCAAAAAGCGGGCAACAGTTCCGGCGTTCTCCACATCGAAAATTGTTGGGATGCCACTTGATCCGCAAGTGCGCAAAAAATTCAGATGCTTTTGGAGCATTACGGTGTCATCGGCTTCCGACAAATCATGGATACGCGTTTTGCTTCCAGCCAGTTCCGCCATAATCAAGGCGCGGTTGCTAATACTTTTTGACCCGGGCAAACTCACTGCCCCGGATATCTTCTTTTCTCTTCGTTTTAGTTCTACAGTATTCAAGGCCTTTATATTTGGTTACACTTCTTTTTGTCAATATAAAAATACAAACTTTCTTCAATAAGTTTTTCGTCTACTTCGATATCATGCGATGCTTTTCCAATTTTTCTCAACAAACTAAAAAGCAATTTGTTGGCACGCATTTTTTTGTCCTGCTGCATGAGCGCAATGATTGAGGGGATATTACTTCTCTCAAAATCCAACCGCTCAAAATTGGCATCAATCAACTGCACAATTTCATCGAGTTGTGGGCACTCCATTTCAAACACTTTTGAAGAAATCCAGGCTTCACATATCATACCGGCCGCTATGGCCATGCCATGGGTAATTTCGTTAAAGGATTTCAAATAGTATGACTCCAGCGCATGACCGATGGTATGGCCAAAATTCAGATTCTTCCTCACCCCCTTTTCCATGGCATCGAACCTGACAATATCAATTTTGTTGCGCGCTGACTTCACGATAATGGGATTCCAGTCAACAATTTCGGCATACCGGTTTCCTTCGAGTTTTGACCAGAGCTCTCTGTCCATGATCAGCGCGTATTTAATGACTTCGGCAAAACCCGACTGCCATTGTTTCTCTTCAAGGGTTTTTAAAAAAAGTGGCTCGGCAATCATCCCGACAGGATTAACGAATAGCCCTACCTGATTCTTAAAATCATGGAAATCAACTCCGGTTTTTCCTCCAATGGCCGCATCAACCATACCCAGCAAGGTGGTCGGGATATTTAAAAAACGCATCCCTCTTTTAAAAGTGGCTGCCGCAAACCCACCCGAATCGGTGAGCACTCCACCCCCCAAATTAACGAGCAGGGTGTCGCGGGAGGCGTTTAACCTGGTGAGCTCATTCCAGATGTACGAGGATTGAGCAATGTTTTTGTTTTTCTCACCACTGGTCACCCTGATCAAGTTACACGACGCCAGTTCCGGCACCTGAGTAAGCAAAACAGGAAGACAAAATTTCTCGGTGTTTTCATCAACTAAAATTATAACACGGTGAAAATCGGCAAGCCGGTTGCGCGATTTCTCCAGCGAACCATCTCCGATGGCATACCAAACGGTATCAGTATCAAGTATAAAAGGTGAATTCATATGTGCGACAAATATAGCATATTTCTATGTTTATCCCGAAACTGTTGTTGACTGCACGACAAGTGACTTTTTCAGCAGTTTTTTTTCCGGAATTAATTTACACATGCAACAAAAATCCAAAAAATAATGTCACGACATTGGATATCTTTGCACCTAATATTCTATTTATCATGAAAAAGCTATATTCCTTCGTTTTTCTTTTTGTTTTAAGTCTGGCAGTTATGGCCGACGAGTTGACTATAACTTATAACTTTAGTCATCCGGAAATTATTTCCCACAATGGCTACCAGTTAATCTCGTTTGAAAACACCAAACAACTAGGACAACAGGGATGCCCTACCCTGCCCTATCTCCCTTTGAAGCTATTGCTTCCACCCGGACAGACAGTTCAATCGGTTGAAATTATTCGTCAGGAACTCACTCCTGTGGAAGGGCAATTTGAACTATTTCCTCATCAGCCATCCAGACCTTTGTCTGAAAATAATAAGGTGGTTTTCCAAAAAAACGACCAGGTCTACCAATCGACAGACGTCTACCCTGCCAATGCAGGAAACGATCCTCAAACACATTATTTAAACGGATATGGTTTTGCGATTGGCGCGCTGACTCCTGTGAGCTATATTCCGGCTACCGGAAAGTTGGGATACTACGCACGGATAACGGTGGTGGTTCACACCATGAATGACCAACGATCGGCCAATGCTCTGGAATTATTAACCGGATCGGATCGGTTTCAATCCAAAGCAAGACTTATGGCCGACAATCCCGAAGCCATTGAATCCTATACTGCCCAAAAAAGAGTAGCCGAAAACTACCCGCTACTCATTATTACGCCCGAACAGTTTTCTTCCGGTTTCGATCAGCTGAGGACAGTTTATCTGGAAAGAGGGTTGAAATCAGAAGTAGCAACCATTGAATTTATCGTGCAAAACGGCACGGGGAACGATGTTCAGGAGAAAATCAGAAATTTTATCCTCGTTCAATACCAAAATAAAGGAGTTGAATTTGTTATCCTTGGAGGCGACACCGAATTTGTTCCCCATCGCGGCTTTTATTGCTATGTGCAGTCAGGAGGTGGTTATTCCGATTCAGGAATCCCTGCCGACCTCTATTATGCAGCCCTGGATGGAACATGGAACGACAACCAAAACAACCTCTGGGGTGAACCCGACGAGGACGATTTGCTGCCCGAAATTGCAGTGGGTCGTTTCCCTTTCAGCACACCGGATGAACTCGAGAACATGGTTCACAAAAGCATTTATTATCAAAATTTTCCGGTAACGGGCGAACTAACCAATGCCCTGATGGCCGGCGAGCACCTTTACAGCGACCCCGAAACCTGGGGAAGCGATTACCTCGAATTGCTGATTGGCACGCACAACGACAATGGATACACCACGGTGGGAATACCTGAAGACTACAATTTTGAGAAACTGTATGAAGTAAACCAATCCTGGTCAAAATACGACCTGATGAACGCCATCAACAGTGGCAAGCAAATGGTGCATCACGTAGGTCATGCAGCCCAAACCTATGTGGCCTACATGACCAACAGCGACATTACGAACGTCAATTTCCAGGGTGCTAACGGCATTGATCACAACTACACCTTGCTGCAAACACATGGCTGCGATTGTGGTGCTTTCGATGTGAATGACTGTATACTGGAGAAAATGGTAACTATCGACAATTTTGCCGTGGCCGTTCTCGGAAACTCACGGTTTGGGTGGTTCAACGAAGGCCAGACGGAAGGTCCGGCTGCTCACCTGCACCGCGAAATGATGGATGCCCTTTATGGGGAGGAAATGCGTTTTCTGGGACAAGCTTTTTCTGAAAGCAAAATCCAGACAGCTCCCTGGGTGGAAGCGACCGGACAATGGGAAGAGGGCGCGTTGAGGTGGAATTTTTACGATCTAAACCTCCTGGGCGATCCGGCGTTAAGTGTATGGACAAACGAGCCTGTTGCCATAGAAGTTGATTACGAAGAGGAATTGGTACTCAGCACAGCATCTACAGTAGTAACCGTAACTTCTTCGGGACTTCCGGCGGCGGGTTTTATTTGTACCTTGATGAAAGAAGGTGTCCTGCTGGGAACATCCACCACAGACGCCTATGGAACAGCTACCATAGTAATTGAAGAGAGCGTTACTGAACCCGGCATGGCCAGTTTGGTGGTTAACGGACGAAATTGTTTACCTGCTTCCTTCGATGTGCAATTTATCCCCGACAATGGCGCTTTCGTTGTGTTCAGCTCCGTAGTCATCAACGATGAAACCGGCAACAACAACCAGATGGCTGATTACGGTGAAACCATAACGCTGACGGTTACCGTTGGCAATGTCGGCCTTTCGTCATGCGAGGATTTGATGGTAACGCTGAGCACGGAAGATGGCTTTGTGAACATCACCGACGATATGGCCTCTTTCGGAGACATCCCCGCAGGTGGACTGGTCACCATCGAAAACGCGTTTACAGTGGAAGTTCGCGACAGCATTCCCGATTTGCATTTAACCAACTTCATGCTGCACTGCCAATCGGACACCGTCGTCTGGCAGTCTGCCTTCGGTATTGACTTGCATGCTCCTGTGTTGCAAACAGGTGAATTGCAGGTTTTGGACACACAAGGCAACCACAACAACTCCCTCGATCCGGGAGAAACCGACACACTTAGCATTGCAGGCCTAAATACTGGCCACAGTGCGGCTTTTTCCACACAAATCAGCTTGTCGACAGCAAACCCCTTTGTCACCCTTAATACCGGAGTTTTTACCTTGGGCGAACTTCAGTCTCAAGCCAACAAGCCGGCGTTCTTTGAGATTGTCGTCAGTCAAAACGCTCCCATCGGCGAAGTCATTGAGTTAAACTGTGAAATGACGGACGGGATATACCTGTACGAAACCACCTACTATCTTGCAGTGGGCTTGGTGGTTGAAGATTTTGAAACCGGCGACTTCAGCCGTTTTGAGTGGCAACAGGGCGGCAACCTCCCCTGGACTATTACCAATAATGCGCCATTCGAAGGCACTTTCTCGGCCAGATCTGGCGAAATTGATGATTATCAGAAATCAGAACTACTGATTGAACTCGAGGTGTTTACTGAGGACGAGGTTTCTTTCTACCGAAAGGTATCGTCAGAAGAAGACTACGATTACCTCCGTTTTTATATCGATGGCGCAAAATTGGGCGAGTGGGCCGGTTTACTCAACTGGCAGCAGGAAACCTACACGCTGAATGCCGGAGTGCATGTATTGAAATGGGCCTACGAAAAAGACATCAACAGCATTGGTGGAGAAGATGCAGCATGGCTCGACAACATTGTGTTTCCGGCTAATGCTACCATTCTGTCGGTACAAAATACCATAATTCAAGAAGATGTTTTGATATTTCCAAATCCGGCGCACGGTGAAGTAACCATACTTGCCGATACAGAAACCATTGAGGAGGTGGCCTTTATCAGTCTGGCAGGCAAAAAAATCACAGCCCCGCAAACACTAACCGAGGTCAACAAAGTCCGTTTCGACCTCACGAACATGGCCTCAGGTGTTTATTTTATCGAAATCAGAACTTCAGCGGAAGTGGCGTATAAGAAGCTTATAATTAATTAGTTTCTGTCTGGAAAGTCCACTATCTTCGTATGCTTGTACGAAAAATGCTCATCCCACAGGTAGGGGTGAGCATTTTTGGTATGCGCCAGTCTGGATATTGAACTTTTTAATACAGAATCACGAGTTTATGGAGAAACTCCAATTATCAATGGAGTGTAAGAGGAATGAGGCCTAACCAGAGCTTCTTTTGCTTTTTCATTCAACCAGACGTATTGTGGAGCCAAGCCGCATAGATGTCTGTCTCCGTCAATTCGTCGAAATCTGCCAATATCTCTTGTACGGTCATTCCGGCGGCTAACCAACCCAGGATATCACTCACAGTAATTCTCATGCCTCTAATGCATGGCTTACCTCCGCGCTTACCAGGCTCTATCGTAATGATCTGTTTGTAGTCTATCATTTTTGCAATTTTTTAGTAAAGATACGTTTTTTTTAATTTGAGCGCTACCGACCAACAATCAAAAACCTTTGTTAGGTTATTGTTTTCCTTTCAATGATAAGTGTCATTTAACGGAAAAATAGTTATTTAGCCGACATCAATTGCATAGAAATCCGGATAGCAGCTGGATCTGTCCTATAGCGTGTCCGAAATTCTTTTACAGTTAGTAAGCTAATTTATGGTCGTTCAGTTCCACGTCAAATTTAACTTTAGCTCCCAAAACTTTAAATACCTTTAAAATTGTTGAAAACCTTGCATCCGTTGCGCTATTTTCAATTTTTGAAATCTGAGCTTTTTTCACTCCCACAAGTTCTCCAAGTTGTTCTTGTGTTAAATTTCTCAGTTTACGCGCCTTTTTTATTTCATATCCTATTAAATTAAATCAAGTCGAAGTTCATTATCGAACTCGCCTCGTTTTTTAGTTCCCTTTTTTCCGATATAGTTATCGGTAAGTTCTTCCAAACTGTAGGTTTTCATCTTTATCTATTTTTTGTTGTTAAAATATTGTTGTCTTAACCGTTCCGCTTTTTCAATTTCTCCTTTTTGAATTTTATCCGATTTTTTAATCAATCCGTGAGTCGAAATCACAACTGTATCTTCCCTGTCGGATTTGTCCCAAAAAGCAAAAAGTCTATAATAGGTTTTGTTATACTTTGTTCTAAATTCCCAGATTTCGTTCAGAAGTTTTTAAAAAGATCCGGGGTCATTCGTACTTCGAGCCTTCCAAATGTTATAAATAATCTTCTCACGCGACTTTTCGTCTAGTTCGTCAAGAAAAGACTTAGAAACTGTCTAAATTTTAATTTTTAATTCTGTTAAGCATAAGTTTGATCATTGCGAGCTGTACCATAGCTTGGCTGGTTTCTGTATGATACTCAAAATCTTTACTAAGTCTGCGATA
>Ga0180009_10006406_pt1 | contig 12355 bp, 8 predicted proteins | sample OS_PC_MetaG_FD_123537 | JGI IMG/M metagenome (GOLD analysis project Ga0180009, IMG submission 123537) | Groundwater microbial communities from the Aspo Hard Rock Laboratory (HRL) deep subsurface site, Sweden - OS_PC_MetaG | ecosystem: Environmental > Aquatic > Deep subsurface > Groundwater...
CCTGCCGGGAACCTGAATGTCAGCCCGGAACACTAGGCAACCTTTTGATTGTGTTCTGGATTCACAAACATTTGACGACCTCCACCCGGGAATCAAATGTTTGATCCAGAACACTAGAGCGCGTTCACTTTTGATGGACTCGCAGCCGCGCTCTAAGTCTTTGTTTTGTCGCATGTTCGAAGCGCAAAACCGCATACGCTTTTGCTGAACATGCTCTAACTGCAATGACCCCGCCTCAATCATTGAATGACCTTCCCCGATCCCGAATGGCGTTAGACCGCTATCGGGTACAAGGCAAGCCAGATACGGCGGGGGAATGGCGGTCCTGTGGACGCCGCTATCCTTGAGCCATCCCGGGTCACGTGTTGCGGCGGAAGCGCGCGGCAAAGAAGCCGTCCATGCCGCCGGGTGGCGGAGGCCCTTCAGAGTCGGCAGGCGGATCATCCGGCGCTTCTGGTCCGCAAGCGGCGAATGCAGGCGTCTGCGAGGGAAGCGTGCGCAAATAGCCTTCAGGCGTCAGCCAGGCAGCCTCGATGGCAGATTCGCCTGGAGTCACGGGCCAGCCTTCCCAATCCGAGTGCGTGGCAAGAAATCGCGCTGCCTGCTCCTCGCCTTCCTCGGGCTGCAGCGAGCATGAGCAATAAACAAGGAGCCCACCCGGGCGGACGAGGGTTGCAGCGTTCGCAATGAGCCGTTCCTGCACGGCGGCCAGCGCCGCGACGTCGCTGCCGCGCTTGAGGTGGAGGATATCGGGGTGTCGGCGGATGGTGCCGGTTGCAGTGCAAGGCGCGTCAAGGAGAACCGCGTCGAAGGTGCGGCCGGGCTGCCAGCTTGCGGCATCGGCTTCGACCAATTCCGCCTTGAGGTTCAAGCGGGTGAGGTTTTCCGCGACACGGGCGAGGCGGGAAGCCGCCTGATCGACGGCGACGACGTTGGCTCCGCTGGCGGCAAGCTGCGCGGTTTTTCCGCCGGGGGCGGCGCAGAGGTCGGCGACGTCGAGGCCGGTGACATCGCCCAACAGGCGGGCGGGCAAGGCGGCTGCGGCATCCTGCACCCACCAGGCGCCCTCGGCGAAGCCGGGCAGTTCGTCGACGCGGCCGGCGCCGCTCAGTCGCAGCGATCCCGTTGCCATTACTGCGCCCCGCAGCTGCTTCGCCCATTCGGCGCCGCGGTCAGGTTCCTTGAGGGTCAGGTCAAGGGGGGCTTCGAGGAGGCAGGCCCCGGCGATGGCGAGCGCCTTCTCCTCGCCGTAGGCCGAGGCCCAGCGCTGGAACAGCCAGGGCGGAATCGCGCTGCGGGGAAGATCCAGCCTGGCGAAGTCTTCGCTACCTGAAACCGAGACTTTGCGGAGCACGGCATTGACGAACTTCGCCAAGTGCGTCGACTGGCGCGATAGCCGCGTCTGGTCGACAGCAAGGTTGATGGCGGCATGGGCCGGTGTCTTGAGGATCAACATCTGGGTCGCCGCCGACAGCAAAATCGCAGCAACACGACCCTGCTTTGCGTGCAACGGCTTTTCGATGAATCGTCCAACGACCTCGTCGAGCGGCTGGGCATAGCGCAGCGTGTTTGCCGCGATGGTGCGAGCCATTCCGAGGTCGCGCTTCTCAATGTGGCGATAAGCCGGACTCTTCAACAGTTTCGCGAGCGTTTCGTCGAAGGCGCGGTGGTCCTGGAGCACGGCTGTGATGAGATCGACCGCCAGTTCGCGCGCGGCCAGTCCGGGGGGCGGCGCGGCAGGCGCGTCAGCCGGGCCGCGGCCTTCGCGCCGGCTCGCAGGAGGTTTACCAATGCGGGCGGGCTTCTTTGCACTCGTGTCGCGCATCTGACGTTTGATATCCACGTGCGGCTAGCCTCTCAATCAAACGTCAGACCTGTGAATCGATGAAAGCGATTCCGTCAAGTCGGATGTCGTTCACGCTCGCATCAGCCCCATGGTCCGCCGCGGCGGCGATTCTGCGCGCCGGCGCTGCTCCAAGGGCCCAGCTGGCCTCCGCCGCCCGACCGGTTTTCGCCATGGCTTGGCGAAGGTGACGCGCCGGCCTGGACACCCATCTCGCGGGCCAGTTCCTGCAACTGCGCGATGCGGTTTTCCATTGCCGGGTGGGTCGAGAACCAATTGTCGAAGCCTCGTCCGTTCAGCGGATTGACGATGAACAAGTGCGCAGCTGCCGGCACTGCTTCGGCCTCCCGGTTGATGATACCGCGCGCGGCCCGACCGATCTTATCGAGGGCGGAAGCGAGCCAGAGCGGGTTTCCGCAGATCATGGCGCCGAGCCGGTCGGCCTGATACTCGCGGGACCGGCTGATGGCCATCTGCACCAGCATGGCGGCGAAGGGCGCCACGATCGCTGCCGCCAGGACGCCGATCCAGCCGAACGGGCTGTTGCGGTTATCGTTGCCGCCGAACATCATGGAGAACTGCAGCCACTGCGCCATCATCGATATCGCGCCGCCAATGGTTGCAGCGACCGTCATGGTCAGCGTATCGCGGTTCTTGATGTGGGCGAGTTCGTGGGCGATGACGCCGGCGATTTCCTCGGGCTCCAGCATTTCAAGCAACCCGGTCGAAGCGGCAACGGCGGAGTGCTGCGGATCGCGACCGGTGGCAAAGGCGTTCGGCTGCGGGTTCGGCAGGACATAGACGCGCGGCATGGGCAATTCCGCGCGGGATGCCAAATCGCGCACGAGGCGGTAATAATCGGGGGCGGTGGTTTCGTCGACCTCGGTCGCGCGGAACATCTTCAACACGACGGTATCGGAGTTCCAGAAACTGAACAGGTTCATTGCCAGCGCAACGACGAAAGCGATGACCATGCCGGTTTGACCGCCGATGACGTAGCCCATCACGGCAAAAATCGCCATCAACGCCGCCAGCAGCATGGCGGTCCTGGCGTAATTCATTGGCATCGGTTGCACCTCGTTGGTTTGCCGTACCGGGAAGTCCGTGGGACAAGTCATACGACCCATGTCGGCGCCGTGGTAGGCAAATCGGCGATAGAAAACGTCGCGCGGTCCGCCTGGTTCCCGACAGCCTATATATGGAGCAGTGATGACGATTGAAAAAGAGCCGGCCGCAATCAACGCCGAAACCGCAAAGTCAGCCGCTGTAGCCGGCGATCGCGAGCCGGAGCGCGCGCTGAGCGCAGCAGCGCTAAGGGCGCTGGCGGAGGCAGAAGAACGCCGTGCGCAGGCGGAGCGCGCGCTCGCGGAGAGCGAGAAGGCGAAGGAAGTCGGTGGCCGGGACGGGCCGGAGCCGACACGCTACGGCGACTGGGAAAAGGGCGGGATCGTCTCCGATTTCTAAGGACCCCGCCGGCTTTCGTTGCGGTACGGTTTGTTCAGCTGTCGCGGTGAACCGCCCGAACTGTTTCAAAATGGTGATCAAGAATTCCTGCTTGTGTCTTCCCGATACTCGACGCCCGCGAATGCCATAGTTGCCCACCGCATTCCCAACCCGCGCTGCGCAGGGCCTGCAACCCTAATTCGGGGGCCCGATCACCGGTCGGTCTGCTGGCCCTCAGTGCCTTATGTTTCCGACGTTTGCGCTGGGTCGATGCTTACCTGACCGTCTCCACATGCATTGCAAATTTATGCAAAATCGATACGCGTTTTAATCGTTCGGTTACCGAATAGAATGTCTGCCGGCCGCCAGTTACCCAGGTGACGGCCCGTCGGGCACCCTGGTTGCACTCTGAGGTTCAACAGATTTTGCGTTGCCTCAAGGAGAGACACAACCATGGCCGCTCACGTTCTCAAGAACGGTGCTTCATTCGCCCAGGACCGCCAGGGTACCGTCGCCATCGTCTTCGGCCTCATGTTCCTTGCCTTCGCCATGATCGCGGGAATGGCGATCGACATGGGTCGCGTCACCAACACCAACTCCCGGCTTGTCACCGCGACCGACGCCGCCGCGCTTGCCGCAGGCAGCGCGCTGCTCGACGGCCGCCTCAACGATGCCGAAATCGAGGATCTCGCCAAGGCCTACTTCCAGAAGAACATCGAGCAGGGCGGCGACATGTTCGGTACGGTCACCAACCCGACCGTCACGGTCAACCGTGCAACGGGCGAAGTCGTCATCGACGCCGAGGCAACGGTGCCGATGTCGATCACCAAGATTGCCGGCTTCACGGAAGTGAAACTGCCCGTCAACAGCGCGACCCGCTTCGACCAGCGCGATATCGAACTCGGCATGGCGCTCGACGTCACGGGTTCGATGAGCGGTTCGAAGATCACCGCGCTCAAGAACGCAGCCAAGGACCTCATCGACATCCTGCTGCCGGACAGCGGCCAGCTCAACAAGGTCCGCATCGGGCTTGCGCCTTATGCGGCAAGCGTCAACGCAGGCGCCTATGCCAACACGGTCACGGGCCTCAACGTCAACAATACCTGCGTCTACGAGCGCAAGGGTGCGGAAAAATTCACCGACGCCGCGCCGACAGGCATCAACAAACTGGGCGCCAAGAACAGCACGAGCTGCCCCAGCTCCAAGGTTCAGCCGATGACCGACGACAAGGCACTGCTCAAGAGCCAGATCGATGGCTACAAGGCCAGCGGCGCAACCGCCGGACACCTCGGCGCCGCCTGGGCCTGGTACCTTGTCTCGCCCGTGTGGAAGTCGATCTGGCCGGCCGCAAGCCAGCCCGTCGACTACGGTGACGGCAAGACCCTCAAGGCCGTCATCCTGATGACCGACGGCGAATTCAATACGCAATACGAAAGCGCCAACGGCAATTCCGCCAATCAAGCCCGCGGTGTCTGCGCTGACATGAAGGCGAAGAAGGTCGCCGTCTACTCTATCGCCTTCCAGGCGCCCGGCTCTGCCCAGCAGCTGCTGCAGGAATGCTCTTCGGGCAACCAGTTCTACTTCTCCGCCAGCAACGATCTGGAACTGCGTCAGGCCTTCCAGGAAATTGCGAAGAAGCTCAACAACCTGCGCCTCACCAACTGAGGGGCTCTCAGCGGGGCCGGCCGAAAAGGCAAGTTGATCTCGGGTTGAAGACGGGTGACTCTCCCAGCATCGTCCAACCACTCAAAGAAGCCGGACCCGCAAGGGTCCGGCTTTTGTCATTCATGAGTGGCGAACGTGTCTGAACGCTTGACGACCTTCGCCCGATCCATGCGCTACGAGAGCATGTTCAGCAAAAGTGTACGCGGTTTTGCGGCTCGAACATGCGACAAAACAAAGACTTGAGAAGCGCGGCTGCGAGCCCATCAAAAGTGAACGCGCTCTAGAAAATGTACATGGTGCGCGCGTGGCCATAATACTTCTTCATGTAGCTCAGTTCCTTATGCGGGTTGAGAATGATGCGCGGGGATTTGCGCCGCGCCTCCTTGGGTCCGTAGATCAAGGAAAGATGCTCATCGAGGCGCTTGTTGGCTAAGGCGTACTTCTCGGCGAGCGTCTTGTCGCCCTTCGGGGCTATCTGCTCGAGTTCGCCGATGTTGGCGCGTCTGATCTTGCGGTAGGCGAGCGTACTCAGGAACATTGCATACCTGTCATAGGCGCCGTGCGCGGCCAGGACCTTGTTCGCAAGCGGCAGACCGTAGAACACCGCATACCCAAGCCCCTTTCTGGGAATCGAGGACCAGGTGCTTTCCCCACCGCGCAACAACATCCTCGCCAAGGACAGAAGCGGGCCGGAGAAATATTTGCGCCGGATAAGGGTCGTGGTCGAGGGCAGCGGCGGGAACTCGACCTCCCAGGCGCGCCCGACATGGCTGAAGTTTTTTACCTGCATCAACAGGGGGACGGCATCGCCGCTCGACTCGAGGCGAACGGTACGTTTCTCAAGCTCGCCACCTTGCAGCCGCCGGTAATCGTCGACGAAATGGTGGTCGGCCTTGTCGCCGGTGTGTTCCGACAACATGCCGACGCACGGAGCGCCGAATGTCACCACGGCGTGGATCCTGCGCCCATGTCTTGCCGAAAACTCGTGCGCACCAACGAAGGCGAGAGCGCCGCCCAGCGAGTGGCCGGAAAAGACGAATTCCTTCTTGTGCTCATCCGGGACGGTCTTCAGCCAGTTTTCGACCTGGTCTCGAATTGCAGCCCAGGCCGCGGAAAATCCGATCGTGCGTGCCGGCTTGAGGTAGGTGGCCGGGTCGGGCCCGCCGATGAGTATCCGCTCCTCTTCGGTCAGGTTCACTTTCTTGCCGCGCAGTCCGACCGAGTACTTGATGTTGTCGAGCCAGCTGTTCTCGACCACCGGGTCGGTCGTCATGCCGTTATCGATATCGACGCGGCAGTCCCCGACCGAGGTCGTTCCGCGGCAGACGATGAAGGTCCGCCCTTCGAAAACAAACCCGTAGGCCTGCGTGTCGAGGCCGGCGCGGCATTTGTTGAGCTTCTTAAGCTGCTGTTCCTGCCAATGGCCGGGAGCTCGATTGTAGCGTGGAGGCTCGGCCGCGGCGGCGGCTTTTGCAGCCTCATCGTCCATGATCTCCAAAGGGATCGTGCTGCAAAAGAATGCGAAGTGATCGGTCACTTCCTTGGGATGGCAGCGCTGCAATTCTCCCTTGAGATAATCGTTCGGTTTTGTGGAGTCGTTACCCAGATAGGCTTGTGCCGACTTGTAGGCGAGGAATTCGCAAAGCGATAACGGGAAGCATGGTTCGCCGCCGGGTGCCTTCGCGTCGGGGTCGAACCGGCAGACTGCGCCCGCGACAGCGGCGGGGGAATCTAAATTCGCGCCATCGAAGTAGGCGTTGTAGCGATCGAGATTGAGTTCAACCGCCATCGTAAAATGGCCGATCCCGACCTTGTCGTCCGCATCGGTCACCTTGACGGCAAAGCTATAGGTTCCGCCGCGGGTCGGGGTGCCGGCGATGATCCCGGTCGCCTCATCGATGGCGAGGCCCGGCGGCAAGCTGCTTTGCGGATCGAACAGGGTCTGGAGGTCGAATTCCTTGTAGAGCGCAAATTTGAATGGGGTGCGACCGTTCGAAACGGTGATCGTCTGCGGGTCGTAGGGTTTCGATTGAATCGCCTTTGGCAACGTGTACGGGCCGAACCACGCCGATGGCCGGACGCTGAGCGTCGGCTTTTCCGTGGAACTTTGACCCGACGACTTCACCGCACCTGAAGCACCTGGAGGCGCGGGCTTTGTCGGAGCGGGCGCGGCCGGTGTCGCCGGAGCCTGCGTGGAATGTGTCGAGGTGTCAGTCATGGCTAATCCGATCCCCAAGAGCGCAATAAACAAGCGCTATCCCCCCCCCGACACTCGAGAGAGGCCGAGACGTTCAATCTAACAGCAAAGCATTCCATGCGGTATCGAATCACTGAAGTCGGAATTTTGCCGTTTCGCAGCTTCGTCCGATGCTGCCGCACCATCCGGTCCATCGGATAAACGATACGCCTTGCACAGGACGGCTCTCCCTGAAAGGCATTGCCCGAACCTCCAAAGTGATTCGGACAATGACCTGTCAGGGATGCTGCCGGTCTATTCTGCCAGGGATGTCCCCGGTTCGTACCCAACCGCAACCGTCGGCGGGTTTCGGCTGGCGCTGTTCCGGCGGGGTCGGCGGGCGAGTCCCTCACCCTCGCTGCGCTCTTCCACACTTCCTGAAGTCGTGTGGAGCTTTCTCGTCCACACTTCCTTTGCTCAACACTGCGCAAGCTTGTGTTGACGAGCCAAAGCCGGTGTGGAGCTTTCTCGTCCACACTTCCTGAAGTCGTGTGGAGCTTAAGCCTTCTTGTTCTGCCGGTTGGCGATGAGATCTTCGACGACGGCGGGGTCGGCCAGGGTCGAGGTATCGCCAAGGCTGCCGAAATCGTCCTCGGCGATCTTGCGCAGGATGCGGCGCATGATCTTGCCCGAGCGGGTTTTCGGAAGACCCGGCGAAAACTGGATGAGGTCGGGCGAAGCGATCGGGCCGATCTCGTTCCTGACGTGCTTGACCAGTTCCTTCTTGAGGTCGTCGCTGGGTTCCTCACCAGTCATCAACGTCACATAGCAATAGATGCCCTGGCCCTTGATGTCGTGAGGATAGCCGACAACAGCGGCCTCCGACACCTTCGGGTGCGCGACCAGCGCGCTTTCGACCTCGGCCGTTCCCATGCGATGGCCGGACACGTTGATGACATCGTCGACGCGGCCAGTGATCCAGTAGTAGCCGTCCTCGTCGCGGCGGCAGCCGTCACCCGTGAAATAGGTGCCCGGATAGGTCGAGAAGTAGGTCTGCACGAAGCGCTCGTGGTCGCGGTAGACGGTGCGCATCTGACCCGGCCAGCTGTCCTTGAGGATGAGATTGCCGCTGGCCGCGCCTGGCAGCTCGGCACCCTTGTCATCGACGAGGGCCGGCTGCACGCCGAAGAACGGCAGCGTCGCCGAACCCGGCTTCTGGCCGATCGCGCCGGGAAGCGGCGTGATGAGGATGCCGCCGGTTTCGGTCTGCCACCAGGTGTCGACGATGGGGCATTTGGAGTTGCCGACGACGCGGTAATACCAATCCCAGGCCTCCGGGTTGATCGGTTCGCCGACGGAACCGAGCAGGCGCAGCGTCGAGCGGTCGGTGCGGTTGACGAAGTCGTCGCCGGCGCCCATCAGCGCGCGGATTGCGGTCGGGGCGGTATAGAACGTGTTGACGCCCCACTTGTCGACGACCGACCAGAAGCGCGACGCGGTCGGGTAGTTGGGTACGCCTTCGAACATCAGCGTCGTGGCGCCATTGGCGAGCGGCCCATAGACGATGTAGCTGTGGCCGGTGACCCAGCCGACGTCGGCGGTGCACCAGTAGATATCGCCGTCGTGATAGTCGAAGACGTACTGGTGGGTCATGGATGCGTAGACGATATAGCCGCCGGTCGTATGGACGACGCCCTTCGGCTTGCCGGTCGAACCCGATGTGTAGAGGATGAACAGCGGGTCTTCAGCGCTCATTTCCTCGCACGGGCAATCGGCTGGAACCTTCACCAGTTCTTCGTGCAGCCAGACGTCGCGGCCCGGCTTCATCGAGACCTCGTTGCCGGTGCGGCGAACGACGCAGACCTTCACGTCGTCAAGTGGCTTGTCGCCCTTGATGGCCAGGGCCGCATCAGTGTTCTTCTTCAAAGGCACCGTCTTGCCGCCGCGCAAGCCTTCATCGGAGGTAATGACGAACTTGGAGTCGGCATCGGCGATACGGTTGTAGAGGCTGTCGGGAGAGAAGCCGGCGAAGACGATGGAGTGAACCGCGCCGAGACGGGCGCACGCCAGAATGGCATAGGCGGCTTCCGGGATCATCGGCAGGTAAATCGTGACGCGGTCGCCCTTCTTGACGCCGTTGGCCTTGAACACGTTGGCCATCTTCTGCACGCGCTCGTGCAATTGGCGGTAGGTGATCTGCTCATCGTCGGTCGGGTCGTCGCCTTCCCAGATGATGGCAACCTGATCGCCGCGGGTGGCGACGTGGCGGTCGACGCAGTTGTGGCAAACGTTGAGCGTGCCGTCCTCATACCAGCGGATCGAGACGTTTTGGGGATCGAAGGAGGTGTTCTTGACCTTCGTGTAGGGCTTCATCCAGTCGACGCGCTGCCCCATCTTGCGCCAGAATTCCCCCGGGTTCTCGACCGACTCCTTGTACATCTTCTCGTACATTTCCTTGTCGATCCAGGCGCGGTTCGCCCATTCTGCCGAAACGGGATATATTGTGTCTGACGACATGCGACGTCCTCCCAGTGGATGATCTATATTGCGGGGCATTATGGTCAGCCGGCCGGCGCAAACAACCAACCCCTTCGTCGAAGGAAATGACTGAAATTCCAGCTCTTAGCTAGAGGTTATCAACGCTCTGCGGCCCGCGTCCAGCGGTAGACGCGATGCCATGATCCCGGTCATGCACTCAGCTACGACTTTGGACGAGGGGCAGACGTACTCACCGACGCTCCTTTGTACCGGCAACCGCGCCGAGTGAGGGCCAGCCCAAACCCACCGACGTCACGGATTGCGTCTGCCCCTCACCCTGACCCTCTCCCCATGCAGAATGGGGAGATGGGACCAGCCTTCATCGGAGAGGGGATCACTGACCCGTCAAAAGCCGCGACAGAGGGATGGGCAAGGTGTAAGAAGCCCGACCATGAAAAAACGCCCTGCCCAGCCCCCAGATGTGCCGCTTCGCCACGAGATGACGTTCGAGTACGGCGTACCCAGCGGTATGGTGCCGGGGGTCGTGAGACTCGTTTCCGAAAACCCGGGGCCCTTCACCTTCAAGGGCACCAACACCTACCTTGTCGGGTCGAAATCGCTTGCCGTCGTCGATCCGGGTCCCGCTGACGAGCGCCATTGCCGGGCGATCCTCAATGCCGCCCACGGCCGGCCGATCACCCACATCCTCATCACGCACGCACACCGCGATCACGTTGACGGGCTTGCGGCGCTGCAGGCTGAAACCGGGGCGCAATCGGTCGGATTCGGGCGCGCGCAGCTCATTGCGCCAGAAGCGCTCAATTCGCCTTCCGGAAATGATTTCGTGGCGCTCGATTTCGCCCCCGATCTGGCGGTTGGGGACGGCGATCTGATCGAGGGCGAGGATTGGACGCTCGAAGCGCTGCACACACCGGGGCACGCGCCCGACCATCTGTGTTTTGCGCTGGCCGGCCGTGAAGTCGTCTTCTCCGGCGATCACGTGATGTCCTGGAACACGACGGTGATCGCGCCGCCGGAGGGCCGGATGGCCGATTACCTGACCTCGCTGTCGCGGCTTCTCGACACCGACATCGATACCTATCTGCCCGGGCACGGCGGACGCCTCGAAGAGGCGCGGCGGACGGTCAAAGCCTTCCTCCTGCACCGGCAGTGGCGCGAACAGGCGGTGCTCGGCGCGATCCGCAAAAATGGAGCGACGGTGCGGGAGATGGTGGCGATGATCTATCGCGATCTCGACGAAAAGCTGCTGGCGGCTGCAGCACTGTCGGTGATGGCGCATGTCGAACACCTGCACGAACAAGGCGCGGTCACCTACGCCGATCCGCTGGGTTTCGACACGCCTCTCATGGCTGCCGGTTAGCGCTGCTGCTCGCTTTCCTTTGAGCGTGGCGCTGCACGGCTGGTCCGCGGCCCGGTTACCGTTGCTTCCAGCCGGGAGACGATCTCGGCCAGAATTTCACGCAGGCGGGTGGCGTTGCGGCCAAGGTCGTGGCGGCCGTAGCGGGAGGCCGAACGAACATCGACTTGAGCCGTCAGCTGGTTGCCGACCACACGGATGGCGACATCGTCGTAGAAGCCCCAGATCATGGTTCGATCGACCGCCTCGATGAGGCCGGTCGCCGGCGCTTCGTCACCCGGCGGGACCTCCCTCACGCTGGTCATCCCAAGCCGACTTACGGCATCGACCGACACATCATAAGCCTCCGCGACCGACCGGTTGATCAGCAGCGGCTTGAGGTCTGGATAGGCCTGGCGCTGCGGGGCGGCAAATACCTCGCCTGGATAGTCGGCGCGGTTGGCGCCGGGCGGGCGCATTGCAGCGAGCGCGGCAAACTGCGGCGGCGCTTGCGTATCGGTCGTCACGTCGTTGATTTCGGGAAGGGCCCGGATCGTCGGCAGCGATGCCAACGGCCAACCGACAATGGCGATCGCAACCAGTCCGCCGAAGACGACCCGGGAGACACCGCGCGAGGCGTTGCGCCAGATGTCGGAGGTCGCCAGGGCGCCGAGTGCCAGCGACACCAACCCGCCAAATATCGAGAGCTTCAACAAGTTGAGCGCCACCGGCGTCGGGATCGAAAACAGCCGATGCAGGAACAGCGCCGAGAAGGCCAGGGCGGCGCTGAACACAGCTACGCGGGCGCACCAGGCTGCCAGCGGGCTCGGCTTTTCCTCGGCGGTTCGCGATAATCGTGGCGGCTTCATCTGCGGGTCACCTCGATGCGAGCGAAGTTCGGATAAGCGAGATCTGCCATACTCGACCGGCGGCGTCACGCCGAAGGACGAAGGTCCTTCGAAAACCGTTGTAAGGCCGACGCGGCTCAACACCTTCGTCAAGATACTGCTCGGCCACGGACCGCATTGCCGTCCCCGCAAGAACTAACTTCAACAGCTGCTAGTGGCCCGTCGCGCCAAAATCGCATCATGGCCCCAACCCCGTCCGATTTTGGCGCGACATAAGGGCCACTAGCGAGATCATGGGCTTAGTGTGGCGTTCAACGCGCCATAGTTGACACCAGCCTTGCCGCACCGTTGGTCAACTGTGGCGCGACCCCACACTAGGGGTAAAGCTTGAGTTTTTGCCACGGGGATTGCGGGCCTTCACGGCGAAAAACAGCGCGTTCGTGCAGCCGGAACAGGCGATCGCACCAGAACTCGATCTCGACGGGGATCATGCGAAACCCCGACCAGTGGGGCGGGCGCGGAATCGTGCCGACGGCGTAACGGGC
>Ga0180009_10006407_pt1 | contig 12354 bp, 11 predicted proteins | sample OS_PC_MetaG_FD_123537 | JGI IMG/M metagenome (GOLD analysis project Ga0180009, IMG submission 123537) | Groundwater microbial communities from the Aspo Hard Rock Laboratory (HRL) deep subsurface site, Sweden - OS_PC_MetaG | ecosystem: Environmental > Aquatic > Deep subsurface > Groundwater...
GATCACCGTGGTGGCGATGCGGTTGGAGCCGAAGCCGCCGATGGCCAGGTAGCAGCCGTCGGTGATGAAGCGCTCCACCGCCTCCTTGGCCCCCATGCGCTTGTCGGTCTCGGCCCGGGATTTCTCCATGAAAAAGGCGCGGGCCGCGTCAGGGTCGGGGTCCGAAAAAAGCGGCCCCCTTCCCCGCGCCGCGCCCATGGGGGGCTCATCATTGTCCCGGTAATCCTCGGCCGGTTCCAAAAATTCAGGTTGCATATTGGCACCTTCATACTCGATGTGTTGCCGCCGTACAGCCCGCTACTACTCAGTTGCCCCTGAGCCGGGGCGATAGGGGCGTGGCCGGTCCCCAATGAATAAAGGCGATGCGCCATGGGGACCGGCCCGACCCAGGGAGGTAATTTAGTAGCCGACCTTGTCCAAGCCCTTCAGGCCCAACATCTCGCGGGCTTCTGACGGAGTGGCCGGTTCGATGCCCAACTCGCGGGCGATGCGTATGATCTTGGCCACTTGTTCGCCGCTGTTCTTGGCCAGGACCCCTTTTTCCAAATAGAGGTTGTCTTCCAGGCCCACCCGGGCGTTGCCGCCCAGGAGCAGGGCGTGGGTGGTCAGGGGGAACTGGAAGCGCCCGGCCGCGCAGACCGACCAATGGAATTGACCCAGCTGCCGGCGGGCGGTGTCCAACAGGTGGATCAGATGCTCAACCGTGGCCGGGATGCCGCCCATGATGCCCATCACAAATTGCAGATACACCGGGGTCTTGATGTGGCTGTCGTGGATCAGCTGGGCCAGGTTGTTGATCATGCCCACGTCGTAAACCTCGAACTCGGGCCTGGTGTCGTGCTGGTTCATGGCCTCGACGAACTTGCGGATGGTGTAGAAAGTGTTGGGGAAGATGAAATCCTCGGTGCCGCGTAGGTAGTCTTCCTCCCAATCGTGCCGCCACTCATGATAATTATCGGCCACGTGCGACAGGACGAAGTTCAGGGAGCCCGCGTTGAGCGAGGCCAACTCGGGCCGCAGGTTGGTCACCACCTTGGAGCGGTTTTCCATGGGCTCGCCCAGGCGGCCACCGGTGGTGGGGCAGAGCACCATGTCGCAGCGCTTTTTCACCTCGCTTAGGATGCGGCGGTAGATATCCTGGTCCGCGTTGGGCCGCCCGGTATTCTCCTCGCGCACGTGCACGTGGGCCACCGCGGCGCCGGCCTCGTAGGCGGTCATTATGTCGTCGATAATCTGCTGGGCGGTGACCGGCAGATGGGGCGACATGGTGGGGGTATGCACCGAGCCGGTCACGGCCGCGGTTATGATGGCCTTGTTCTTGGGTATATTCGACATGACAGGTTTCCTTCTGATCGTTCCTTAGCTTGCTTGCATGGCCTTGAAATCGGCCATGAACTGGCGCACCATGCCCGGCAGGTCGCGCGGCGGCCGCCAGCCCCATTCGTCGCGGGCGTTCACGTCGTCCAGATCCAGGCGGGCCACACCACTTATCATGCGATTGATCCGGGCATCCGGCGTGAAGCTGAGTTGGGCGCCGGGAACGGCTCCGCGCACCTCTTCGACCAACTCTTCGGCCGAATAAGGCGGGTGAACCCCGTTGACGTTGTAGACCCTGGTCTTGATCGCGCTCTCGGGCGCTTGGGATAGCTGCAACATGGCCTGGGCCGCGTCCCGGTAATAGATCACCGGGCAGCGAGTCTGGGGCTCCACCAGGATTTGGTAGGGCCGGCCCAACAGGGGCTTCTCAATGGCCCAGCAGTTGTAGATGGACATATGCGCCACCTTGGAGCCTGGCCCCACCACCGAAGAAAGGCGCAGCGCCCTGAAATCCAGGCCGAAGCGGCGCTGGTAGTGCTTGCCCATCTGCTCGCCGAAAATCTTGCACACGCCGTACATGCTGGCCGGGTGCTCCACGGTGGCCTCGGTCACCGGGCCGTCAGGTATATCCTGGCCGTAGACCGCTATGCTGCTGGCCAGCACGAACTGCTTCACCCCGCTCAAGCGGGCCGCCTCCAACAAGCGGTACGTGCCGTGGATGTTCACCTCGAAGGCGCTCCAGGGATCCTCCTCCGAAGGAACGGAAAGCATGCCCCCCAGGTGGAACACCGTATCCACCTCATGGCTGCGCATGGTTTCCACCAGCGCCGAGAGGCTCAGCATGGAGGAACGAACATAGGCATACTTGTCCGCGATATCGGTCAGGGACGGGCCGGGAGGGGACGGGTCCAGAAGCACGGGATAAAGCCCCTCGGCAAGGGCCAGCCGAGCCACTTGCGATCCTATGAAGCCGGTGCCGCCGGTAATCAGGATGGTCATGAAACTACTCCTCCGGGCCCCTGACCAGCCCGCCGATTTCCGGCGATGGCGGGCCAGGGGATTCATCTATCGGTATGGGGCCTGGCCGTTCCAGCCGGCCGAGACCCCGTTGCCGGTTTGAGATTAAGAGACCTTGATCATGGCCTGGCTTTTGCCAAGGCCTGACCCATTCGGCAGGGCGCGCCGGGCGCTAATCCGCCGGGTGGCGATGTCGGATCAGGTCAGGCATCGCTCAGTTGAGACATGAGGCCCTCCCTGTTCACCGCGCAGTCCAGCCGCCGCAGCTCCCGCCCCTTGTCCAGGACCAGCAAGGAAGGCACGCGGCCTATGCCGTATCTCTGGGCGAGGTTTTTCCGGGTGGCCAGGTCCACCGATAAAATTTGGTATCTATCCGCGAGGCTTTGGTTCACCTCTTCCAGGAGGGTGCTGAAGGCCAGGCTCTGGTTGTTCATGGCATCCAAGAACAGGAGCAGAACCTGTTTTTCGCTTTGCAAGACCTGGGTGTTGAAGGTGCGCAGCTCGTCGATATACCTCTCGGCGGCCACCGCCGCGGTGGCTCCGTCGCCCGCCGCCGTGACCACCTGCCGCAAATATTTGGTCCGGCTGTCCCCCGCGGCGTACACGCCTTCCAGATTGGTTGCCATCATTTCGTTGGTGGCGATATAGCCCCGCGAATCTATTTCCAGTCCGCTGCCCGTCAGCCAGCGGGTGCAGGGCACCATCCCCACGAAGAAAAACACACCTTGACAGTCGCAAAGAGTGGACTCGCCGGTCTTCAAATTCTTTATCTTCACCGCGCTGACGGTTTGGTCGCCCATCACCTCTTCTATGGTGGAGTTCCAGACGAATTTCATTTTTTCATGACGCAAGGCGCGTTCCCTGCTTACCTTGTTGCAGTCCAGAACGCCTTCGTCGTGGAGCACGATCACCGTGACCTGGCGGGCGTACTTGGCGATCACCATGCCTTCTTCAATGGCCTGGTCGCCGCTTCCGACCACCACCACATGGTCCCCTTCATAGGACTCCGCGTCGCAGGTGGCGCAATAGGAAACTCCGCTGCCCCGGAGTTCCTTCTCGCCCGGGATGCTGAGAATCCTTGGTTCACTGCCGACGGCGATAATCACCGCCTTGGCCAACAACTCTCTTTTTTTCTTGGTAACGAGCTTTTTTACTTCCGCGGCAAAATCGGTGGCGACAACTTCATCCCTTAAAAACTCGACGCCAAAGCTTTCGGCATGGCTTATAAAGTCACGCATGAGCTCGGGTCCGCTGGTCCGGCCGTAGCCCGGATAGTTGACCAACTCCTGAGTGGCGTCCACCGTCCCCCCGAGCACGCCCTTGTTGATGACCAGGGTCTTGAGCTTGGCCCTGCCGCCATAAATCGCGGCGGCGAGGCCGGCAGGTCCGCCGCCGATGATGATCAGGTCATAAGGCTGGTTAAGTGCCGCCATGTCGATCCTCTTCGCCCTGCTTACGCGGCCAGAACGTCGGCTATTTTTTCTTCGATCTGGTCGTCGTCCAGGTTGCCCACCTGTTTGCCGCGAAAGTCGCCGTCGTTGAAATAAAGAATCTGGGGGACTCCCTTCAGGGAAAACCGCTGTTGCAGTTGCGGGTCTTCTTCCACGTCCACGTAATAGAAGCCGAATTTTCCTTGGTAGCTGGGCTGTAGTTCCTCTAGGACCGGAACCACCTGCCGGCAGACGTGGCATCCCTTGCGTGAAAATATGACCAGGCAAGGCTCGCCGTTGTCATAGACGACCTCTTCAAAAGAATCATCATTGAGTTTCTGTAGCGCCATTGTCCGTTCTTCCTATGCTGCTTCGCTGTTGGTGCCATACCGACCCGACATCCGGGGAACTGCCCGCCGTGTTCCGGCAGGCAGTTCCCCGTCTGATTATCAATCCTTAATGATCTGATAAACCGGCGCGCCCTCGCACTGGGCGGGCATCCTGACGCCGGTAAGGGTCGCTATGGTGGGGGCGACATCAACCTCTCTGATGACGCGTTCGGTGACGCAGTTTTCTTTGATACCGGGGCCGGCAGCCACGAAAATGGGCGAAACCGAAGTGTCGGCGTATCCATATTGGGTGGAAAGCGAGTCGGCGTGAATCTTGTTGAAGCCTTCTTCGGTGAAATAGACTATGTCACCGCATTCTGGCCCATTCATCCCTAGGACCACGGCGTCTTTGTTGCGCATGGCAACGGAGATCACCCGGCGGCCGGTTTTGGGGTCCCGGTAGTTGTACAAGTCGGAGATAATCTGCATCTCCAACTCATACTGATCCTCGGGGCCCACGATTCCGTGGGGATTGCGGCCCTTCAGGTTCACATAGATGTGATCACCGCGCACCGCCACCGCCCGGGTTTTGCTCCAGTCGATCTCCTTGGTGTCGTTGCCGTTCTCGTCCTTGACCATGACGGTGTATCCCAATTGGGCCATGACCGGCACGTTGACCCCGTGGATCTCGCCGAGAATGACCCCGTGGTATTCCTGGGTGATGAGTCCGTGGTCCGAAGTGATGATGATGGTCCAGCCCTGATCGAGGAATGGCAGGAACTTCGCCAAATAGCGGTCCGTCTGACGGTAGGCCTCTTCTTGGAAGCCCTGGTACTCGACCTCGTCGTTTTCCTTCCAGTCGTCCTGGTTGCAGGCATAGTGCCAGTAGTAATGGCCCACCCCATCGAGGTTGTGCAGATGGGAGAAAATAATGTCGTACTTATTGTTCTCCATGAAATAGGCCAGGCAGCCGGCCTGCCAGTCGCAATAATGATCCCAGGAGGGAATCATGGTCTCGCGCACCAGGGTGGCGTTGGCGCCGTTGACCCGGAAGTTCACCGGAATGTTGCCGATATTTTTCACCACCTCCTTGTAGAGGCTTTTGGGATGGAAGTAGTCGTCGCGGCCCACCGGGGAGGCGTTGTTGATGATTATGGTGAGGTTGGAACCATCCTCGGCCAACTCCAGCAACTGGTAGTTGCGGTTGCAGAGGATGTTATTGCCCTCGTTGTCCTTGACGGTGTCACTGACGTCGAAAGTGATCTCACCCTTTTTCAAGGTGAGATAGGGGGATGCGTCTTTTTTGGATTTATAGAACTGCACGGCATCATAGACGCCGTCTTGGTTTTTCAGGATAAGGCCCGGACGCCGCTCCAACCCACTGGAGACGATGAAGATAAACTCCTTGGCGTCCTCGGGCGCCTCGGCCCAGCCGTCAGCCGGTTTGATCGCCGCCCTGCAGGTGTCGCAGATCATGTTGCCCAGGGCTTCGATCTCGCACTCGTTGTCCTCCATGATGGAGAAGGAGAAGCCGGTGGACTTGTCTCCCGCCGCGATGGCCTTGCGGAATTCCGATGTCTCCGCCCCCTTGCCGGTGTCTTCCATCATCTCTTCGGTGTTGTCGATGATGCACCCTTGTCCAGGGGCCACGTGCGAGGTGTTGGGCAGGTATTGGCTTTTGGCGATTTTCTCCGAACCGGTCACCACCTTGAGGATATCCAGGAAGGGGATGCCGTTGTTGATGCCCGAAGGCTGGGTGCCGTCGACCACATGAAGGTTGGGGCTGTCGGAGGTGGGCGGCCAGGAAGAGCCGGGCCAGTGCCAGACCAGAGTTTTTTTGCCGGCCTCTTCGGCGAAGATGTTCCAAAGCGGTTCGGCTTTGGATTTGCGGGAATCCAAGTTGTAGTGCAGGACGTCCAGCTTCACTGGGTCTGAAGCGAAAAAGCAGGTGATGCCGTGAGTCCCGGGATTGGCGCCCGTGGCCAAGGTGGTCCACATCGGGGGCGTAACCGTCGGGACACCGCCCAACATGACCAGATCCTCTCTGGCCGCCCCCCTGACGGTGAACTCTTTCAGGGCGGGCATATCACCCTTGTCCATCATTTTTTTGGCGAACCTGGGGTCGAACCCGTCCACGCCAAGAACTATTACTTTTTCAGTCAGGGCTTTTCTTTCCATGACTATCCCTTCTCATCCAACAGGATGTATAAACGAGTCTTGGTTGGTCTCAGATGTTTGCCGCTAAGCGATCTCTTGCTCATGGTCGACATATCCGCCCGCGGAGAAAGTATTCGTCATTTCGCCGGGCGGATGGAGCCTGCCGCGAAGCGGCCCGGCCACCGGCCAAAACACACCAGCTTTCACGTCTTTCACTTCATAAGGTTCGGCAAGAAAGTCGCGATTTGCGGGAAGATGGTCAAAACGATCATCATGAATACTTGCATCAATATGAAGGGTATGACTCCCTTGAAAATCCTCCCCATGGGGATGTCTGGAGCACAACCTGATATGACGAAAACATTGATCCCCACCGGCGGGGTTATCTGTCCCATTTCCATCATTATCACCATCATCACGCCGAACCAGATGGGGTCGAAACCTGCCTGGATGACCGCCGGATAGATAATCGGCAGGGTAAGGATCATCATGGGGATGATGTTCATCAAACATCCCAGGATCAGGTAAAGGACGAGAATGAGGAGAAGGACCCAGTAGGGAGAAAGGCTGTAGGATACGATGAGGTTGGGCAGCAGGAAAGGTATCTTGGTCAGCGCGATAAAGTAGGACAAGACTTTCACGCACATCAGAATCATGAAAATCATTGCCGTCAGTTCGCCCGTGGCCAGCAATGACAGCTTGATTTTTTCCCAGGACAACCGCCGCGACATAAGCCCGATGAGAAGCGCGCCGATGGCGCCCACGGCTCCCGCCTCGTTGGGGCCGAACACCCCGAAGTACAACCCGCCGATCACCACCATGAACAGGAGCAACATCTGCCAGGTGTTGCGCAGCCCGCGGATCTTCTGCTTTAGAGTGAAGGCGGGGCCGCAGGGCCCCAGCTCCGGGTTTATCTTGCAGCGGACGTATATGGAGGTGAGGAAAAGGGCCATGAGGAGCAAGCCGGGGATGAAGCCCGCCATAAAGAGCTCACCGATGGATTGCTCGGTCATGACCCCGTAAATCATGAAGCCGATGCTGGGAGGTATAAGGATGCCCAAGGTGCCGCCGGCCGCTATGGTGCTGGCGCTCAATGAATCCTTATAGTTGAATCTGCGCATTTCCGGCAGGGCGATGGTGGACATGGTCGCGGCGGTGGTGGTGCTGCAACCACAGATGGCCGCGAACCCGCCACAGGCGGTGATGGTGGTCAGGGCCAACCCTCCCGGCTGGTGGCCGAGCCACTTGTATCCCGAATCGAACAAGTCCTTGCTGATCCCGGAATAGAAGGCGAACATCCCCATTAGGATAAAGGCGGGTATGACGGCGTAATTCCATTCGCTGGCCGCCATCCAGGGGCCCATTCCCACCAGCGGGAGGGTGCTCGCAATTCCCTTCAGATACCAAAGGCCCTGAAGGCCGGTAATGGCCATGCAGTAGGCAATCGGCATCCGCAGGAACATGAGCGCCAACATAAGGCCCACGAAAAGCAGCCCCGTTGTCAGGTTGGAAAGATCCAGCTCAAAAGAATCCATGAGCCAAGGCAGCAGGATGAAAAGCAATCCGGTAGCGACTGCCGCTACGGTCCAGTAGCGGCAGACATGACCTAATTTCAACGCGTCGCTGACGGCTCTCAAGGCTTTGGATATGAGCACCAGAACCAGAATCACGCACCCCAGCACGCCGATCATTATGGCCGGCCAGTGTGGCAGCCCCAGGATGTCTCCAGCCTCGCCGGAGGCATACTGCTCCAGGCCGTAGACAAACAGGCGCCAGGTGATGACGCTGAGTATGTATACGCTCAAGGTGGAGGTGAAAACGTCGGCGATGGCGCGGGCACGTGGTCCGAGATGTTCGTAAAAAAGATCGATACCCACGTGGCGCTGTTCAACGGCCGCATAGGCCACAGAGAGGAAAACCACCAGCGGTAAGACGAATTCCGTGAGCTCGACGGTACCGGGTATCGGGTAGTTCAGAAGGTACCGCATACAAACATCGGCGGCGATGATGCCGACGAACAGCAGTATCAGTCCCGCCCCAATGCGGTTGATGGCGGTGGCCAAAGGGTAGACACCCTTTTCGAGCAGGTGCGCTACGTGGTTGAACATTTGAATTTCCCTTATTTATTCCACCAAGAATCGGCGGGATAATCAGCCTTCTCGTACTTAGCGGTTGCCTTCTTGAGCTCGGCGATGATCTTGTCGCCGTTCAGCCCCTTCTTGGTGACCATTTCCCGCCACTCTTTGGCAATAGGCTGGACTGCGTTGATCCATTTAGCCCGTTCGGCAGGCGGCAGGACGTAAATCTCTTCTTTGCGGGCTGCTTCCTCTTCGGCTATGCGTTGGCTGTAGTTTTCCAGGGACACGCCGCAAAGAGCGGAAGTGGAATGGGCCAAGTCCTCGAAAACCTTCTGGACGTCGGGGGGGAGCAAGTTCCACTGATTGCGGTTCATGATTACGGCGACGGGCACCACGGCCATGTTGGCGATGGTATGGCAGGAAAGAAGATCCGTCATTTTTAGGGACTTGAGAATTGCCCAAGGGTAGTAGACCCCATCCACCGTGCCCTTTTCCAAGGCGAGGTAGGTGTCGGAAAGGCTGGCGTTCTGCACCGGGGTCGCGCCCAGGTCTTGCAGCACCTTCACGTCCAGGCCCGCGCCGCACCCGATCCGCAATCCATCTAAGTCCTTGAGAGTTTTTACCGGCTTATTGGTGGTATGGATGTTCTTGATGTCGCCGGTGAACATCATTATGGGTTTCACCTTGGAATACTCGGCCTTCATTTCCGGGGAGCTTTGATAGAAGCTCCACATGGCGGCGCCGCCTTGGCGCGGCCCTTGGAACATGAAGGGGATGTTCACCACGGAACTAACCGGGAAGACCGCCGCCTGATAAGTGGGGATAAAGGACCCGATATCAGCGGAGCCGGTCCTGACCATGTTGTAGACCTCGGGCATCTTGGCCAGGCTCGAGCCGTTGAAGAAAGTAATTTTGACTTTGCCGTTGGTGCGCTTGGCTACTTCGGCGGCCCACTTCTCGAATACTTTGGTAACCAGGTGGGTCGAACTGTAGAAGTTGGAAAAATTGAGCTCGATGGTTCGCGAACTCTTCGCCTGAACCATGGTTGAAGAGGACATCGCTAAGACAAAAGCGCACAACAGTAACGCAACACCCCTGATTGTCATTTTCATCCCTATCTCTCCAGTCCCTATTTCTGGTTTGCCGCTCCGCAGACCCTCTTCTGCGAACCCTTGGCAGTTCAACCAAAGAACGCCAAGGGAAAGCCTCGGTTTTCAGACAGGCAGTTCTTGCCCGCCGGAATAGCCCTGTTTTAATCCATTGGGGTCTAATTCCCCGCCGCGTCAAGCAGGGCTTGTTAGTTAAGTGCACTTAAGCACTTTTTGTACTAGTAGCATGCACAATACTTTTCTGTCAATGCATATAAATTACACACTGAGACCCACAGTAAGGGGCGGCTTGACCCAAGCTGCACGGGCTACCACGTGTAACCGGGCATAGCGGCAGGAGTATGGGGAGAGCAAGCTTTCAGCAAGCGTAATCAGCCACCACCGGCATAGCCAGTGGCATGAGGAAGGCCCCTGAAAGGGGCCATTAGTTCAGTTCCAGCCCCAACTGATCTTGGTCTTGTTGGAGCTTCTCTTGCTCCCTGATGTATTTTCGAATGCCTTGTTCGTCCCAGCCCACTGTGCTGACACAGTAGCCTCGCGACCAAAAACTTCGACCAAACAAGGTCCCTCGCGCTTTCAGCACGTTACGGTGGATCCGAATTGCGCTCTTGCCTTTCAGGTACCCAATCGTGTGGGCTATGCTGTACTTCGGGGGAACGCTGAGCAACATGTGCATGTGGTCTGGCATGGCTTTGCCTTCCAAAAGCTCGATCCCACGATGCTGGCACAATTCCCGAAGTATTGCCCCTACCCCGCGGCGAATCTGGCCGTACAGAACTTTCCGGCGATACTTCGGGATGATCATTTTCTCCCTGGGTTCGGCAAAGCCTCGTAAATTCTCACCGGCATAGCCGGTGGGTTAGCCTTTTTAAATTAATATTTCCGTACGGGTATAAGCTGATATGGCAGGGGCTTACCGGTTGTTGTAATGGCTGCCCAGACGAAGCACCGGAAAGTAGTCCCTGAAGCTCTTTCATCTGAGCAGAAAATGCACACGAGTTTTTGCTAGCAGTGCTTGGGGCAATCGACCCTGGGCAGCCTGGCGGTGATGTAACAGTGATGCTGGAAGAAGTTTAAGGGCCGCCAGGTTTGCCCGATGAAGTCATGCGCCTTGCAAAGGGCTCCACACTTCGGGCAGGGGAATTGCCCGCCCCCCCTCGCTGGCCAACTCCATGCGAAGCTCGTGGGGCTGTTTGCCCGTTTCCAGATGCTGGCTCACTATTCGCCAAGGGGGCTCGATCCCAAGCCCCAAAGTAAAGATGTTGCTGCCGGTCATTGAGGCTCTCTCCCATGGAGGCTGCCAGGTCACGTGCCGCTAGGATATCCCAAAGACCCTAATTCCACTCAAAACGTCGAGGAGGCTGAATTTCTTATTCTTAAAAATGAATAGATTGATAATAAATATATAAATTAATTTGGTAGTTACGTTGTTGTGTGCTAAATTAATAGCTTATAAGCACTTTATCGCTTAGTGGCGGAGAGGTCCCCATGAATAAAGAATCTTTTGTACCGTTGCATTTTCAATTGTTTAAGGAAATTAAGGACCAGATTGTCTCCGGCAAATTTGAGCCAGGAGATTTTTTGGGCACGGAAAAGTCGTTAATGGAAGAATATGGAGTTAGCTGCACAACTTTGAGGCGAGCCCTGCAAAGCTTGGTTCAATCCGGATATGTCTATCGAAAAGCGGGAAAAGGAACTTTTATACGGCGGGTCAATGTAAATGAAAACAGTAGTCCCCTGTACAGTTTTATAGAGGAAATGGAACTGCTTGGTTTGAAGCCAAAGACGCACGTATTGGCTATTACCACCATGAAAGCGAACGAACTGATTGCAAAGAAGCTGGCAGTATCTAAATCAAGCACCGTTTATACTATCAAAAAACTTTTGGAGACAAATTCAAGACCAATAGGAGTATGGGAAAGTTATTGGCAATTTGATATTGGAAAACGTCTCGCTGGATATGATTTGAACCATAATTTATTTGATACGGTGGAAAATAAATTAAGAATTACCTTGGGAGAAGCTGAAGCTGACTTTAAAGCTGCGCTGGCGACCCAAGAAGAGGCAAAATTAATTGGTGTTGAAGAAAACAGCCCAATGTTAATAATGCTGAGAACTAATTATTCGGTCAGTGGGCGCCCAATTCTTTTCGGCCGCACCGCGTACCGGGGAGACATATATAGTTTTCGTATCAGAATGGTGCGCAGTGGTGGGATGTGGACCACTGGTATCAGAGAGTCTGAAAACTAATGTAGCTACGACGATTGGTGTGGCGCCTATACAGCTCTACTGCGTAGGCCAACCAAAGGGCTCCGGCTGTATTCCCAGGACAAATGCATCTGGGAGGATGCCCATAAACACCGGTGGGCTTGTATGATTGTGTCCCGCAGGAGATGTTGCGGGATAAGCCTGTGCCTTGCCCAAGGCATGAAAGACCCAAGAGTGGGAACCTTCCCGGCCGCAAAAAGCAAGGCAGAAATGAAACCCAAAGTGATTCAACCTGGATGGCCCCTTGGGCTGGTAGTAGTACCCGGAACGGCCAACCCCCAATAAACGACAATGGCGGCCTACAGATAGTTTCCCAAGCTCACGCCTTCCCATATGCTTCCCTGTCAATAAAACAGGATGAGAACTATACTTTGGCGCCCCTCCATTTTGGTGCCCATTATTCGGTTTTCGCAACCCATGTGGGGAATGGCGTGGGGGAATTAAAATTTCAGCCAAAAAAATGGGCTAGCCGATGTCGGCTAACCCACTTGAATTGCTTTGGTAGCGGGGAGAGGATTTGAACCTCTGACCTTCGGGTTATGAGCCCGACGAGCTACCGAACTGCTCCACCCCGCGACAAATGTGGATGTGAATATACCCGTTGGCCCCATCCCTGTCAACCGAGGGCGCCTTTTAGCGGGGTTGCACC
>Ga0180009_10006408_pt1 | contig 12352 bp, 8 predicted proteins | sample OS_PC_MetaG_FD_123537 | JGI IMG/M metagenome (GOLD analysis project Ga0180009, IMG submission 123537) | Groundwater microbial communities from the Aspo Hard Rock Laboratory (HRL) deep subsurface site, Sweden - OS_PC_MetaG | ecosystem: Environmental > Aquatic > Deep subsurface > Groundwater...
CAGGGGACCACCGGTCAAAGACCGGTGGCATGTTCGCTTCGCTCACCCCTGCCGCCTTTTGAGCATGCTCAGCATACCACCACTAACCACCAATCACAGATTGGTGGTATGCTGACATATCAAAAGCCAAGGTCATATTGCAGTCCACTGCTGTTCGGGGCGGGTGGCGGGGGGCTTGGAAGGAGGGTAAATGGGGAGAAACTGCAAAAAATATAAAAAGACCGCTTCTTCAACACCAAGAGGTGTTTAGTATGGATTCTTTTGCAGTGCAGATAAGGGACGCAATAAGGCGGAACGAGACAGTGGTCATAGGCTGCGAGTGCGAAGTAGAGTACTCTGGCAGGGCTGAGGCGTTCCTGCCCATGGGCGAAAGGCTCATAATAATCAAGTCAGACAACACCCTGCTGGTGCACCAGCCAGAAGGCAACGCTCCGATAAACTACATGAAGCCTGACGCAAAGCACAGCGTGGCAGTAGAGGACGGCAGGCTGTACATAAGGTCGCAGAACCTCGCGCTCAAAGAATACCTGGACATCAACATGCGCAAGGTGCACTTCGTGAACTCGCACGCCCTGAAGGACGGCCAGAAGATACAGATAATAGGCACAGAGAAGGACATGTCAGAGATGATATACAACAACCCATCGCTCATATCGCCGGACTTCAGGCCGCTGTCCATGGAAGAGCACACCAAGTACGGATTCATAGACGTCTTCGGCTACGACAAGGACAACAACCTAGTGATAGTGGAATGCAAGAGATACAACGCAGACCTGAGCGCGGTCACGCAGCTCCGCAGGTACGTGGAGAAGATGAAGAAGCTGAAAGGCACCGCAAACATAAAGGGGATGATAGCCGCGCCCAAGATAACAAGCAACGCAGAACAGATGGCAAAAGACTGGGGATTCTCATTTGTCGCGGTCGAGCCGCCGAAATACAAAGAAAGGTACAAAAAGGACCAGAAGACGCTCACACACTTCTAAGATGCGAAAAGATGAGAAAAAAAGAAGACCCTGACACGACAGAAAGAGTCAAGCTCGCCCACGAGATACAGCAGTTCCTCCTGTACAATGCAAAGAAAGACAACTGGGTCAGCGAGAAGGAACTGAAGTACCATTCCCGCATGCACAACCAGGTATTCAACGATCTGGTGAAGAGAGGGTTGATAGAAAGGAAGAAGACCCCGCTCGGCTACAAGTACAAGTGGAAAGCCATGCCACCCCAATAATAAAAGACCATAAGAAACAAAAAACAACAAAACAATCCTCAGCCCCTGGCAAGATTCACTATCGACTTCAGGCTGACAACCAGCGCAGCAGGAGCGACAAACAGCCTGATGTAAGCGAACAATGAGTTAATCACAGTGCCCAAAGGAGGGAACAAAGTGTTCAGTATCTGGAAGTCAGCAGTACCTGCAACAATAAGAGCTATCGCAGCCACAAGGAAAGGCGTAACTTCCTTCACAGAGATGTTCAGGAAGCCTACAACAACCCCTAGGAGCAGGATGCTGAAAGCGAAAAAGATGCTCGTGGTCTGAAGAAGACCTGCGATGATGGCGATGAGGACACCGCCCACAAAAGCATAATGGCCGACCTTATGATGCATGAACACTCACCCCTTTATGGACCAACAAACAAGACAATCATCTCTTCAGATGCTCATCTATCCTCTGGATCTCATCATTGATCTTCGCCAGAGGCATGGTCGATATGACCCTCGCTTTCCTTATCTTGTTGACGCTCAACCCGACCAGAAGGGAGACGATGACTCCTAGCACGACCGCACCTGCCAGAAGATTCTCAGAAGCGTATGCAGAAGGCCCTGAAACAGCATAAGCGCCAGTGATATCATTGGCCTGCTTCAGCTGGTAATCCATGATGAGCAAGCCTAGCAAAGGCAGGATGACTACACCTATGAAAATCAATGTCGCCAGTTTTCCGCTCTTGTTATACATCTTCACACCCCCTTTCAGGCATATCATATTTATTTAGTATTTAAAGCTTACTTCTTATTGGACTTTGATGCAGGCTTTTTGCGCATCCTCCTGGCAGCTTCCCTACGCTCCAGACGCTCCCTCTTGCGCATCGCCTTTTCCCTCTTTATCTGGGCCTCGATGTTCATTATCCTGGTCTCTATCAGGACCTCCTCCTTCTTGAGCTCTTCCTCCTCCTTCACAAACACCTCTTTCTCAGGCGGCGCCTTGAGCAGCAGCTTCCTCTTCTTCCTCACATCCTTAAGGCTCCTCTTAAGCCCCTTGGTCTCCATGTGAAGATACCTTATCCTGTCAGGAGGTATCTCCTCAGCCTCTGCTATGTTGAACCCTGGCGGAAGCTCAGGCTGCTGCCTCTTCTTCTTGCGATGCTCATAGATCACAAAGACAAAACCTCCTATCATGAAAAGAACTATCAGCAGGGCAAGGATCGACAATGACCTCTCGATGATCCTCTGCACAAGAGGCTTCTCCACGATGAGGCAGTCCTCAGGACAGGTCGATATGTCCTCCAAGCCGTCGCAGACCCCGTTGCCGCAGGCACAATAAGCAGCACGCTCAACCTCTGAAGACTCCTTCTCCCTGCCTATGACAACATAGAGATCGCCTGGAGAACAGTCATCTATCTCAAGCTCAAAGTAGTTGGAATAGCCGAAAAGGTTCGTCTGAATCTGGTCTGCGGCCAGTTCCTTGAATATATCACTGGCGATTATCTGGCCCATTATCTTCTGCACAAGCCTATCGTCTATCAGCAGCGTGTGGATGACCGGCTGGGACCAGAAATTGACACAGTCCTCATCAAGCGATACACTGCCCGCCCTCTGCGCAGAAGACATGCTGACCAGGCCATCATTAGGCTCGTCGCCGAACATGAGCTTTGTGAGCCCGAGCCTTTCCATGAACCCATACGGCTTCGTGCCTGCTAGGGAATAGTAAGTTATGTTGGGCACAGGCTCCACATCAAGACCCTTGCCCAAGAGCTCCTGGATCATGGCATTCATGGGAACTACATCAGTAGCCTCGGAGTTTATGTATTCTGACAGGAAAGTGTTGAGGTACTTGACGACAGGCGTACCTTTGCTCGGCGTACCGACAAGGACGACCTTGCCAACCTTCTCTATGAAAGGGTATCTTGCAGGATCATTCTGATGCTCATCATAGGCATACCTCAGGGCGGTCTGCGTCACCATTCCTCCAAGAGAATATCCCACTATGTATATCTTGTCATACCTGTGCCTGTTGGCCTCGAGATAATTCGCAAGGTCTGCTGCAGACTCGTTGAGAGGCTTGGTCGCCAGGTAAGAGAATGTCCAGAGCTGGTAAGGCTGATTAGTCAGCCTGAACTCATTTATCAGACCTTCCCACACCTTGCCCATGCCCCACAGCCCGTGCAGAAGTATTATCGCCTGCCTCGAGTCAGGGACAGGAGTGAAGCGGTTCAATAGTTCAGCCTCACCGCACTCCTGGCAAAGTATGGTTATCGGCGCCAGAGTGACCTTGTCATCTTCAGCATATGCAGAAAGGTTGACCTCTGCAGCGACAGTCTTCTTGACAATATCGACCCTTCCGCCGAGATACATCCATCTGGTCTCCCTATCCGAGGTCTTCCTGGCATAGACAGCTATGCTCGACTCATCGTCATCAGCGCCGAGGACATAAGGTATTGTCACATTGACCAGGTCTGAGCCCTGCCCAGCCTTCTGCCTGAAACTTATAACAACAGGTGTGCCGACTATCCTCACGTTCCTGTTCAATGGCTCCGGCTGGTCCTCAGTGGCCATCGAAAGGCTCGCCTCGACATCGGCAGCGCCGAAATCAACAGAGTAATTCCCGCTATTCAATGACCTGTTGCTGCCGGTGAGGTTTGCACTGACTGATGTTATGTTGACTGCGACAGTGCTTATGTTGAACACATTCTCTTCACGGAACTTCTCGATATCCTTCCCAGGGCATATCTTCGTAGTGTGTGTGGTCTGCCTGGACCTGCATGCGTCACCCACGCACCGCAAGGCCTGGACATCATCCACATTATCAGGCACCATCAGGCTCATGGTGAACCTCTCACCTCCCTTGCACTGTGCCTTGAAAGGCTTGGCGACGACAGAATAACCCTCAGGAAGCGAGATTATCTTCATGATGTCCTCGAGAGACATCTCCTCCTCGACAACAATCACCTCTTCCTCGCAGCTGACAGCCCCTTCTGTCTTTACCACTTCCGCCACTGTCTGTGCAGCGGGAGCAGCAGGAGCTGCAGGCGCGGCAGGAGCAGGGGCAGGAGCGGGCGTAGGAGCAGGAGCCGGCGCAGGAGCAGGAGCAGGAGCCGGCGCAGGAGCAGGGGGCGGTGTAGGTGTTGAAACACCTCCACCACCACCCCCTGTAGGAATGGTATAGACCTGCAACGTAAAGTTCTCATGAGCAAAACCAAAGCTGCTGTAAGCGCTTATTGCCTTGCAGTTCCAGCCGAAGTAAGCATCAGGGAACGAAAGAGTGAAAGAGGTCTCATTGGCTGTGCCAGTGGCATTGTTGGTCTGGTCAAGGGTCCAGTTGCCTGTGATGTTATGATAAAGAGAGATGTTCGCAAGGCCTCCCTCATGGGACGCATTGCACACAAAGACGACTGAGTGTGATGTCGTCGAGGTGTTGGTGACCGGGGATACCAGCATGACCTGGGGCGGAAGCGCGATGTTAAGGGTCAGGAAGACCTCATCATTCTCTGCGCGTATCCTGTTCTCTGTGATGTTGGTGATGTTCACCCCTGCAAAGTCCCCTTTCACGCCAGATATGTTGTAGGTCCTGTTGATCCTGTCCTGGGAATTGTTCACTATGTACTGCGTCGCCATGATGTAAGGAGTCAATGAGGTGTTGAGCGTCGCCGAGCCCTGCTGAGGAGAAATCTCATCTGTGAAAGTAAGGTTGATATCGACCCCGGAGGCATTGCCCCCTGTCCTGTTGAGCGTATGCACCTGGATGTACCAGTTGAAGCTGAGCATGCCTGCTGTATTATCGGATGCGATGGTGTTGCTCGCCAGGATGTCAGGATAAGCAGGGACAAGGGTGGTGTTGACAGCGAATATCGCGAATCCACTGTTGGAACCTATGGTGTTGTTGGTCAAGTTCGCAGAAGCTGAGTCCGACAGCCAAATGCCGTCACCAGAGCTTCCGCTGACAGTATTGTTGAACAATGTAATCGAGGAGTTGCCTGAAACGTTCACTCCTACCCCACCACCAGACACTGTGTTGTTCTCAAACACGATGCCTGTCGACGGCGCGACCAGCAGCCCTGACAAGGTGTTATCAATAATGTCATTCCGGCCCAGCGCAGTGTAGTAAGACCTTGAGATACGCACTCCCAGAGCGTTAGATGATATGTTGTTCTCCATGATTGTGTCGTTACTGGAATCATCGATGAATAAGCCCTCATGCCCGCACCCGGCAGCCGTCGTGATATATATCCTGGTGTCAAGCGAGTGGTTGAGCCAGATGCAATACAAATCATTGTCGAACACGGTGGCATTCTCTATCAGATTGTGCCTGACCAGCGAGAGTTCCATGCCTGATCCGTTGTTGCGGTATGATGAGGTGTTGAATATCCTGTTGCCGTCAGAGAACCAAAGAACTATGCCAGACCCCGAATTATCATACACCGACACATTGGTCAGGTTGTTCATGTGGGAGTAGGCGAGGTAGGCTCCTTTCTGGTTGCCGTAAATGCCCGAATCGTATATGCTGTTGTACTCAGACCTCTCCAAAAACAGGCCATGCCAGCTGTTGTCATACAGCTGCACATCCTCCAATGTGTTGCTGAATGAATAGTAGAGGTAGATACCTATCCGGTTATCATGCACAACAACCCCTGATATCGTGTTGTTCTGCGCGTCTTGAGTCAGGAATATCCCTGAGTCTGTGCTGCTGGTCGCTGTTATGTCTGTCATGTTGCCGTGGCTTGAATTGACGAAGGCGACGCCTGCATAACCGTTGCTGTCTGCTGTGATGTTCAGGAGCGTGGTGAAGTTCGCACGATAGGCCCGTACCCCATAATAGTAATGCTGGAGGACACAACCCTTCAGCTTGTTGTTGCCGTATGAGTCGTACACACCTGAACCGCCATCGTTGCCGACTAGGACAGCTCCGTTGCAGTCGAGCTCAAGGCCTGTGCTGTTGAACCTTATCACACCTTCCTTGACAGTATCATTGACGGTGTAAGTCCCTACGCAGAGCGTAGAGTTCCTTGTCACCATTATGTCATTCCTTGGCGCGAACACTGTGTTGTCCAGCGGGGCGCAGTCCTCTGTGTCGGGCGAGCCGTCATTGTCAGAGTCAAGCTGGGAGGAGACAGGACCCCAGTCAGCAACGTTGCCTGACACCTTTCCGCCGTTGGCCTGGCTGTATGGATACTGCTGGCCGAAATCGCCGTAGCTGTCAGCGTCGGAATCGAATATCATCAGCTCTGCTGCGTTGTCCCAGGAGTTGCCGACTGCTTTACCTCCAACTGTGGTGTTGAAGTGGCTTCCTGCGGTGTCAGAGTAAGCGTGAAGGGTGTTGGAGGAGAATGTGTTGTAGTAGACCCTGTTGTTCGTGGATGACTCGAAACGCACGCCGTTGCTGAACCCTGTCAGGGTGCAGTTGATCAGGGTGAGGTTGCTGAAGCCGCTGCTGTAGATGCCGTACCCATTCTGATCGCCAGGTATCGTGCGGCCTGCGCAGTCGATGGTGATGTCGCTTGAATTGAGAAGCAGGCCGTGCTGGCTGCAGGAAGAGCTTCCGTTGGACATGATGAGATTGTCTGTAAGGGTGATGTTTCCTGATACATACCTGCCGCAATAGGTCCTGTTGATGAGCGACGTGTCTGACGCTACAAGTGTCTCGTAAGCATCTGACTGGCAGGTCACGTTCCACAAGTATGTGCCGGGCAGAGCGAACGCGCGGGTGTATACGTAGACATCTGCCCCTGAACTGTTGAAAGTCATGTTGAACGACTGTGCTGTGTCATCGAAGCGGATGATGCAGGTGCCGTTGTCTGAAGCATTGTCTATGGGAGCGCCTGTGAGGTTTGTGTAGTTGGCATAGAAGTTCACCAGCTCTCCCTGGGAAAGTGCTATTGAATCAGTGTCAGAGAAGACAGACAGGGTCGTATTGGTTCCGAATGTCGTGGAGGCCAGGCCTGTCAATGTATCTATCTGCGAAGCCAGAGCCAGAGCGAATGCAAGTATGACTACAAGGGGCCCATATTCCCTGATGTATCCAAGATATGCTCTCATCTTGCCTTACCGCCCTGCCCGAATCCCTTTGCCGACGCCCTGTTCGCGACAGTGGCTATCGAGCTCGGGTTCTTGTTGATGGCTCTAGCTATCTTTGAGTTCGAAAGATTGTAGTTCGTCTTAAGATAATTCACCACGTGCTCAAGTATTGACATCGACCGGTCCTGGAACACTGGGAGAGGGACAAGAATGTCCTCTTCCTTCGGCACGATAGCATTGCTTGATTTCCGCAAGGCACGCGCATAGGAAGTCCAGACACTGCGGTCATCGCGGTTGAGGATGACTGCTATCTCGTGGAAAGACAAAGAACGGTTCTCCTTCAGGTACTTGCACAATGACTCAGAAGGGCTGAGCGATGTGGAGAAGATTGAGACAGGGACTGCCTCTTCAGGGCTGACCTCTGTGTAGAGACCCACAAGCTCCTGGATAGAAAGCTGCTGGTTCAGCTTCATGAAACGTATGATAGACTTGAGAAGTTCCCTGGATTCTGCAGTAGTGCGGTGGGGCTGCCTCTTTTTCTGCATACACTGCTTTGCGGGAACTCTTTTTATAAATATTTCGCTTTTTTTACTCTTTATGTAACTTTTTTTACTTCTTTTATTTGAAAAATACTGCTTATGTAAAATATATCTTACGGAAGATATTTACTTCTAATGTATGAATAATACTGTTTATGTATAAACCTCATTTATCCTGGCGTTATTGAAAAGCTCTCGCTCCGCTCGGGTGCTGCCGGCTCGCGCCGCAATGAACTTGATGAAAGCGTGGCCCTCCCCGGATGGGGCACCCAAAGCGGCAAGCGCTTTGGTGCCTCGCTCACTTCGTTCGGAGGCTTCCCCCGCCACGCACGATATTCTTGACAAAAGGCGCTCACAACATACTCACTTCGTTAGTAGGTTAACAACCCTACAGTTCTTAACCATTGGCAGCACCACCGCTTTTCAATAACTTCTATATCCTGTCAAGAATAGAATGAGCATCCATGGACCTCTCAGCGCCGGCCATCGATCCCCAACCCTTGCCTGCCTTTGCCATGAACATTGTCCTCAGAATCTCCTTCTCGCGGTTAGAGACGCGGGCGAACCTGTCTGCCTCAATCAGGCCGTAAGGGTAGCCGATGAATACCGCATCAGTGCTGTTGGCAGAAAGAAGAGGCAGCACATCTTCAGGTCTTGTGGCCGCAAGAGTCTCGAGCTTGAAGACGTAATCAGACTTCGGGTTCAGCTTCGCGAATGAAACAACCGCTCCTTGCCTTTGAGCAGCAGGGGAGTAGTACCAGGCACCAGCAGGCGCTGCAGCAGAAAGGAACTTCGTTACAGAGCGCCCGCTTGACGTGAGAAGGTCGGATGTCTTTGAGAGCCCTGCGATTGACAGTCCTGTCTCTGCAAAACGCGCGAGAGCTTCCACAAGCTTCTTCTCATAGACAGTCCTTGTGCAGAAATCACCATCCATAATTATGCTGTCGCCCTTGCCTGCCTTGCTCGCAAGCAGCAGGGCAGTGGAAAGCTCTGCTATGCGACGGACCATGCCCGGGACCCTGGATATAGTCATGCGGGAATTTGCCTCGAGAAGGGAACTGTCCAACGGATTGAACTCGAACACCTCTGTGAAAAATGAATCAGTCAATGAATTAACTCCTGAAGGGTACATCTTCACTGAAAAAACAATCGAATCCCTGTCTTTAGCTCCTGTCATTTCTCCTGTCCTCTGAGCCTGGCAGAGCACATAGAACCCGTCGGCAGAGCAGGACACGCGCCTGTTCCCTCTGTAAACAGTGTGGAATATGCGGATGAAATGCACGCAAAAGTCAGGGGAAGAGAATATCTCTGCATTCCCTCCGTCGATGAACACGACCCTCGGGCAATCCCCTGGATCAATGTCTGGAATGATGTGGAACCTGTCCTTTGAGAACCCTGACGGAGCGCAATCAATCTCGCAAGAGCACAGCGACCCTGCAACATCTGCCTTGTCAAGGCCGCCGACCTCCTCAAGAATCCTCCCTATCACATCATGGTCCATGAAGAATGAAAAGCAAGGGTTGTTTTTATTAGTTGTGACTGTTTAAAAGAACCACCACAATGATGCTATATCTTTTTCACCTTCAGAGCAAACACACGCATCTCAAGGATGATGACCATCACAAGCGTGACGACCGCAGCCTCCCAGAACGCGCCGATAGCTATGATCATGCCCAGACCAGCAACACCCCACACGCTGGCAGCAGTAGTCAAGCCTTTGACCTTCTCGCCATGACTGAGAATGGTGCCTGCGCCGATGAAACCTATGCCTGTCATCATCGCAGCGGCAACCCTCGCGGCAGAGTCAGGCTCAAAAGCAGTGATGAACGCGCTAAGTACAAAAGCACTTGTCAGGCAGACAAGAATGTGAGTCCTTATGCCTGCATAATGGCCGAACCTCTCCCGCTCATAGCCGACAATACCGCCAAGAACAACAGCGAGCAGTATCTTCAAAAGAGTCACCAGGTTCGGATCCATGGGCCTGCTGAAATGAAATCCATTTAAATACTTTTATATTAATTCCGCAGTAGAACAAGTGAAGAAGAGCAGAAGAATCAGAACATAAGAGAAGGCAAGGAAAGGCCAATAAGGCAAAACCCCCTGGTAATGTCAAGTTAAGTGGGTTTTGTGCCTCGCTTGACTGTGAAAAAGCGAGTCTCGCTACGCTAGACATATCACAGTCTCGCTGGCGCCGGCTCGCGCCGCAACACTCTCGACGAAGGCTCAGCACCCTGTAGGGGGCTTCCCCCGCTTCGCACTATGATATGGCGAAGGGCGCTCGCTAAAGGCGCCAACGGCACAAAACCCACGAGCACAACAAACTTGAGCACCAACCACCCACAACCTTTTTAAATGAACCTGGATTTTCACGCTCAGATGACATACGAGCTCATAATCACCGAGAAGCCTAACGCGGCGCTTAAGATCGCCCAGGCGCTCGCAACAGGGAAACCGATAAAGAAAAGCGAAAAAGGCGTCCCTTACTACCAGATAACGCACGGAAACAAGGACCTCGTGGTCGGCTGCGCAGTAGGACACCTCTACACAGTCGCCGAAAAGGAGAAGAAGAAAGGCTGGACATACCCTGTGTTCGACATCGCGTGGGAAGAGACAGGCAAGGCAAAGAAAGAGTCCTCTTTCACAAAAAAATACCTTGCAGTCCTGAAAAAACTCAGCAAAGACGCCAAAGAATTCACAATAGCCACAGATTATGACGTAGAAGGAGAGGTCATAGGCCTCAATGTCATGAGGTTCGCCTGCAAGCAGAAAGACGCGAACCGAATGAAGTTCTCGACACTCACAAAGCCAGACCTGATCAAGGCATACGACGAGAAGATACCCCACCTGGACTGGGGACAGGCACTCGCAGGAGAGACAAGGCACTTCCTCGACTGGATGTACGGCATAAACCTCAGCAGGGCGCTGACGCTCAGCATAAAGCATGCCACAGGAATGCACAAGATACTCAGCTCAGGAAGGGTCCAAGGGCCCGCGCTCAAGATCATCGTCGACAGGGAAAGGTCAATACAGGAATTCAAGTCAGAGCCATTCTGGGAGCTTGAGCTCAAAGGCAATGTCAAGAAAGGGGCGCTCATCGCACAGCACAACGAGAACCCGTTCTGGAACAAGGAGAAAGCGGCGGCAGTGCTGGATAAGGTGAAGCCAGAGAAGAAAGGCAGAGTGAAGACAGTCACGAAAAGCGAGTTCAGGCAGGCGCCGCCCGCACCGTTCGACCTCACAACACTCCAGACCGAGGCGTACAGGACTCACGGGATAAGCCCGAGCGAAACTCTGCAGCTAGCGCAGAATCTCTATCTGGACGGCGCGATATCATACCCGAGGACAAGCTCTCAACAGCTGCCTCCAGCAATAGGATACGAGAAGATAATATCAGACATATCAAAGCAGGAAGAATACAGCAAGGAATGCAGGTTCCTGCTCGGCAAGAGGCCGCTGAAGCCGAACAACGGGCCCAAGACAGACCCTGCGCACCCGGCAATCTACCCGACAGGAGTATTGCCGACAGTGAAAGGAAGGGAAGCGAGGGTATACAACCTGATAGTCCGGAGGTTCCTGGCGACATTCGGAGACCCCGCAGTAAGGGAGACCATCAAGATAGAGATTGAAATCAAACAAGAGCTCTTCACTGCAAAAGGCACAAGAACAAAAGAGAAAGGATGGCACGAGCTCTACGGAAAGTACGCCACGCAGAAAGAGGAAGAGCTGCCCAAAACAGAGCAGGGAGAGGAAGTCAATGTCGAGGACGTGCTGATGCACGACAAGGAGACACAGCCGCCGAAAAGATACACGCAGGCATCGATAATCAAGGAGCTCGAGAAGAAAGGGCTCGGCACAAAAGCGACCAGGTCGACCATAGTCGACAACCTTTTCCAGAGAGGATATGTCACAGGGAAGGCTGTCCAGGCCACCAACCTAGGGATAAAGACAGTTGAGACCCTCGAGAAATACTGCCCAGACATACTCGACGAGGAGCTGACAAGGAACTTCGAGATAGAGATGGACCAGATAAGGGAAGACAAGAAGAAAGAGGAAGACGTCCTCGGCGAGGCAAAGGTCGTGCTGACCAAGACGCTCACACGGTTCAAGGAGAACGAAAAGAAGATAGGGGAGAAGCTTTCGGACGCGACCAAAGAGACCGAGCGCGAGATGTCAGAGATAGGCAAATGCCTGATCTGCGGCGGAAAGCTGGTCATAAAGAAAGGAAAGTTCGGGAGGTTCATCGCATGCGACAACTACCCGAAGTGCAGCATCACGTTCAAGCTTCCCACCAACGCATTATTCAAGCCGTCCAAGAAAGTCTGCGAGAAATGCGGCTACCCCACACTCACGATAATACGCAAGAGACAGAGGCCGCAGGATGTCTGCATCAACCCTGAATGCGAGACAAAGAAGATAGAAGACACAGAAGCCCGACGTGAAGCAGAGAAGCTGGAAGCAGGCAAGATAGAGAAGAACTGCCCGCAGTGCGGAAAGCCCATAGTCCTCCGGAAATCGATATACGGCTCATTCTACGGCTGCAGCGGATACCCTAAGTGCAGGCACACAGAGAAGATAGAAGGCAACGG
>Ga0180009_10006409_pt1 | contig 12352 bp, 13 predicted proteins | sample OS_PC_MetaG_FD_123537 | JGI IMG/M metagenome (GOLD analysis project Ga0180009, IMG submission 123537) | Groundwater microbial communities from the Aspo Hard Rock Laboratory (HRL) deep subsurface site, Sweden - OS_PC_MetaG | ecosystem: Environmental > Aquatic > Deep subsurface > Groundwater...
ACTTTGCGTTTTCCAGTGGTTGCGTTTTCTTTCCCGAAAGCGTCGTGGATGCGAAAATGGGCCCGCATGGAGCGGTTGTCCAAAAGGATATCGGGTTTATGAATCGGCCCGGGTTGGGTTCCCCCCTTTGAAAAAGGGGGGGCAGGGGGGATTTTTTTCCGGTATTCCTGCTGGTTCCCCTTTTTCCGATGTCTTCCGGGAAAAAGGGGAACCAGCAGGAGTCCCCGGAAACCGGCCGTTATTCGGGCAACCGCTCCAAAGCCTTCCTTGGCGGGGTGGATGTGATGGAACACACTCCAAACGCCCCGGCCCTGACCGGGCTGGCCCGGGTTGGGGCAACGGCCCGGCGGATTTCCCGGGTCCTGGCCGACTTACTGTGGCCCGAGCCCTGCGCGGCCTGCGGCGTCATGCTGGCGGCGGCCCCGGCGGTCCCCGGCCGGGAAGGGGGATTGCCTCCGGCTCTGGCTCCCCTGGCGTCCTGCCTGTGCCCCCAGTGCCTGTCCCTGTGCCATCCCATCGCCGTGCCCCTGTGTCCCCTTTGCGGGCTGCCCTACGCCCCGGAGGCCGTGGGCCACGAGTGCTCATGGTGCAGAGACCGGCGTCCCAGGTTTGTCTCGGCCCGTGCGGCCGGGGTGTACGGCGGCCCCCTGCGCCTTGCCATCCACCGCTTCAAGTACAGCAGGCGCTCGGGCCTGGCCCGTCCCATGAGCCGCTCCCTGGCCCAGGCGTTTCTTGCCTTTTACGGGCCGGAAGGGGCGGACGTGGCCGTGCCCGTGCCGCTCCATATCGGCCGCCTCCGGCACCGGGGCTTCAACCAGGCCCTGCTCCTTCTGGGCGGCTTCGGCCCGGAACACGGTCTGCCGCCCGTGGCTCCCCGGGCTCTGGTCCGGACCCGGAACACTCCGCCCCAGGTGGGGCTCTCCGCCCGGGAGCGCACCGTGAATCTGAAGAACGCCTTTGCCGTGTCTGACCCGGCTGCTGTCCGGGACCTCCGGGTGCTCCTGGTGGATGACGTGTACACCACCGGCGCCACGGCCGAGGCCTGCTCCCGAGAGTTGTTGAAAGCCGGGGCCCTGGAGGTGAAAGTCCTGACCCTGGCCCGGGTCATGTAGGGATGGGGTATGGATGAAAAACTTTCCGATTACCCGGAGTTTTGGAACGAGCCCATGAAATCCAAGGTGTTGAGCATTCTTCAGCTCAAGGAGGAGGTGGCCCGGGTGAAAAGCTCGGGCCGGACGGTGGTGTTCACCAATGGCTGTTTTGACCTCATCCATGCGGGCCACGTGCGCTACCTGGCCGAGGCCCGGGCCCAGGGGGACGTCCTGGTGGTGGGGGTGAATTCGGACGCCAGCGTGGCGGCCATCAAAGGCCCGTCCCGCCCCCTGGTGCCCCAGGACCAGCGCGTGGAGGTGGTGGCCGCCCTGGAGTCTGTGACCTGGGCAATCCTGTTTGACGACGACACCCCCGAGGCCCTCATCCGGGAAATCCTGCCCCAGGTCCTGGTGAAGGGCGCGGACTGGCCCGAGGACCAGATCGCCGGGGCCGCCACGGTCAAGGCCGCCGGAGGCCGGGTGGTGCGGGTGCCCCTGGAGGGGAGCCTGTCCACCACGGGCATCATCCGGAAGATTCTTGCCACCTTTGGCCCGGACGCCAGCGGGCTCACAGAGCTTACGGACAAGGGGGGCGACTAGGGTGCGCGCGGGAATCCTCCAGTTCAACGTGGCCCTGGGCAACGTGGCGGCCAACCTGTCCCGGGTCCGGGCCGGACTCCGGGACCTGGCCCGGCGGGGAGCCGAGCTGGTGGTCCTGCCGGAGATGTGGTCCTGCGGGTTCGACAACCTCCGCCTGGCCGAACATGCCCGGCGGACGCCCGGGGTCCTGGACGATCTGGCCGTGGAGGCCCGGCGGCTTTCCCTGTGGGTGGCGGGCAGCCTGCCCGAGGCGGCGGACGGGGGCGTCTACAACACCGCCTACGTCCTGGACGCCGATGGGGAGATCCGGGCCGCCTACCGCAAGGTGCACCTCTTTCCCATGACCGGTGAGTCCCGGTACTTCCTGGCAGGGGACCGGGCCGTGTCCTGCCCCACCCCCTGGGGCCGCCTGGGCATCCTCACCTGTTTCGATCTGCGCTTCCCGGAGCTGGCCCGGGCCCTGGCCGCCGGAGGCGCCACCATCCTGGCGGTCTGCGCCCAGTGGCCCATGGCGAGAATCCCCCACTGGGACCTCCTCCTGGCCGCCCGGGCCCTGGAGAACCAGGTTTTTGCCATTGGGGCCAATCGCACCGGCGCGGACCCGGACCTCGCGTTCGGCGGCCGATCGGCTGTGGCGTCCCCGGGCGGCGAGATCCTGGCCCGGGCCCCGGCCCGCCGGGGAGCCCGGCTGGTGGCGGACCTGGACCTCTCCGAAATCACCCGGACCCGGAAAACCATGCCCTGCCTGGACCTGCGGGTGCCGGGGGCTTATGGGGAGGTGGAGGGGTGAAGGGGTTGAAAAAGAAGGAACGCGGATTTTGGAGACTTGGAAAAGAGGCTATGCGGATAACGCAAAGGGCTAAATAGGAAAAGTGGATTCTATAGGGGATTGGGGGCAAGGATTGATGGCCTCGTAAAAAGCGGAACAGCTACGATCTTCGTCATTCCTTCGAAAGCAGGAATCCATTCTTTTTCAAAGGATTATGGACCCCCGCAATTCTTCCATCCCCCCTCTACAGCTCCGGCGGGCCGGCGGGGATGAGGCAGATGACTGTCAGGGATTCGCCCCCCGTGTTCTCGATCTGGTGGGTGAGGTTCCCGGGGATGAACACGGCGCAGCCCGGTTCCACTTCCTTCCACTCCTCTCCAAAGAGCATCCTTCCCCTGCCCGCGTGGATGAAGATTTCGTGCTCCCAGTCGTGGGCGTGCCGGGGGGTGTGGCCTCCGGGCTCCACCACGAAGGCGCGCATGCAGAATTTTCCCGCGCCGTCCTCCTTGCCGATGAGCACCCTGCCTTCCACCCCTTGGGCTGGCTCCTGGTCAAAGCGCTTGGGCGCGATTTCCGTATAGTGAATCCTCTTGCCTTGCATGGGGTCTCCTTGGGGGTCGGGAATCCGGCTCGGTCAACCAGGGAGTTTTTACCAGACTTCGGTCCCTTGGGCAAAAGAAAGGGGAGCGGGCAGGGGTATCTGGTTGCGTTCATTCGGGGAGGTTGGGGCGGGCGGGGACGGGATCAGGATTCCCGGTCGTCCAGGACCTCCCGAATGGTCTGGGCCAATTCCCGGAAGCCCACGGGTTTCAGGAGAACCCGGCAAATGGCGCCGGAGGCCTTCTTGCCTTCCGGGACCTCGGAAAACCCCGTGCAGAGGATCACGGGGAGGTCGGGCCGCAGGGCGCGGATCTTTTCGGCCAGGCTGCCGCCGGTGATCTTGGGCATGGTGCGGTCCGTGATGACCAGGTCAAAGGCTCCGGGCTCCAGGCGCAGGGCTTCCAGGGCCCGGGGGCTTTCGGTGAAGGCGGACACCTGGTACCCCATCTTTTCCAGGAATTTCTTCTGGAGATTCACGATGGATGGTTCGTCGTCCACCAGGAGCACCCTCTCCGATCCACCGGCCGGCATCTCCTGCACCGGGGCGGCGGCGGCCTGGGTTTCCGCGCCTTGCACCATGGGAAGGAACACCTCCACGACCGTGCCGTGGCCGGGCTCGCTCTTGATCCGGATGCCGCCGTTGTGGCTGGTGACGATTCCGTGGACCGTGGATAGCCCCAGGCCCGTGCCCTCGCCCTTGGGCTTGGTGCTGAAATAGGGATCGAAGACCCGCTCCAGAATTTCCTGTTCCATGCCGGTTCCGGTGTCGGCGACGGACAGGATCAGGTATTTCCCAGGGGGCAGATTTTCGGAGACTGCCGCCTCTCCGGCGGAAAATTCCGCACGGGTCAGCCGTATGGTGATGGCCCCTCCATCGTCCCGCATGGCGTGGGCCGAGTTGGTGCAGAGATTCATGACCACCTGGTGGATCTGGGATGGGTCGGCCAGGACCATGCCCGTGTCCGGCGGGATGTCTGTCCGGATCTCGATGTAGGAGGGCAGGGAGGCGCGCAGCAGAGTCAACGCTTCCTTGACGATGGGCGCTGGATTCATGGGCTCTTTCCGGTGCTCCACCTGGCGGGAGAAGGCCAGGATTTGACGCACCAGGTCCCGGGCCCGGCCGCCCGCCTTGTAAATCTCCTGGAGGCTGCCGTGGAGTTCGGAGCCTTCCACGGCGGCGTCCAGGGAAAGCTCGGTGAAGCCCATGATGGCGGAAAGGATGTTGTTGAAGTCGTGGGCGATGCCTCCCGCCAGGGTTCCCAGGGCCTCCAGGTGCTGGGACCGGCGGATGTGGTCCTCCAGGTCCCGGGACTTGTCCCGGGCGGCTTCCAGGCCGGTCAGGCCCGTTACCACCATCAGGCTGCCTGCCGGGTTCTCCTTTTCCGGCTCCATGGGAGTGGCGGAAATCAGGGTGGGAATGGATGGCCCCTCCGGCCGGGGGAGCCAGGCCGGGGCCCAGAGTCCGTTGACGCCATGGCCCGGACCGGTCCTGTTTTCAGGCTTCTCCCCGGAAATCCGGCGGAGCAGTTCTTCCCGGCTTTCCGGGGCGGACAGGTCCGCCAGGGCCGGGGTCCAGTCCATGGTTCCATGGGCGGGCGATTCCTTTGCAAAAGAACCTTTTCCCTTGTCTTCCTTTTTCGAGTGGCCATCGGAGTCCATGGTATCCTCCATCGGAAAAGGGATTGCCCTAGGGCAAGACTTTCCCGTGCAACCCTGTTTCCGGTGGCAAAAGGCAACGGAAACGGGCCGCCAAATGCCTCCTCCGGGCTGAATAATTTTATTGGCACAATAAATACCATGCCGGGTATCCGCTTTCAACTGATTTTCAGGGGGCGGGCAAAATTTTTTTCAGTGTTTGATGAGATGGTACGTGTAATCGCCCCTGTCATTACCTGCCCCTTGCCGAAACCGCAGCCCCGGTCCGGCCCCTCCCCATCCGGGCCTTGCCGGACGCTGGGTTTGTTAGTAAGGTGGAGGCCCAAACCACGCGGGAGGAAACCTTGGACGCCATCGCCATTTTCGCCAAACCCCAGCCCGAGCCCCAGGAAAAGGCCGAGGAACTGGCCCGCTGGCTCAAGGACCGGGGCGTGGGCGTGGTGCGCAAGGTTTCCGGCCCTCCGGTGACGCATTTGGAATCCGCCAGGGCCGATGACGTGCCCGGCCAGGTGGGTTGCATCGTGGTCCTGGGAGGCGACGGCACCTTTCTTTCGGCAGCCCGGTGGGCGGGCCCCCGGCCCATCCCCATCCTGGGGGTGAAGTTCGGGGAGGTGGGATTCCTTTCCGAGATCAACCAGGACGACCTTTTCGAGGTGGTGGAGGCGGTGCTGATGGGCCGGTTCGGCCTTCAGGAGCGCTCCCGGCTCCGGGTACGGGTCACGGAGGACGGGCGGACGGTCACGGAGCAGCTGGTGTTGAACGAGGTGGTGGTGAACAATGCCACCCTGGCCCGCCTGGCCCATATCCCCACCTGGGTGGATGGGGAATACCTCACCACCTACCGGGCGGACGGCCTCATCGTGGCCACCCCCACGGGGTCCACCGCCTACAGCCTGGCGGCCGGGGGCCCGGTCATCCATCCGGCCGTGGCCGCCCACGTGCTCACCCCCATCTGCCCCTTCACCCTCACCAACCGTCCCCTCATCGTGCCGGACACGGCCAAAATCCGCCTGGGCCTGGAATACCGGGGCTCGGACGTCTCGGACGTGACGCTGACCTTCGACGGCCAGGCCGGGCTCGCGGTCTGCCACCGCCATGAGATCCACGTGGAAAAGGCGGACCATCCCCTGCTTCTCGTGAAGGTGCCCCGCCAGTCCTATTTCGAGGTGTTGAAGACCAAGCTCCGGTGGAGCGGCGGCAAGCCCTGAGCCACCCGGAAAGGAGACCCCCGGTGGGAGAAAAGCGGGTTCGCCTGGAGAGCGACGGCCTGAAGCTGGAGGGGCTCCTGGAGATCCCCAAGGGCGCGGCCCGGGGCGTGGTGGTGACCCACCCCCATCCCCTGTACGGCGGCGACATGCACAGCCCCGTGGCAGCCGGACTGGCCCGGGCGTATGCTGATGCCGGGTTCGCCGCCCTCCGGTTCAACTTCCGGGGAGTGGGCAAAAGCCAGGGGACCCACGACCACGGCCGGGGGGAGATGAACGACGTGGCCGGGGCCGTGGAATTCCTCTGGAAAAAGGGCCTGGAACCCGTGCACGTGGCCGGGTATTCCTTTGGGGCCTGGGTGGCCGGCCGTATGGCCCAGCAGGGGCTTCTGGAAACGCCCCTGGTCCTGGTGGCCCCCCCTGTGACCATGCTGGATTTTTTGCCTGATGCCCCCATGCCCGGCCTGACCCTGGTGGTGGCCGCATCCCGGGACGATTTCGGGCCCCCGGAACTGGTGGGGAGCATGGCCTCCCGGTGGAACCCCGCCGCCAGCCTGGCCGTGGTCCATGGCGCGGATCACTTCTTCTACAATCACCTGGCCGAGCTCACCCGCCTGGTGAGCCTCCACCTTATCAAAACCGCCGGACCTCCGGGCCCGGAGGCATGAGACCGGAGCCGCGTCTGGCTCCCCATCCCCAGGTTTCCATGTCCACCCGTGCCCGCCCCCCCTATTCCTTTTATCTGACCCTCCTGGCGGTGGGCTCATCCTCCGTGGCTCTCCAACTCATCCTGGTGCGGGAATTTCTTGCCATCTTCGGCGGCAATGAGCTGGTGGTGGGGGTGACCCTGGGAATCTGGCTCCTGGCCCAGGGAGCGGGAACCTGGCTTGGAGGTCTGGCGGCCCGACAGGCAAAAAACCTCTGGGGGCTGATCCACGCTGGGCACCTGGTCCTGGCGATCCTGGGGGTGGCGGCCCTGTTCGCGGTCCGGGTCCTGCCTCTGGCCTGGGTCCGGGGCAGCCAGCCGGGGTTCGTTGCCTTCCTGTTCACCTCCCTGGCGGTCCTGGTGCCCTACGGCCTGGCTTCCGGCGTCATGCTCCCCCTGGCCGGGCGGATTCCCACGCAGGGCGCGGCTGGCCGGGTGTACGCCTGGGACACGGCCGGAGACATCCTGGGGGGGCTCGTGTTCGGCTTGGTGCTGGTGTGGGCGCTCACCCACTGGCAGAGCGCCGCGGCCTTTGGTTTCCTGCATCTGGCCGCCGGTGCCGGGGCCGCGAAAAAGGCGGGATACAGCCGATGGAGAAGGGCGGGGGGTATCCTCTGCGCGGCCCTGGTGGGGGGATCCCTGTTTCTGGCGCCCCTGTCCCGGGCCATGCGGTTCCCGGGACAGGAGGTGGTCCTGTGGAAGAACACCCGTTTTTCCCAACTCGCGGTCACCCGGTCCGGGAACCAGTACAACCTGTGGCAGGACGGGGTCTGGCTCTACTCCTCCGGCGACCCCTCGGTGGAGAACCTAGCCCACCCGGCCCTGTGCCAGGTCCCTGAGGGAGCCCGGGTACTCCTGGTGGGGGGAGGGGTTCTGGGGCTGTTGACGGAAATCGCCAAACACCAGCCCTCCCGGGTGGATTACGTGGAGCTGGACCCCACCGTGCTGGCCCTGGACGATCTCCTGTCCGGCTCCCTGGCCGCCTCTGGGGCACGGGTCCACGTTGGAGACGGCCGGGCCTTCATCCGTCTGGCCGCCCCGGAGTCCTGGGACGTGATCCTGCTGGACCTACCGGACCCGGACAACGCCCAGCTGAACCGGTTCTACACCCGGGAGTTCTTCCACGAGGCCCGGGCCGCCCTGGCCCCGGAAGGCGTTTTTGCATTCACCCTGGCCGGTGCGGACAACTACCTGGACCCCCGGGGCCTGGCCCTGAACCGGGCCGTATACCAAGCCCTGGCCACGGCTTTTCCCCAGATCCTGGTCCTTCCGGGGGAGACCCATCATTTCCTGGCCTCGGACTCGCCCCTTTCCCTGGATATCGCGCCGGTCCTGGCCCGGCGGAGGATCATCACCCGGCAGCTGGAGCCCATCGACCTTCCCACCATGACCGACCCCATGCGGGTGGAAGGCCTGGCCGCCGAGCTTTCCAGCGGGGATGAACCCGCCAACGCGGACCTCTCTCCCCGGGCCTTTGGCCATATGCTGGACCTGTGGCTGGCCAGGAGCCAGGGCTCGGGATTCTGGATGTGGGCAACCGTGGCCGGGGTGGGGTTCCTCTCCCTGGTCGCCTGGAGCGGGTCGGCCGCCCGGATGACCCTCATCACCACCGGCTGCGCAGGCATGGGCCTGGAACTCGCCCTGATCCTCCTTTTTCAGGTGGTGTACGGATATGCCTACACGGCCCTGTGCCTGTTCGTGACCCTGTTCCTGGCCGGGTCGGCGGCCGGTGCCCTGGGGGCGTCCCGGGCCGGGGAGAGGGCCGGGGCCTGGGTGCGCCGGGGGGAGTGGGGCCTGGCCCTGGTCTTGGCCACAGCCCTGGCCTGCCTGCCCCTGGCGGAATCCGGACCCCGGGGAATCCTGTTCCTGGCCTGGGGGGTCATCCCCCTTCTCATCCTGGCGGCCGGGGCCCTCACCGGCATCCAGTTCGCCGCCGCCGCTTTGCTCCTGGCCTCCCGGTCCGCGTCCTCCACCATCGGCGGCCTGTACCTGGCGGACCTGGCCGGCGCGGCCCTGGGCACCGTGGTTCTGGGACTCGCCGCACTCCCCCGCCTGGGCATCGCCGGCGTTCTGGCTATCGCCCTTGGGCTGAAAATCGCCAACCTGGTTTTCAACCCCTTTGGCCGGAAGATGCGGGGAGGGTGAAAAACGAAAGGAAACCGCAGATTTCGCAGATAAAAAAAGGGGGGGGTATCCGGCTGAAGCGTACCCGGCCTCCAGGACAGGGCCCTTGCCGGAAGCGGTCCTGGCCGGGTTACCCCCCTTGGGAAAAGGGGGACAGGGGGGAGTTCTTTTTTTTGTTCAGCGTTTCATCTTTTTGGTCAGCCGCATTTTCCCGGGCCAGGCCCCTGGTCCGGATGCCGGTTCAGGCGCGAAGCGGAGTGGGAAGGGGACCCGCGCCGGGCTTGCCACCCGGATAAATCGGGAGCATTCTGGAAGGCGTTGATGCAGGCCCGCCCGGTGCCGGAGGGGGGCTTTCATTCCCAGGGCTGTTTTTTTGTCTGCGAAATCTGCGGATTTTTCTGTTTTTCAAGGAGGATCATCGTGCAATGCCGTAATCATCCTGACGTCGAGGCCCGTGTTCGGTGCGAGAAGATGCAGATCGGGTATTGTCAGGAATGCCTGGACAACTGCGAGGCCTGCACCGACCCTTGCGGGTATTGCAAGAACCGGGGCGGGTGCATCATCTGGGAGCTTTGCCGCAAGAGCCCCAAGCGTTACGAGCTGGAAGAGAAGATCAAGAAGGGGGAGCCCATTTGACGCCCCTTTTTCATGAGCGGGGGCAATGGGCACAGGAGGGATGCGGGTTTTCTCCTCCTGGGGGTATCCGCCCCGCCCTTCGGACCGGGTGGGGCGCCATGGGGGGCGGAAACCGTTGCCCACCCCCCCCGGCGCTTTCGTGTCCGCGCCTCTTTGGGGAAACTACTCCCCCCGGGATTCCAGTCTGGCCAGGCGCTGGCCGATTTCCTGGAGCATGGATTCCAGCCGCGCCAGCCGGTCGCTCATCTCCGGCTTTGTCTCGGCCTGGAAAGCCGGGTCATTCGGGGCACCCCAGGCCTGGCCCCGGCCGAAACCGGCCCGGCCACCACGAGCCCCCCTTCTGAAAAAGCGATCACCCGACGCGCAGCGTCCAAACCCGCCGCCCGTCATGGCCCCCTGTCCGCGGGGCCCGTTTCCGTCAAATTCCGGCATGGCAAACCTCCTCTTCTTTTCCCTGGGTGGGAATTCCGGCCCGGGCTGATCCCTGGCCTCAGTCCTCGTCCTTTTTTTCTGTGGCAGGGGGCGCTTTGCCCTGTCCGCCGGCTGCGGGCTTTTGTCCCCGTCCAAGACCGCGGCCTTTGCCGGTGCCGCCCTCCCGGCGGCATCCGCCGCCGCCGCCGCCCCGGCCGGTGCCCGGCCCCTGTCCCTGGGGCCCTGACTTGTCAAAATTGGGCATGAATGATACCTCCTTTCCTGCTCCTTGGTCCCCTTGGAGCGGGGAGCGTTATGAGCATTTGCTCATAACATGGCCCCGGGCCCCGTTCCTGTCAAGGAGGAATCTTTTTCTTTTTCGCGATTGACGACCCCAAACCAAGTCATTGGCATTTGCTCAAAACGGAGACCCCATGGTCCGACCCAGGAAGAACCGGATGGTCCAGGTGGACCCCCGGGCCGTGTACTTCAAGCCCCGGGGCATTCCCCTGATGGACCTCGAAGAGGTCACCCTCACCATGGACGAGTTGGAGGCCATGCGTCTGGCCGACCTTCTGGGGCTGGGCCATGAGGAGGCCGGGGGCCGCATGGGGGTTTCCCGGGCCACCTTTGGCCGGATTATCCAGAACGCCCGGAAGATCGTTGCTGACGCCCTGGTGAACGGCAAAGCCGTCCTGGTGGAAGGCGGGACCTACGAGCGGGCCGACGGCCCGGGGCCCTGCCGCCGGTGCGGTGCCGACTGGGAGGACCCGGGAGACACCGATTCCCTGGATTGCCCCGCGTGCCGGGGCCCGGGCCAAGACAGACGCGGAGGATAGCAGGCTGCCCAAAAACGCGATCTGCGGCGTTGCGCTTCATCCCTCGTCACTGCGGCGTACAGGACCGGGGCCCCCAAGGAATCGAAGATTCCTTGGGGTGGAAGTTCGCCTCATTCCTCGGGACTCGCGCGCTGTCGGGGTCCCCGCACGGCCGAAGGCCGGGTGGGGTGACTTGCAGATCACGTTTTTCAACAGGCGGATAACCCTCCTTTTCCCGACCCCCGAAGAAACGGGCGAAAACATCGGCGGACATCAACCCGTCCGGGCCGTCCAGGTCCGGCGTCCGGCCTGCGGGTGCCGGAGAGTGGCATTTGTCCATATTTTCAACAAACTTCGCAACCTACACCCCAAGGCTTCCCGGAAAAAATGGCTTGAAAGCCCCATGGAGTTGTGGTAGGTCCACCACGGTTCCGGGCGTACAGGAGTTAGTCCGCTCGAACGCTTATTTTCCGGAAGTTTCACAGCAGGGGGAAGAGAACCCATGGATTCCAAGAAGGAACGTCGGATCGCCTATGTGGTCCTGGTGGTGGCCTTTCTGGTGGGAACGGTGAGCATGGTTTCCTTCGCGGGCAAGACCCCGGAGGAACCGGTGCGCATTCTTTTCCAGACCAACGCCGGGAGGGTGATCTTCGATCATCAGGTGCACGCGGCCGGCGACGGCTACGGCCTCGACTGCCAGGGGTGCCACCACGCGGCCACTGTGGGAACAGGCCCTGTGGACACGGCGGAGGTGTGCTGGAAGTGCCACGATTTCGATGACGACACCTACAACATGGAAAATTTCAATCACATCGGGCACTACGAGGAGTATGCACAGGACTGCCTGGAATGCCATGGGGAGAGGGATTTCGATCCCCAGGCGCTCCGGGCCTGCACGTCCTGCCACAAGCCCGGTGAGGCGGGATTTGCCCGCAAGGCCGACGACGCGGCCCACGCCCAGTGCATCGGATGCCACGAGGACAAAGGTGCCGGCCCCGGCGAGGGCCCCGAAGCCTGCGGTCTCTGCCATGTCATGTAGGGCGGGTACGCCCCCAACCATAAAGGGCTTTCTGAGATGATACGAAAACCGTTCTTCGCGCCAGCCAAGACCAGGCTCCCGTACACGCTCCCGGGCAAGACGGTTCGCCCCGTCCAGCCCATGGCCCTGCCGGAGGAGGCCACCTATATGGTGGACGTTCCCTTTGGTCAGGGCGAGGCCTCCCTGGCCGTGGGCGACCAAGTGCTTCGGGGATCGCTCCTGGCCCCCCTTGCCACCTCCCCGGCCCGGGCCGTCTGCGCCGTGGCCGGAGAGGTGAAGTCCATCGGCCCCTTCAAGGACCATGAGGGCCGGTCCAGGACGCGGATCACCATCCGGGTTTCGTCCGAAGACCGGGCTGATGACTCCCTGGGGACCAAACCGGGCATGGAAAAGGCGTTGAAACACCTCACCGGCATCGCCGGGAACCCGGACTTTACCGCCTTTGTCCGGGGGGGCGCGTCCGTGGACGCGGTGGTCATCCTAGGCATGGACCAGGACCTGGGCGTAACCGCCGTTCAGCAGGTCATGACCGACCGGGCCGGGGATCTGGCCGCCGGGGTGGCCGCCATCAAGAAGATCACCGGGGTCAGCGACGTCCGCCTGGTGGTTCCGCCCTACCTGGCCGGGATCGCCGATCCGGGTTGCCCGGTGGAGATGGCCGACCCCGCGTACCCCAATTTCCTCCCGGCCATGGTCA
>Ga0180009_10006410_pt1 | contig 12351 bp, 6 predicted proteins | sample OS_PC_MetaG_FD_123537 | JGI IMG/M metagenome (GOLD analysis project Ga0180009, IMG submission 123537) | Groundwater microbial communities from the Aspo Hard Rock Laboratory (HRL) deep subsurface site, Sweden - OS_PC_MetaG | ecosystem: Environmental > Aquatic > Deep subsurface > Groundwater...
AACACGACCTGCTGGCCCACCAATGCGAGTTGCGGTCTTGCTGGCGTCGGCGAGGAATGCGTTGCCTGGTACGACAACGCAGGTTCCAACATGCTCTCGTTCCGCATGTCGCAGTTGGAGGTGCTCAAGCCCGACGTGCTCGCCGGAGAGTTCCTCCAGAACAACGTCGTGTCCAAAGGCATCAGCCTAAACCTGGCGCAATGCTACCAAGAGGGCACGGGCCGGTTCACCTGGCTCATGGAGCTGGACAAGACGGCCGGTACCGCCAAAACCGGCGGAGCCCACGTCCAACTGAATCCCGCCGACGGGTACTGCTACATCAACCAAGAGGTGGAAGGGTTCTCCGTGTCCCCGGTGACCGTCCCCATCGAGACATCGGAGACCGACGGTGTGACCACGTTCAACATCAGCGAGAAGATCCCTGACCTGACGGTCGCGATCTTCCTGACGGATGACGAGTCGCAGGCGATCATTCTTCCGTTGCACGGTGTGTTGATGACCAACGGGAAGATTTCCGCGGACGGCAATTGCATCGGTTCGTGGAAGGGAGACGAGCTGGACTTCGACAACAACTGCAAGCCGGACCGCGAACAGAAGATGCCTTGGGTCAACGACGCGAAGTTGACCGGGTACATCGAGATCGAAGAGGCAGACACCGTTTGGATTCCGGAGATGACGCAGACGTTGTGCGTCGCCCTCTCGGGCAGCGGCTCGACGTTCGGTGAACCGTTCGTCGAAGGGGATCGCGACGGGCTTCGGTGCAAGCGCGACGAGAACGGCAAGATTATCGCTGCGGAGAAGGCGGACTGGTGCTCAGCGACCGATTCGGCTTGTGCAAAACCCGAAGCCGATGCGTTCCGGCTCGAGGGACAGTTCGCCGCCAGCGCGATCAAGGTCCTCGACGCCTGCCCCTAGCGAATCTCGCAACCTACCGGTTGATCGCTCGAACCGGTCGCCCCTCGATATAGCCTCGATGTCCTTCTGGCCGCAGCTGGAAGCGCGGTCCGTCGTCGTCGGCCCAAGTGAATCCATAGGTTTCAGGACGGTAGGTTTTCATCACGTCCCAGAGAGACGAGATGGCCTGTTCGAAGTCTTGGTCCTCGAACGGCGGCCCCTGGAAGACCATCATCTTGCAGGCGGGCAGCTCCATGATTTCGAAACCGTCAGGAACCGGGGCCTTGTCGTCAGCTGCGACCTCCACGCCCTGGACATAGGTGGAGGTTCCGGGACGGCGGAGACAATCGGGCAACCACAATCCCATCGGCTCATGCAGCGCGTTCTCGATGGCCCCCAACTGCTCCCAGACGTCGCAGCCAACTTCCTCGCAGTACTCGAAGTAGTGCGTGGCCGTTTTTCCGCGCTTGATGATCATCTTGCGCGCGGGACGGTCCAGAACCTGGACGAAGACGGTGTTCAGCTCTTTGCCTTCGGTCATGAGAAGGTCTCCTCGTTGCCTCTTGTCGTACCAATCCCGGAGCTGCGGAGGCAGGAACAGCTCGACGGGTGATCCGGACTTCCGGTAGCGATTCGGTGGCATGCCGAACTGCCTGGCGAACGCCCGGGTGAAGCCTTCGTGGGAATCGAACTCGAAGTCGAACGCTACGTCGACGACCCGTAAGGGTGTCTCCCGGAGTCTCTGCGCGGCTGCGGAGAGGCGTCGCAGACGGATGTATTCAAATGGCGGCTTACCCGTGATTTCTTTGAATAGCCGGGCCGCGTGCCAGGGCGAGTAGCGGGCCGCCCGGGCGAGGGAGCGCATCGTGATCGGCGCATCCAGATGCGCTTCGATGTGATCCTGCATCCGCTCGACGACCTTGATCTTATCCCACCGCGTCAGCACGAAGCCTCCTCTCCACGGACCTGAACGTAGGGCCTTCCCTTCTCCGTCTCTTGACCAGGCTTGCGATTGTCGCGGGGCACCTGGGCTTTGTTGGGGCCCCCACAACACGCACTCCCCATTGCATCCCCACCAGCGCGCCGGTTACACTGAACTATTCTAGAATTTCGCGCGCAAACCAACGTCGTGCGCGCATGGGAGGTCGCATGCCTCGCTGGGTGAAGCACGTTCTTGGCATTCTTGGTTTCATGTCCATCGCAGCCTGCACCGGCTCCTCGGGATGCGCTGGATGCGCTGGCATGCAGCCCCTGCCGTCGGGGTTCGATTCCGCGTCTCGGATAGAGAACGCAGCATCGGTCCGGGTGACAGAGTCGGGGCTCAACTTCATCGAGAGCAACATCGGGAATCTCGCATCGACGTTGATGGGCAGCGACCCGAACACGCAGGGAGGCGTGTTGACGTTCCCGATCAATCGAATCGATACGTCCCCGTTCATCGGCACGGATATCACGGTTTGCAAAGACGGGCCGGACCCAGCCAACGAATCGTGCATCGCGGAGATCAACCTGGCGGATGCGCAGATCGATCTGTCCACCGCCAATCCCAACAGCATCGTCGGCACGGGGACCATCCCCTTGCGGCTCAAGATCCTCCCCATCGAAGGCACGATCTTGTGGATTCCGGGACTGGGGGTAAGCGGTGCGCTCTCGGGAGGCGGCAACAACGACTGCAATCCGGACTCGATGAGCTGGGCGGACATCCCTGTCCAAGCGGAGATCGCCATCGAGGTTGAGACGGATCCAACGCACACCTCGCGCGTTGGCTATTCCAGGCTGAGCATCAAGGATGTCGCTATCGACAGTGGAGCACTCACCGACTCGCTGCACTTCTGCGGCGGCGGCCTCGATGACGCGGCCCTGAACACGCTCAAGCCCCTCATCGGCGGCATGCTCATCGACGGATTCACCGGCACCATCGTCGAGACGATGCAGAGCATGCTCTGCATGTCGGCCGATCCGACCAAGACGCCCACCTGTCCCAACGGTTCCACCGACGAAGACGGCACGTGCATGTACCAGGACGGCTCCTGCGTCTCGATGATGCTCGGCCTCGATGGAAACATTGATCTGAGCGGCATGCTGGCGTCGATCTCCCCCGGAACCACCGGCGGTCTCGACTTCCTCTTCGCCGTCGGCGGCCCGGGCGCGCGCGATGATGACGCGTCGGCCCACTGGGGTGACCTGAACCCGGTGGCCAACGGAGCGACCCTGGGGATGTTCGGGGGGGTGTTGCCCAACCCCACGTCCGATTGCGTGATCCCTGTTCCGCTCGACTTGCCCACTGGCATTCCGCAGCCGAACGAGATGAAAGGCAACGCCCTGAACGGGTGGGACGGCGAGGGGCCGCACGTCGGCTTCGCCTTGTCCGAACGCTTCCTCAACTACTCGCTGGGCGCCGCCTACAACAGCGGCATCCTTTGCCTCGGCATCTCCACCGAACAGCTCGATCTTCTGTCCACCGGTCTGTTCGGCTTGCTCGTGCCGTCGATCAAGTCCGTCACCTACCAGAAGCAGCCCGCACCGCTCGCGCTGGTCGTCCGTCCCCAGAAGCCACCCACAATCACCCTCGGCGATGGGACCGACATCGAAACCGACCCACTGATGCGCGTGAAGCTCGACGAGGCCATGATCGACTTCTACGTCTGGTCTTCCGATCGATTCATTCGTGTGTTCACAGCTCAGTTCGACCTGGATGTCCCGATCAACCTGACGATCTCCGAGGAAGGCATCACGCCTGTGCTCGAGAAGATCTACGTCAACAACCCCAAGGTCACGAACTCGGAGTTGCTCAAGGACAACCCGGAAGACATCGCGACCGCGCTGGCCGGCGTGGTCGAAGGCCTCGCGGGTGACTTCCTCGGCAACTTCACCGCCATTCAGGTCTCTGACATGCTCTCGAGCCTCGGGCTCACCCTCGACCTGCGCCAGGAAGGCGTTCGCCGCCTCAACAAGGGGGACGATGCGTTCCTGGGTATCTTCGCCGGATTCGGCATCGCCACCCAGACCACCTCGCTGCGGTCAGAAACCATGGCCGAGGTCATCGACAAGTCCGCACGGCTCGAAGGATTCCGACTCACCACCGCGAATCGCGCCAATCGACCGCGCGTCGTGATTCGGGCCAACTCCTCCCTCAACTACGGCTCCAACGTCGTCGAGTACACCTACAAGCTCGACAACGGAATGTGGCACCCCTGGCGCTCCACCAATGAGCTCGTCGTCGAGGACGCCTTCCTCATGATGCAAGGCGTGCACACCGTCGCGGTCAAGTCCCGCCTCGTGGACCAGCCCAAGACCGAAGACGTCTCCCCCACCCTGGTCGACGTGCGCATCGACGTGGATCCGCCCATGGTTGAGCTCTCATCCGGCTCGGATGGCGCCCTGAAGGTCGACGCTTGGGACATCGTATCGCCGCGCGGCGCCCTGACCGCACGCTACCGCTTCGACGACGGAAGCGAGAGTGAATGGGTTTCGCTCGAAGCATTGGAGACGTTGCCCGTCGACCCCGAGGCGACGAACGTCATCGTGGAGGTCCGAGACGAAGAAGGCAACGTAGCGAGCACACAGCAGGGTTTGATCCGGGGTCGCCCTGACAAGAACCTGAGCGACGGCGCGGCTTCCGCGTGTGGTTGTTCGGTCCCTGGCTCGTCCGACGGGCACCGTGGAATGACCGGAGCGGCGTTCCTGTTCGGGTTGGGACTGCTTGGGCTCGCGCTGCGACTGGGCAACCGCCGCCGCGACCGCGCGGAGCGAAGGAGGAATTGGCCTTTTTTTCGCTCAGCGATCGGTAGTGTCGCCGTGCTCGTGCTGGCCGGCTCCTGGACCGGCTGCAACTGCGGCGATAGTGAGGCCAGCGAAGAACCTCCCAAGGAAGACGGCGGAATCGGCCCATGCGGCAGCGAAGGCGCCGATCCTTGCGTCGCCCTGGACCCGGGACTGATCGGCTCCTATACCTCGGCCGCCGTTGCGTCCGACGGCACGCTCTGGGTCGCCGGGTACAACGAAGCCGATTGGGAGGGCAACGTAAGCTACGGCGACTTGGTCGTGGGCAAGTGGAACGGCTCTTCCGTCGACTGGGAGTCGGTCGACGGCGTACCGGATGAAGAGGTCGACGACACGGTTTACGACACGGAATCCTGGCGAGGAGGGTTGGACGTGGCGGGCCCCGACGTCGGCCAGTGGACCAGCCTACAGGTGGACGATGCTGGCAACCCGCGGGTTGCGTATTGGGACATCACGAACAAGGCGCTCAAGTTCGCCTCCTACGATGGAACGAGCTGGACCGTATCGACCGTGTTTCAGAACAGCGCCGGGGAAGCCGGGCGCTACGCGAAGATGCTGATCATCGGCGGGGTACCGGTTGTCGCGTTCCAGGTCATCATGGCCGGCGACAACGGTTTTGCGTCATCAAAGATCGTGCTGGGGCGAGCAAGTTCAGCGACACCATCGGGCTCCGGCGACTGGTCGTTCGAAGACGTAGCTGCTGATGGCAGCACCCCGTGCCGTGACCACCTGTGTACCGGATCGCAGAAGTGCTTTCTCGAGTCGATGCAGTGCGCGGAACGCACGACGGACTGCGAGCCCAAGTGCGCTTCAGGAACCGGTTGTTTGAACGGAACCTGCCTCGACTTGCTCGACGGTACCAAGCTGGATTCTTACCCCGACGCTTTCGGGGATTACATTTCGCTGGCGCGGGGCCCAAGCGGCGAGCTTGGTGTCGTGTTCTACGATCGAATCCACGGGAACCTGATGCAGGCTCGCCAGGATCAGGGCGCATGGGTCACCCGGCTGTTGGACGGACAGACCGAGGATGATCCTCCTGTGGACACCGGAGACGTTGGGGTGGGAGCAGCGTTGGCCATCGACGATGCCGGCGATTGGCACATCGCCTACGTCGACGGGTTCGCGGAGACGCTGAAGTACATGCACCTCGCCCAAGGTGGTAGCGATCTGGTCGGCATCGAGGTCGTCGACGACGGCACTGGCACGGACGACGGAACGTTCGACGATGGGCGCCACATCGTGGGCGACGATGCGAACATTACGGTTTCAGCCGCGGGTGACATTCGCATTGCGTACCAGGACGCAACGGTTGGCAAGTTGCGCTGGGCGGTTGGCGCGCCGTCGTCGGGAGCGGCGCACACGTGGTCGCGCAAAGCCATCCAGCAGGATGGGTTCGGCGGCTTCTTCCCGCAGCAGGTGATCCTGAACTCATCCACGCAAATTGTGAACTGGTGGCGCAAGGGCGGAGCGAAGATCGAAGGCGATGTCCGCGTCCTGGCTCCTTAGCGTTCGTGGGCTGCGACCCGCACCGTCCTTCGTCGCGTTGACTACAAATCGGTAGGGCGTCCCTACGGGGCGCCGCGGCGCTGGGATTCGCCCTATACTTCCGGCCATGATCCGCATTCACGGGCCGAAGTTGGCCGCATGGGTTCTGGGCTGCGCGATGCTGATTGGTGCGTGTTCCGACGAAGAGGCCGCAGTGACGGGCCCCGGAGCGTTTGGAGGCGCGGGCGGCGGAACCGGAGGTTCGACGGCTGGAATGGGCGGATCCGGCGGCGAAGCCGGGACGGGAGGCTCTGCCGGCACGGGCGGCGCAACGGGCGGAACGGGCGGAGCAACAGGCGGCTCGGGGGGAACCGGGGGCAGCGCCTGTCCCCAGAGTCCACCGCTCGGCGACTTCCGTGAGGAGAGCATCTACTTCCTGCTCACCACGCGCTTCTTCGACGGCGACCCTGACAACAACTACTACAACCGAGACCGTCTCGAGTTTGGCGATCCGACGTGGCGAGGCGACTTCAAAGGGCTCATCGAAAAGCTCGACTACATCAAGGATGACCTTGGCTTCACCGCCATCTGGATCACGCCCATCGTCGTCAACCGTAGCGGGCTCGACTACCACGGCTACCATGGATACGACTTCACCAAGGTCGACCCTCGACTCGAGTCTCCCGGAGCAACCTTCCAGGACCTGATCTGCGAAGCCCATTCGCGCGGCATCCGCGTCGTCCTCGACATCGTCATCAATCACTCGTCGAACTACGGGCTGCGCGACATGGTCCACAACACCCGTGCTCCCATCAAGTACTACAAGGAGAGCGGAGCCTTCCCGTCGTCGGACCCGAACTATCCCTACAAGGACAACCTGGGCGATTACACCTCCCCGAACCGGGAAGACTGCGACAACCCGCTCGCGCCCGAGGTGTTCAAGGCATGGGATCCCGAGGCGGCGTTGGGGATCACCTGCCCGGTTTGCGGCCAGCAGATTTTGCCGTCGGGGTTCTCGGGGTTCCAGAACCATGATGCGAACCACTTCTTCAACATCGACGCGAACGCGCTGGACACCACGTGGTACCACCAGGATGGGTTCATGGCGGGCGGCGACTGGGAGAACCCGGATGCGCTTCAGAACAAGCACATGGCCGGCGACACCATCGACCTGAACACCGAGAACGATACCGTCAAGCAGTACATCCTCGATGCCTACGATCACTACTTGGACATGGGCGTGGACGCGCTGCGGATCGACACGGTCAAGCACATCGAGCGCGGCAATCTGCTCGAGTACGTGCACGCGTTCCAGGCGCACAAGCCGGGGCTGTTCGTTTTCGGAGAGAACCTCGTCAAGGGCACCGGCTGGGGAACCTGCTTGGACTCGAGCGACAACGGCCCCGCTGGAATCCGCCCCTGGTGGTACACGCGCACGACCACCGACGAATGTGGGAGCGGCCACGACGACTCTGGGTTCTCCGTGCTGGACTTCTCGCTGTTCAGCACGTTTCGCGACAACCTGAGCCAGGGCCGATTCAGCAACCTGTCGGCGATCTTCGATCGCGACCCCCTCTACGGCGACGCGACCAAGCTCGTCACCTTTCTCGACAACCACGACATCGGCCCGCAGAACGACTGGAAGTTCAGGTTCAATGGCACGGACCAGGCCCTCGCATCGGCGCTCAACCTGATCTGGACGGTTCGGGGTATCCCTTGCCTCTTCTACGGTACGGAGATTCGTTTCAAGGCGGGCGCTGAAATCGACGGCAACGACGCCCCGCACGACACGTCGGGACGCGCCTACTTCGGAGACCACCTGACGCCACAGAACATCGACGCGACGCGGGATCACGTGTTCGCCAGACACATCAAACGTTTGAACGCGATTCGTCGAGCGAGCGAAGCGCTGCAGAAGGGCGTCATGGAGAACTATGGCGGCAACGACAACGACTTCTGGTTCGCGCGCAACCATGAAGGAGGTTCCGCGTACGCCGTGGTCGGATTATCCCAATCGGGTAGCACCATCACCGTCAACAACGTACGGGGTGGGACCTACACAGACGCGGTCACCGGAAACACGTTGACCGCGAGCGACGGCGGTTCGCTCACGTTTGAGGTGAAGTCCTCGTCGGCCGGCATCTACATTTTGAACGGGCCGGGGAAAGTGGGCGAAGACGGCGCTTTTCTCCGTTAGATTTTGAAGAAACTGGGGGCGCCCGGCCCCAGGGCTCCAACAAATGTAGGGCATCCGCATACCTTTGTTGCGGCAGAACCAGCCAGACTCAGCTAACATTCCGAGCACCTAAATTTTTCCACTGGCTGGGCGTCGGTGGAACGGATTCCGCCGGCATGAAGCTGGGGGAGTAAGAGGAGTAGAGGCATGCGCATTCCTTCTTTGCTAATCGCTACGACACTCGGCCTTCTTGTTGGTGTAGTTGCTTCCGGTTGCGGCAGTGATGACAGCGGCGGCAACGGCGGCTCGGCCGGCAGCACCGCTGGATCGGGCGGCGCGACAGGCGGAACCGGCGGCGCGACGGGCGGAACCGGCGGCGAGACGGGCGGAACCGGCGGCTCGGCAGGCACCGCAGGTTCAGCAGGCACCGCAGGTTCGGCTGGCACCGCAGGCTCGGCCGGCGCGGGCGGCGGAAACTGCATGATGGTGGACGTTAGCAACGTCACCCTGGGCTCGCTCTACCCGGACGAACCCTACTCAGACTTCAGTGGTGACGTCACCCCGAACGTCGACGAAGCCGATCCGGATGCGTTCCAGCTCGAACTCTACGAGGACGCCACAGGGTCGTTCGCCCTCGACGCCGGAGACAACGCCAACTACGCGACCTGCATGCAGTGCGCGCGGTTGTTCGCGGACATCACCGACACCGAGATTGGCAAGCAGTTCTTCCAGTCGGCTGGCACGTTCGACATCGACGCCTCGGTAGGTCCGATGAGCGGCGGCCTGAAGGCGACGCTCACCGACGTGACCCTCGTCGAGGTCACGGTCGACCCCGACACGTTCGAGTCGACCCCTGTTGCCAACGGCGAGTGCATCATCGTCAACGGCCCGCTGCAGATCGACATCGCGCCTCCGCCGGACGGATGGACCTGCGACGCCAGCTATTTCGCCGATGGGCAGTATTGCGACTGCGAGTGCGGCGTTTGGGATACGGACTGCGACGACGCCACCCTCGAAATCTCCGGCTGCCAAGCAGGCCAGACCTGCATCGATCCCGGCGTTTGCGACGGCGTTCCCACCGATTGGACTTGCGACGCCGCGGCGTTCAACGACGGCGCGACCTGCAACTGCGAATGCGGTGCGTTTGACCTCGACTGCGCGGACGACACCCTTCCCATCGACGGCTGCGCCACGGGCGATACCTGCGGCTCCGGCGTCTGTCTCCCCGCAGCGTGGACCTGCGGCGCGAGCTTTTACGGCACGGTCGATGGCTGTGACTGTGACTGCGGCACTTGGGATCCGGACTGCGATGACACCTCACAGGACGTCTACGGCTGCGGCGTGGCGGAGACGATCCAGCAGTGCATCGACGACGGCGTGTGCTGCGTCCCGACCACCTGCGCGGACGAAGGCAAGAACTGCGGCACGCTCGACGATGGTTGCGGCACCGACCTCGACTGCGGCACCTGCACCGGCACGGACGTCTGCACCGACAACGTCTGCACCGCTCCCTGATTCCTCTCACTTCCGAGCTCACCTGACCCGCTGACGCGCCCCACGGCGCGTCGGTGCCATCCATCGCAGAACCGGCGCCGCAGGCACCGGCCGTCGATATCTACCGCGCTTCGGTGGCGAGCTCTTTTACCGCATCGACCGCCGCACGGACGTCCGCTTCCTTGGTCAGCGGACCGATGCTCAAGCGAACGGCTCCGTCCGGGCTCGTACCGATGTCTTCGTGCACGAGGGGAGCGCAGTGCAGGCCCGTTCGGCACGCGACATTGAAGTCGACGTCGAGTCGCGTGCCCACCTGCGAGGCATCCATGCCTTCGATGTTGAAGGAGAACACCGGTGTCCGCCGTTCGAGATGGCGGGCGCAGTAGAGCGTCACTCCCTCGGTCGTCCTCAGCCCGTCCCAGAGAATCGTCGCGAGCTCCATCTCGTCGGCGTGGATCTTGTCGACGCCCCCTCGCTCGTGGATGAAGTCCACGCCGCGCGAGAGCCCAGCGATACCCATCATGTTCGGCGTGCCGAACTCCAGCCGGTAGGGGTACTCGTCGAGGTGAAGACGTTGCGCCGACTTGACGCCCGTTCCTCCGGCGCGCGTGTGCTCGATTTCGACCCCCTCCCCCACGCACAGTCCTCCGATGCCCATGGGACCCAGCAGAGACTTGTGGCCCGTGAACGCCACGATGTCGATCTTCATCGCCTGCATATCGATCGGAATCATGCCCGCGGTCTGCGCCGCATCGATACAGAAGGTCACGCCCGCCTCCTGGCAGATGGGCCCTATCTCGCCGACCGATTGCACGACGCCGATCACGTTCGAGCCGTGGTTGACCACAACCAACTTGGTATCGGGACGGATCGCTTTGCGAATGTCCTGCGGATCCACGTAACCATCCGCATCGAAGGGAACGTACGTGGCTTCAGCACCAAACTCGTCGACACAGTGTGCGATCGGACGAAGCACCGAGTTGTGCTCGAGCCGCGTGGTAACCACGTGTCCACCCCGTCGCATGATGCCAAAGATCACGAGGTTCAGCGCATCCGTTGCGTTGTAGCCGAACGTCAACCGATTGAAGTTGGTTCCGCCGAACAGCTTGGTCAGCTTGATGCGAGCTTCGCGCAGCATCGTCTCCGCCTCGGCCGCAAGATCGAACGTCGACCGTCCGGGGTTGACGCAGGCGGTCGCGCAGAACTTCACCGCGGCTTGCATCACCGAATCCGGCTTGGGAAACGTGGTGGCGGCGTTGTCGAGGTAGTGAAGACCGTGTCCAAGGGGCAATTCCATGCAGCGGACGCTATCGGGGCCCACCCACCCCGTCAACGCATGTAGAGCGGCAAGCTGCGATGTTCTCGCCCAGGTCCTGCCCGCGAGCTCGGTGCCCGCTTGGCGACTGCCACCCAGCTGGGTTATGCCACCTGCGCCATGTCCGCTTCGAGTGCACTCGCCACCGCCGTCAGCGTTGGGCGCCTCCACATTGTCGCCATCGCGGCTCTGGGGACGCTCACCTTCGGTTGGTTGTTCACGGGGAACTACCTGTGGGCGTTGGTCGCGATCTGCGCCGTCGACTGGTTCGTCGTCAACCTGCTCAACCGCGTCGTCGACCTCGAGGAAGACCAGGCCAACCAGATTCGAGGAACGGCCTTCGTCGCGCGCCACCGCCGAGCCATCTTCGGCGCCGGCCTCGGCCTGCTCATCGGCTCCATCGCGCTGACCCACTGGTTGGAGCCCAACCTCACACCGCTCCGACTCAGCTATCACCTGCTCGGCTTCGCCTATAACTGGCCCATCATCCCCGGCGTCGGTCGGATCAAGCAGCGATACTTCTGGAAGAACACCGCGTCGGCAGCGGGCTTTATGATCACCGTCTTCGGCTACCCGCTCGCCACCATCGGCTGGGGCCTCGACACAAGCCGTTTTGCCTCGGGCATCAGCCTTTCCACCGTGCTCTTCGCAGGCCTCTTCTTCTTCCTGTTCGAGCTCAGCTACGAAGTCATCTACGACCTGCGCGACGCGAAAGGCGACGCCCTCGCCGGCGTGCGCACGTATCCCGTCGTCCACGGTGAACAGACCGCGCTCAAGATCATTGACGCGCTCCTGCTCGCGTCGTCGGCCATCCTGCTGGCCGGATACATCCTCGGCTATGTTCCGTGGCGGATGGTCGTCATGCTCCTCGCCCCACTGCTTCAAGTCATCCTCTACAAGCGCGCGCATCGTCGCGGCCTCACCTCGCGGGACTGCATCCAGCTCACCTGGCTCGGAGCCGGATTGCTCATCGGCTACCACCTCTGGATCGTGGCCGGTCTCCCCGGAGTCGACGCGTGATCAAGCTCGAGCTCGCGGCCTACGCTATCATCATCTTGTTCGTGGCCGTGCGCGCCCGATTCGGACCGGAACCGCAATCCTTTCTCCGTCGCCTCGCTTTACTAGCCGTCGCCAGCTTCCTGGTCGAAGACAGCGTCATCCACGCCTACGGGTTCTACTTCTACGACGAAGGCTGGACCGTCTT
>Ga0180009_10006411_pt1 | contig 12350 bp, 9 predicted proteins | sample OS_PC_MetaG_FD_123537 | JGI IMG/M metagenome (GOLD analysis project Ga0180009, IMG submission 123537) | Groundwater microbial communities from the Aspo Hard Rock Laboratory (HRL) deep subsurface site, Sweden - OS_PC_MetaG | ecosystem: Environmental > Aquatic > Deep subsurface > Groundwater...
CGGCCACTTATACCAGCAATTTGGTGGGTGAGCAAGTTCTGGAAGCGCCTGTTGGACACGTAAGCGTTTTCCCGAATCCTGTAAACCAAACGCTGAACATCGTGCATGATGCCGGGCTTGGTGAGTCTCAAATCACGCTGACCAACTCAACCGGAAAACTTTTTGTCTCCACCACTACGCTGAACGGAAAAGCGGAACTGGATTTAGCGGGTATGCCTTCGGGGCTTTATCTGTTGCATGCCAAAAATGCTGATTTTTCTGAAGTAACCAAAGTGGTTGTCAGGTAAACAGGTGGGTGCGTTGGCGCACAAAGTTTTCCATCGTGCTGAAAGTTTCTTCACGGGCTTTTTCGTTTGACAATACCAAATCGTGCATGCCATTGGCGATGATCCGGATGGTGATATCTGTCCCCAGTTTCCGAGCTAAACGATGTATATCTTGTACATTTAACACCGAGTCAGCGGTTTTCATTTCTTCGGTAAAATCTCCCGGGGCAACGCTTTTTTCGGCATGCATCACAAGCACAGGCAGTTGTATTTTTCGATGGCGCACTTTTCTCTGGGCTTGATAAATGGCTGAAACCCATCCCAGATCAACTTTATACCCTTCAATGGGTTTTATCTTCAAATCGAAATCCCACTCACCAAAATATTGGTGGTGCACGCTCTGGCCGTAACCGCTTTTTAGTCCGGCAGGGGAGGGAAGGTTCGGGAAAAAATGACCCAGACAGGCAATCAGCGGCAACATAAGTCGTGACAAGGCATTCAGGTTAAAGCTTAAAAACGGACTGTTCAGGATTAAGGCTTGCAATTTGACCCGGTTGCTGAATTGGGTGCAATAGGCCGCCGATATGAGGCCACCGGTGGAGTGACCGAGCAGAATAATTTTTGAATATCCGGCTTTTTCTATGTGGTCTAAGGCCAGTGTTATTTCTTCAAAATACTCACTTAGGTCGTGGGTAGCATTGGGCTTTTGGTGCGAATGAAGCGAACGTCCGTAACGCCTTAAATCGAGAGCAAAAAAGCGAATGCCCCACGATGAAAACCTGTCGGCCATGTGTTCCTGAAAAAAATAGTCGTTAAACCCGTGAATATAAAGTACCGCATTGTGGGTTTGCGCCTCCTGCGGATGGACATAAAGTGTAGCAATGTTCTCGCCGTGGCCGTTCGGCTTAAGTTTGAAGGTAATCAGATCTCCCGATAGTTTCTTCATGTGTAAAAAATTTGAATTGATCAAAAGTAAACAAAAAGCTGTTTTGGGGCTAGTAGCTATTGGCCTTTAGCTTTTGGCCTTTGGCCTTTGACCTTTAGCAAAAAAAACACCCACGTTATTAAGCAGTTAGCCGAGCCAACAGCCAAAAGCCAACAGCCAAAAGCCAACAACCAACCTTCCCGGACTTTGTTATCTTTGCAAACACTAAAATAACTGCAATGCACGCTGACGAAAGAAATAACTGGTTGCCTACTACGCTCAAAGAAGTGAGAGACAGGGGATGGGATGAACTTGATGTGATATTGTTCAGTGGCGATGCTTACATCGATCACCCTTCGTTTGGTACAGCGGTAATAGGTCGTGTGCTGGAAAGTGCCGGACTAAAGGTGGCCATTGTACCTCAGCCAAACTGGCGCGACGACCTGCGCGATTTTAAAAAGTTAGGCAAACCCAGACTTTTTTTCGGGATATCAGCAGGAGTAATGGACTCGATGGTAAATCATTATACGGCGGGAAGGCGTTTGCGGTCAAATGACGCTTATACTCCCGGCAACAAGGCTGGTTACCGCCCCGATTACCCCACCATTGTATACTCCGAAATCCTGAAAGAACTTTTCCCCGATGTGCCCATCGTGGCCGGTGGGGTAGAAGCCTCATTGCGCCGACTTACACATTACGACTACTGGAAAGACAAACTCCTGCCATCGATGATTGTTCAGAGTAAAGTCGACCTTATTGTGTATGGCATGGGCGAGAAACCCATTCTCCAGGTAGTCGATTTGATGGAAAAAGGGGTTCCGTTTCACAAAATTAATACCGTTCCGCAAACAGTTTTTAAGGTAGATTCTGTTGATAAAATTCCCCTAAACAAAAACTGGGAGTCCTTTGAGCTGAGTGCCCATGAGGTATGCCTGAACGACAAAATGGCCTATGCTCGCAATTTTAAAACCATAGAGGAAGAGTCTAATCGCATTCACGCCCGCCGGTTGATTCAACAATCGGGTAACGAATATGTTGTGGTAAATCCGGCCATCCCCTGGTTGGAGGAAAATGAAATTGATTTCGCCTTTGATTTGCCTTACACACGGCAACCTCACTTTAAATACCAGGCCAAAGAGCCCATCCCGGCTTATGAAATGATAAAATTTTCGGTGAACATGCACCGGGGCTGTTTTGGCGGCTGTAGTTTTTGTACCATCTCTGCCCATCAGGGCAAATTTATCTCGTCCAGATCGGAGAAATCAATTTTAAATGAGGCACAGAAAGTAGCACAACTTCCTGGTTTTAAAGGCCATTTGACCGATTTAGGTGGGCCTTCGGCCAACATGTACCGCATGAAAGGCATCGACTTAAAACAGTGCGAAAAATGTAAGCGGCCATCGTGCATCTATCCCAACGTGTGCGCCAACCTGGGCGCTGATCACAGGCCTTTACTCGCCTTGTACCAAAAAGTAAGTGCGCTGCCCGGGATAAAAAAGATGACCATCGGGAGCGGTATCCGTTACGATTTGCTCATGCCCGAGCGGAATAAGGGCGGGGGCGCTGAAATGGATGACTACATCAGAACAGTAGCCGAAAAACATGTATCAGGCCGTTTGAAAATTGCTCCTGAACATACTTCCGACGAGGTGCTGAAAATGATGAGGAAACCTCCTTTTGCCCTTTACCACAACTTTAAAAAGAAATTCCTTAAATATTCGGCCGACGCCGGATTAAAACAGCAAATCATACCCTATTTTATTTCCAGTCATCCGGGATGTACCGAAGCCGATATGGCTCAGCTGGCCGTGGACACCAAAGAAGCCGGACTGCAACTTGAACAGGTGCAGGATTTTACACCAACACCAATGACCACCGCTACCGTGATGTACTACTCAGGTCTAAATCCGTATACCCTGAAACCAGTGTACTCGGCAAAAACTCCTGCCGAAAAGAAAGCCCAAAACATGTTTTTCTTCTGGTATAAACCTGAATTCCGTCAAGCGATAAAAAATAAATTATTGCAGCTTAAACGCCCCGATCTGGCCGACAGGCTGCTGGGTGGAAAACGCTAGGCCATGTTGGTGAATACAGCCTGAACGTCCTCGTCATCTTCTATTTTATCCAACATCTTATCGATGTCAACGACTTGTTCTTCTGTAAATTCAACCGGGGTAGTAGGATAGCGTTGGAGGCTCGATTTTTTTATCTCTATGCCCAAATCCTCTATGCCTTTCATCAAAGCACCAAACTGGCTGTATTCGGCATAAGCGTAAACCATCCCCTCTTCTTCTTCAATTTCTTCCAGACCGAAGTCGATGAGCTCCAGTTCAAGTTCATCCAGATCCATGTCTGCTTTCTTTTCAAACTCAATAACGGCTTTGCGCGTAAACATGAAGTCGAGTGAGCCTGAGGGTACAAAAGCACCACCTGCTTTATTGAAATAGCTGCGGATGTTGGCCACGGTACGCGTGGTGTTGTCGGTAGCACATTCTACCACCACCAGTATGCCGTGTGGTCCTTTTCCTTCGTACACCACTTCAACAATGGTTTCGGAGTCTTTTCCGGAAGCCCGTTTTATAGCAGCTTCAATGTTGTCTTTCGGTATGTTATGGGCTTTGGCGTTTTGAATAGCGTTGCGCAGTTTTACGTTGGAATCGGGATCAGGGCCTCCTTCTTTGGCGGCCATCGTGATAATTTTTCCCAATCTGGGGAAAATGCGCGACATCTGTCCCCATCGTTTCATTTTTGCAGCTTTGCGGTATTCAAATGCTCTTCCCATCTTTATTTTTTTTAATGATTTTCAGGCGTCAAAATTATTAAATCCTGAGCAATAGTTGATAGTTGTCTTTATTTTTGTTTGTCGTCAGCAATAAACAGGTTGTGGTAATTGGTTAATAGCGTTTTATGGTGCCCAAAAACCAACACCACATGGTTGCCTAACGGATTGTTGAGCAGCTGTTGCAGCGAAGCGGTGTCATCGGTGAGGATGTCCAGCTGGGTTCTGCATAAAAACGCTGAATTGCCGCTGCTGGTAATTTTTCCCTCCAATATCCAAAGTTCATCTGTGTTTTTTCCGCCCAGCCGGAAAACAGTACAGGGCTGTGGACTAACATGTCCGCGAATCCCGATGCCAATATTGGTCTCAAAATGACTTAAAATGTCGAACGAGCTGGTCATGCGCAAGGCTATGGTGCAGTGCGCCAGACGAAGAACCCCGGTGTCAGGCTCAACGAAGGCGGGATTGGCCATCCACGACGGGGCGTTGAGCAGGTGTTTTGCCCAAAGCATGCCTAGTGTGCTCACAACATCGCCTTCACATCCCGATACCAGGTGGTCGTCGTTTAACTGCGCCAAAGCAAAACATCCGGTGGTTTGATGTTTTTCAACCAAATCAAAACACCTGACAGATAGCGCGCTAAGCTTGTATTGCCTGGCAATTTCCTGCAATCCGGAGTACACCTCTGTCGCCTTGCGGAAGTCGGTTTTGTCAGGACCATCAATTGTTTGGGCTTGACTGATGAATTGTTCAATGGCCGGTAAATTTGACGAAGCATCGGTTTCACTCATCTTGGTTTCAAGCAATTCCATGTCCAGAGGCAACACTTCTGCACCCCAAATCCGGGTGAGGGTGGCATAATCGGGTTGACTGGCAACAAGCCAATCAGAAGGTTGTCCTACCATGCCAATGCGCGAGTGATGCATTTTTTTGTGAGCAACACATAAACGAATGAACTCCGAAAGTTCCGACAATGCTTTTACGTCGTCAGGTGAGGAGAACAGCAGGATTTGCCCGGGATGGCTGTCTTGCCTGAGCCTGGCCATAATTTCCATGGCGGCAGGTAAGGAATTGTTGGCCGGATGCGCCAATAACAGAACCGGGTGATTGTTGTTTGGTTTCAGCGTTTTAAGGGCGTTTAATACTTTCTTTTCCGTTCCACCGGTGAGTATCAAAAACAACAAGGGCTCATCGGAAGGGAAATCGGCCACAGGGATCATTTGTCCGTTCATGCGATCGAGCATCTCAAACCAGGGTCCGCCAATTTTCTCAAAATCGTCTGATTCTGACGGCATGGAGGCTAACGCCATATAATGAAAGGAATAGGGTATTGACATATCTTTTCTGAAAAAACACCACAAAGGTAAGCTTTACCTTCACATGTCAACTATAAAATGAGGGCTAAACTCTTGCATCTTTTAACACAATATCATTCTCGTTAACACCGAGATGATGCGCGATGACATGACATTTGGCCTTGAGCAGAAAAAATACGGGACGTGTGGTTTCGGAAAGTGTTTCGTAATTTCCCTGACCTTTGCTAATGATCATATCGGCGTTTTCAAAAGCATGGCGAAATTCGTCGCTGCAATCGTTAAGCAAGATGCCCGGGGCATCAGAACCCGATGAAATGATGGATGCAACTTCTTGAATTCCGGAGGCCAACGCATCTTCCATGGTAACATCGTTTATCACCGGATGCTCACGCACAACATAGGTTACAGGTTTCTGCATGGCTTCGATGAGTATTTTGTCGAATACCGATTCTCCGGCATTGTCGCCCAGATAGAGAATTGATTTTGCTGTCGTTAAGGTGCTTATAAACGAATCCAGGTGACAGATGGCCATAGGTTGATCCAGAATAGTCAGGAGGTCTTGTTCCATATCGAAAGGCTTTGACATCCCCAGATCAATCACATTTCCGGCAATGGCAATGCGGATGGCGGTAAGTAACTTGTTATCGGAAGTGTTTACATGCTCCTGCAAACTACCGTAGAGCTTGATAGCCTGTGCAATATGTATTGCTTTCTGATTTTTGTAGGGATCGTTGTTTCCTGTCATTTCCCGGATAGTTCGGTAAATTATTTTTCCCATTTCAGGTGGTGTGCTTTCAACGGAAAATGAAGCAATTTTATTCCCAATGACGTCCAACATTTCTTTTATCAGTAATTCATCGGAGGTAGCCACTCTGCCGGTGGCCAGGGTTTGCTTCATGAAACAGGGAATGCAATCAAGGTAGGTTCTCATAACGATATTGTCTGGTGACAAAAATAGCCAAAACACCGTTGCTCCAAAGAGATGGAGCAACGGTATGGATTAATTTGGTTACTGGTTGAAGTATTTTAATATTTGTGCCGACGCGTTTTCGGCAGCTTTTATGAGCGGGTATCCTGCCGGAGATGCTGTTAGCAGCGGGTGCGTTCCAATTTGAGCTGTGAGGATTGAGTTAATGCTCATCCGATTTTGGATGATTATGCCAATGGTATTGGTTAATTCTCCTATCGACAAGCCTCCTGCTACTTCACCCCCTAAAATTACCCCGGATTCTTTCCCTACAATGAGTTTAACCTTTTGCGTATGGGTATCACTCAAACTGCCCGGGTGTCTGTCGATGCCTTCAAAAACACCGGTGATGATGTCGAAACCTTCTTTTCTGGCAACGGTTTCAGTTAGTCCGGCTACGCCAATGCCCGTATTTCCGATGGCGGTTGCAAAAATGGAGATGGTTCCGCTAAAGGTTTTTATGGCCGAAAGTTTATACAGATTCATGCCTGCAATGCGTGCTTCGGCACAAGCCGTAGACGCCAACATAACAGGACTGGGCTTTCTGGTGACGAAATCTCTTTTCTCAGCGCAGTCGCCGACGGCAAATATATTCGGGTCATCGGTACGCATGTATTCATCAACTTTGATAAAGCCACTATCACTTACAGGCAGCCCTGATTCTTTTGCCAGCCTGCTGTTGGGCTGATATCCCATGGCGATGACCACGGCATCCACATCAACCGAAGTACCGTCCTCAAAAACAAACTGTTCTACTTTTTGGTTACCCAGAATTTCTTTCACTCCTTTGTCTGTCATTACATTTACGCCTCGCTGGGTGAGCAACTTTTCTGCTAACAAACCAAATTCCGGATCAAATGCCAATCCAAGTATGTTGGGTAGTTTTTCGATGAGAATAACCTGCTTGCCACTTTTTTGCAGCTCGTCGGAGAGCTCGACGCCAATAAAGCCTGCACCAATCACGGCGATAGTTTTGCAGTCTTTTATTTTTTGCTGCATGTTGTCAAGGTATACCTTGTCTTTTGGGACAAAAAATACCTGATCGAGTTGGGTTCCATTCAGCCATTTAGGATGCAAAGGTGTTGATCCCGTGCCAATGATTAGTTTGTCGTACGAAATCACTTCACCTGAAATGAGCTTAACAGTTTTTGCCTGACGGTCGATGGCTTCGGCTTCATTGTGTAATACGTCAACCCCGATGTTATCGAAGGCTTTCTCAGCCGGCAGTATGTTGTTGTCGGTTGAACTAACCGACCCAAAAACATAAGGGATGCCGCAGGGGATAAGGGTTTTCTCATTCCTGGTGATGACCATCACTTTTTTATCGTTATAAATTCTTTTTGCAGTTGTGGCAGCTACCATTCCGGCTGCACTGCTTCCGATTATTAAAACATCTGTATCCATAAAATTGAATTTTAATGTGTGTTTATTTCCCGGATATTGTCGGAAAATGTGCTGCAAAGTTAATGAACCATGGTTCATATAAAGACGTTTGCCGGAATACTCCGTTTGACATATGTCACATGCGAACGAGATATATATTTAGCCTTTTTCATAAGAAACTTCATTTATTTCTTGCATATCATTTCATTAATTCACTACATTTACACGTTTTGTTACTGTAAATCAATATCATTATTATGAAAAAGCTAATCTTCTTTTTAACGGTAACCCTGACGGGTATTGTGTTGCTTTTTACAGCGGGTTCGGCGTTGGCCTGCACCACCATGATTATCACCAAAGGAGCCAGTGCCGATGGTTCGATGATGGTTGCCCATTCTGATGATGACGAACTGGGCGATCAGCGGTTTATACGTGTTCCATCCAGGTTTCAGGAGGGGAGTAGGCCCATTTATACGGAGCTTTACAGGTATCCGCGCATAAATACCAAAGAGCGTGGCCCATGGTATTTTGTGGAAGGTTACCCGATCACTCCTGTGCTTTATCATATTCCCTACGAGGAGATTTGGTCGCTGCTGGGTCGTCGGCAGGAGAATTCATTCGCTTATTTTGATGCCTCGTATGGCGTGATGAATGAAATGAACCTGATGATTGGGGAGTGTACCAATGGAGCCAATTATGAACCCGAGGCCAATGCCGTAAAAACCAAGGACAATCCACTGAGGGTTTTTTACACGCAGGAGTTATCGCGTATGGCACTCGAAAACTGCAGCAATGCCCGTGAAGCGGTTCGTTTTATGGGGGCTTTACTCGAAACTTATGGCTATTTTTCAACCGGCGAAACACTGTTGGTTGCCGATGAAAACGAAGCCTGGGTAATGGAGATGTGTGCTTTGCCCGATCCTGTTTATCACAGTGTTTGGGTGGCCAAACGTGTGCCTGACGGGGAGTTTTTTGTAGCTGCCAACGAGTTTAGAATCCGTTTTCTGGAAAAAGACAACCCGGAATATTTTATGTATAGCCCGATGCTCATTCCAGGTCTGAAGAAAATAGGTTGGTGGGATGAGTCGAAAGACGGGCCTGTTGACTGGCTAAAGGCTGTTAGTCCGGGCGAGTACAACCATCCTTACTATTCGCTCCGAAGGGTGTGGCGCGTTCTCGACAGGGTTAATCCTGATTTGGCCTTGAGCCCGTGGGTAGACGATGGCTACACTTTCGACTATCCTTTTAGCATCAAACCGAAATTCAAACTGCTGGCAGGTGATGTGTTCGATTTATACCGCGATCATTACGAAGGAACTGAATTTGATATGACCAAAGGTATTGCTGCCGGACCTTATGGCGATCCGCATCGTTTTGTTGGGCCATACGATGGCAACCAGAATGATGTGACCAAAGGAAAGACGCTTTCGGGAGCATGGGAGCGGTCGATCAGCGTTTTTTATCAGGGATATACCTATGTCTGCCAAACATTTCCGCAAAAAGAGGAACCTTTCAAGGGGCTGGTGTGGTTTGGTCCTGATGTGAGTTATACCACCGTTTTTACTCCGTTCTACACCAAAATGAGCGATTTGCCTGCTTCCTATCAAACCGGTGGCCCACAACAATTTGCCGGCGATGCAGCCTGGTGGGCATTTAATTTCGTAAACAACTGGAGTCGGTTGAATTTTCAGCTGATGACCAAATCAGAAATAATACCGCTGCGCAAGGTGCTGGAACAATCTTCCACAGATTTGCTTGCTGCACTGGAAGCTGATTATTTTGGTGCTCCAACAGGTGTTGCCATTGCCGCTTTAACCGAAGCATGCAAGGAGAATTCCGCTTTGGTGCTCGACAATTGGTGGAGTTTGGCTGGTGAGTTGGTGGCTAAATATTCAGATGGCTACCTTAATTTGCCCGATGGAGAATATGCCACGCCCCCCATCGAACCTACCCGCAACATCGGTTATCCAAGTTGGTGGCTCGATAACACGAATTACCGCAAAGGTCCGACAGATTATAAAATGAAATGATGTTTTAAAACTGATCGGGATAGACCAAAATAATGTTCAGTTCTGAAAAATGGCCAATCAGGTTCATAATGAACTTGTTGTAGGACTTGTTGTAGGAGCTTCCTGTTTTGCGTGATTGAACAATCAGAAATAAATCAGCTTCTGCCGGAGTGATGTTGCTAAGATCGTTGTGGTCGAAACAGTGGTTTACGTGACCTTGGTAGTATCCCTTTATTTCTGTTTTAAGCAGCGGATTCATCTCACCCGCCATGCTCTCGGTGGAATGCACTATGATCTTGTCTTTCAGTGTTCTTGATAAATGACCGGCTTTTTCGATGACTTTGTTAAACCCGATTTCTTTGTGTGCATTCGGAGGTAGAAACAAGTGTATTATGCCCGAATTGTTAAGCCGTGTTCCGGGAGTTTTTACCACCCACACCATTTTGTTGGTGCTGTTTATCAGGGCGTTCAGGATGTTACCGAAAAGCACTTCAAAGGGTGTTGTTTTTTCGTGCCACCCCAAAATCATGATGTTGGCCGACAGCTCTTTCATGGCTTTTGAAATGCCATTGGTCACTGTGCTGTCAATTCGTGTTATCAGTTTGAAGGTTGTGTCTGATTTGAGGTCTTCTACCGTTTTGGTAAAGATTTTTTTGTTCTGACTTATTTGATCCTGTACTGTTGGCACGTTGGCCAGTACCGAAAGTCCGTAAATGGTTTTATTGCCTGTCGGCGACTTCAGATAAGATGCAAAACGCAGCAAGGTAGGTACGTTGGCCGGATTTGACACGGGCACAACAATCACCTCGGGTTCTTTTTTTGGCTTGCTTCCCGTCAGGGCTTCATCGGCAACTTTCTTGGCGTTATTCTGTGTGATGTAGGTGCTTAAAATGCTTGTTGTTAGAATTAATACCACAGTATGGTTAATAATGACCTCGCTGAAAAGCCCAAGTTTGTAACCTACTAAAATGATGGCGATGGCGGAGGCTGCACGGGCAGTGGTTAAACCGAATACCAGATTGGCCTCATGTTTCTTTAACTTGAACAATTTGCCGGATAAAAAGGCAGCAATATATTTTCCGGCAATGGCAACACCAATAAATAGAATCAGTGGCAGTATAGTTTTTGGATTGTCGACGTAAAACCCCGGATTAACCAGCAATCCAACAGAAATCAAAAATACCGGGATGAATAAACTGTTGCCAATGAATTCAATACGCTGATATAGCGGACTTCCGTGAATGATGTTTCGATTCAGTACCAAACCGCAAAAAAAAGCGCCGATAATGGGCTCAATATGCAATAACTCTGCGGTTGTAGCCGAAATGAACAAAAGACTCAGAATAAACAAGTATTGGATGATCAAATCGCCGATGAAATACTTAAAAAACAATTTTGATAACCATGGGATGACTAAAAACACCACCAACCCAAACACGGTAAAGTTGATGACCATACGGAGAATGCCTTCGGGATTGAACAAATTGTTGGCATAATCGGAAACTACCTGCAACGAAATCAGAGCCAACACATCAGCAATGATGGTACCCCCGATAATGATCGTAACAATCGTCGTAGAGATGATTCCTGTTTTGCTGGCAATGGGATAGGCAATAAGTGTATGCGATGACAACATGGCTCCGATTAGCAACGAAGCAAGCACATTTAAATCAAGCAGATAATAGCTTGTCAAAAAGCCTAGCAAAAAGGGAAAGATAAATGATAAAAGTCCAAGTGTCAGACTTTTTCCTTTGTTTTCGATGAAGTCGACCAAATCAATTTCCAGCCCGGCTAAAAACATCAGGTAAAGCAACCCTGTTGTGCTAAAAAGACTAAACTCGAGGTTTTGAGGAATGATGTTGAACCCGTTAGGACCTATCAGCATGCCAAAAATTAACAGTCCGGCGATGCCCGGTATTTTTATGCGCTCGAGCAGTAGGGGGGAGAGAAAGATGACCATAATCATGACCGTGATGATCAAAACCGGATCTTGTAATGGCAGATTAATAGATAGTATTAGCGACATGGACGTTTTTGTTTCATGGACAAAGGTAATACTTTTGGCTTATTCGTCATCAGCTATGAGTGGATGTTGATAATTTAAAAGACCTGTTTTTGCAGTAATCCAGAGATTTGAACATTAATTATTTCCTTAAAAACCTTTCTTTTGTTGTGGAATAAAAATTCTTTTTTTATTTTTACAAAAAAATGACCCCTGCCATGGTGGAAGACCCAGTTATAAAAACTTTTGGCGCTCAAATCCGTCTTGTTGATTTGGCCTTTAAAGACCCGTCACTTGAAAAACAGTTTTTAAAGGACTTCGCTATCAGTAGTCTAACCAACATTAAGCTGGCGGTTGGTTTTTCGGTTTTAGTGTATGCCTTGTTCTCGATCCTTGACTATATCGTTGCACCTGCCTTGTTTTCCTTCTTTTTTCAAATTCGGTTTTTTTACGTCATCCCCTTTGCCCTTGTGGTGATGATTGCCTTTCAGTTCAGGCTGTGGATTTATTACACGCAATGGCTGCTCTCTCTGTTGATGATATCGGCGGGTCTTGGCATTGTTCTTATGATTGCAGCCGGAGGAGAGACCCTGCTAGCCTACTACTATGTCGGACTGATATTGGTACTTATCTTCAACTACGATTTTATCAAACTTAGGTTTGTCTTTGCTACCGTGTCGGGTTGGATAGTGGTGTTGGCCTA
>Ga0180009_10006412_pt1 | contig 12348 bp, 7 predicted proteins | sample OS_PC_MetaG_FD_123537 | JGI IMG/M metagenome (GOLD analysis project Ga0180009, IMG submission 123537) | Groundwater microbial communities from the Aspo Hard Rock Laboratory (HRL) deep subsurface site, Sweden - OS_PC_MetaG | ecosystem: Environmental > Aquatic > Deep subsurface > Groundwater...
CTTCGGTTGCCCACTTCGCAACCGGGCTCTTTTCTGGCCCTTCGGTTGCCCACTTCGCAACCGGGCTCTTTTTTGGCCCTCCGGTTGCCCACTTCGCAACCGGGCTCTTTTTTGGCCCTCCGGTTGCCCACTGCGCAACCGGGCTCTTCTCTGGCCCTTCGGTTGCCCACTGCGCAACCGGGCTCTTTTCTGGCTCTTCGGTTGCCCACTGCGCAACCGGGCTCTTTTCTGGCCCTTCGGTTGCCCACTTCGCAACCGGGCGCTGGCATACCTTCGGTGCGCAGTGATGGGGTGATTTGGGTTGAATGGAGCGGACTACCGGCCTTCCCCATTTGCCGGGTGGGCTTTATACCACGGCTCTCCGGCGGTGCTGGTGCAGGGGAAGTGAATAACTGTCGATAGTTTCGGCCGGTACAATTCGATACTCAGTTCCGTCGGGCCTCGGCCTTGCGTGCAAGGGTGGAAGCAACATGGATGACATGGAAGTACGGCGGCGCCGGGCGATCTACAGGGCGCAGCATCGCGGCACCAAGGAACTCAACATCGTGATGAGCCGGTTCGCGGCAGCGCGGGTTGCGGAAATGAATGCGGACGAAATGACGCTGTTCGAACAGTTTCTGGTTCTGCCCGAGCCGCAGCTATATGACTGGGTGATGAGAGGCGAGCCGGTCGGGGATCCAGGATTTGCGGGCCTGGTCGCGGATGTGCGTCGGCTTGGCGGTTTCGATGGCGGTTGCAAGGCCTGCCAGCAAGACTTGAACTGACGCGACAGAGGGCAGGGACCGTACTTAGGTGGCAATGAACGACACGAAAAAAGCGGCACCCTTGCGGGATGTGCAACTGACCGGTGTTCCGGAGGGCATGGAAGCCTGGGTGCTGGGGCAGATCGCCCGGGAGCTTCCCGCGGACAGGCAGGGGCAGCCCGGTATCCTGGTGCACGTGGCGCGCGACGACCGGCGCCTTGCGCAGCTCGAAGCAGGCTTGCAGTTCTTCGCGCCGGAGTTGCGCGTGCTGTCGTTTCCGGCATGGGATACGGTGCCGTACGATCGCATCGGACCCAATTCGGAAATCGTCGCGCACCGCATTGCGACGCTTGCGAAGTTGTCGGTCGGCAGGCGCAAGACGCCGACCGTTCTGCTGACGACCGTCAATGCGATCCTGCAGCGGGTTCCGCCGCGGGATTTCCTGAAAGCCAGCCTGAAGCAGATGGCGGCGGGTCAGCGCATCGACATGAACCGGCTGTTGAAGCGATTGCAGCTTGCCGGCTTCACGCGCACCGGCACGGTGATGGAGCCGGGCGAATATGCCGTGCGCGGCGGTATCGTCGATCTGTTTCCGCCGGGACGCGCGATGCCGGTCCGGCTCGACTTCTTCAGGGATACCCTCGAAAGCATCAAGACGTTCGATCCGCAGACGCAAAGGACGATAAAGGCGGTTCAGAAAGTCATCCTGATGCCGAATGCCGAAGTGGCGCTCGGCGAGGATGCGACGCGCCGGTTCCGGCAAAACTACGTGGAGTTGTTCGGCGGCGGGCATGGCGAGGATCCGCTCTACGAAGCCGTCAGTGCGGGTGGGCGCTATCCCGGTCAGGAGCACTGGCTGCCGCTGTTCCACGAGTCGCTCGAGACGCTGGCCGATTATGCGCCGGGTGCGCCGGTGTCATTCGATCACAATGCGGATGAAGCCGTAAAGCAGCGCTTCGATCAGATTGCCGAGCATTACGATTCGCGCGTCGATGCCCTCGAAGTGCAGACATTCGGCGCGCCGCCCTACCGGCCGGTGCCGCCGCAGCGGATGTTTCTCGACGGGGCTTCGTGGGCGGAGCTTCTGCGCGAGCGGCAGGTTTATCGCTTGAACCCGTTCGAAGTCGCGGAGGGCGAAACAGTAAGATCATGGTCCGGGGTTCCTGGCCGGCAGTTAGCTCCGGAACGGCAGAATCCCGACATCAACGTTTTCGATGCGGTGGTCGGTCACGTCCGTGCTTCAATCGCAGGCAACCGCAGGGTGATTGTGGCCAGTTGGTCGCCGGGGTCGCGGGAGCGGTTGTTGGGGCTGCTCGGGGAACATGGGCTGGGTGATACGCGCCACGTGGGAAGTCTCGACGAAGCCCGGGCGCTGCCCGGGAAAACCGTAGGGCTGGCGGTTCTCGGCGTGGAGCGCGGTTTCGAAACGCCTGACCTGGTGGTCGTCGGCGAGCAGGATATCCTCGGCGAGAGATTGATCCGGCAGCGGCGCAAGCAACGCAAGGCCGCCGACGTGCTGAGCGAGGCGACAAGCCTGTCGGTCGGCGATCTCGTGGTGCATGCCGATCACGGCATCGGTCAGTTCGTCGGCCTCAAGGCGATCGAGGCGCTGGGCTCCAAGCACGATTGCCTCGAGCTTCACTATGCGGGCGGCGACAAGCTGTTTCTGCCGGTGGAGAACATCGAACTGCTGTCGCGCTACGGCGGCGAGGAGGGCACCGCGCAGCTTGACCGACTTGGCGGGGCAAGCTGGCAATCGCGCAAGTCGCGCCTGAAGCAGCGGTTGCTGGAGATCGCCGGGGAGTTGATCAAGATTGCCGCGCTGCGCCAGCTGCGTGAGGCACCGGCGCTGACGGTCGCACAAGGTGACTACGAAGAATTCGCGGCGCGTTTTCCCTATGAGCCGACCGAGGATCAGGAAGCCAGCATCGAAGCGGTTCTGGATGATCTCGGGTCCGGGCGCCCGATGGACCGGCTCGTGTGCGGCGACGTCGGTTTCGGCAAGACGGAAGTCGCGCTGCGTGCGGCTTTCGTCACCGCGCTCAATGGTTTCCAGGTGGCCGTGGTGGTGCCAACAACACTACTGGCGCGGCAGCACTTCAAGACGTTCTCTGACCGCTTCGAAGGTTTGCCGGTGAAGATTGCGCAGGCATCGCGGCTGGTCGGGGCCAAGGAGCTGAGCGCAGTGAAAGAGGGCATGAAGGACGGCTCGATCGATATCGTGATCGGAACGCACGCGCTGCTTGGCAAGCAGGTCAGTTTCCAGCGGCTGGGCCTGCTGATTATCGATGAAGAGCAGCACTTCGGTGTGACGCACAAGGAGCGCCTCAAGCAGATGCGCGAAGACGTGCATGTGCTGACGCTTTCGGCGACACCTATTCCGCGCACGCTGCAACTGGCGCTGACGGGCGTGCGCGAACTTTCGCTGATCACGACGCCACCGGTCGACCGGCTGGCGGTGCGAACCTACATTTCGCCGTTCGATCCGGTCGTCATTCGCGATGCGCTGCGCCGCGAGCGCTACCGCGGCGGGCAGACGTTCTACGTGGTGCCGCGCATTTCCGATCTTGAAGACGTCTCGGAATTCCTCAGGGAGGCGGTTCCCGAATTGCGCGTGGCCCGCGCCACCGGGCAAATGACGCCGACGGAGCTCGAAGACGTCATGACAGCCTTCTACGACGGCAGCTTCGATATCCTGCTGTCGACACCGATCGTGGAATCCGGACTGGACGTTCCGAACGCCAATACGCTGATCGTCCACCGGTCCGATATTTTCGGGCTGGCGCGGCTCTACCAGATCCGCGGCCGGGTGGGGCGGTCGAAGACGCGCGCTTATGCCTACATCACGACGGAGCCGGGCAAGGTGCTGACCCCTGGCGCCGAAAAGCGCCTCAAGGTGCTGCACTCGCTCGACTCCCTTGGTGCGGGGTTCTCGCTTGCCTCCCACGATCTCGACCTTCGCGGCGCGGGCAATCTACTCGGCGAGGAGCAGTCGGGACATATCCGCGAAGTCGGATTCGAACTCTACCAGCAGATGCTGGAGGAGGCGGTCGCCTCGATGAAAGATGGCGAGGATGGCGCTGCGAGCGACAGGTGGAGTCCGGAAATCTCGCTTGGCACGTCGATCCTTCTGCCGGAAGACTACATCAGCGATCTGCAGACCCGGCTCGGGCTTTACCGGCGGTTGTCATCGCTGGAGTCGCGCGAGGAAATCGATCAATTCGCCGAGGAGCTTGCCGACCGGTTCGGGTCGCCGCCGGAAGAAGTCCGCCACCTGCTCGACGTGATGGAAATCAAGGGGCTGTGTCGGAAGGCCGGTATTTCCAAGGTCGATGCCGGACCGAAGGGAGCAGTGGTGCAGTTCCACAACGACACATTCGCCAACCCGGAAGGTCTGCTCAGTTTGATTTCCGCGTCGCGTGGCCTGATCAAGCTGCAAAGCGATCACAAGATTGTCTTCCGGGGCGACTGGGATTTGCCGGAAAAGCGGTTAATCGGCGTCAGGGGTTTCGTTTCGAAAGTCGCGGACGTGGCGGCTGCCGGGCGCAAGGCGGCGTAGGTTCCATCCAGGGCATTGCGTCAGTGAAGTCGCGGGAATGAATAGAGTTTCTTGTTTTTCGGCATTCAGCGCAGGTTAATTCTGCCAATTTTACCACGTACCATACGGACAATAGCGTTGTGCTTTCATGCGCGACGAACCCTGGGCGAGGTATTTGTCATGAAACGACTTATATTGGCGGCTGCTGTGGCCGGGTTGAGTTCGTCTTGTGCGATGGCGCAGAGCTTCGATTGTTCGGGGCGGCTGGCGGTCGATGAGCAGGCGATCTGCGATAGCCGGGCATTGTCGCGGCTCGATGTCGAACTCTCCGATGTCTACGAGGACGTACTTGCGAAAGCTCCCGAACATGACCGGGTTCGCATCCGGGATGAACAGCGCGATTGGATCGGTACGCGCAGCGCCTGCCGGGAGAGGGGCTCTTGCCTCTCGCGACTTCACCGCGACCGCATTTCCGAGCTTGAAGATAAGAACGAGCGGTATGGCCGGTCGGCGGCTCCCGGCGAAGCCTACGACGGGCGGGACCGTTGGGCGGCGCTGGGTTCGGTCGATGTGGGCGATGATTCCGAACCGCTGACCATTCTGGTCGGCTTCTCGCGCGGGCGGTTTGATGCCCTGCAGTTGAGGGTGCGGGATTCGGGGGCACGCATTCGCAGGCTTACGGTCGTTTACGCCAATGGCATGTCGCAGAGTTACAGATTCCGGCGGCCGTTCCGCGCGGGGCAGCTGTCTGACTTAATTGAGCTGCGTGCGCGCAGGTTCGGACGTTTCATCGAGCGCATCGTTGTCGAAGCACGGGGGGCGGGAGCTACCAGGATCGATGTGATCGGGCGGCGCAGTGGCAACGGCTTCAATGACCGGCAATATTCGCGCGATGATGATGGCGGGCGGGATGGTCGGGGCGGATATACCGAACGGGATCGTTATCCCGACCAGTATCGCACCGAACGGGATCGTTATCCCGACCAGTATCGCACCGAACGGGATCGTTATTCCGACCAGGAGCGCACCGAACGGGATCGTTATCCCGACCAGGATAGCGCCGACCGGGATCGTTATTCCGACCGGGATCGCAATGACCGGGACGGGGATGACGATCGCAGACGGTATTCGGATCTGCAGCGGGATACAGAGCGCGATCCTGGCCGGTTCGAGGGGCGGGATTTCGAGGATCGCGGAGCGGATACGGATCGGGATCGCGAGGTTGATCGCGACGAACCACGCGATTGGCGCGAGGGGGATCGACGCGATGACTACGTCGATGATCGGCGCGCGGACGTGAGCCGCGAGCGGCTCCTCGATTTCGTGAAGGACGTATTTCACCGCACCGCCGAGATGAGCGAGCGGGAATTGAGAGAGACCTATGCGTCGCGCGCCGACTATTACGGTGAACGCCGCAAACCGATCGACGACATCATTGCGGACAAACGCAATTACGCCGAGCGCTGGAACGACCGCGCGTTTCGGGTGCGCGACGATACGTTTCGCTTCGAGGAGACTGCCGAACCCGGCGTCTACGAGTTGACCTACGCCTACGATTTCCACGTGCGCGGCGATGGACGCGAAAGCAAGGGCAACGGCGAGACGACGTTACTCGTCGATACGAACGGCGAGCGCTATGTCATCCTCAAGGAAGACGGCAAGGTGTTGCAGAAGTTCTAGGTTCGGGACGGCGTTAGATTGGGTTGAATGGGCCTGGCGGCGCGGATTTTTCAGCCGAGTTTCGAGCGTATGACCTTGCCGTTGGCGGTGCGCGGCAGGGTTTTCACGAAACGGATCTCGCGCGGGCGCTTGTAGGCAGAAAGGCGCGCGGCTGCGAAATCGAGAATCGCACCGGCCGCGGGTGGGGCGTGCCAATCGTGCGGGACAACGAACGCGGCAATGACCGAAACGTCATCGCGCACGCGCACTTCGGCGCATGCCACTTCGGCGATGCCGGGGTGGGCGATGAGAACCGCTTCGACCTCTTGCGGGGCAACCCGGTAGCCTTGTGCTTTCATGATGTCGTTGGCGCGGCCTAGGTGGGTGACGTAGCCATCGTCGTCGATGCGCCCGATGTCGCCGCTGATGAACCAGTCGCCACGGTACACTTCGGCTTCTTCCTCAGATCGGTTCCAGTATCCAAGCATCAAGCCTGGGTCAGACCGGTGAACGGCGATGAGTCCGTCTTCGCCCGGGGGGAGCGGGGTGCCTTCAGCATCATCCAGGGGGAGGATCGCGATGGCGCGGCCCGGCTGTGGTTTGCCGATCGCACCGGGCTTTCTTGGGACAGACGGTGCGCTCGAAATGTAGGTCGAGATTTCGCTCATGCCGAGGGCTTCGTAGAGTTCGGTGCCGGTTCGTTGGCGCCACTCTGCAAACAGGCCGGGGGGGGGTGCTTCGCCGGCGGTCAGCGCATGGCGGAGGGTTGCGAATTGCGGCTTCGAAACGTCCGCATACTTGAGGATCTGGCGGAGCAATCCGGGGACGGCGGCGAACAATGTGGCTTCGGTTTTCTGGATCAGTGCGGGCCAGACCGCGGGGCGTTTTTCTCCGGTGTAGATGATGGCGGTGGCGCCGTTAGCCCACGGGTCGGTGAGACCGGTGCCGAGGGTGTAGGTCCAGTTGAAGGCGCCAGCGTGCAGCATGCGGTCATCGCGGCCGATGTCGCACCAGCCATCATACATCGGCCGGCGTCCCCAGGCGGCGCGATGTGCATGCAGAACCCCCTTGGGGCGTGATGTCGTGCCGGATGTGTAGATCAGGTAGGCGGGATCATCGGCGTGTGTATCGGCCCAGCTGGCGCGATGGCACTGCCGGCACATGGCTTCGATTTCGGCGACTGCCAGCCGCTTCACAGTCTCAAGGATCGGAATCGGAGGCAGAGCGTCGTCGATAGCAATCGCGGATGCGCGACTGTCGTGCAGCAGGAATTCGACGTCGCCTTCAGTGAGTGTGCTTGAGGTTGCCAGTGGAACGATGCCGGCAGCCTGGGCGGCGAAGAAGACGATCGGATAAAGCGGTGTGTTCGGGAGGCGCAGCAGGAGCCGGTCGCCGGTGCCGAGGCCCATGGTCTGGAGGCCGCTGGCGAGGCGGAGGACGGCGTCCTCGATTTCGGCGAAGGTCCACACTTGCGCCGGCTCGATGTCATTCGCATCGTGGACGACGATCAGGGCAGGCTTGTCGGGTGTGGTAGAAGCTGCGCCGGCAAGGCAGTAGCGGGCCATGTTGAAACGGTCCGGCGGCGGAGGTCCGCTGAAGCCGCTCAACTTGCCAGCAACGTTGAGTGAACGGCTCACGGGTTGGGCTTCTTTTCCGGTTCGGAAGACGCCGCCCACCAGGTGTCGAGCTGATAGCCGAACAACGAGGTCTTTTCCGGCTGGCGGAGGTTGGTCCAGGAGCCGACCCATTGCTTTGGCAGGTGGAACAGCGGCAGGACGTAATGGCCGGACAGGAGCACCCGATCGAGAGCGCGCACGGCGGAAACGAATTCGGCTTGCTGGCGGGCGGCGAGCATGGCCTCGATCATGGCATCGGCTGCCGGGTTCTTGACGCCGGCAAAGTTGAAGGTGCCGTCGCGGTCGGCCATCGAAGAGGACCAACGGAAAATCTGTTCGTTTCCAGGCGATAGTGACGACGGCCATCGGGTCTGGATCATGTCGTAGTCGTAGCTCTTGATGCGCTGCTGGTACTGGGCGCTGTCGACAACGCGAACGCGGGCGGCGATGCCGAGTTTGGCAAGATCACGGGCAAAGGAGAGGAACAGGCGCTCGTTGATCGTTGTGCCGGCGAGGAGTTCGAAAGCGAGTTGTTGACCGGTTTTGCGGTTGATCAGTTTGCGGTCCGTGAGGTCGTATCCGGCCTCCCCAAACAAATCGAGGGCGGCACGCCAGTTGGCCCGGTTGCGGCCGCTGCCGTCGGAAACCGGCATGCGGTAAGTGCCCGCCATGGCGTCTGCCAAAACAGCATCCGGAAACGGCGATAGCAGCGCCTTTTCTCGATCGTCGGCTGGGTTGCCGACAGAGGAGAGAACGGATCGCTCGAAGTAGCTTTGCGTGCGCTGGTACAAGCCGTGATAAAGGTTCTTGTTGATCCACTCGAAATCAAACAGCTTGATGATGGCTTCGCGAACCTTCGGGTCGGCAAACGCGGAGCGGCGGGTATTGAATGCCATCGCATTCATGCCGGCGGGCAGGCCGAGTTCGAACTCGCGGCGGACGAGTTTCCTCGAATTCCTGTCGTGCTCGCCGTAGCCGCCGGCCCAGCGGGAGGGGTCTTCCTCGATGCGCAGGTCGATCTTGCCGGACTTGAAGGATTCGAGCATGGCTGCGTCGTCGCGGAAATAATCGTAGCGGATTTCGTCGAAGTTGAAGCGGCCGCGGCTGGTCGGCAGGTCGTTCGCCCACCAATCCGGATTGCGCTTGTAGACGAGGCCGCGGCCCGCATCGACGGTTGAAATGACATAGGGGCCGCTGCCGATGGGCGGTGCCAGCGTCGTGAGCTGGAAGGTTTCTTCGGTCAGGACGTGGCTTGGGATGACCGGCATCAGTCCGAGGATCAGCGGCAGTTCGCGGTCGCCGGGTTCCAGTTCGAAACGCACGGAGAGATCGGACGCTCGCGTCGCCTTGGTCACCTTCTTGTAATAGGCGCGGTGGTTGGGCCGTCCGTGATCGCGCAGCGTTTTCCAGGAGAACAGGATGTCGTCGGCGGTGATCGGCTTGCCGTCGGAAAATTTCGCCTTGGGGTTGATGTTGAAGGTGATGGCGCTGCGGTCGTCGGGGACGATAATCGTTTCGGCAATATGGCCGTAGAGTGTGAACGGTTCATCGAGGCCCCGGGTCAGCAGGCTTTCAAAAAGGAAATCGCGAAGGCCGGCAGCGGCTACGCCCTTGATGATGAAGGGATTGAGGCTGTCGAACGACCCGAGGATGCCGAGGTTGACGACGCCGCCTCTGGGGGCGTTGGGGTCGACATAGGCGAATTGGCTGAAACCCTCCGCCAGCAGCGGCTGGCCGTGCATCGCGATTGCGTGCCGCGGGCTGTTGGCGGCCGCGATATCGGCGGGGGCTGCCGGGGCCGTTTCGGCAAATGCGGTTGATACGGACAGAGCCGCGGCAACGGTCAGGTTGAAGCCCGCTAGAAGCAGGAGGTTGAACACGCTTGTAAATGTGGTGCTGGGAGGCGTCATCGACGGGTCCGCTCCAGGGCTGGTCATGTGGCGTATTTTCGGTCAGGTTGTCGCCGGAAAGCGGTGCAGGGACAAGAGTGCGGTAAAGTGGGTCGTTTCTATGTTGTCGCGTGGCGGGTTTGCCACGTGCGGACAGGAGGAGACGCAATAGCACGGTGGAGGATCGATTTGCGTCACGGGATTGCCTCATTCGGGGCATTTACACCCCGTCGCGGGGCGCCTCATGGCGTCCGGACCTGCGCGCCTAGTGGTGCTGTTCAGTGGGGCTAAAGCTGGGGGACCAGCTCTCAAACAAAAGGTCGATGATTCTAATGATGCAGAGATTTCTGAATTCGCGGGCCCAGGTGTTCGGCGCGGCGCTTCTGGTTACCCTGGCGGCTCCGGCCCTGGCGCAGGAGAAAGCCGCCGGCGATGGCGCCGCTGCGAAGCCGCAAAGCGCCTGGGTGAAGCTTTGCGAAAAGGTTCCCTTAGTGAAGAAGGACAAGGACGGCAAAGACGAGAAGGTCGAGAAATCGCTTTGCATGACCCACCATGAGCGCATCGACGGCAACAGCGGTCTGACACTCGTTTCGGTGGCTCTGCGCGAAATCGAGGGCGCGGAGAAGAAGAGCCTGATGGTGATGGTGCCGCTCGGCATGGCGCTTCCGGCCAAGGTGAAGTCGGTGATCTTCACCACCGAGCAGTGGGCCAAGCTCGGCAAGAAAGAAACGATCGACGAGAAAGAGCTGAAGCCGTTCACGCTGGATTACGAACTTTGCCACGTCGGCGGATGCACGGCCGAGGTCGAGGCGACGGCCGAAATGGTTACGCAGCTCGAGAAGGGCGGCGGGCTTAGGGTGTTCACGGTGAACTCAAACCGGCAGCCGGTGCTGTTCGAGGTTCCGCTTACCGGGTTTACCGCGGCTCATGCCGGCGAACCTGTCGACAGCGAGAAGTACAACAAGGCACGCGCAGATATGTTCGCGCAGATCCGCGAGCGCCAGAAGAAAGCCTACGAAACCTACAAGGCCGAGCAGGAGACGAAGGGCGGCGAAGGCGGTGCTGCCGCTGCTGCCGAAAAGAAGTAAGGCTGTTTTCAGCCGGGCGGTTGTTTGAACCCGCTTGTGAATTTCAGGCCCCGCGCGGCACTCGCCGTGCGGGGCTCTTTATTTGGGCGCTTCGCACATCGACACTTCTTTGGCCAACATTGGGCAAGCCGATGTTGGGTTGCGCAAGCTGGTGTTGGGCAGGATGTCCACGCTGCGATTGTTTGGCCCACACTTCCTTTGCTCAACACGAGCTTGCGCCGTGGTGACGATCTAAAGTCGTGTGGAGCGGCGGCAACCGGCGCGGTGCGATACTCGGCATGGTCGGGCGTTGGTTCGCGCCGATAGGCAGCGTCTTGGAAGATGTCGCAGGGTTATGCCGCTCGGCGCTGGAATTGTGGAGTTTTGTCATTGTCCGATACGGCAGGGATGTAGGAAAACATTCTTTTAAAGTTTGTGACTGTGGTAATTGATTTTAATATAGCGCAGTTGCGACTCGTATTTTAGGTTTATTTTTTATCGTCTGTTGTGGAAGGTCGGCGGGCATGGCAAGCTTGCATGGGTCGGGGCGCGGTGCGCCAAGGCCGCAGTCCGCACAATGAGGAGTTGAAATTGATGTCTACAGATACGCTCGACCTGGAGGATCTGCTGGATGAGGACGGCCTCGTGAAGGACTTCTCGTTTTGGAGCGAGGGTCTCGCCCGTGATCTCGCCCGTTCGGAAGGGATCCAGCATCTGAGCGATCGTCACTGGCACCTGATCCGCATCATGCGCTCCGAATATGACCGCATGAGCGGGCCGCCCGCCATGCGCAGTGTGTGCCGGTCGGCCGGTATCGACCGCGGGGACGTGAACGATCTGTTTGGCTACTGCCTCGTCGCTTGGAAGGTTGCCGGCCTGCCCAACCCCGGCCAGGACGGCCGCACGCATCTTGGCAGTATGTAGCCAGCGCGGAGTATGAGGTCGCTCGGGTGGGTGTTGTCCGCCTCCCTGCAATGACCACGCCGATGTCTGGCGGCTAAAGTGCTCTTTTGGTTCGCATCCTTGGCGGCGCGCATCTTCCAAGGAGCGCGATATTTCTTCAAATCTTTGTGCCGGCGCCCGGCCGCGAAGTCGCGCTTGTCCATGGCGGCGATTAGGCTCGTCCGGCCATGTATGTAGGTAGCCAAGCCTCGTTGCCGGTCTGCGGGCAAGAGACATGGGGCCCGGCGTGGCGTTTGTCGGTTGCTTTCGGGCTGTCTCAAGTGTCGGCGCGGTGGTTGTCGCCGGGACACAGGGTTCACCTTGGAGCCGTCAACTTGTCCTTCTGGGCAGTGTTACGGCAAACGCTATCCACACCCGTTTGCGGCACGTCGGTGCCCAACACGCTTTGCGGTTGCTGGCCTTCAGCAAGGCGCCCCCACGACAGTGGGGGATTGAGTGGGAGTGGCCGGTCCGTTGGCCGTCGGCGACTTCCACTGAACCTTTCGTTCATCATATCGCTCGGAAACCAGTACGTGCGCCGGTCGTTCAAGGATGTCCATCTTTACTTTTGGGTGAGCGTTGCTCATGTGAACTGTGTTCACGAGTGGTTATGGGGGGTGTGAATTTCGGTGGTGCGGGTTGAAAGAGGGGCTCAAGGCTGAATTCCGCCGTAAAGGTGAACTAAGTTCACGTTGTTGGCTAGGGTCGGACCTAGTGTTCCGACACTGACATATGGTTCCCTGCCGGGAACCTGAATGTCAGCCCGGAACACTAGTGGCCTGTCTCGCCTAAATCGGTGTGCTGGCCGCAACCGCTGACGATTTCGGCGAGACATGAAGGCCACTAGCCAAAACAATGGCTTAGTGTGGCGTTCAGCGCGCCTCAATTGACAAC
>Ga0180009_10006413_pt1 | contig 12343 bp, 7 predicted proteins | sample OS_PC_MetaG_FD_123537 | JGI IMG/M metagenome (GOLD analysis project Ga0180009, IMG submission 123537) | Groundwater microbial communities from the Aspo Hard Rock Laboratory (HRL) deep subsurface site, Sweden - OS_PC_MetaG | ecosystem: Environmental > Aquatic > Deep subsurface > Groundwater...
AGGCACCTGCGCGGTCCGGCGGGAAACCGTTTGCAGTCTTTTTATGAGCTCGTAACCGGAGAGCCGTCCGAGATTCAGCTCCGTGATGATCAGATCGGGATTGTCGTTGAGGGCATGGAGAACACCCCTTATACCGTCATAAGCCTCCGATGTCCTGAAACCCTCATCGGTGAGATATACTCTCAGCAGCTTCACGACCTCCTTGTCACTGTCGATTATAAGCACCAGCGGGGGTTTATCTTTTCTTGCTATCACCGCCATGGAATTCCTCCTTGATCATTTTATATCCCAGCCTCTGTTTACCAAAATTAGCTATATCGAGCACGATATTCAGGTATTCATAGCTCTGTTTGATATCCTTGTAGGCTATGTACTCAAAACAGAGGCCCTCATCAGCGAACATCCCGTTGAGTTTCTCATAAAACTCATCCTCATTGACGCCGGAGTTGCCCGGCGGGCCCACAACAATCGCCACCTTCACCTTTGCCGTGTGCAGAACATTTAAAAACGAACTGAAATTTATTTGCGGGATTTTATATTCCTGCTGCACTATGAAATCAAACTTTATGTGAAGCCGGTGCTTGGTCACCGTTGTCCCCATGTACTCAGTCACTGTCTTAATGGCGTTATCCCCCCTGACCGGATAGAAAAGAGCGCACTGTATTTCTCTTGTGAACTTGATCGGCGCCGCTGAACTCTCTTTCGTTTCCGGCGCGGCCGGCTCCTGCGACTTAGATACAGGCGCGGCTTCGGCGGACTCATAATCTTTCTCTTCTATAACCGGTATGGGCTCGGTGTTCTGCGGCGAGGCTAACTTACGGAGTTCTTCCAGGGCTGCCAACTTTTCCATATCTACTTTTTTATCTTTTTTATGGGCCATTGACGAAACACCGTGTTTGCCCTTTCCGAAATCCGGAGGGGCGTAACGCCCGCAACTGTAACAGTACCACCTGTCATACATCTCGATGTGTGACAGTTCCGATCCGCAGTTGGGGCACTGAGCCTCAGGAGGGGGCGGGGGAAAGTCAGCCGGCGGCGGAAGCTTGTCATCCTTCGCGGGCGGCGCGCTGGCTTTACTCTGCCCGGCAGCCGGCGCCCCGGGTACAGGGAGATTGCCGCCAGGAGGCGCGGCTTTCAAGTCCGCCGTCTTAGGCGCAGCCGGAGCGGTCTCGGCGTCTTTCGCCGCAGGTGCCGGGGCAGACGATGCGGCCTCGGGCGTCTCCTCGCCCAATAGCTCCGCCACAATATTTTTCAGGCTCTCCATGGTGACTTCTTCACCCTGCAATTTGTGATAAATATTCAGTTTTTTCAGCACGCCCTCAAGCTCTCTTATGTTGTCCTTGAATTTGTCGGCTATGTAATCCAGCATCTCCTCGGTCAGCTTGAGAGAGGTGAATTCCGTGGAAATTTTCATTTTGAGGATTTCCCTGCGCGAGTTGAAATCAGGTTTCTGCAGTTTGTTCACAAGCCCCCATTCAAATCTTGAGCGCAGACGGTCGGCGAAACCCGCAAGCTGCTTTGGGCTCCTGTCTGAGGTGAAGACGATTTGGTGATCCTGCTGATAAGCCCTTTCAAAAATCAGAAAAAAAACGCTCTGTATCTCATCGCCTTCAAGAAACTGTATATCGTCTATAAGAAGCGCGTCGGCTGAACCTAATTTCTTAAGTAGCAGGATCTTTTTGGCGGGAGAAACCAAAGCTTCATGTATCATCGTTATCAGATCCTGCGCCTGTATGTAAAAAACCTTCTTGCTCTCATGGTGCCTTTTAATGAAATTGCCGAGCGCCTGGATCAGATGGGTTTTACCTCTGCCCACGCCGCCCCATATAAACAGCGGGTTGTAAGACGGCGAAAACTCTTTGGCTATATCTTCACAGGCCTGTTTCAGAAAACGGTTAAAACCGCCTTCGTATAAATTATCAAATCTGTATCTGCCGTTAAGCGGCGGGATATCGAAAGCCCCCTCCTCATCCTGAGCCATGATAACAGCCTTCGTCACATCAGGGCTCACTTCCGGCTCAGGCGTTTGCATAAATTCGGATACAGAAACGCCTTCTGCCTTAGGCGTCGGGGTTGCCTGCGAAGCCGGGGGAACAACAGTCTCGGGCGTGGCTTTCAAGTCCGGCGTTGCACCGCTGGGCATTTGCCCCGATGAATGAAGCGCTTCCGCCTTAGGCGCGATTTCTTTTTCCGGAGGCGGCGGAATGCCCTGAGCGGGCGAAAGGAGCGAGGCATCTCCTGATGCGGATGCCTCGGCCGCCTCGGGCAAAGGGGCGGCCTTCGCTGTCACAGCGCCATGCAGATGTTCCGGCTGAAATTCCTCCGGAACGGGACTGGGCTTTCCCGGTTTTGGCGCGTCCGCGGCGCGAGTCTCCAGCGCGGAAATTATTTGCGCTTTTACTTCGTCCGACGAGCCATAGACATAAAAAGCTTTCTCGAAATCGGAACCAATATTTTTAAAAGGGCGGCCGCAGATAGGGCCTATTTCTTTTATTACACCCAGACAGGAGACTTCATCAGCGCTTAGTTTGACTTTGTAGCGGAAACGCTTGTCTGACGTCGGGCTATAAACAAGCTTGTAGCCTTTTATCATTTACCTCCGGGGCGATAAAACAATATCCGTAATTAGATTAAGATACCTGAATTTTTTGTCAATATTGTCATCAGTTATCACTTTGGGGACAAAACCCTTTTTCTTTATCTCCCTGAGGAGCTCCTCGCCCAGAGCGTCAGGAGCCACGACGAGAACAAAGCTGAATTTATATTTAGCGATCTCTTCCATTACGCTCTCTTTGCTGGCGCCGGGAGAATACACGACAACACCCGCCGGCTTGAAATCAAAATTTATATTCTTTTCCGCGACTATTTTCGCTATATTCTCTTTAACGATATCCGCTTTATCCTTAGCTTTCTCAGGACAAAGATAAAGCACATCTATGGCCTTGGCATCTTTTCTTACGGGCGGCGCCTCCGTTTTCTCGGGCTCAGTCTCTTTAACCGGCGGGGCAGCGGCTTCCTCTTTTGATGCTTCCGAGGCGGCGGCTGTCTTTGGCTCGGCGGTTTTTTCAGCAAAAGTTTCTATCAGGGGACCGGCCAGGGGCTTTGCCACGCTCTGGTCGGGTGTGAACTGTTCAAATTTTTCTATCTCCGGCGCGGCTTTCAAGTCCGCCGTCTTAGGCGCGGTCGCGCCTTCGATTTTTTCAGTTTTCGCCGGCTCGGGTTTCGTCTCACTTACCGCGGTCTCGGGCGCCGGCGCCTTCGACGCGGCGGGTTTGTCAAAAGTCTCCAGCAGATCCGCAACGCCGGGAACAGCCTTGGGCGGGGCAGAAGATTTCTCAAACTGTTCTATCACCGGGCCCGCGGATTCTGCGCCTTTTGCAGGCGCTTCGATCACCGGCATCTGCGCCGTTTCCGCTACCGCGCCTTCGGACAAAGAGGGCTTTTCTGTTTTCTCCTCTTTTTTAGCCGGCTCGTCGGACTTTTCTGCCTTGGCGTCGGAAGCGTCAGGTGTTTTTTCCTCCGGCTTAGGCGCTCTTTTGGGAAATTCCATCTTCTTTTCCGGCGGGGCTTTCTTTTCGGAGGGCTTTTCTTCCAGCGGCACCGGTTTTGTCTCAACCCCGAGGGCTATATCCCCCTCTTTTTTAGGCGGCGGAGTTTCGCTTTTTTTCGCTGTCTTTGCGGAGCTTTCAAGGGATAATTCCTTCAGCTCCTGATTGATGAGTTTTTCTATGTTGGCCGAAGCGCCGTAAAGATACGCTGCCCATTGAAAATCGGCGTTATCACTGCTGACCACAACGCCCATGTATCCGGCGAAACTTTTCTTAAGCTTTTCCGCGTCATCCTTACCTTTCGACGACATGAGCAAAAGCTTTCTGTCCGGAAAGCGCGGAGCGGGGCTGGATTTAATTTCCCATTTTTTAATCATAGATGTTATTCTACCAAACTATGCGCCAAAAGGTCAAACACAAAAATCAGATGAATTCAATTCACAAAAATTGAATAATATGCTATTTATAGACGATAAAACTTCTGATTGGAGGCGTGGCCGAGTGGTTGATGGCGGCGGTCTTGAAAACCGAAAAGAGCAAAAACAAAAACCCGACGAGGAGCCGATTTCTCGACGATAAAACGGCTTTTTTGACTTACACTGATTTACACTGAAATACCCTGTTTTAGGCCTATTATGGACACTATTTGGACACCAGAATTTTATTGAATTCAGCGCCCAAAAATCCCATTCCTCCTCAATCTGCAGCCGAACCGGCTAGCAAATAGTTTATTTCAGGATGCATTATTCATCCGAAATTTATTAAAAAAGAGCGCAACGGCAATAAATCGGGGGTAGACTCCGGGGCAGAGTTAGGGGGAGAGTCAAATATGCAGGGAAAATGGGAGCAACTAAAAGTTTGTAATCAAATTTGTTTATGCCGTTATAATAAGTCACAAAAGTCAACTTCTGGTACCTTTTTGTTTTTTTGGTGGCCCCACTGGGAGTTGAACCCCTACTTTACCTTTTGCGGAGAATTTATAAGTTACTCTCGCGTGTAGATAAAAAAGTTTTCCTGGTATTTGGTATAATCTCAATATGAATAACAGAAAAAATGTGGTGCATCCCCATTCTTCACAAAGGATATAATATATCCATGTACGAAAAATTGGTCTCACTATTAGAAAAATACGATTCATTAGACCTAATGTCCGTCGCTGGCGGTTTACAGTTATTTCCAGAAAATTCTGAGAGAACTATTAGAATTGAAGCATTTGCGTATATAACATCGTGCATAACAACTCGGTCTGAAGCTCCGACTATGTCGGCAAATAAAATTAGGGAAGTATTAAATAATAATGAATTCTTAAGCTCTTTATCTTCACAAGAGGATCCTGCGGAAAACATGTTCACCGAAACGATTACTTTTATTGGAGGCTCTTATATAGTTTTTCCAGGGATTGTTGAAAATGCTACCCATATTATAAAGAATTTGAATAGCGCAATATTTTTATGTACCAAATCCGACATAGATACTGAGTTTAAAAGAAAAGTTCAAAATATGGTTGGGGCTACATTGCTGATAAGTAATGCAATAGCAACAAGGGTAAAATTATGTAGATATATAAAACCGAAATCACTAAAAAATCAGAAAATATATGTTCCCAATAGGGCTATACTAAATACATATAAGGCGGCAGTAACATTTACCGTTGAAGAATTGGAAAAACTACTGTCAGATAATAGTATTCCATTAGAGTCTTTAAACATTTTAGCTGAAGACGCCAGTTCCTTTAAAACCCATGATTATAATCTTGAAAATTTACCCATATTTTTAAAACCTATAATTAAAGCGGAGGGTAAATATGTAGTTCTATTGCCTGGTACATTGTTAGCAACTCTTAGGCATAATATTATATGTCTTGCAAAAAAGCATGAACTTATAGAAGCACTTTCAATAAATTATTTAGAGGTAGGCTGGCAGGCACTATGTAAGTATTTAGACTATTTAAAAATTGTTCCCGCAAAAAATATAAAATTACCGGCTTTAGACAAAACTATATTTGTTAAACATGGAGTATTTATTAATGATTCAGATAAAGTAACTTATGTTCAATTATTCTCAGATGATTTTTCGAAATACGATGAAGCCAAAGTATTTAGTCAATGGGAATGTAAAACTATAGTAGAATATATTTCTTCGACACAACAAAGCGTAGAAAAGCATATTTTGTTTAACAACAATAATATTAATGATTTAACAACGTTGGTAATAGGGCAAAGTGTTGGTCGTTGGTGTTCCCTTGGTTTCAAAGAGCCATCTCCTCCATTATATACAAAATTTCTGGTGTTATGGTTATCCGATTTAGAGCATATTTCCATGATAGAAGGGGGGAAAAACTTATTTTTGTGGCAGTATACGATAGCCCATAACCGAATAAGAAAAGAAATGGATAGAGTTCTTTGTACAAGTTGTCTTGATGAGTATTTTTATTTTAAAAAGTCTGGATATAGCTATTATATCTCAGATAAGAAACGTCCGACTTGTATATGGTTTACCCCCGGGGGAGTGGGCGAGATACATACAGAAGTAGTGAACAAGATAGATTTTCATGGAGTTCCTTCATATAAAGAAAACCATGTGACGGAAGTAGCTAATCTACATGGTGATAAGAATATACCAATATATACAACTCTGCACGACATGGGGAAGAGAGTAACGTTGTTATTAGAAGGGTTACCTGTGTTAGTATGGATATTAGGACCTGTATATGAAGATGACGAAGAGTATAAACTTCATCATATGTATTCCGAGTTTGCTGATTTGATATCTTATTGGTTAGAGCAATTTACCCCCTCCATCAAAACCTATTTCGAATTAATTAAAAATAGGTTACCTCTGCTGATAATTAATATTAAGTTTGAGAATATTGCTGATTGGAATAATAAAAATTTTAATGAATCGGAAATATCTATTGATTTTGATTCCACAAAACTAATTAAATATAAAATTGATATTGAAAAAAAAGCAATAGATATAAAAATACAGCCTATATCAAGAATGGCATTCTTTGGAAACACAAATAATGGCGAAAGATATTTTATGAAAGAATTACTGTATGTATTTCAAAATTTAATTGAAAATTTGGGATATTCAATATCAAAAAATATGTCTGCAAACGAGATACAGCGAATTATTGATAGACATGCCCCTTTAGGTATTAAGAAAAAGATTTTTATGCTGAGTACTTCAATAACACCATTCTTAGATAATACAAACCTCCCTGATTTACTATTAGTACAAAAATATAACGAAAATCTTTTACTGGACGACGTAGGAGATTATTTAACTGGTACTTTGAAACTTAAAGAAGGGATTATTAATAAAGAAGACAGGGTAAAATATTTAAACGACATCGCATACCATTTATTTAAAAAATTAGAAAAGTATCTTTTAACAATGAAAAACAAAGAACTTTTAGAGTTTCTAATATCTTCTAATGAACGGTATACGTATGAACGGGCTTTTAATTCTTTAATAATGCCAACTAGAATAGCCTGCTTCGGAGAGTACGATAAAATAATCAATAACATGAAAGAAGAACTTCAGGATTTGAATAAATCTAATAGGGCAGTAAGATTTTTAATTGAGTATATTTCAGCAATTCCATGTAAAGGTATCCGGCCACCAAGCTATTCTTCATTTTACGATATTCAATCAATAGCTTCAGAATTAATTAATTGGGCATTTTCAAGTGATCTTGTGCAATATAATATCTCGGATTATGACTTATCAATTTTACCTTCTAAAAGACTAGGAATAAACCGAAAAGATTATGGAAAAAAGCATGATGCTTTTTCTAATGTAATGATTCAAAGTGAGTATGATAAATCGCAAAGAGTATTTAATAAACATTGGCGCTTGGATAAAGATGTTAAAAAATCGGAACTTAGTAATACGATAAATAAAGCTTTTAAAGCAGAATGGAATTATACGTATGATGATATTGTCAAAGTGGTACGAGAACTTTATGAAATAGGGATGAAACAACCTAACCCCTGCAAAGAGATTCTGTACGAGGTTTTAATTATAGACATAGAAAGCAAAACAGATTTAAGAAAAGAAACAATTGAAAAGATAATAGATAATTTTAGTTTAGAGGAAAGAGGAAATTATTGGAATGTTAATAAAGAGGGAAAACCTGACCCAGAAGTATATCCATGGAGATTTAATAGAACTATATCATTTTTAAGGAAACCTCTGATTAAGATGCAGACAGGAGAAACTGTGTATATGTTATGGGGAAACAGACATTTGCAGTATTCCGTATATTATTTATTGGGGTTATTGTTCAGCGGTAAATTAAAAGCTAATAGCCTAGAAATGAAAAATATTATTTCAAAATTTAGAAACGAACAAGGTAATGAGTTTAATATGGAAATATATCATATCTTTAAAAAATTTAATCATTTAATAGTGGATAAACAAAAAAATCAATTTGGAAAATTAAAAATTGTAGATAACGGGTATGATTTAGGGGATATTGATGTAATTGCAATAAACACTAAAAGTAAAAGAGTGCTAATAATTGAATGTAAAAATTTGAATATTGCAAGAACACCTGTTGAAATAAAATATGAGTTATTCAATTTATTTCAAAAAGATAAAAGTATTATGAATAAACATTTAAAACGAACAGGCTGGGTGGAAAAACATATAAATGAAGTTCTTGACTACTATAATGTGCCAATAAAAGCAGGATGGGGGGTTGACTCGTTAATAGTCATGGATGAAGAAATGTTTAGTCCCCATTTATATGATTCTAAGATACCAGTATTGACAAAAAAAATGCTTTGCGATAATTTTATAGTTGATTGGATCTAACATTTTTTATATCCAGAGAAATAAAAAACGGGAGTTCTTGATATTGAGAGGGAAAAAATGAAACGTTGAATGACATTTGGTGCCATGGGTTGACCATCCTTCGCCGAAGCTACAGCGGACAGAATGCTTTCGTGACTTATTCAAAAACCTCATTCTGGTAAAAATAGTAACAATAATTTCACCATAAAAAAGCTATCTCACTTGAAGATAGTGGTAAACACTCCATAGTTCGTGCTTTGAATTAGGTTGGGAGAGTGATATAATGTATGGGTGAAAAATATGAAAATTAAATGCAGAAATATTATATTAGGCTTTTGCCTAATTTTAGTATTAGTCAAATATTGCAATGCTGATACAAGTGACAGAATAAAAGGCATTGCAGAATTCTTAGTAAAAAGAGCGAATGAAAATATAATACAGATTTTCGAAAAGAAAATAAAGGACAATCCACTCATCTCGGAGTATTTTCCAAATACATCACGGGTATTAAAAACACTCAATTTAAAACTTCTGATGTTAAACAAATCACTTTGGGAGTATAATGTAGAAAAAGATTTAAAAACAATAACTACACTACTAACAAATAGGCTGAAGCAGACAGGAATAGACCTTCTTGCAAATGACAAATACAACAAATTAATGGATTTACAGAAGTACTTTGAAGATAATAAAGCTAAACCGGAGACAGTAGCAATGCTAAGCAAATTATATAAAGATATAGATGTGAATTTGAAAGCAATTAAGCTCGATGAATTAGCAGATAAAGAAAGCTTAAAAATTGCTCAGCTATTAGTTCGAGTGGATATAATTGATAAAATACCACCACTTATATCCCTTATAAAAAACCAAATAGAAAACACGAAAGAATCGCAGGATATGATAAATACGTTGCTAGAACTAAAAGAAGACTTTATAGGGATGGAAGAAGCATTGTCATATATCGAAAGCATTTATGATACTGAATTGTCATATACAAATAGAATGACACATGTGTTTTTTCTTATTGAAAAGCTTGGGAATTTTGAAGAAATAATTAAGAGACAATCTAATAGCTACATGAAGTTTAAATATTATGCACTGTTTTTTTCACAATTATCAGATGCAAATAATTCTACTGATGCACAGGTGGTCTTAGAAACGTTTGCATTACCAGCGACAAGTTTTATTGCTAAAAGAGAAGATAATATGCGCTTCAGTATCTCATCATATCTTGGACTTGCTGCAGGTATAGAAACTGAAGAATCTGCTTATTATAACTATTATGGTATAGCAGCGCCTATTGGTTTAGAATTATGTTGGGGAATTAATCAAAAGAGTTCAATAGGTATATTGCTAAGTATGTTTGATTTCGGAACAGCAGTTAACTCTCAGTTGTATGAAACTGCTGAGACATTTGGTTTTGAAGATATTGTTGCTCCAGGTATATTTTTGGTATATGGTCTTCCAGATCTTCCTTTGTCTATCGGCATGGGTGGCTGTAAAGTGCAGGGTTTACGAAGCAATTCATCTGCAGTGCGCGGATATATGTTTATCGCTGTAGATATGCCTTTGTTTGCATTAACGAATTAATCGATAATATTTCTTGCGGATTGAGTGTGAAAAATTATCTGTGCAAATGCTGGTTATCTCTCTTTCTGTTCAAAACCGCAACAATAATTTTATCATAACAAAACACCCTCCCTACACATTAACGGATTAATAAAGGAACTTTCTTTCTTAAATCAAGTGAACAATCTTGAACTATTTAAAAGTTCCTCTTCTGGAGTGGTGAAATTAAGAGATTTATAGAGATAACTGTTTATCCTGAAAAAGTGATAGCGTCGATTCTCACTGAAATTTTATATGATGAGGGATATAAGTTATATTATTTGGATGAACAAAAAAGCAGGAGGCATTGTACAATGTATCGTCGGTTGAAAAAATGAAAAGCCAAACTTCCGCCCCTTCAAACTGGAAACGAAAAATTCTCCATATTGATATGGACGCTTTTTTTGCATCTGTTGAACAGCGTGATAATCCTAAACTCCGGGGCAAGCCTGTGATTGTGGGCGGAAAGCCTGACGGCCGAGGTGTTGTAAGCACCGCCTCGTATGAAGCGCGGATGTTTGGAATTCGCTCAGCCATGCCGGCAGCGCAGGCAAAACGGCTTTGTTATCATGCTATTTTCATCAGGCCAAACTTTGAAAAATATAAAGCTGCCTCTGATATGATTCACAGCATATTTGAAAACTATGCCACAGTGATTGAATCAGCATCACTTGATGAAGCATACTTAGACATCACCAAAAACAAGCTCAATATAGAAGACCCTGTTCTTCTGGCGCAGATGATTCAGCAAAATATTTATGCAGTTACAAAACTTACAGCTTCCGCCGGAGTTGCAACCAACAAATTCCTGGCAAAAATCGCATCTGATATAAAAAAACCTGCCGGCCTTACAGTTGTCCCGCCCGAACATGCGGAATCCTTTCTCAGATTCTTACCTGTTATAAAGATTCCAGGCATTGGGCCTGTAACTGAAAAAGAAATACACAAGCATGGGATTAAAACTGTTGGCGAACTGGCAAGGTTAAGCAAATCGGAGTTTTGTGACCTGTTTGGCAGTTGGGGAGAAAGTATTTACGACCGCGTACATGGAATTGACGACAGCCCTGTAGAGCCTGCCGGCGAGTCCAAACAAATCAGTTCAGAAGAAACATTTGAAAACGATATTATACAGTTCCCGCCTATGGAAGAAAAGATTACTGAGCTTTCTGAGGTGATTGTCAAAGAGCTTGAAGAACGAAATATCAAGGCACGCACTATCACACTTAAAGTCAAGTATGCTGATTTTACATCGATTACCCGGAGCCGGACATTATCTATGCCTACTGACTCCACCGCCACAATCCAGCAAGAAGCTGTCAGACTGCTTCATGAAAAAACAGAAGCGGGCAAAAGACTGATTCGGCTTCTGGGCGTGGGTGTGTCGAATCTGGTAACTGCCGAAGAACAGATTACAGCAAGGCCTCGTGAATTGGAGTTGTTTGACTTATGAAAATGTACTTATGACCCTATGCAAATAGAAGAATTTGAAGAAGTAGTCAATGACAAAATTATCTTTGGAGTTTTTATCGGGGTTTTAATGAAGAAGAGATTGCTGAGAGAGGATATTGATTTACCTCGAGTATTTACCCTTTTCATCGTATCAACTCTCCGACTCAATAATTTATTTTTTTCTGTCAATAAGAAGTTGACCGCCAACAGCTACATTCTCTGGTGAGTTTTCTTTAATAACGACAACTATTACTTCTTTGGGCAAACCATAAGCCTGATTAGCTGCATCAGTCAAGACAGCGACGAACTTTCTTTTCTTCTCTAAATCCTTAATCTGCGGACCCTCTACTGTAATTTGTGGCATCTCTTTTTCCTCCTCTCTGAACTGATACTATTCCTTCTTATTGTCTAATTTTCAAACCCTGTTATACACCCAGCCGATTATAACTCCCCCGATGAACCCGTCAACAAATGCCCAAATTGTGCCTATTATCGCGCCCCAAAAGGTTGCATCATAGCCGATGTATAACGAGGATAGCACTTCTACAACTGAAGTTCCCCATCCAAATAACCATGCTGCCACACCTATAAATAATGCATAAACTGCGCAGGCAATACCTAACGCAAAACCCAAGCTTAATTCGTTTAATTTACTTACTGCCATTTTATATCTCCTTCCGTTGTTTCCTTTATACGACTATACGACGATGAATTGTAGCAAATAGTGCGATTAAATCTCAATGATACGTCGATACGTGATAATTTGTTAATACAAGAGTCTTTTCATTGTATTATCCTCCTGCCGGTTCAGGAAAAGCACTGTATCCGCCGCATCAGCAAGGCCTCTATAATCCCTTAAATCCCTATTGTCGTTCTCCTCATTTTGCCCCCCTTTTTTGAGGGCATTTTATTACATATTAAGGAGTTTCTAAAAA
>Ga0180009_10006414_pt1 | contig 12343 bp, 8 predicted proteins | sample OS_PC_MetaG_FD_123537 | JGI IMG/M metagenome (GOLD analysis project Ga0180009, IMG submission 123537) | Groundwater microbial communities from the Aspo Hard Rock Laboratory (HRL) deep subsurface site, Sweden - OS_PC_MetaG | ecosystem: Environmental > Aquatic > Deep subsurface > Groundwater...
AACCACAGAAGAAGAAATTCTTCCTTTTCTCGAGGAGAAAGGGCATCCTGCTCTTACAATGGATCCGTTGATGTGATTTCAGTGAGCAGTGAATAGTGAACAGTAAGCAGTAAGCAGTAAGGAGTAAGGAGTAAGCGACTGGATAAGTATAGTTCACTGCCTACTCCCTACTGCAGACTGTCTACTGACAAAATAAAGGAGAAGAATGGTTATGGGACTTTCAGGTATAGAGATTTTTAAAAAGCTTCCGAAAACTAACTGCGGCAAGTGCGGGGTTCCCACCTGCTTGGCGTTTGCCATGAAGCTGGCAACCGGTCAGGCGGAACTCGATGCATGCCCGGATATCCCTGATGCTGTGAAAGAAGAGATCGGTGAAGCTTCGGCGCCTCCAGTAAGAACTGTGGTTATAGGTACGGGTGACCGCGCAGTAAAGTTGGGCGGGGAAACTGTGTTATTCCGTCATGAGAAACGTTTTGAAAATCCTCCTGCATTTACGCTTCTCCTTTCTGATAACATGGATGAAGCAGAGATTACAACCAGGCTCAAAAAGTTTAATGATACTGTCTATGAGCGGGTCGGTGTTGTGTTGAGGCCCGAGCTGGTTGCAATAAAGGCAGAATCCGGGGATGCTTCCAGGTTTGGGACATTAGTTGAGAAGGTTTGCAACGAAACCGATGCAGGTCTGGTATTAATGAACGAAGATACAGAGGCGCTTTCTCAGGTAGCCAGAAGCTGTTCAAACAGAAAGCCATTACTTTATGCTGCCAATAAGGATAATTTTGAGACAATAGGCAATCTTGCAAAAGAGCTTTCTTGTCCATTAGTCGTTAAAGCCGGCAACCTTGAAGAATTGTTTAAAGTCTCTGAAAAATTAATAGCAATGGGTCTAAAGGATTTGGTATTAGATTCAGGGGCAAGGTCTGCCAAGCAGGCGTTTGAGGATCAGATTATTATAAGAAGATCCGCTTTGTTAAAGAAATCTAAACCTTTTGGATTCCCAACAATTGTATTTCCCTGCGAAATGGCAGACAACTTGATGAAGGAAACTATGATCGCCTGTCAGATGACAGCAAAATATGGCGGTGTTATTGTAATGTCGGAAATAGAGGGGCACAGCATATTTCCGCTTTTGCTTGCAAGCATGAATATTTTTACAGATCCTCAACGTCCTATGGCTGTTGAACAGAAGATCTATGAAATTGGTGCTACAAATGAAAGCTCACCGGTTCTTATTACCGGAAATTTTTCTCTCACCTATTTTATTGTTTCCGGTGAGATAGACTCCAGCCGGGTACCGTCCTATCTGTTGATAAAAGACACGGAAGGGCTTTCAGTCTTGACTGCCTGGGCGGCAGGTAAATTTGCAGCCGATACTGTTGCGACCTTTGTTAAAAAATCCGGTATAGAGGAAAAAGTTAAACATCGCAAACTGGTTATTCCTGGTTATCTTGCAACCATAAGCGGCGAACTGGAAGAAGAACTGCCTGATTGGGAAATACTCATAGGGCCAAGAGAAGCAAGTCATTTGCCGGCGTATTTGAAACAATTGAAGATTTAAGATTGAAGACCAAAGAAATTGAAGATTGTATATTGAAAATTGAATATTGAAGGAATTCTGTCAATTTTATGACCAATAACCAATAACTAATACCCAATAACCGGAGGTTTCTTATGGTTATCTGTGTTGCAGAAAATATTAATATAATGTCGAAAACAATCGGGCCGGCAATGAAGGAGAAAAACCCCAAGCCCATTCAGGATCTGGCTCGTACATTAACAGAAAATGGTGCAGATTATCTTGACTTGAATATAGGTCCAGCCCGCAAGGGCGGTGATGAAATGATGGAGTGGCTGGTAAAAACGGTTCAAGAGGTTAGTGATCTTCCTCTTTCTCTTGATACGACAAATTTAGTTGCTATGGAAGCCGGATTAAAGGCAAATACAAAAGCAAAGCCATTGATGAATTCCGTTTCATTACAGCCTGAAAGGTTGGAAAAAGGTATTCCAATGGTTACTCAATATAAAGCGGACGTTATAGGACTTCTCTGGGGCAAGGAAGGAATGCCAAGGGATGCAAATGAACGAGCTGCTATGGCCGTTGATTTTATCTATCAGGCAAATGAGGCAGGGATTCCCACATCAGATATATGGATCGATCCTATTGCTACCCCAATATATGTTGATGTAAACCAGGTTCTATCTGGACTGGAATTCATGAGTATGTTAGGGGAAATTGCACCTGAAGCCAAATCCATTGTAGGTCTTTCCAATGTTTCCAATGGTGCGCCCGAGGATCTTCGTCCCTACCTGAACCGTACATATATGATAATGCTTATGAAATACGGCATTCATTCAGCAATAGTTGATGGGTTTGATAAAGAGCTTTTGAGTATTGCAAAAGGAGAGAGACAGGAGCATGTAAAATTAGTCCATGATATCATGGATGGAAACGAACCCGACCCTGCTTCCTTAGGTCAAAGGGAACTTGAACATTATAAAACAACATGTGTTCTCATGGGCAAGGTTCTTTATTCACATTCATGGCTTACAACTTAGGAATTGAAGATTGAAGATTGACGATTGAATATTGAATGTAAGGATACAAATTAATCGACAATCTTCGATATTTGGCATCTTTCAATTGTCAGTTTACATTTAACAGTAGGCAGAGACTATGAACGAAAAGTAAGTAACTTTGCCTTATTAATTAGCACGCCGAAGGCGTACCACCAATTTTCAATTTTCAATAGTCAATTTTCAATTATAAAAATGGCTGAGCTTGAAATAACGATTGACGGTCAAACGTTATGGGTTGATCCCGGCACAACAATTTTAGAAGCTGCTAATGCGGCAGGGGTCATTATCCCAACGTTATGCTATGTGCCGGCAAAGACGGTAGAACACCCTTGCGGTATATGTGTAGTTGAAATCGATGGTAGAGAGAAACTAGTCCCTGCCTGTTCCACTCCTGTGGAAGATGGCATGAAGGTCGCTACTCAAAGTGACCGCGTTATAGCGTCCAGGCAACGTGTTCTATCCAGCATGCTGTCAAGACATTATGGCGATTGCATTGCACCATGTTCTCAGACCTGTCCTGCTCACATTAATATTCAGGGATACCTCAGCCTGATTGCACAGGGTGAGTTTATTGAAGCTCTGAAACTTATCAAAGAGAAGAACCCCCTTCCACTTTCCATAGGCAGGGTATGCCCACATTTTTGTGAATCAAGATGTCGCCGCATTCTTGTTGAAGAATTCATAGGTATAAATCATTTAAAACGTTTTGTAGCAGACTATGCTATTCAACATAAGGATACTGATGTCATTCCACCCACTCCTTCTTCCGAGCATAGAGTCGCTGTGATAGGAGGAGGTCCTGCCGGGCTTTCTGCTGCTTATTATTTGTCACAGATGGGGCACTGTGTAACGATATTCGAGGCCATGCCGCGACTTGGAGGCATGCTTCGTTATGGCATACCTGAATTTCGTCTTCCCAAAAAGATAGTCGACCAGGAAATAGAGAATATACTCAGAGCAGGGGTGAATATCCGAATGGGGAAAAGACTGGGCGTTGACTTCACTATTAAAAGCCTTAAGGAAGAAGGTTTTGAGGCTATTTTCCTGGGTATAGGTGCATGGAAAAAACAGCAATCAGGCATTGAAGGAGAGGATCTGGATGAAGTGCTTTGCGGCTCTGATTTTCTTCTGAATGTAAGCCTTGGGCAGGCTCCTGTGATAGGTAGAAGGGTTGCAGTTATAGGAGGTGGTGATACAGCTGTTGATATAGCCAGGACCTGCGTGAGGATGGACGTAGATGAAGTTGTTATTATATATCAGCGTTCAATGATGGAGATGCCTGCAATTCACCGAGAAGTTAAGGAAGCTGAAAAAGAGGGTGTAAAGTTTATTTTTATGATGGGTGTTTCAAAGATTAGCAGGTGGAAAGACAATCTTAAACTTGAAACAGTCAGGATGAAGTTGAGTGAGCCCGATGATAAAGGGAGCCGTCTTCCTATTCCTCATTTAGGATCAGAAAAAATTCTTGAAGTAGATAATGTAATTACGGCACCCGGACGGGCTCCTGACCTTTCATGGATAGAAATACCGGAAGAAGGTGTAAAACCTCATGTTCTTCCCGGCGGTACCATTATTGCCAGTCCTCAATCATTTCAGACTTCAGAAAAAGGGGTTTTTGCAGGTGGGGATGTTGTCCGTGGTCCCAGAACAGTTATTCAGGCTGTTACCGGCGGCAGAAAGGCAGCTAAAGCCATTAATGCTTATCTTACCGACACGCCGTTGCCCTCTCCTAAACGCCAGATTAATTTTACTAAGGGTAAAAAGTTTGAAGATATTGATTTGCATAATTTCGAGAACATTACCCTTCGTTTAGGCGAAAAGATGCCGGTTAGGTCACCGGAAAGGCGTACACGGGATTTTGACGAAATAGAACTGGGATTTACAGAGGAAACAGCTTTTCGTGAGTCTAAAAGGTGTTTGCAGTGCGGATGCTTAGCTCTTAATAAATGTGAATTGCGCAACCTGTCCATTGAGTATGGGGTTAGATTCCCGATCTCAAAAATGCTCAAGCGCCGTCAGCACACAATCGACAGCAGCCACCCCTTTATCGTTATTGATCCTAACAAGTGTATATTTTGTCAGCGCTGCATGAATAGCTGTGAATATGGAGCCTTGGAGTTAGAAGGAAAAGAGTTTGAAGAGGACGGGTTCCCTAATCTTGTTTCTATTAGAATTAATGACAAATGTGTTTCCTGCGGCGCCTGTGTTGACAACTGTCCAACCGGCGCTCTTGTGAAAAAAAATATTGCCATACCTGTTGCTGCAAACGAAATTAAGAAGATTAAAACGGTTTGTCCATTCTGCGGTTGCGGATGTTCTATCATTTTGAATATTAAAGGGCAGTCGATTATCGAAGTTACCACAGATCCTTTCAATGCCCCCAATTTCGGGAATGTATGCGTCAAGGGCAGATTTGGAAGCGAGTTTGTCCGTCACCCTGACCGGCTTAAGACTCCACTTGTTAGAAAAGGGGGGTATTTTTGGGAGGTGAGCTGGGAAAAAGCGATTTCGCTTATTGCCCGGAAATTTTTGGAGATAAAGGCCAAATTCGGCCCCGATAGTCTGGCTGGTTTGAGTTCGGCAAAGTGTACGAATGAAGAGAATTTTCTCATGCAGAAGTTTATGCGAGCGGTTGTCGGCACTAACAATATTGATCACTGCGCTCGGCTCTGCCATGCTTCAACAGTCGCCGGCCTGGCTATATCTTTTGGCAGCGGGGCCATGACCAACTCGATTTCTGATTTTAGAAAAGCAGATGTAATTCTTTTGACCGGCAGCAATCCTACTGAGAACCATCCCGTTATAGCTCTTAATATGAAAAAGGCCATAATTGAAAACAAGACAAAGCTTATAGTTGTCGATCCCCGTGAAATCGAGATGGTGAAATATGCTGAAATCTGGCTTCGCCCAAAACCGGGAACAGATGTGGTCTGGTTAAATGGACTGATATATGTCATCATTGAGGAAAATCTGTATGATGTCTCTTATGTGGAAGAACGAACAGAGAATTTTAAGGCCCTTAAAGAGACTGTGATGAAATACAATCCTGAATTTGTTGAAAAACTCACCGGTATACCATCAGAGGATCTTAAAAAAGCAGCACGTATTTATGCTAAAGCCGGCAAGGGTTCTATTGCATATGCCATGGGAATAACTCAGCATGCATTTGGAACAAACAATGTTAAGTCAATAGCAAATTTAGCTATGTTATGCGGCAATGTCGGGATCGAAGGAGGAGGGGTTAATCCTTTGCGCGGCCAGAATAATGTACAGGGAGCCTGCGATATGGGCGCCCTTCCCAATGTTTTTCCCGGTTACCAAAGCGTTTCTGAACGGAAGAATGTTAGAAAATTTGAAAAGGCCTGGGGCATTGAGCTTTCTCCAAAACCCGGTCTTGCTGTAACGGATATGTGGCCTGCCGTTCTTAAGGAAGAACTAAAAGGTATGTACATCATGGGTGAAAATCCTGTTGTAAGTGATCCTAATCTGAAACATGTTGAAGCAGCCCTTAAAAAACTGGATTTTTTAGTTGTTCAGGATATTTTCATGACTGAGACAGCTAAACTTGCCAATGTAGTACTTCCTGCCGCCAGTTTTGCAGAAAAGGACGGCACATTTACCAATACGGAAAGGCGTATCCAGCGCGTGAGAAAGGGAATAGAGCCTATTGGCGATTCAAGGCCCGACTGGGAGATTATCTGTAATTTGTCTGAGAAGATGGGGATTCCTATGAATTATAATCACCCTGGAGAGATTATGGAGGAGATCGCCAACCTGGTGCCGAGTTATGGAGGAATTCACTACGAACGCCTCAAAAATCATGGACTTCAATGGCCATGCCCAAGCTGGGAGCATCCTGGTACGCCATATCTTCATAATGCTGAATTTACCCGCGGGAAAGGCCTGTTTCAGTCAGTTGAATTTATCCTTCCAAATGAACTCCCCAATAAAGAATATCCCTTTCTTCTTTCAACCGGAAGAGAACTCTATCACTACAACAGCGGAACTATGACCCGTAAGGTTAAGGGGCTCCATGCCATTTCGCCTGAAGTTATTGCAGAAATCCATCCTTCAGATGCTGAGAAAAATGGAATAGAAAACGGAAATATGGTTAAAGTTATATCCAGGCGTGGAGAGATTAAAGTCCGTGTCCGTATTACCAGAAGAAGCCCGGAAGGGACTGTTTTTATTCCATTCCATTTCGGGGAAATGGCGGTTAATCTCCTGACCAACGATGCCCTTGATCCTGTAGCCAGAATACCGGAGTTCAAAGTCTGCGCAGTTAGTATCGAGCGGGTTTAACCCGCATTCCACAAGCTGATTTCATAACATCCCTCCCATTCATGCCGCTCAGCACCCGCTGTGCTTCCTCCTCACCCAAGTCCTTAGGTTTTTTGTGGTTATAAAATTCTTGCCTTTAATTAAAAACAATGTAATATTAATACATTATAACAATCAAGAAATAATCTATTAATATCAAATATCATTGATTTATTTCTTAGCATTTAAATTGTTCGGCTTAACAATTATGAGTAATCAAATAATGCTACCTTGCGCCTGTGATGCGAAGAGTTCTACGGAGTAAAAATGATTGAAGAAAAGATACAAAGAAATGTTTTTGAGGTAATCAATTTACATGAATCTGATGATATAGACTATTGGCGTGATCGGAGCTATATCGAACGAATTGAAACTATAGAATTTATGAGAAAGGTGATGTTTGGTCATGATAGAGTTTCCGAGAGACTTCAAAGAGTTCTTACAATTGCTGAACTCAAAGAAAATTGAATACCTTATTATCGGAGGATACGCTGTAGGCTATCATGGTTATCCACGAGCAACAGGTGACATGGATATATGGATTGCTATTAATGATCAAAATGCCATTAAAATGGTTGATGTCCTGAAGGAGTTTGGATTCGATCCTCCTGAATTGAAAAAAGAGCTGTTCTTAAAAGAACAAAATGTAATCCGAATGGGAGTTCCTCCAATGCGTTTAGAAATCCTTACTTCTATCGACGGAGTAAGTTTCAAAACATGTTTTAATAATCGTATTATTGCAGATTTTGGTGATTTTAAAGCAAATTTCATATCAAAGAGCGACCTTTTAATTAATAAACGTGCAAGCGGTAGGCCACAAGATCTTGTTGATTTTGATAAATTGCAAAATGAATAAATCGTAGAACATCAGCGTTGAGCATGACGCAGCTTGGCAAGCCTATACCTGATGACATTAAGAGAATTCGTTCCGCATGTTCGCACCCGAAGGGACTGTTTTTATTCCATTCCATTTAGGGGAAATGCCGCTTAATCTCCTGACCAACGATGCCCTTGATCCTGTAGCCCGGATACCTGAGTTCAAAGTCTGCGCAGTAAGTATCGAGCGGGTTTAACCCATATTCCACAAGCTGATTTCGCCCTTCTCTGATGTTTCTATTTACAATATTCATATTTCCAAAAAAGGAAAAACTTGCAGTAAGAGGCACGACACAGTATAGTTACTACCCAGATTACCTTCGATCTCAATATCATGGGAGGAAAGCCCTGCATTCGTGGCCTGCGTGTAACTGTAGGGATGATCGTCGGCCTTGGAGGCGGCCCACTGGTCCCATATTGGCCGGCCAGACGCTTTGGATTATGAAATTTTGGAATATGCCAGATCCAACGGATAAAATTAAAAGCCAGATAGGGAAAATACAAGACAGCATTAATAAGGGTCAAAGGCAGACCTGACCCCTTTTCTACATTAATAAGGGTCAAAGGCAGACCTGACCCCTTTTCTACATTCGGGCTTGATAACAAAAGGGTTGTTAAAATTCAGTCGAGATATTTCAGGTGAGCCATCTCCTGCACTTTCTGCCTTGACTTGGCAAAGTCTACAAAGGCTTGAGCGGTTTTCTGCTCCAGAGAAGAACGTACTTTATTAACGTCCTCTTTTGTGGATAACAGGTTCTTTACTTTTTTCATTTTAAGCTTTTTTAATGAGTTCATCTCATACCTCGGAAAGATTGTTCACATAACAATGATATGGAATAATTGCGTCTGTGTTAACGGTATGGATACTAAATCTTTCGGGGTCATTTGTCAAGAAATCTCTATTGTTCAGCAAAAGAAAGTCAGGATAGTGGATGGATAAAAATGCCATTCTGTCATGGGGGTTTGCGGTCGCATCAAAAAGTATTTCACCGGCAATTTTGCCATCTTTGAACAGGTCAGGGGTGGAAAGCTCACACACCCAGATAAATTTTGGCATAGCCATTTCACAATACACATTTGCTATACCAAACGGCACCGAATCCCCTCTTCTCTTTTTCTTAAAGGACTTAGATGAGGTCAAAAATGTCCTGGTGATAATATCCTCATATTTCAACAGATTTGACCGAGCATTTAAACCCAAGGTCTCTTCCGTTAAGATTGCTTCTGATAACTTCACAACGTGTTCCGCTGAGAGGTGGATCTTTTCATATAACGGCACAATGAACGTATCGATATCCTCCATCTTATATTGTGACCAGTATCCAACTGGCACAGGATCATTTTTTCTCACACTATGGTAGGGCAGAAAATTGTCATCATTGGCGATGAAACCGCACAGATAGACGTCACTTGATTCTGGAGTTCCAGGAAAAGAAATATTGTAATCCGATAGGTGACCGATGATGGTAATGGCATGTCTATGCCCGGTCAAAACTGCAACAACCGGCAGCCCGGACTCAACATACATATAGAGAAGCTTGTCGAATAAATCTTGGTGCTGGCCGCGAATGTAAATTTCAGGCGTGAAACCAAAATTGGAAAACATTTCGGTTACCTGGTAGGCTGTCAGCCCTTTTGATGGAACCAGCCTTCCGGTTGAAACGTCCTTTGTAAGTTGCGATACCTCATAAGGCCATTTTTCAGCATATCGGTTGTACCGCTGGCTGAAATATCGAAATATCATCCAACAGGCGGCATGGGCACAAACCGTCACATCCGTGTCCTGGCTCATATATGGAAAGCCTGTTGCTATCAATTCAGCGCCAAGAATATGAACCGGATACTCTGAAACGCAAACATGCCCGGACACAAAAGACAATTTTTCAGGATCAAAGATAGTGCGGCCAATGGCGGTAACACGGTTGGGCCTTAACACAATAAAGCCGATATACGCATCCTGATAACGGTCAAGCTTGAAGAGCATCCGGTGAGATATTTTATCAGTGAAGAAATTTGCACGGATAGTCTTGCTTGGATACTGGGCAAACTTCCGGGAGAAGAAGTTAAAATACGTATCCCGGTAATCGGCATCCACATAGCCTTTCTCAATAATAACGGTTTTTGCGGTTCGTTTCAGGTAGTCATGAATCAGTTTAAAATCCCGCGGTGTAATATACCCCTCGCAGCTATTATAAAAACTCTGCCAATCGTCCTCGGACTCAAGCTGAATCAAGACATGTTGTTCTTTCTCAAAAAAAACAGGCATACAGTTAACTCCTCAATTTTCTCAATATTTCTCAGAAACACTATTTACCACATCGCAAGCAGCATACGCATTGCATCTGCCTGATTGAGCACCTCAGAGGTGCTGTCCCAGTCCGCATCCAGAGATTCGATAGTCTCTTTCAGGGTAAAGGGGTTCTGCTCCTGTTCGGCGATGACGGTAAGGATGGTATTCTCGTCCCATTCCTTGTCATCCAGCATGTCGGTCACCCACTGATCTACGATGAAGTCGGGAATGGTGCCAAAGATAGAAGTGATCTCCTGAATGCGGCCGGAGAGGATCTGGAAGAGCTTCTGTTCCGCCCCCTTATCGTAACACATGTTGTAAAATGGTATCCGTTTAGCTATGGTACCGCGCTGGACGCGTCCCTTGCGCTGCTCCAGCAAAGTAGGGTTCCAGGGAAGGTCGAGATTAATCAGACACCCCAATTTTTGCAGATTTAGTCCGGTGCTGGCGGCATCAGTGCCGATCAAAAGTTTGAGCCGTCCCTGCACCACCTTTTCTTTGAGCAATTCGCGGTTGACGCTGTGAACCTTCCCAGCATCGAAGAGCTTGCTGGCGCTGCTGTTGGTGTAAAGGCCGATCGATTCTTCAATGTGCTTCACCAGGAACTCGGCCAGGGCATAGGCGGAATCATAGAACTGGCTGAAGATCAGCACACCCCGGTCGCGCCAGGTACTTCCCTCAAACGCCGACGTCAGAATCTCCAGTACCCGCTCGAACTTCGGATCGTTTTCCCGCTCCAGATGACGCACCAGGTGTTCCTCAAGTCGCTGTAGAACCTGCTTTTCTCCATCGGTAAGGGGATAAATTGACTGGGCATCGTCATCCGGGTCGTCCTCACTTGCAAGCTCTCTCCCGGCCAGCATCTTGCGGGTGGTTTTCAACCCAGCCTTCAGTGAACTGCCGACACGACGCTGCAAGAGGGTTTTGATGAAACCCCCGGCCTTGACCCTTTGGTGAAGCGCTTTGGCGAAATCCTCGGCAAGCTCGAAGGCCTGTTCCATGCTGTGCGAGCAGAGGATGGGCTGGCCGTCACCAAATGCCACCATCTCGATCTTCACCAGCTTCCCTTCTTCTTCCAGACGTTCCCGGGACCGCTTGACGACCCACTGAGTGAAAGGGTTCACCTTCCGCAGGGTCATAAACTCCAGATCAAAGGAACGTGAGGAATCGAGCCTGTCCAGGTCAGCATTGGTCGCCAGGTCGTCAGTGACAGAAAGCTCCAAATCTTGGCGAATCCAGTCGAACACCTCGGTGTCGGCATCAAGCCTGACCGGCAGCGGATTGCGCCAGTACTGCCATTTTTCATAGAGCTGGTCCAGTTCCTTTCGTCCGGCGACCATGTCAAATATCTCCGGACCGTCAGACTTCCGCCAGAGGCTATTGGAGCTGCCCAGCACCTGGGGATTGTTGACGGAAAGAATGTTCAGCAGGTCCCACAACTCCATCGGATGTAACTGCACCGGTGTGGCAGTGGCCAGCAGCATGGTTTTGGTGCGGGCGGCCAATTGTTCAGCAAACAGATAGAGTTGTTTCTTCTCCGGCGCCTTGTAAACATTATTGGGCGAGAGATTGCCCCTCCGGATCTTGTGGGCCTCGTCCCAGATCACGCAGGAATAGCGTTTCTCCAGGAGCTGCTCCATCAAATTGCGGTTTCTCTCAGAAATGGCGGCGCTGGTAATAACCGATGTGGATACGATGCCGATCTTCCGGGGGCAGTTGGTGAGCCTGTCGAGGAGCGCCGGGTGAAACTCGTCCCGTTCAGTCAGCCAGCCGCCGTTCTCCCAGCGGGCTGAAGGGACGGCAAGTTTCAGCAGCAGCTCTTCCTGCCACTGGGCCAGGAGCGGTTTGGGGGCGATGACCAGGATCGGCAGTGGGTCAAGGGTACCGATCAGCTTGGCAAGTGCACCAAGTTGCAAGGTCTTACCAAGACCCACCCCATCACAGAGCATAAAGCGGGCACCACGATGGGGGTCTTCCTTGTACTTGAGGTGTTCGTTGAAAGCCAGATTGATAAAGTATTTCTGATGATCCTAGAAGCCGAACAATTCTGTGGAGGTAGGCACCTCAGCCAAAAGCGGTTCGGGTTTTGGCTTTTCCTGCCAGAGACCGATATGCTCCAGTACCGTACGCTGAGAAAGACGGCCGATTTGCTTGACGATAAACTCGGACAGGGGAAACCCCTTTTCCCAGAGGGCATCAAACTCCTGTTGAACCCATGCGACGCTCTCTGGTTCGTCATCCTCCCAAACCAGTTCGTAGTTTTTTGTCCAGGCGCGAGAA
>Ga0180009_10006416_pt1 | contig 12342 bp, 7 predicted proteins | sample OS_PC_MetaG_FD_123537 | JGI IMG/M metagenome (GOLD analysis project Ga0180009, IMG submission 123537) | Groundwater microbial communities from the Aspo Hard Rock Laboratory (HRL) deep subsurface site, Sweden - OS_PC_MetaG | ecosystem: Environmental > Aquatic > Deep subsurface > Groundwater...
CCTTGAACCGTGGCAAACGCACCGCCGGGGAGTGCCGCGAAGCCAACGTCCACCGGGGGCGGGGCCTCGACGACGCGTTCTCGAGGCGCGCCCTCGAAGTAGAGATAGGTTCCGGCAACCACAGCGACCAACCCGATGCCGACGCCGAGGTTCGCGATGCGTGCCGAATCCTTCGCCTCCTGGTTGAGGTCCACAGCGTCCCCGGGGCACCCGTCCTTGTTGGGGCCCAAGGTGCACTTGTCTTCGCTGTCGGATCGTTTGGAGATCGCTTGCACGCCGAAGTAGGATCCGATGCCTATCCCGATAAGGCCAGCGCCGCCCAGCAAGATGCCTGCGGTCTGAGCAGCCGGCGAGCTCTCGACGATGACGCGAGTCTTGGGTTCAGCCGCGGGAGTTTTGGGCGGCGTCTTGGGCTTGGGGAGTTTCTTGAGGACGGGGATGGCGATCTCTTGTCGTGCCGCTTCCGCGATCGTTATCTTGTGCGACCACGCCTTGTAGCCAGGCGCCACGGCTTCGATGACGACTTCGCCGGGATCGACGGGCGCTTCCGCTCCCCAGGTCGCCCGGCCAAGCACCGTGCCGTTGCTCGTGATCTTCAACCCATCGACGCGCGCCGCGGGCGGAACGACAACCACCAGCTTCGGGATGCGCGGCTCGAGCTCCTTGATGCTCTCGAGGGCGATTTTTTCGCGATCATCGCGCCCGTCTCGTCGGGCCTCGGCGGCCACCTGGAAGAACTCGCTCCAGGCCGAGGCCACGCGGCCTTCGAGCTTGTGACAGTGGGCCACGTTCAGCAAGGTGCCGGGCGCCTTGTCGAGACGGTAGCTCTCCTCGAACTTGCGACACGCCGAGGCGGTTTGACCGCTCTCTATCAACTCCCTGCCCTCCTGGAACAGAGACTCCGCGAGGGCCCGCCCATCGGTTGTCTGGGCCTGGGCGAGGGTGCTGAAAACCAGCGGGGCCAGCAGGCCCACGATCACTCCCGCATGTCTTCGCGCTCGGTGCATTGCAAAGCTTCCTAGTACCGGTCACCAAATGGGTTTGGGGGCTTCTTGGGATCAGCCGTTTCCTTCGGAGGCGCCGTGGCCTCACCTTTCGGAGGGGCCGTCGTCCTCGGTGGCCTGCGCCATGTGCCCCCCGTCGATCGCGGAGGCGGCGCCGCGTCTGGCTCGACGTCCTGCGCGTCAGGAGCAGCTTCCGCCGCCGCGTCGGCCTCCTTGCCAGCCGTGGCGCCAGCGTCATCCTCGGGTGGAGGCGGAGCGATTGCGACCGACGACGCTGGGCCGGGGGGGGGCTCGGTCCTCGCCTCCCCACTCGCTTCCACCGACGGCTGGCTTCCTCGCGGCAGCTGGGTCCAAACAACGACGCCGATCACGGCGACGACGACGAGCGAGCCCAGGACATACCAAGCCGGCTTGCGTCGTGAAGCCGCGGAAGGTTGGCTGGTGGCCATGCCGGTCTGGGAGCCGCTCGAGATTTCGTTGCGAATCGAGCCGCTGTCCGAGGTTGCGAGCACGCGTTGCTTGCGGGTCTGAGGGTAGGATCCGCTGGTCCCGAAAGCGCCGGTTGCGTTCAACCCCTCGGCGTTGCCCCGCTCCAGGATGCCACCGATGCTCTCTGCCAACGCGTCGAGCCCTTCGATGCCCGTGGCATCGTAGAGGTCGGCGACCAACGCTGCGACATCCGGGGTTCGGTCTTCCGGCTCCCGACACAGGCAGCGCATGATCACTTCTTCGAGCTGCTCCGAGACACCCTCGATCCTGCCGGCGAGCGGCTCGGGTTGATCGTTGCTCAGGATGACGTAGCAAAGCGCAGCGGTCGATTCGGCGTGGAACGGCGGACGACCCGACAACAGCTCGTAGAGGATCGCGCCCAACGACCAGACGTCGGCGCGGGAATCCACTTGTCCTGAGTTGCGGAGCTGCTCGGGGGCCACGTACCTCGGAGAGCCGAGGATGGCGCCCGCGGCGGTGAGATCGTCCTCGACATTCTGCGCGGTTCGCAGCTTGGAGATGCCGAAGTCGACGATCTTCACCAGGTCTGTCCCGTCCGGACGCTTGGTGAGAAACAGGTTCGAAGGCTTGAGGTCACGATGCACGATGCCACGCGCGTGGGCCTCACCGAGCCCTTCACAAGCCTGGACGAGATAGTGGATCGCCACGTCGACCGGCAGCTTCTCCTGGTCGCGAAGGAGCTGGCGGAGATCCGTCCCGTCCAGGAACTCCATCACCATGTAGGGCGTGCCGTCCTCGAGTGCTCCGAAGTCACTGACGCGGGCAGCGTGTTCGCCTCGGAGCTTGGCGGTGACGCGCGCCTCGCGCATGAAGCGGGCTCGGGCCGACGGCACGCGGTCGGCGGAGCTGGTGAGGAACTTGAGCGCGACGCGCTCCTCGAGCTGCAGGTGGACGGCAGAAACCACCAGCCCCATGCCCCCTCGACCCAGGATGGCATCGATCTGGTACTTACCCCCAACGACGTCGCCCGTTTGGAGCTTGTCAGCGAGGCATTCGGTGTCGGATAGGGCGGTCATGCCAGTAGCTATCTTCCGTGAACCACCGCCTGGTGTCAACGAAGCAACACTGGGCAGCAGGCACGTGGAAGTGTGTTCCCAAACACAGAGGCGCTCATCCTTCCCGATGCAAGTCGAGCCTGCCGAGGCGCGATCCGCAAAAAGTCGAACTTGCAACAATCGACATGTGCATCTACCTGCGATATCTTGGCATTGCAACATCAATACGCGGGCCCAAGCTCGACATCAGATTGAGATCAAATCGTTCCTAGCTCCGGACTGTGTGCGTGACCCGTCGGCTCGCTGTCTCGCCCATCGGAGGCCAGGAATGCTACGATGACGTGCGATGGGATGGACCATGAGTCAGACCAACCGCCCTCGGATCAGAAAGCAGACTCGACCTACGCGGCGATGGGTTGGTGTCGCTTGCTCATGCGCCGTGGTCATGTCGCTGGGGCACGGTTCGACCGCTCGAGCCCAAGCGCAGAACGACGAGCGAATCGTGTGCGCACAGGCGGCCGAGGCCGGTCAGGAGCTTCGAGACAAAGGCAGGTTGATCGACGCGCTCGCCCAGTTTCAGCGTTGCGCCCGCGACTCGTGTCCGTCGGTCATCACGACGGATTGTGTGCGCTTCGCGACCCAGACGGACGCCATGCTCCCGAGCGCGGTATTTCGCGTCATCGATGAGCAAGGTCGCGACGTGACGGCGGTCACCGTGTCCGTGGACGGGAAAGTGGTCACGCGGACCGTGGGCGGAAGGGCCTACGCCGTTGACCCCGGGCCACACCAGGTCCGGTTCGAGATCGAGGGCCGGCCTCCAATCACCGCGAAGTTCGTCGTGGTCGAGGGTGAGAAGGCGCGCCCTGTGCAAGTCACGCTTCACGATCCACGCGGGGTGTCAGCAACGAAGGACGAACCACCCGGGCTCGGCGGCCCCCCCGTGGCCTCCTGGATCCTCGGCGGCGTGGGCGTTGCTTCTCTCGGCGGCTTTGCCTACTTCGGACTCAACGCGAAGTCCGAACGCGACGACCTCGAAGCAACGTGCGGCGTCACCGCCACGTGCTCCGACGATCAAGTCGACGGCTTCCGTCGCAAGGCGATCGTGGCCGACGTTCTGCTCGGTGTAAGCGTCGCTTCGCTGACCGCTGCGGGGGTGGTGTGGGCCATGTCGGAAGAGCCCTCTCGGGAGGTTTCCTCCGCTTCGTCGCTGTCGCTCGTCGTGCAACCGTCAGGTGGCACCCTCGCGTGGCGCGGCGTGTTTCAATGACCGCCTAGCCGTCGTTTTTCTCGTCGGTGGTAGGGGCGGGTCACTGACCCGCCCGCTTGAATTCGTGGTGCAACGGGCGGGTCAGTGACCCGCCCCTACCAGGAATTTTCGGCGCCGCGTCCTCGGGAGGTCGCTAAGCTAGCGCTAGGCGGGCTTGCGGCTCTCGAAACACGACGACAATCAAAGGCTCAGAGGCACTCGACCTTGTATCGTGTGATGCCGTGCTTGTCGATGTAGGAAGGCTGCTCGCATCCCTTCCGGATCTTCGGCGCAGTGGGAGCGGGCGCGGAGGAGCGCGGAGGCGCATCGGGCTCCCGCGAATTTGTAGCAGCTGATGGTTGGGAAACCGGAGGACGGGGGGAGACGGTCGCCACCGGCCGGTCAGGCGCTGAAGACGGCTTCGGCGCTTGAACGGAACCGGACGCGCTCGGGGTCGGCGGAGTCACAGCGCCCCTCGTCTCGGGTCGACCGGCATCTGCTTCGCCGTGCCCAGCGGGTTTCCCTCCAGTGCTGGCGCCCGTATCGGGTCCGGCGCGCGAGCCCGCTGCGAACCACCACAAGCCGAGCGTGGCGACGGCCAGGAGCGCACCCCCGACGGCGAACGCGATCCGATGCGTTCCGCGTGGCCCCTCGTAGACGACCCCTTGTCCATCGGTCAGCGTCGGGCTCGAGGCGGGCGTCACCGGATCTCCGGGCGACATGCCGAGCATCACCGGATTCGTGATTGAGCTCGGCGCATCGTCGCTCCCGGGCGCGGTGCGAAGCTGCTCCGAAGGCACGGTCTCCACGAGCAGAACGCGCGAGGCTCGTTGCTCGAGTCGGTCGGCGACGAGACCTCGAACCCACTTCGCCACTTCTGGCTTGGACGCCATCTCTGCCGCGGCGCTCAGTCCATCGGCCATCTCAGCGGCCGTGGCGAAGCGTTCGACCGGGTCTCGTGCCAGCCCGCGCATCACCACGGCGTCCAGTTCCGCAGCAACCTCGGCCCGAATCTTCGACGGTGGAACGATGGGTGCATTGAGCAGGAGATTGAGCACCGCTCCTTCGTTGTCGGCGTCGAACATGCGTCGACACGTCAACACTTCCCACAAGACGATGGCCGCAGCGAACACGTCGCTTTGCGGAGAGACCTTCCCGTGAAGCTGTTCGGGCGACATGTAGGCCAGCTTGCCCTTGAGCTGCCCGTCGCGCGTGCTTTGCATGCGGCCACGTGCCTTGGCGACGCCGAAGTCCAGCAGGCGCGACAGACCATCCTCGCCCACCAGGAGGTTCTGGGGTGAGACATCGCGATGCACGAGGTGGAGCGGATGGCCTTGTTCATCCGTGGCATCGTGGGCCGCTTGCAGTCCGCGCAGCATGTCGACGGCGATGCCGATGGCGATCGGGATGGGCACCGTCTCGCCGCGCGAGGTAACTTCGGAGAGCAGCCGATAGAGCGACTCGCCAGCGACGTACTCCATGACCAGCAGGACCTCACCGTCTTCCACAACGACATCGAGGGTGGGGACGACGTTGGGGTGGCGGACGCGCGCGGACATCTTCGCCTCGTCGATGAGCATGTCGACGAACCCAGGCTCCGCGCCGCCGGTGTCGTGCAGGCGTTTGACGGCGACAATGCGAGAGAAGCCTGCGGAGCCCATGAATCGTCCGAGGTGCACAGCCGCCATTCCGCCGGCGCCGATGGGCTCGAATACAGCGTAGCGTCCCACGATGCGCGCGGGCTTGCAGTAGGCGGTGGGGGAATTCATCTCAGCAAAGGTGGGTCGATGTTCGGCGCGAGCGAAGCCTCAGTCCTCGGAGCGGCTCCGTTCACGGATTCTGTCGAAGTATCGCCGTGACACGCCAGCGGTGGCGGCGGCTTTGGGCACGCTCCCCCCGTGACGGGCGAGGGCGCGCTCGACGAACAGGCGGCGGAACTCGTTCATCACCACGTCACGTGCGCGCGTAAAGGGCATGTCCTCGGACAACACGCGCTCAAAGATGGCTGACGGGTCCGCATCGCCTTGGGAGACGAGATCGAATTCGGAGAGATCCCCGAGCGCGATGGTGCGCGCGACCAGGTTTCGAAGCTCGCGGACGTTTCCGGGCCACCGGTGCAGCTTGACCTTCTCCAGGAAGTCCGACGGCATGCTGCCACCGTCGAGCTGTCCCCAGAAGTACTGCGCGAGCAGCTCAACATCTCCTTCCCGATTGCGCAGCGGCGGCAACTCGATGCGCGCGACCGCAAGCCGGTGGTAGAGGTCATCGCGGAATCGCCGCTCTTGGATGGCGAGCTCCAGGTCCCGCCGTGTCGCGCAGATCACGCGGACGTCGACCTTCAGGTAGGACACGGCTCCCACGCGACGGACCTCCGATCGCTCCACGGCGCGAAGCAGCTTGGCCTGCAATCCGATCTCGAGATCCCCGATCTCGTCGATGAATAGCGTCCCCCCGTCGGCGCGCTCAAACACGCCGGCGCGAGCGGTGTCGGCGCCGGTGAACGCACCCCGCTCGTGGCCGAACAGCACGGCTTCCATGAGACTCGAAGCCACAGCCGTGCAGTCGAACACCACGAAGGGGCCTTGCGCACGTGGGCCGGTCTCGTGCAGCGACTCCGCCAACAATTCCTTCCCGGTTCCCGTCTCTCCCTCCACGATCAAGGGGATCTCGGACTCCGCCAGCCGTTCGAGGAACGGGAAGAGGCGCCGCATCTGGGGACTCACGCCAACCACCCGACCGAACCCAATCGCCGCCGAGGTCCGCGTCGAGACTTGCTCGTCGTGCGCTTCCACGCGCAGGACCGTCGACCCGAGACGCAAGGTCTCGCCCCCTTGAAGGAAGGCTTCGACCACGCGCACCCCGTTGACAAAGGTTCCGTTGGTGGAGCCGAGGTCCTCGACGTGCAGGAGCGACCCGCGCTGTTCCAGGGCAATGTGTCGACGCGAAACCTGGGGGTCCATCAGCGTCAGATCACAGGCAGCGCTCTTGCCCACGGTGAAGCGATGAGGCGCCGCGCGGGGGATGGTCGGGGCCGTGCCCGCCTCGGCGCCTTCCGACACCAGCAGCAAGAACGCCTTTGCGGCCGCGGGCGAGTTGCTCTTCTGGGGGATGGTCCGTTCGTCGCTGAATCCGCGTACGGCCACTTGCGATGGATCCCGATCGGCTCTCGTGTTTCCTGGGTTGTCTGCGGACATGGTCGTTCTTGCTGCCTTGCGGTGTTGAGCATACGTCGATTTCGGCGAAGGCGCGAGTAACTCGGCCCGCGCCGTCGCCTGCGATGAGCGTGCGCTGAAAAGAGTGAAGTACCTGTTTTCCTGCCCCCACGGCCAAGCAAACCGCACCGCACGACGAGCGACGGCTTGGCCGTGGGCCGTGGAGCACCTGCTATCAGCGTCCGCCGAAAAGAGTGGGTGGCACGGCCAAGCAAACCGCACCGCACGACGAGCGACGGCTTGGCCGTGGGCCGTGGAGCACCTGTTTTCCTGCCCCCACGGCCAAACCGGCAGGACTCGAACCTACACAGCTTGTTTGGCCGTGCCACCCGAAGCCCCAGGTCATCGGCAACGACCGCCGGCCGGAGACATTGCGGTCGACGCGTCCATCGGGGTACGCAGCCAATGACGTGATCGAGGGGACGACGCCCGTCACGATGGCGGGGCAACGCAACCTTCGTCGACTTCGTCGTCACAATCGTTGTCGTAGCCGTCGCAGACCTCCGTCGACGGCTGACATTGGGAATCGGGGCATCCGAACACGACGGACACGTTCTTCACGCTGCCGGTCTGCAAGCTCTGACAGGATGTGCCGTGGAAGGTGACGGTCTGGGTCGCCGGATCGTAGCTCCACCCGTTGGCAGGATCCGCGGGGACGTCCTGGCCGTCGAAGTAAGCGTACACCTTGTCCGGATCGGGGGGGGGCGCATCGAGCTTGAACGTGCAGCTCACAGCATTCTGGACGATGTCGCTGATGGCTGCGAGCAGCGAGGTCGGGTTCTCCGCGTACCAATACCAAGGCGAGCTGGTCTTCACCCCGCCCGCCTGTCCCATGGCGTTGAGCATGGCGGCCGCCTCCGGTTGATCCACGTCTCCGAATCCGACCACCGCCGTCTGCACCCCTGCCCCGGCGATCCCCGCGATCTGCTGCGCCAGTCCCGACGCGGTAGCGCCGCACGTCGCCATCCCGTCGGTCATCAGCAACACGTACCCGTCGCGAACCGCGGGCTCGAACACGTTCTCGCTCGCCACCGCCGACAACGCTTCGCTCGTCGGCGTCTCGGTGGGCTGCTGTCCCGTCGAGCAGATGTCGAAGGGGTGAACCTGCTCGAGCTTCTGCAGAATCGGCGTCCTGTTCGTGACCTCGGGGACGATGTTGATGTTGGGGTGGTCACCACACCCCTGGTAGGGCCGGGGAAACACCATCAACCCGAAGCGGACACGGTTCTCGTACTGCGCCATGATGCTGTCGAGCGCATTGACCGCCATCGCCCACCGGGTCTTCGGATCGTCGGGACCGTAGCCGAACACCGGCTGGTTGCTGTCGTAGAACCGACGCATGGAGCAGGAGCGATCGAACACCACGAGCATGTCCGGGGGCAGGGCCTCGATGGTGATCGCCGTGGCCCCGCAGGTGGCGTCCGGATCGGTCCCGCTCCCACCGGAGCCTCCGGATCCACTGGCGCCGTCTGCGAGGGATGAGTCGATGTAGGCCCCCCCCGTGGCGCCGTCGGTGAGTTCGCCCCCACTGCCCGAGCTGCCGCCGGTCGCACCGACTCCGCCGGTTCCGGCGTTCGAGGCGGCCCCCTCCCCTCCCCCATCCCCGCAACCGACGATGGCAATCGGCATAGCAACCAAGACGGGGACGACGATCTTATGAAGAAGTGACGACATGAACGAACCTCCGCCAGCCAAGGATGCAGAACGCATGCCAGCGATTCCAGCAGAAAGTGTTTCGGCGTGGCCGGCGAATACCCACGCTTGACCAAGAGCCGCGTGAGGGGCTTGGGCAAGACTTCGCGCCATCGCGGCCTTCCATTCAGGAACGGTTTGGTCCGAGCGTGTGATCCCGGAGTGCGCACAAGGTGCGCACGTGTCGTCCGCGGTATTCTCATCCCGCCCGCCGCAGCACGAATCAAGCACAGTTCCTGCCCGGAGGAGCAATGGCTCCGCGGTGGCACAGTTCATGGATAGTGCGACGCCCATTGGTTACCGCTTTGCTTCTCGCCGTAGGCTGCAGTTGCTGAACGCGTTGGTTGCCCCGACACTCTTAGAAAGCACAAGACCCATGAAGAACCGAATTCTCCTATCAGCTCTCCCCCTCATGATGTTGGCATGCTCGTCGTCGAGTGAACCTACAGGGGCCGCTGGCACAGCGGCCGGCGGACAAGCGGGCGCAGCTGGACAAGCGGGCGCAGCTGGACAAGCGACGGGCGGACAAGGCGGGACCGCGGGCGCCGCGGGAGAGGCAACCGGCGGGCAGGCGGGTGCAGCCGGGCAGGCAACCGGTGGACAGGGCGGGGCCGCGGGTGCGACGGGTGGACAGGGCGGGGCCGCGGGACAGGCTGCCGGTGGAGTTCCGCTCGACTTGTTCGCCTCGACGGCGGCGGATGCGATCTGCGGAGCGCTGTTCCGCTGTTGCTCGCAGCAAAACATCGACGACTACTTCTTCTCGTACGCGAACGACCAGACGCTGATCGATCTCGGCTACGACGCACAACTGCCACCCAAGGCAGCAATCACCGACGAAGCTTCCTGCTCAGCCCTGGTGGCGGAGATGCTTGCGATTGTGCCCTTCGGCGACTGGAACGAGCAGGCTGGCCTGGGCAATGTCACCTATCATCCGGATGTCGCGAAAGACTGCGAGGAGACCCTCACCAATGCTACGTGTGGAGCAGAAGTGAGCGCTGCGCTCTACGACGCAGCGTGTTTCGGATTCAGTGCACCGGTTGGGCCCAAGCAGCGATCAACCTTCAGCAGGACCATGGGACCGGGCAGCACCGGGTGCGTTCCATTGCGCGACGGAACGGGCGCGCGCTTTTATGGCACCTGCGATCCGCTCGTCGCATTCTGCTGCTATGAGAGCTCCGCCAGCCCCGGCGGCTGTGCATTTCCCTTCGATGGGGACGGGAATGCGCGAGCGGGCGCCTGCGCCCCGATCGCCGAAGAGGGGCAGGCATGTAGCGGTGGACTCAACAGCGTTCAACTATGCAAGACGGGATTGGACTGCGACTACGAGGAGAGCGTTTGCGTAGCTCCGGGGACAGCGCCCCTGCAGCTGGGCGAAGATTGCATGGACGCCAGTTTCAACCTGCTCGGCGAGTGCCAAGACAGCTGGTGTGACATGCTTGGTACGAGCAAGTGTGAAGCGCTCAAGTCCGATGGAACATCATGCACCTTTTCGAACGAGTGCGAGAGCGCGGCGTGCGAAGGCGGGGCATGCACCGCGTCGACGTACTGCGTGGCTCCTTGAACTGGTCTTCGTGTCGGAGTTCGGAACCCAGTGGATGGCCGTTCAGTCCACGTAGCCCTTGTCGCCCGGGCCGCACCCGGGCCATTGGGCGCACAACTGTGCGTCGCCCTGGCAGGTCGTGCTGATGGCGTAGGTGGTGTACCACTCGTCGCGGGAGACGGGCTTGAACACGATCCAGGCCTCTTCCGTCGTGGCCTGTGCCTCGCTCTCCCAGAAGGGAAAGCGTTTGCAGGAGCCGTTGTCACCGTTCGCCCCGCCCCAGTAGGCGTTGACGCCGAGCCAGAGCCGGTCGCCGACGAACTTGTAGCGGCCCCACTCCACGGCAGGGCGGTCGTTCCAGGATGTCCAGTCGGGGTGCGCGCACGAGTACCCCGCAGCGGTGCCGTCAGAATCGGCAGGGGCGGAATAGGTCACCAGGTCGCCCGAAGCGGTGTACGTGCACTCCGTGTGGAAGTCCGAGCCGGTGGTCTCGTTCCAGATGTAGTGGCACCTGTTGTTGCCGGTGCCGAACGCGATTTTCATCTGGCCGGCGTCGAGAGGGGCTGGGGGCTGGACCTCGGTGCCCATGACCCGCTGTTCCCAAACCCAGTAGCCCTTGAGAACGTCGATCGCGCCCGTCGAACCGGCGGCGCCCGACTGTCCCGCGGACCCCGACGTTCCAGGGTCCCCACCGGTCCCCGCGGCGCCGCCACTCCCGGCGGTACCGCCTGTTTCTGCGTTTCCGCCACTCCCGGCGACACCACCGCTCCCGGCCACGCCGCCGGTCCCGGCCACGCCGTCGCTCCCGGCCGTGCCAGCGCTCCCTCCCATCGCCCCTGCTGTCCCTGCACTACCTCCTCCCGCGCCGCCAGCGTCATCGCTCCACCAGTTCGGATTTTCTGCATCGCTGCTGCATGCGGGTGTGGTTACCGCCACACAACCACACGTCCCGGCAAGGCAGAGCCAGGTCCACGCAAAGCGACTTCGATCGTTGCTCGTGCCTAGCGTCCTCTTCATTTCAGCACCTCCAACCAAGCCCGCGCGGGGCGAATCGCAAATACCACTCAAGCGTGAGTGGGGGCTCGCGGACCGAATTGCAGAACAAAGTTCGAGATAATTTCGGGGTCCTCCGCGCTATCGCTGAGAACGATTCGTTCCTAGCTTGGCTAAATCGGCGGTCATGATTCCGCTTCCACGCAGCGTATCGCTGGATACTGTCGTGGTAGGGGCGGGTCTGTGACCCGCCCGCAGTATTCCACGTGAAACGCGGGCGGGTCTGTGACCCGCCCCTACCAGAGACGAAGGACCCCAGCGATACGTCGCCCGTTCGACATTCATGACCGCTGATCTAGCTACGCACGCATCCCAAATGCGGAAGGCATACCCCGTACGACGGCGCGGACATGTCATGCATCCTATGAAGTGTGAGCTTCCTCGTCAATTACAGCCCAGAATCGACTCTACCCGGTCGCCCAGGATCAAGACAGTTCGACCGTTGGTGAGCGTGAGTCTCCGATCGGACCCCACCATCACGTTCGTCCCAATCTTGATGCCAGGCAGGCAGCGAGCCTCGTCGTAGCCCGACGCGTCGTTGATGATGTCGTCGCCAAGACCGTCGAGCATGTAGCGATCGTTGCCATCGCCCCCCTCGAGCGTGTCGTTGCCGTCCCCCCCCGTCAGTCGATCGTTTCCCGCGTCGCCGTAGAGGTGGTCGTTCCCGACATCGCCGAACAGGGCGTCGTTGTCGCTGCCGCCATAGAGAGTGTCGTGACCGTCGCCTCCGCGAACCTCGTCCTTTCCTGCGTTACCGTTGACCAGCGGGTCGTCGCCTCCGTTCCCGTTGACGAAGTCCATGCCGTCCATGCCGCGAAGCGTGTCGTTGCCTTCGAGCCCTCGTATGTAGTCGTTTCCGGTCGTCCCGGTGATGGAGTCAGCAGAGGAGGTGCCCGTGATCTGGTTGGTGGGATAGCAGCTCCCCGAGGAGCCTGCCCAGCCCCCCGTGCACGACGTACAAGACGAGCCCGTGTAGCCGGGATCACACTCACAGGCCCCGCTGGTGTTGCACCATCCGTGTGCATTGCACGTGTTCGTCGAGCACGGGTCGTAGCACGTGCCGCCCACGCACGGCTGGCCCCCGGGGCAC
>Ga0180009_10006417_pt1 | contig 12342 bp, 9 predicted proteins | sample OS_PC_MetaG_FD_123537 | JGI IMG/M metagenome (GOLD analysis project Ga0180009, IMG submission 123537) | Groundwater microbial communities from the Aspo Hard Rock Laboratory (HRL) deep subsurface site, Sweden - OS_PC_MetaG | ecosystem: Environmental > Aquatic > Deep subsurface > Groundwater...
CAGCTACTAAATCAGATTAAACTTAGAACCATTCCTCAACTGGAATAAAGAGAGGGTTCTTGCCAACGGAGAACTTAACCTTCGAGGTTTGATACTTCTTATGGATTGCAACCTCGAAGGTTTACATCTGCTACTAAATCAAATTAAACTTAGAACCATTCCTCAACTGGAATAAAGAGAGGGTTCTTGCCAACGGAGAACTTAACCTTCGAGGTTTGATACTTCTTATGGATTGCAACCTCGAAGGTTACATCAGCCACTAAATCAGATTAAACTTAAGACCATTCCTCAACTGGAATAAAAAAAATTCTTGCCTTCCGGGAATCTATTTACTGCTTGAAACCAAATAATGCTCTCTTCCCCATTCCTTCAGTTTGCTCTCGATAAATCCAATTACCACTTTTTGAGCTTCGCTTCCGTTTCCGGTAACATTTATTGGCTCACCGATAGCAATATGAACATGAAGAGCGGGATTGATTTTGCCGAAGTCTTTAATAATTTTTCCATAACCCCACGCATCTGTAACAAGTGCAATAGGAACAGCGGGAACATTATTTTTCACAGCTAACTTTACGCCAAGTGTATTGAACGCAGAAGTGTCGAATTTAAAGCTTCTTGTTCTCTGTGGAAATAGAATTATTGATTTACCTGCTTTTAGTCTCGCTGCACCCCCTTCCATTACAATTCTTAAATCGTCTCGTGGATTAGCGCGGCCCACAACGATAGGATCAATTGCGTTGTTAACCGGTCCGAAAAGCGGATATGTTGTTAATTCATGTTTTACCACGAACACAACTTTTTTTATAGGATGTATAATTCCAGGAAGAGCCACAGTTTCCAGCGAACTCATGTGATTACCGATAAAAACGGCAGGACCATCAAACTTTTGCAGGTTTTTCATTCCCTCGAAATGAAAATTAATTCCGCACGACTCAAATCCACGTATCAGTTGGATAGAAGAGTTCACATATTGATAACCATCAAATTCATTCTTTTTAGCTAACCGGTTACTTTTATAAATAACTTTTACAAGTTTCCAATAAAATTTACCGGTATTTAGAATTGATGATTTTTTAATTAGAGGAGCGGAATGATAGGTATCTTCAGTTGCGAATATGTTAGGTATTTCTTTCATTTTCATAAATCACTATTTTGTTTAACAATTTATGAGAAAAGCATTTAAAAACAAAAAGCCCCAAAGAAACTCTTTGAGGCTTCGTGACCCCAACGGGGATCGAACCCGTACTCTCCACCTTGAAAGGGTGATGTGTTAACCAATTACACCATGGGGCCAGCAAAACATACTGGGGTGAGTAATGGGATTTGAACCCACGACCTTCTGGGCCACAACCAGACGCTCTAACCAACTGAGCTATACCCACCATGTATTGGGCAGATTTTCAATTTAATTAGAAAATTGCGTACGCCAGAGTGGACTCGAACCACTAACCTACAGCTTAGAAGGCTGTTGCTCTGTCCATTGAGCTACTGGCGCAAATCCAAACTCAATCATATTCCAATCAGCAAAGAACATTAAATAACTTTACTAAAAATCCAGTTAGTAGTCGGGGCGGCAGGAGTTGAACCTGCGGCCTCCTGCTCCCAAAGCAGGCGCGCTAACCGGGCTACGCTACGCCCCGATTAAATCAAAACAAAATTTTACAAGAACAAAACGATAACGGCTTGCTAAAATAGAGTATGAAACCGAAAATGTCAATTTATTCAAATAATTTTTTCAGTCGAATAATATTCATATTTTAGGTAAACAAATATTTTTAATGATGAATCTTGCAAATTTCGTAACGCTCAGATATCTCCGGTCCAAAAAAGACTCGCAATTACTATCTGTTATTGCCGGAATTACCATTACTGGAATTGCGCTTGGGGTTGCTGTACTTATACTTGCCCTTACGATTCTGGACGGATTTGAAGTGACAGTAAAAGAAAAAATTATAAATTTCCGTTCGCATATAATTATTGACGGCTTCAGCGGAAAAACACTTAAAGATGATTTAAGAGTTGAACAAATAATACAGAACTCACTTGGTAATTCATTTAGTTCTATTTCTAAGTTCATTTCTAAGAGTGCAATAATAAGATCAAACAGCATATCCGAAGGAGTATCAATAACAGGCATTGATCAGGAGAATGATAATTCTGAATTCCATAAATTGCTTATCCAAGGAGAATTTAATTTCACCAAGAACGATCGTTCATGTATGATTATAGGGAAGAAATTGGCTGAAATACTAAATGTTAATTTAGATGATAAATTAACGGTATTTGCGATGTTAAAAGATTCCCCTCCTTCTTATGAGAATCCCCCTGCAATAAAACAGTTTATTGTCTCCGGCATTTATGAAAGCGGAATGGCTGAGTATGATGATTTAAATGTTTATATCTCTTTTGCAGATGCTCAAAAACTTTTGAATATTAATAATGATATTTCCGGCTACAATATTCGGTTAAATTCAATTGCTGAGATAGAAAACCATGCTGAGAAACTGCAGGAAAATCTTGGATATCCTTATTATGTGAGATCAGTATTCAAACAGCATCAAAATATTTTTACATGGCTGGAATTGCAAAAAAAGCCAATCCCAATAATTTTAGGGTTGATAATCCTTGTTGCAGTACTAAATGTTATCGGAACAATCTTAATGTTAGTCCTCGAAAAGACTTCCGCCATTGGTATATTGAAATCGTTGGGCGCCGGTAGAAAACTTGTTGTAAAAATATTTTTACTCCAGGGTTTGTATCTTTCGCTCATTGGAGTAATTGCAGGAAATATTATTGCCTTGATACTTAGTCTTCTTCAAATCAATTTTAATATAATTTCTCTGCCTGGCTCTGTCTACTTTTTATCGAGCGTTCCTATCTCGATAAACCCATTATTCTATTTTGTTGTTTCGGCAACAGCGCTATTGCTTTCGATGGTTTCAGCTTTAATACCAAGTTTAATTGCCTCAAAAATTCAACCCGTAAAAGCGATAAGGTTTAATTGAAATGTTTGAATTCTTTATTTCAAAAAAATATTTACGCTCTAAACATAAGACAACTTTCATATCGATTATTTCGGCAATTTCTACTCTTGGTGTAACCATTGGTGTTGCGGCTTTAATAATTGTGATTTCTGTTTTTAATGGTTTCGGCTCTTTGGTTACCGAAATCATGCTAAAATATGATCCGCACATTGTTGCAGCATTTGAGACTCCTCCTAAACCATTAGCGCTGGAAGAATTTGAAAATTATTTAGCTAACTCAACGGAAATACAAAACTATCATTCCTACGCTGAGGGAAAGGTAATTTTAATGAATAAAAATTCCTACCAGGTGATCGAATTAAAAGGGCTGCCCGAATTTACAAACGATTCAAATTGGGGAATAGGATCATCTATGCTTAAGGGTGATATATCCTATTCCGAAGAAAATAATTTTGAGATTGCACTCGGCTTGAGGATGGCAATCAGACTTTCGTGCAGAGTTGGAGATACATTATCGGTGACTTCATTCAACGGAATAGAAAGAATTTTAACCGATTTCACCGCAATTCCTAATTCACGAAATTTTGTTGTTTCAGGAATTTTTGAAACAAATAATAAAGATTACGATATTCAATTTGGATTTACTTCGCAGAAATCTGCTCAAAGAGCGCTGAACATCGGGAATAAAATAAGCGGATATGAGATTTTTCTGAACGACGTAAATGAAGCGGACGGCATTAAGGAAGAATTACTCAACAAATTTTCAAAGAATAATATCCGTGTTAACTCTTGGTTCGATTTGCACAAGGATTTGTACACGGTAATGTTGATTGAAAGATGGGCAGCATTCATTATTCTCTGCTTAATCATTTCCGTTGCTACTTTTAATATTTTAGGCTCTTTAACAATGAGCGTGATCGAAAAGAAAAAAGATATTGCCGTGCTCAGATCAATGGGAGCAAATTCTAATTCTATAGTGAAAATTTTTATGTTCGAAGGACTCTTAATCGGGTTTATCGGAACAATTTCCGGTTTACTACTCGGACTGCTGGTTTGCTACATACAAATTGAATATAAGATTTACCCTTTAGACCCAACTAAATATATTATAGATGCAATTCCGATTCAATTACGTTTCACAGATATTGCAGCCGTAACAACAGCCGCATTTCTATTAACATTTTTGTCTTCCCTCTTGCCGGCAAAGCGTGCGGCGCGTGTAAATATAATTGAAGCTATTAAATATGAATAAATATTTTTAGGTAAATGATGAATAAGATTTTAACTATTGAAAATATCTCGAAAAGTTTTTCTATTGATAAAATTAACCGCTTGCAAATTCTAAAGGACATTTCCTTTGAAATGGAGAGCAAGTTAATTAGCGTGATTGTCGGAGCTTCCGGCGCTGGTAAAAGTACGCTTCTTCATATTATGGGTGGATTGGATTACCCGGATAAAGGCAAAGTAATATTAGATAATACCGATATTTTTATGATGAATGACGAGAGGTTAAGCAAATTTCGAAATGAAAACATTGGGTTCGTTTTTCAGTTTCATCATTTACTCCCGGAATTTACTGCATTAGAAAATGTTAATATTCCTCAAATGATCGGCGGGAAGTCGAAAAAAAATATTTTAAAGAGAAGTGAAGAGTTATTAGAACTTGTTGGGCTGAAGGATAGAATGAATCACCGACCATCCGAATTAAGCGGTGGAGAGCAGCAGCGCGTTGCGGTTGCAAGAGCGATGGCAAATAGTCCAAAATTAATTCTCGCTGATGAACCAACTGGTAATTTGGATTCTAAGAACAGTAGCGCTCTGCACAAACTATTTCTAAAACTGCGCGATGACTTCAGCCAAACTTTACTGATTGTGACTCACAATCCCGAATTGGTAGACCTTGCAGACCGGGTGTATGAGATGAAAGACGGCGATTTAAAGTTGAGATAATAACTCACCTTACGCAAAAATTTGAAATTATATTGTAGATCGAAGCGAAGCTTCGATAAAATGTTTGCTTATTACGATCCCGATAAATTTCGAGATCGTGCTACAAGTTCTGCGCAAGGCGGCATAATAATTTATTTCCCTACGCGAGATTGGACAAATAATCAATCATTAATCTAACTCCAAAACCGGTATCGTATTTCTCAGTGTAACTTGTGAATTTATGTTTAAGCGCTGGTCCGGCAATATCCAAATGAACATAGGGTATTTTCTTATCAACAAAATGTTCTAAAAATATTGCCGCTGTAATTGAGCCGCCCCATCTTGTTCCCAAATTACTTATATCAGCCATATCGCTTTTTAGCTGCTCTTTGTAATCGCTATAAAATGGCATTCGCCAAATTCGTTCAAAACTGGACTTTGAAGAATCTTCGAGCGCTTGAGCAAGTTTATCATTTTTAGTAAACATAGCCGCAGTCGTTTCGCCCAAAGCTACAACGCACGCGCCGGTTAGAGTAGCAAAGTCAATTATTTCATCGGGCTTTTGCTTACACGCATATTCCAATGCATCCGCTAAAATAATTCTGCCTTCGGCATCGGTGTCCTTTACTTCAATTGACTTTCCGGATGCGGTTTTAACGATATCGCCTGGTTTATATGATTTCCCGGAAATCATATTTTCAACAGCAGGAATTACGCCAATAATTTCTATTGGGAGTTTTAAAGCTGCCGCAGCTGCGATCGTTCCAATAACTGCCGCAGCGCCTGCCATATCGCCTTTCATTTCGAGCATACTTGACGTTGGCTTAATTGATAAACCGCCAGAATCATAAGTTACTCCTTTACCAACAAGTGCAATTTTCCTTTTTAACTTTCCACTCGGTTTATAATGCAATTCTATTAGAAGCGGATCATTCTCAGAAGCTGCGCCAACGGCTAAGATTGCATTCATTTTTCTATTTTGAAGTTCCTTTTTATTCAGGATTTTTATCCTCAGTGAATTGTGCTTCAAATTAAGTTTTACCCGTCTAGCTAATTCCTGAGGAGTGAGCGTACTTGCGGGTTCGTTCACTAAATCCCTAGCGAACGATACTGCTTTCATTTTATTTTGACAATTCAACAATTGATCAGAGGATATCGTTTTCCCTTCTGACATAATATTAACATTCAACTTTTGCTTTTTACTTTTTTCAGTCTTATAAATCTCGAAATCATAATTCCCTAAATAAATTCCTTCCAGAGCAGATTCGAAGTAATTAGTTTCAGAGCTAAATAATTCTTTAAAATCTGAATAGGGTGGAATATCTATCTCCAAATTCTGAATTGATTCATTCTTCAACCGGATGATAATGGCGGAAAGTGTATTGCGTAATAAATCATTTGTAAGATTTTCATCTTTATGTTTTTTTACGATCAATAAATCCGGTGAGCCTTTGTGAGTAAAAGCAAACAGAAGCTCCTCTTTCTTTGCGAAAAAGTTTGCCGCTTGATTTTGATTGAGTTCAATTTTCTCTTGTTTCAAGAACAGGTTAAATTTTTTGCTCAATTCCTTTTCGTGGAAAAATTTTACAAGCGCTGAGTTCTTTTTGTTGATCAGCCTGTTTTTATTCGATGTCAATATTAATTCGAAAATCATTATTTCTCTCTTATTCGATTATATATTTTTTTGCTGCTTCGATCACTTTCAATTTGATTTCATCAAGTTTACCGTTTGGGAATCTAGCTCCGGAAGCGTTAAAATGTCCGCCACCTCCGAATTCTCCGGCTAGTTTATTCACCGGAATATTCCCAATCGAGCGGAAGCTAATTTTAATTCCATCTTCAATTTCTACAAAAAATATTGCAATCACCACTCCGCTAACTGTCAAACAGTGATTTATAAATCCATCAATATCGGCTTCAACTGTTTTCGTTTCCCCAATATCTTTTTTCGTGATTGTCATTATGCCAATCTTTCCGTTTCCTTCACAGGAAAACGAGGAGAGCGCTCTTCCGAGTAATTGAAGTTTACCTTTACTTCCCTGATCGTAAATCTTATTATGCGTTTCTCTAGGATTGACACCAAGTTCAAGTAAATGTGCGGCAATTCTATGAGTTCGCGATGATGTTCTATCATATTTAAATGATCCGGTGTCTGTCATTATTGCGGCATACAAATTTAACGCAGCTTTGTAATCCATTTTGTATGATGAATCAGAAGCAAGCAACTCATATACTATTTCGCCGGTTGAGGTGTACTCAATGTCCACAAATAAATCCTCAGAAAATTTCTCGGTATTTTCATGATGATCAATACACATCAGAGCCGCTTTACTTTTTCGGATATGTTTTTCCATTTCCATCGTTCTGGAGAGTTGGTTCAGATCAACGACTAATATCACTTCGGATTTTAAGATTGCTTCTGCGTGAAGAGTTTCTTTGAAATGTTCGATTAAATTTTCCTCATCTAAAAAATTCAAATATGCCGGCGTTTCACTGAAGTTAATTATTCTCACACTTTTACCAAGTGATTTCAAATAATAACACAGCGCCAACTCAGAGCCAATAGCATCGGCATCCGGATTAACATGTGAAGTAATAATAAAACTACTATGTGTATCAAAGATGCTTTTTATTTTATTGAATTCAATCATTGTTTTTCTATAATAAATATTGTGCGACATTTGAGAAATTAGCGAAATAAAAACACCCAACTTTATTAAAATAAAATTGGGTGCTCAAATATTTGCTGAAACAAAGTTATACTAACTGCTAAACTTCCCAGGTGTTCGATTCGAATAGAAGTTTTTGCAGATCGCCCCTGCCTTTTTTCTTAGTTACGTTTTCTATTTGTTCAGTAATTCCTTCGTCATAAGTTGGTTTTATTACTTCACGAAATATCCCAATTGGTGTTGGGAGTTTTGGATCATCGGTCATGTGTGCAAGAATAAACGATCTAATAGGATGATGATCTTCTTCATTGTGAACCCAAACATCACTAACGGAATGCTTGCCGTCATTTATATCTATTACGACCGGTCTGAATCCATCCAGCTTTATTCCCAGATTGTTTTCTTTTCCGAACAACATCGGTTTGCTATGTTCCAAAACTAAAACATGATCAGCTTTTGTTTCCTTGTCCGTAAGTAGCGCAAAAGCGCCATCATTAAAAATATTGCAGTTCTGTAATATTTCTACGAACGCAGTGCCTTTATGATCTGCTGCACGTTTGATTATGGACTGAAGATGTTTTGGATCTCTATCCAGCGAACGTGCAACAAAAGTAGATTCTGCGCCTAATGCCAGCGAAGCAGGATTAAAAGGATAATCAATGCTTCCATAAGGAGTAGTCTTTGTAACTTTTCCTTTTTCAGAAGTCGGCGAATACTGCCCTTTTGTTAAACCATAAATTCTGTTATTAAACATCAGAATTTTTATATCGATATTCTTTCTGCACGCGTGAATAAAATGGTTTCCGCCTATGCTCATTAAATCGCCATCGCCGGTGGCAACCCAAACTGAAAGATCAGGCCTAGAGATTTTTAACCCAGTTGCAATTGCAGGCGCGCGTCCGTGAATTGAATGAAACCCATAAGTATTCATATAATATGGAAACCGGCTTGAACAGCCAATGCCCGATACCCACACAATATTTTCTTTTTTAACTCCAATATCCGGGAATGTTCTTTGAACCTGAGCGAGAATAGAATAATCACCGCAGCCCGGACACCATCTTACATCTTGATCGGAAGAAAAATCCTTCGCAGTCAATTTAACCTCATTTACATCTATATTATTTACCATTGTTTCCTCCCAGAATTTCAAGGATTTTATTTTGTATATCTACCGATTTTATTGGAAGTCCTCTAACTTGATTGAGCTGAATTACAGGTAATAAGAATTCGCTTCTAATTATTCTTGCTAGCTGCCCAAGGTTAATTTCGGGAATAAGGATATGTTTGAAATTATTTAACACTTCGCGGGTATTTTTAGGAAATGGATTAATGTATTTCAGATGAGCTTGAGATACTTTATAACCGGATTTTCTTACACGATCAACCGCTTCTCTAATACTACCGTAAGTCCCACCCCAGCCAAGAACCAACACATCACCTTTTGAGGGTCCATCAACTTCCAATTCCGGAATGTCATTTTGTATCCGTTGAATTTTTTCCGTTCTAAGTTTACACATTAAATCATGGTTATCCGGATCATGACTCACATTACCCGTGATATTTGCTTTTTCGAGTCCGCCAATTCGGTGCTCAAGTCCTGGAGTTCCAGGCTTTGCCCATGGGCGTGAGAGCTTTTCATTTCGTGAGTAAGGGAAAAAACCTTCTACTTCAGTAGCGAATTTTACCTCTATCTTTTCCAATTCTTCAATGAGAGGCATTTTCCACGGTTCAGCGCCGTTAGCGATATATCCGTCGGTTAATAAAATTACCGGCGTCATAAAATTAAGCGCGATTCTTGAAGCCTCAATTGCCATATGGAAACAATCCGAAGGAGTTGAAGCTGCCAAAACTGCAACGGGCGCTTCACCGTTTCTTCCATACATTGCTTGAAGCAAATCTGCTTGTTCAGTTTTTGTTGGAAGACCGGTACTTGGTCCGCCGCGTTGAACGTTAATAATAACTAGCGGAAGCTCGGTCATAACAGCCAACCCAATCGCTTCTGCCTTAAGCGCTAAACCTGGTCCGCTTGTAGTAGTAATAGCAAGAGATCCGCCAAATGAGGCTCCGATAGCAGAAGCAATTCCACTTATTTCATCTTCAGCCTGAAATGTTTTTACGCCGTAGTTTTTATACGTGCTCAAATATTGCAGAATTTCCGATGCAGGAGTAATTGGATAAGATCCCAGAAACAGGGGAAGCCCCGAAAGTTCCGAAGCTGTAACCAAACCAATAGCAGTAGCTTCGTTACCGGAAATATTGCGGTAAACTCCTTTTGGTAGATTTGCAGATTCAACTGAATATCTTGTCGTGAATAATTCAGTTTGATCGCCAAAATAATATCCGGCTTTTAGCACAGCTTCGTTAGCTGCAGCAATATCCGGATTTTTTGCAAACTTCTGCTTAATCCATTCGATTGTTGGTTCTACCGGTCTGTTATACAACCAGTACATCATACCGAGAGCAAAAAAGTTTTTACTTCTTGTAATCTCTTTAATTGAAAGGTTTGTATCGCGCAGCGCATTTGTTGTTAAAGAGGTAATGGGAACATGAATTACGTGGAAACCCTCAAGCGTTCCATCATCTAGAGGATTTGAATCGTACTTAGCGATCTTCAAATTCTTCGGATCAAATGAATCTGTATTAACAATAATTAACGCGTGTTCTTTAATATTTTTCAAATTCACTTTAAGCGCAGCGGGATTCATTGCCACCAAAACATCAGGGCTATCACCAGGCGTATGAATATCACTTGAGCTAAAGTGCAATTGAAAACCGCTCACGCCATAGAGGGTTCCGGCGGGTGCGCGGATTTCTGCAGGATAGTCCGGCAATGTGCTTAAATCATTTCCAACCAGAGCAGTTGTATTGCTAAATTGAGTTCCGGTTAATTGCATTCCGTCTCCGGAGTCACCTGCAAACATTACTGTAACATCGTTGAGACTTTGAACTGTTTTACCGTTGCTTTTTGTTTCTTCCATCTTTATTTAACTCTTTCGATTAATTGGTATTTATTAACTACGTAATTATAAAAATATTTTTGTTTTAATTTGCCAATAAAAACTACTCAATTTGTGATAAAACATCCAAGAATTCATCCGCACTAATGAATCCGGTTAATCTTTTTTGTTCATTCCCTTTAGAATTAACGAGTATCAAAGTCGGCATTCCGATTATGCTAAATTTATTTCTAATTATTTCTGTTTCGTCGGACATCGTTTTAGTCATATCGACTTTGAAAGTAACAAACTCCTTCGATTTATCAATAACTCTCTGATCAGAAAAAGTGAGCGCGTCAAGTTCCTTACAGGGAATGCACCAATCAGCATAAAAATCAATCAATATTTTTTCATTTGCATTAAGAGCCTCCTGATATGATTCTTCCGAATAGTACTGCCAGTCAGGGGATTTTTCTTCTACAGGCCAAATCATATACACTGCTGTTGCAATAACAAGAACCGAAAAAATATTTTTGAAAATTCTAAAGCCTTTAACGTCGTTAGCAAGTTTGTCAATAAAAACGAGATATATTGATGATCCAATCATGAAAACCGGAACAACATAATAATTTATTTCTTTCGGAATAAGCGGTCCTAAAAAGTACAGCGCCATCCCAATGAGTAAAAATCCAAAAATATGTTTAATAGCTTCCATCCAAAATCCTGCGCGAGGTAAATTTTTTATTTTTCCTGAGAAAAGCGCCAGAAGCAAATATGGGAAACCCAATCCCAACGCCAAAACAAAGAACATAATAAAACCAAAATAAGGATCGCCTTTTGCGGTGACATATGTTACTAAACCAAGTAAAATTGGTCCAATGCACGGAGCCGCAACAATGCCCATTGTTAATCCCATCAGAAATGCGCCTGCAGTTCCGGATTTTGCGCCGCCTGCTTTTGCCACCAAACTATCGGGCAGTTTGAATTCATACAAGCCGAACATACTTAACGAAAGCGCAAAAAATATTAGAGCAATTGCTATTATAACAATAGGATTTTGCAAAAGAGTTCCAAACACGGCGCCGCTGAGTGATGTAACGACACCGACAACTGAATAAGTTAAAGCCATTCCAAGAACGTAAAGAATTCCAAGAATAAAAAGCCTGCCGGTGCTGCCTTCACTTTGTCCGCCAAAATAACCAATTGTAATTGGGATAAGCGGATAAACGCAAGGAGTAAGATTTAGAGCCAAACCGCCAAAGAATACCAGAATTAAACTTAACAATAAACCCGATTCCTCTAACTGAGATTGAAGATTATCATCTTCGCTCATACTTTCTTGAACGGAATAAGATAAATCAACCGACGAAAACATTCCCTGGTTGATTTCATTTAGAGGCTCACTCTTATTAACTATTTCCAAAGGCAGAATAACTTCAACATCCGTAGGAGGCATACAGGTGGCATCATTACAAGCCTGATACGTGACAGTTAATCTAATCGGGAACTCTCCCTCCGCTTGAGACTCTGCGATTTTAAGCAAACCGTAAATTGTTACTTCACCTTCATAAACGGAAACCGGTTTATCGGAAAAACTGAACTCAAGTTCTTCGGCAGATGGAAAAACAATTTTACTAATAGCGATGTTTTGCTGATCTATTTTAACTTCGGTTGGTATTAAAAATTCATCGTTTGGCTTATTGCTGTTAATGTGCCATGACTCGGCAACATTTAACCGCACTGCGAATTTTAATTCGCTGCCGGCATGTATTTTTTCGAAAGGAATAAACCCTTTTACCTCGACCAAATTTTGGTCAAATC
>Ga0180009_10006418_pt1 | contig 12341 bp, 10 predicted proteins | sample OS_PC_MetaG_FD_123537 | JGI IMG/M metagenome (GOLD analysis project Ga0180009, IMG submission 123537) | Groundwater microbial communities from the Aspo Hard Rock Laboratory (HRL) deep subsurface site, Sweden - OS_PC_MetaG | ecosystem: Environmental > Aquatic > Deep subsurface > Groundwater...
CCCGCAAGGCGCTTGAAAAAGCCGGCTGGTCGATTGGCGATCTCGACCTCATCGAAGCCAACGAAGCCTTTGCCGCACAGGCTTCAGCCGTCAACAAGGACCTCGGCTGGGATACCTCCAAGGTCAACGTCAATGGCGGCGCCATCGCCATCGGCCACCCGATCGGCGCCTCCGGAGCCCGCGTCCTCAACACGCTGCTGTTCGAAATGAAGCGCCGCGACGCCAAGAAGGGCCTCGCTACGCTGTGCATCGGCGGCGGCATGGGCGTTGCGCTCTGCGTCGAACGGGACTGATCCGCGCCATAGGTAGCGATCCCGGCCATCCTTCAAGACTTCGGCCACGACGCACCCGGTGATTTTTTCAAGACGCGGCCGCCAGCCGGCCGCGTCATCGAGCCCATAACCAACACCCAACCATAAGAGGATTTCCCCATGGCACGAGTTGCACTCGTCACAGGCGGTTCGCGCGGCATCGGCGCGGCCATCTCCGTCGCTCTCAAGGCAGCAGGTCACACGGTTGCCGCCAACTATGCCGGCAATGATGACGCCGCCAACGCCTTCAAGGCCGAGACTGGCATCAACGTCTACAAGTGGTCGGTCGCCGAATACGACGCCTGCGCCGAAGGCATCAAGAAGGTCGAAGCCGATCTCGGTCCGGTCGACATCCTGGTCAACAACGCCGGCATCACCCGCGACGCCATGTTCCACAAGATGACGCCCCAGCAGTGGCAGGAGGTCATGAGCACCAATCTCAACGGTCTCTTCAACATGACCCATCCGATCTGGCCGGGCATGCGCGAACGCGGTTTCGGCCGTATCGTCAACATCTCGTCGATCAACGGCCAGAAGGGCCAGATGGGCCAGGTGAACTACTCGGCTGCCAAAGCCGGCGACCTCGGCTTCACCAAGGCTCTCGCCCAGGAAGGTGCGTTCAAGGGCATCACTGTAAACGCCATCTGCCCTGGCTACATTGCTACCGAGATGGTCAAGGCAATCGATCCGGAAGTCTTGAAGAAGAACATCCTGCCGCACATCCCGGTCGGACGCCTCGGCGAGCCCGAAGAGATCGCCAAGCTCGTTGCATTCCTTGCTTCCGACGACGCCGGCTTCATTACCGGCTCAACGATTTCGGCCAACGGCGGCCAGTACATGATCTGAGTTGCACGCCGCACCGATAGATTGAACGATGACGGGCCGGCTTGATCGCCGGCCCGTTTTCTTATGCCGTTTGCAACTGGACCAATTCAACGCAAGGCCGGCGTTTTCACTGTCTGCGCAACAATTGTTGAACTGGCTGTGACAAACGATTTGGGAACATGGCCCTGCCGCCTGCGTTCCCCTCTCCGACACGCCAGGGATTGTCGCGATACCGCTCCGCGGTTTTTCGCGCTCAATCGCAACAAAAGGAGAGTTCAATATGCGATACGCAAAACGCATACGCCGAACAATTGGGATAGTGTCGGTCGCCATCATCGCAAGCACCTCTGCGTTCGCAGCAGGTCCCGCATCGCCCGCGGTCGGGTCGGCACTCATGCCGTCGCAGACAGCGGCCATGACCCCGGCCGTGAACACAGCGAAAGCCGGTGACACAGCGTCCAACAACCTGCATCAGATCCGCAAGAGGGGTCGCAGAGGTATCGTGAAGCGCGGTTGGCGCCGCAACAACGGCTACCGCTTCCGCAACCATCGCCGACTGCGCGGCCGCTATTACGGGCGCCGCCATCGTGGCGGATCGATTGCAGCCGGCATCGCCGGCCTGATCATCGGTGGTGCCATTGCAGCCTCGCGCCGCGACTACGGCGACCGCTGGGAACGTTGCGACGCTCGCTACCGCACGTTCCGCTGGAGCGACGGAACCTACATTCCATATGCCGGTGGACACCGCGTTCTGTGTCCCTACCTGCGCCGTTAAAATGGCAGGTTGGCTGAGCAAGCAACCGCGAATAACGCCAGGAGCCGTGCGCAAGCGCGGCTCTTTGTTTGCCTTTTGCAGCGTCTCTGACATACCGACGCTCATGCTTCATCGACACGGCGTGACAGATTTACGGGTTAGATTCGGTGAAGCGAATCCTGTCGAGACGAGACGAGACGAAACAGCCCGGCTGATCTCTCATCGGGCCGTTTCTGGATGTATTCGTGCATTTCTAGCGCCGACTTAGAGCGCCTTGAGATGTGCCAGGATCGCCGCTCTCACCGCTTTGTCAACGATGCCGCCATAAGGTTTCATGTTGTTGCCTGGAACGACCGAGTTGGGGTCCGCGATGAAGGCATCGAGACGATCCGCATCCCACGAAAAATCGGCTCCCTGGAAAGCTGACGAATAACCATAACCCTCCGCCGCCCCTGCCTTGCGGCCGATAATTCCGGCAAGGTTCGGCCCGAGGCGATTGTCGCCTGCATCCATGCTGTGGCAGGTGCGGCAGTTGTTGTTGAAGGCAACTTGTCCGTCGATTTTCGTACCGCCATCTGCGGCGAAGGCAACCCCTGCGCAGCCGCAGGTCACTGCGAGCGCGAGCAATAAACCATGAGTTCGTACCATCATCTTATCCTCCGGAATTTGTGCTGGTTCGACTGAGAGAGGAACTAAGCTGCGAACCGCCGGTTCCATACTCGAAGTCTCCGGCAGACAGCATTCCGCAGGCGCCGCGCGAATTGCAGGAGTTAAACGGCAACAGCCGCGATCAGTGCTCCGCCGCCGCTCAGATTCCAATCGCGCCGTAGGCATCCGCAAACCGCTTGACCGCGATCGCATAAGCCGCCGTCCTCAGGTCCGGCATGCTCCCCGGCCCATTCCAGCCGGCGCGGATTTGGCCGTATGCCGATCGCATCATGTCGTCGAGACCCGATCGCACCAGATCGATTTCGCTGGCGCCCTTGACGAAGCTCCTGGCCATGTCGCGCGGAAACGCCGCCCCCGTCATCTTTTCCAATGAACTCGCCAGGAGTTGATGACTCGATTCGTGGTGACGTCTTTCCATCGAACCGAATGGCCATCGAACCGAATGGCCATCGAACCAAATGGAATGTGCGTCAGGTTCTTGACCCATTCGAAATAGCTGACAACCACCCCACCGGCATTGACGTAGAGATCCGGCAACACGACGATGCCGCGCTCGCGAAGAATTTGATCGCCCTCGAAGGTCGTCGGACCGTTGGCCGCCTCGACGACGAGCTTCGCCTGGATGGCGGGCGGGTTTGCGTCATGAAGCACTCGTTCAAGAGCCGCAGGGATCAGGATATCGCACTCCTTGACCAGCACGCGTGCGCCATCCTCCACGAACTGCGCGCCTTCGAAACCGGCAACTCCGCCGGTCTTCGCCATATGGGCTTTCAACGCCTCGACATTCAATCCATCGTCCGACCAGACGGCTCTCCGTCGCGTTCGATAACACCGACGATGCTGCAGCCGTCGTCCTCGCTCAGGAATTTTGCAGCGTGATAGCCGACGTTGCCGAGCCCCTGCACGATGACCCGCTTGCCGCCCGTGAGACAGAAAATGGCGCGCCCGGCACAGAATACTTCGAACAATTTGCTAGCAGCTCTCGAAGAACTTGAAGACGATTTATCCCAGTATTATCAACTGTTTGAGGCAGTTCCGATTCTGTGAGGGTAGCACAGTCCGGGAAATTTCCGGGCGGAAGATCAATGCTGATTATCCGGCGAATGTTCGCCCGTAAATATCCTCGATGTTGTGCGCTTCATCATTCGTGAGTTGCTCGAATTCACGCTGCCGCGCTCTTTGTGAAAGCCTTCCGTTGTTCTGCTTCAGCATGCGGAACAGCAGATCAATCGTCTGTTCCGGCATGTCCACAATTGCCTCAACCCCGGCGCGGAATTCATCGTATTTGCGCAGATACTCAGCCTCAGCAGGCAAGTCTTCCTCAATCGTCTTCCTCACGCATTCAAACAGGAACTCCGCCTGCGGGGTTGCATCGAAGAAGCGGTAGAAATCCCCCGTGTCATTCAAGACGCTGACATTGCCCCCCGGTGTCGGCTGCCATTGGATGACGGGTAAAACGCACGCGGAGTAAGCCTCCAGCGCCCGGCGATACTCATCAATGCCATTCAGTATTGCGGACGAAACGGGAAAGACTAATCCGGGTGGATTAAAACCTCTGCGCCCCAGAACATGATGGATGAGATAGCGGTGGATTCTGCCGTTGCCATCTTCAAACGGGTGGACGAATACGAATCCAAACGCAAGGGCCGCTGCCCCGATCACCGGATCAATGTGCTCGGCGGCCACGCGGTCAAACTCCACCATGCCACCCACAAGGCTTTGAAGGTCTTCAGGCCGCGCACTGATATGATCGGGCAGCGGCATGCGCGTGTCGCGGTCATGCTCGCCAACAAACCCGCCGACATGGCGAAGTCCCAGACGCACGAACCGCGCATCGCCGATAACGATCGCTTGAAGCCTCAAAAGTTCATCCAGATCAAGCGGCCTGCGCCCGGCTTCCCCGATCGCCCGCCCCCACCGCTGTATCCGGTCTTGAGGCGGATGCTCGCCTTCGATCACGTAACTTGATTTTGAATCCTTGAGTAGAAGGAAGGCGGCAGTACGCGCAAGCAGATCGCGCGGAACATCGGCCACCACCGCCCGCGCCCTCTCGGCGAGGTTCAATGCAACGAACGCTTCCAGCTTTTCCGTTCTGAACACGAGTGGGCAAAACTCAGCCGTGCCGGGCAGGTTGTTTTTGACCCTGTGCCGCCGCGAATTCACAGCAGGAACATCCCACTGCAACTTGGGATCAAGCGCAGCCACATATGTGCCTGCGGCAGCGTCCGGCAGATCAAGCCGCGCGCCCGTCAGCCACTCATACAAAAACCAGATACGGCGGGCATAACGCCCCGTTGGCTCAGCCCGAACCAGTCTCTCGATTTCCCCCGCACCCACGGCAAGGAACAGGCGCTTGAGCACCGCAAGATCAAGCCCCTCATGCTTGAGAGCAAATGTAAGGTGGCCTTCCAGGCTGGCATCCGGCGCATAGCGAGGCCCAAATATCCGCCAGCCCTGCTGCTCCGTGCGGCGATGGCGGGTGCCGATGGCCGAGAGGGTGGCCGGAACCGGAACGGCCAAGCCATACGCATCAATCAGCGCCGCATAGCCAACCGGCGTCGCAACCTCAGGCAGCCGCCTCTCGTGAAAAACGGTGAGGGGGCCTGAAAATCGGTTCTGCGGCGCTCCGGCCATGAAAAACGGTGCCTTCCTGTGAAAAACGGTACAGGATGCATCCTATCATGAAAAATGATACGAAGTCATGAAAATTGGTACAAAAAACTGCCGTTACGTGAGAATTGATACATTCTGAGCCGCCGCCTGCCTTCCGAGCCGCACACCGGCGCATGCCGACCCCCACAAATACTTGCCACGTTCTCCGCTATTCTTCAGCGTGAAGCTTATGGATGACAAACAACTGGGGAAATTTCTGCCTTATCTTGAGCACGCTACCGTCTCCGAAGAGAGGAAGATGCAAATACTGCGCGATCTTTGGAAGATTATGGAGAGCTTTGCAGATGAAGCCTGGGATGTATGTCCACCACCAGACAGGAAAAAGCCCGACAGGAATTCGAACTAAAAAACCAAGCTAACTCAAAGGCTTGGTTTGCGCCTCAAAACAGAATCTAATAATTATTATGAAAATAACAAAATAAAATCAATGGCTTAACGAAAAATCCGAAAATGGCGCCCCGCGAAGGAGAAACTTCGAACGCGAAGCGTTCCAGCGCCCAAGGGGCGCCGGCCGAGCAGGCCGCCCCCGCGGAGGGCCCACGGCCCGTGAGCGCAAAAATGGCGCACCCGATAGGATTCGAACCTATGACCTCTGCCTTCGGAGGGCAGCACTCTATCCAGCTGAGCTACGGGTGCATCGCGAGCCTTGCTTGTAACCGATCCTCACTGCTCGCGCAAACCTCATTCGAACCGTGCCGGGCGCAGCCGGAAACATTGGCTTATCCCTGAACCCACGGCCCTCCGGGGCAACCATCCGCACGCGGCCGTTGCCTGGCTTTTCCCGAACATATTCACAGGGTTATCCCGTGTGGCCGGGTTACGTCTTTGCATGTACCCGGCCATGCGCCATCTTCACGACAGTTAGTCGAAGCTGTGACGATATGCGGGGCCGTCATGAACATCCACCACACACCTTCAATCAATGACATCCAGGATTTCCTCGACCTGCAGCGCCGGCGCGAAACCCGGCTGCGACGCGCCCTTGAGCGCATCTTGAGTGCTGCCGAGGGAGACGGAAGGTTTCAACCGATGAATTGGTCGGACGTCGCCGATGTCGCCCGCCAGGCCCTCGACGAAGCCACAAATCTTCCCCGGCAAACCGGCTGACGGACAGGTGACCGGGGCCGCGATTTGCGCCTATAGTCCGGCCCCATGACACAAATCGACGCAAAGTCCGAGACCGCCGAAATCCGCCAAGAAGTCTGCACCGTGCCAGAGGGCGACACCGCCCCCGTTGCGAAGGGCAGCCATGTCTATCTCATCGACGGATCGGGATACATCTTCCGGGCGTTTCACGCACTGCCGCAGCTGACCCGCCCCTCGGACGGCCTGCCGGTCGGCGCGGTACACGGATTCTGCCAGATGCTGTGGAAGCTTCTGGCCGATTCCAAGACGTCCGAAGCACCCACCCACATCGCGGTGATCTTCGATTATTCGGCGAAGACCTTCCGCAACGACATCTACGACGAGTACAAGGCCAACCGCCCGCCTCCGCCCGAAGAACTCATCCCCCAGTTCCCGCTGATCCGCCAGGCCGTGAACGCATTCAACGTCGCCTGCATCGAGCAGGAAGGCTTTGAGGCCGACGACCTGATCGCAACCTACGCAAACAGGATCGTCGAAGCCGGCGGTGACGTCACGATCGTTTCCTCCGACAAGGATCTGATGCAGCTCGTCGGTCCCGGCGTGGTGATGTTCGACGGCATGAAGAACAAACGGATCGGACCTGACGAAGTCGTCGAGAAATTCGGCGTTCCGCCCGACAAGGTGATCGACGTACAGTCCCTCGCCGGCGATTCGGTCGACAACATCCCCGGCGTCCCGGGGATCGGCATCAAGACGGCAGCTCAGCTCATCGGCGAATACGGCAGCCTCGACGAACTGCTGAGCCGCGCCGAAGAAATCAAGCAGCCCAAGCGCCGCGAAAAGCTGATCGAGTTTGCCGAACAGGCCCGCCTCTCCCGCCAGCTCGTGACGCTCGCCACCGACGCTCCGCTGAAGGTGTCATCCGACCGCCTCGCCGTGCAGCCGGCAATCCCCGAACGGCTGCTGGGCTTCCTGCGCGAAATGGAATTCAACACGCTGACCCGCCGCATTGCCGAAGCCATGGGCGCCGAACCGCCCGCCGCCCTGGCCCGGTCGGTCGGCTCCTCCGTCGCAGCCGGCGGCAGCAATGGCAACGTCGCAACCGGCACAGGCAAATCGAGCGCCACCAGCACCCATTCCGGCGAGGCAGGAACGCCGCTCGCCGCCGTCGAGCACGCCAAACGCCTCGCAACCTCCGTCGGCTTCGATCGCGCCGCCTATTCCACAGTTACCAAGCCCGAACACCTCGAAGCCTGGGTCGCCGAAGCATATGAAGCAGGCGTGTTCGCCTTCGACACCGAAACCAGCGACCTCGACGCTTCGCGCGCCGAGCTAGTCGGCTTCTCGATGGCGACCGCGCCGTGCCGGGCCTGTTACGTGCCCCTGGGGCATCGATCCGATTCTGGCGGTCTTGATTTCGGCGACGGCGGCGGCCTTGACCAGTGCCCGCTCAAGGAAGCGCTCCGCATCCTGAAACCGCTGCTCGAAGACCGCAGCGTCCTCAAGGTCGGCCAGAACCTGAAATACGACATCGTCGTCATGGGCCGCTACGGCATCGAGATCGACGGCCTCGACGACACCATGCTGATGTCCTATGCGCTCGACGGCGGCCGCGGCAGTCATGGCATGGACGATCTGTGCGAACGCCACCTCAAGCACACCACGATCTCGTTCAAACAGGTCATCGCCCACGCACCTGGCAAGAAGGTCGCCGACAAGACTTTCGCAACCGTCCCGATAGACAAGGCCACCGAATACGCCGCCGAGGATGCCGACGTGACGCTGCGCCTCTGGCACGTCCTCAAGCCGCGCCTGGTCGCGGAAAAGATGACGACCGTCTACGAAACATTGGAACGCCCCCTGGTCCGCGTCATCGCCGACATGGAGCGCGCCGGCGTCAAGGTCGACCGCGCGATCCTCTCGCGCCTTTCCGGCACCTTTCAGCAGCGCATGGGCGCTCTGGAGGAAGACGTCTACGCACTGGTCGGCGGGAAGTTCAATCTGGCGTCCCCCAAACAGCTCGGCGAACTCCTGTTCGACAAGCTCAATCTACCCGGCGGCAAACGAACCAAGTCCGGCCAATGGGAAACCCGCGCCGGACTGCTCGATGATCTTGCCGCCAACGAGGAACTGCCCGAGGATGCGCGCAAACTCGTCCAGACCATGCTGGAGTGGCGCCAGCTTTCGAAACTGAAATCGACCTACACCGACGCGCTGCCGACCTTCATCGACGATCACGGACGCATCCACACGTCCTACTCGATGGCGGCAACGACGACGGGACGGCTCGCCTCCTCCGAACCCAACCTGCAGAACATCCCGGTGCGCACCAAGGAGGGCCGCGAAATCCGCACCGCCTTCATCGCCGAAAAAGGCTTCCGGCTGATCTCCGCGGACTATTCGCAGATCGAATTGCGCGTACTCGCCCACATCGCCGACATCCCGCAGTTGAAGAAAGCCTTCGAAGAAGGCCTCGACATTCACGCCATGACCGCTTCCGAAATGTTCGGCGTCCCGATCGAAGGCATGCCGGGCGAAGTCCGCCGCCGCGCCAAGGCGATCAACTTCGGCATCATCTACGGCATCTCCGCATTCGGGCTGGCAAACCAGCTGTCGATCCCGCGCGAGGAAGCCGGCGAATATATCAAGACCTACTTCAAGCGGTTCCCCGGCATCCGCGCCTACATGGAAGCGACCAAGGAATTCGCCCGCGAAAATGGCTACGTGGAAACCATCTTCGGACGAAAGATCCACTACCCCGAGATCAACACCAAAAACCCCTCGATGCGCGGCTTCCTCGAACGCGCGGCGATCAACGCCCCGATCCAGGGCTCGGCTGCCGACATTATCAGACGCGCCATGGTGCGCATGCCCGACGCCCTTGCCGCCGCCGGCCTGAAGTCGGCCCGCATGCTGCTGCAGGTCCACGACGAATTGATTTTCGAGGCGGAGAAATCCGAGGCCAGCGACGTCATCGCCGTCGCCCGCGAAGTGATGGAAGGTTCCAGCCTGCCCGCCGTCCAGCTCTCCGTTCCCATTCAAGTCGACGCCAATGCCGCCGACAACTGGGACGAGGCGCATTGATCTCACCGCAAAGATGTCATCCCAGGCCTTGTGCCTGGGACCCATCGCGCCTCTTGTGGCGGCCTTGAATGACAGTCTCAAACAGCGCGAAAAGTACCGCTCGCTCCCCCGCCGATATGGCTGTTTCTGGACCAATCGCGGCGTGCCATTGCATCCCCCCGCCAACGTCATTCCCGCGAAGGCGGGAACCCAGGCAAGTTGCTGACTTTGAGGCGTTTTCCGCAAGTTACAGTGATTGCAGAATGGCCAGATTGCAGGTCACCGAACAGGACCGCTTGCTCCCCTGCTTGAGGCGTGCTTGGGTCCCCAGCCGAGCCAGGGGTGACGCTTGAGGGTGGGCCTGGCCAGGTAGATCAATGCCCTCTGAACTTAACCGGGCAGCAGTGGGACGAGCACCGGGATGACAGATTGGCTTCCGGCCGCTCCCAACTACCATCACAAAACCAGCTCGCGCACATCGCCGAGCACTTCCGCCAGCCTGCGCGTGAAACGTGCTGCCAGTGCCCCGTCGATGACGCGGTGATCGTATGAAACGCACAGCGGCAGCATCATCCGCGGCTTGAACTCTTCCGCATTCGCGTCCCACACCGGCTTCATCGAAGACCGCACCACGCCGAGAATTGCCACTTCAGGCGCGTTGACGATCGGCGTGAAATTGGTGCCGCCGATCCCGCCGAGCGAGGAAATCGAGAACGTCCCGCCCTGGATATCGGCTGGCGTGATCTTGCCAGCCCGCATGCGCTGCGAAACCTCGGCCAGTTCCTTCGACAATTCCGTAATGCCCTTGCGGTCGACATCCTTGACCACCGGCACGACCAGTCCGTCCGGCGTATCGACGGCAACGCCCAGATGATAGTATTTCTTCACGATCAGCGCGTCCTTGGTCGGCGCCAGCGAAGCATTGAACGCCGGGAATTCCTTCAACGCCACCACCGACGCCTTCATCAGGAAGGATAACAGCGTGACCCGGTAGCCCTTTTCCTTGGCCGCCGAGTCGATGGTCTTGCGGTAGGTCTCAAGATCCGTGATGTCGGCTTCATCGGTGTGGGTAACGTGCGGAATGTTGAGCCAGGAGCGATGCAACGCCGGACCTGACAGCTTTTTCAAACGCGTCAGCGCCACCGTTTCGATCTCGCCGTACTTACCGAAATCCTGTGCCGGGATTTCCGGAATGCCGGCCCCGCCTTGCACCGCAGGTCCTCCCGCACCGGCAGCCGCCCGCTTGACGTCCTCCTTGGTGATGCGGCCCTTTTCGCCGGTCCCGGTCAGCTTCGACAGGTTGATGTCGAATTCGCGCGCGATGCGCCGCACCGATGGACTGGCAAGCACCCCGCCGAAGTCGTCGGGCATTGGCAACCCCGTGGCACGCTCGGTCGACGTGGAAAGGGGAACCGCAGGCGCATCTTCATCGGAAGGCGGCGGCATGACCGCCCCGTTTCCGCTCCCGCCACCGGCGGCTTTTGCGGATTTCGATGCGTCCTCGGAGGGCCCTGCTTCAGCTGCCTTCGCAGCTTTGCCGCCGCCTTCCTCAAGCTTCAGGATCGCGCTGCCTTGGCTGACCTTGTCGCCGACTTTGACCAGTACTTCGGCAACCCGTCCGGCCCCCGGCGAGGGAATCTCCATCGTCGCCTTGTCGCTCTCAAGCGTCACCAGCGGGTCTTCGGCTTTGACCTCGTCACCGGGCTTCACCAGAATTTCGATAACGGGAATGTCGCTGAAGTCGCCGATATCGGGAACCTTGACGTCTATCAGTGCCATGTCCTGCCATTCCTCATTCTTGAAAATTCCGGACTTGCCGAAGTGGTGTGAAACGTTGAGCCGGGCCGTCCCGCCAAAAGTATCGGGACATACCCCCAGTCGGATATCAAACCCGCGCGGGGTTCGGCTTGCCGGGATCGATGCCGTACTTCTTGATGGCCTCCGCCACTTTTGCCGAAGGTACCTTGTTTTCATCCGCCAGCGCCTTCAAGGCAGCCACCGCCACGAAATGCCGGTCGACTTCGAAGTGATGGCGCAGCTTTCGGCGGTAATCCGACCGGCCGAACCCATCGGTGCCGAGCACTTTGTAAGACCCCGGCACATACGCACGGATCTGTTCGGGATAAAGGCTCATGTAGTCGGTCGAGACGATCACCGGCCCATCTCCGCACGCTTCGAGCTGGCTTGCAACGTGAGGCACCCGCGCCGGCTCAAGCGGATTGAGCATGTTCCAGCGCTCCACATCTCGGGCCTCGCGGGCAAGCTCGGTGAAACTCGTAACCGAGAAGATATCCGCCGCAATACCGAAGTCTTTTTCGAGAAGTTCCGCGCCCGCGATCACTTCGCGCAGGATCGACCCCGATCCCATAAGTTTCACTTTGAAGCCTTTTTTCTTCGGCTCGGCGGCTTTCAACAGGTACATGCCCTTGATGATACCCTCTTCGACACCCTCCGGCATCGCCGGGTGCTCGTAGTTCTCGTTCATCACGGTGATGTAGTAGTAGACGTCCTCCTGCTCGCCGACCATGCGCCGCAGACCGTCCTGGATGATCACGGCAAGCTCGTAGTTGTAGGTCGGATCGTACGAAATGCAGTTCGGTATCGTCGCCGACAGAACGTGGCTGTGCCCGTCCTCGTGTTGCAGGCCTTCGCCGTTGAGCGTCGTGCGCCCCGAGGTCCCCCCGATCAGGAAACCGCGAGCGCGCATGTCGCCTGCCGCCCACGCCAGATCGCCGACGCGCTGGAAGCCGAACATCGAATAGTAGATGTAGAACGGGATCATCGGGCAGTTCGAAGTCGAATAGCTGGTCGCCGCCGCGATCCAGCTCGACATGGCCCCCGCCTCGTTGATGCCCTCCTGCAGCATCTGCCCGGACTTGTCTTCCTTGTAGTACATCAGCTGATCGGCATCCTGCGGCGTATAAAGCTGGCCGACCTGACTGAAGATGCCGTACTGGCGG
>Ga0180009_10006419_pt1 | contig 12339 bp, 9 predicted proteins | sample OS_PC_MetaG_FD_123537 | JGI IMG/M metagenome (GOLD analysis project Ga0180009, IMG submission 123537) | Groundwater microbial communities from the Aspo Hard Rock Laboratory (HRL) deep subsurface site, Sweden - OS_PC_MetaG | ecosystem: Environmental > Aquatic > Deep subsurface > Groundwater...
AGGCGGCGCTTGCGCAAGTCGCCGCGTCGCACTGCATCATCCCTCGCACCAAACCGCTGGCGCTCGCCGGGATTGAGGCGGTGCTGGCGGGCAAGCCGGTCAGCCTCACCGCGTTCCACTGCCGCAAACTGGCAGCATGGGTGCGCGAGACAATCGTCGCGCGCAACATCACCGCCATCACCGTGTTCTCCGGCCAGATGGGGCAATATGTCCCGGCTGACTTTGCGGGCCGGGTGGTGATCGACCTGTGCGACGTCGATAGCGCCAAGTTTGCCAGCTACGCCGACGCGGGTGAGCGCACGTGGCTCAATTCGCGAGAGGCGCGGTTGCTCGCTGCCGAGGAACAACGGCTCGGCCAGCGCGCCGATGCGACGCTGCTGATTTCCGAGGCGGAGGCGGCGCTCTATCGCAGTCGCCTTACCGACCCGGCGCAGGTGAATGTGCAGGTAATCGGCAACGGGATCGACGCTGCGTTTTTCGATCCCGCTGGCGTCACTCCGCACCCGGTCATCGCTGGCCAGAGGGGGCCGCATTTCACCTTTACCGGGCAGATGGATTACCGCCCGAACGAGCAGGCGGCGCTGTGGGTGATCGATGCGCTGATGCCCCGGCTGCGCGCGCGATATCCGGCTGCAATGTTTCATGTCGTCGGGCGCAATCCGACGGGAAGGCTGATGGCGCATCACGGCGCCCCCGGTGTGCAGGTGTGGGGCGCGGTGCCCGATGTGCGCCCGTTCATTGTCGCTGCCGATGCCGTGCTCGCCCCGCTGATGATCGCGCGCGGGGTGCAGAACAAGGTGTTAGAAGCGATGGCGATGGCGCGGCCCGTGGTGCTGACGTCCGACGCTGCAACCGGGATCGCCGCGCAGGACGGCGCGCAGTGGATCATCAGCCCGCCCGATCCCGAAGCGATGTGTTCGCGGATCGCGGCGCTGCTGGACGACCCCGGCGCGCGTGCGCAAATCGGCGCGGCGGCGCGGCAATTTGTGCGCGATCAGCATGGCTGGGATGCGATGCTGGCCCCGCTCGCCGGGCTTGTCGGTGCTGATGAGGGGCGCAATCTCCATGCCGCCTGAACGTGCCTTGCCGGGTGCAAAACGCCTGCCGATTGCGCCTGCGTGGCGCACGGCTTTGCCGGGGCTGGTGATGGCGTGGGCCGCGCTGATCGCTGTCACCGCGCCTAGCTGGGGTGAAATGCTGCACCAGTGGTGGAATATCGACACCTATAATCACCTGCTGCTGGTGCCGTTCATTATCGGCTGGCTGGTGATGTTGAAGGCGGACGAATTGGCGCGCATTACCCCGCAGCCGTTCCTTCCCGGCCTTGCGCTGGTCGCCGCAGCGCTGGCCCTGTGGTGGGCAGGGCGCGCGGCTGACATCAACCTTGTTGCCCATGCCGGGGCAGTCGGCGCGGTGCAGGCGGCGGTGCTGACCGTGCTGGGCCTGCGCGCATCGGCCCTGCTGGCGCTGCCACTGGCGATGGGGGCGCTTCTGGTGCCGTTTGGCGACGAAATCATCCCGCCGCTGCAATTCATCACCGCCGACATCACCGTCACGCTCACCCGCTGGAGCGGGGTGCCTGCCAGCATCAACGGCATTTATATCGATACCCCCGCGGGCCTGTTCATCGTCGCCGAGGCGTGTTCGGGGGTGAAGTTTCTGATCGCGATGGTGACTTTGGGCGTGCTGGTCGCCTTTACCCGCTTTGCCAGCTGGCGGCGGCGGGCTGCCTTTCTTGCCGCCTGCATCATCGTGCCGATCCTTGCCAACGGGGTGCGCGCCTGGGCGACGGTCTATGTCGCGCAATATGTCGGGGCCGACGCTGCGACCGGGTTTGATCACATCGTCTATGGCTGGATATTCTTCGCCGTCATCGTCACCGCACTGCTGGCGAGCGCATGGCGGTTCTTTGAACGCGAGCCGGAGGACTATGGCTGGACGGCTGACGCGCTGACCGCTTGGCGCTGGCTGACCCGCGCCGAAAGCTTTAGGGTTGCGCCGACCGTGCCCGCGTTGGTGATCGCAGGCATGGCCGCGATTGCTGCGCTGGCCGCCATGCTCTAGGCCCGCGTGCTATGTGCGGAATTGCCGGGATCTTTCATGCCGAAACCCCCAAGCCGGTCGATCCGGCGCGGGTGGAGCGGATGTGCGATGCGCTCGCCCATCGCGGGCCGGATGGGGCAGGCGTGTGGACCGATCACGGTGTCGGGCTGGGCCATCGCCGCCTCTCGATCATCGACATCGCCGGATCGCCGCAGCCGATGCACTCGGCAGACGCGCGCGCGGTGATCGTGTTCAACGGTGAAATCTACAATTTCCGGGAGCTTCGCAGCGAGTTGGAGCAGGCCGGTTTTACCTTCCGAACCAATGGCGATACCGAGGTGATCCTTGCCGCGTGGCAGCGCTGGGGGCCGGATTGCCTCGCGCGGCTCGACGGGATGTTCGCTTTCGCGCTGTATGATCTGGACAAACGCCAGCTGCTTCTGGCGCGGGATCGCTTCGGGGTGAAGCCGTTGTTTCTGGCGCACCTGTCGGACGGCAGCATTGCCTTTGCCTCAGAGCTCAAAGGCCTGCTCGCGCACCCGCTGCTGCGTCGCCGGGTCAGCCGCCAAGCGATTGAGGCCTATATGACCTGGGGCTATGTCCCCGATAGTCATTCGATCCTGGCAGGGGTGGAGAAACTGCCTGCCGGGCATTTCCTGCTGCTGCAACAGGGCCGCGCGCCGGGGCCGCCGCAGCGCTGGTGGGACATTGATTTTACCGAGCGTGAACGCGGGAGCGAAGAGGATCTTTCCGCGCAGCTCGTCCACCGCCTGCGCGAAGCGGTGCGGTCGCGCATGGTGGCCGATGTGCCACTGGGCGCGTTCCTTTCCGGCGGGGTGGATTCGTCCGGCGTGGTCGCCTTGATGAGCGAGGCCAGCAGCCAGCCGGTGCAGACCTGTTCAATCGGCTTCGATGTCGCCGCCTATGATGAAACCAGCTACGCCCGCCGCGTCGCTGCGCGGTTCGATGCGGATCATCAGGAACGGATCGTCGCGACCGATGATTTTGGCGCGATTGATACGCTCGCCGCGATGTTTGATGAACCCTTCGCCGATGCCTCGGCCCTGCCAACCTGGCGGGTGTGCCAGCTGGCGCGTGAGCGGGTGACGGTGGCACTGTCGGGCGACGGCGCGGATGAGGCTTTTGCCGGATACCGGCGGCAGGTGTTCCACCATCACGAAGAACGCGCGCGCCGAGTGCTGCCCGCCGCTTTGCGTGCGCCGTTGTTCGGCACGCTGGGGAGGGCATGGCCGAAAGCCGATTGGGCACCGCGCCCGCTGCGCGCCAAGGCGACCTTGCTGGCGCTCGCTGAGAGCGGGGAGGCAGGCTATGCGCGCGGGCTTTCGGTCACACTGCCCGATGCGCGCCGGGCGCTCTATTCCGACAGCTTTGCCGCCAGCCTGCAAGGATTTCGCGCCGAGGATGAGCTGATCGCGCTGATGCGCGGCGCGCCGGGCCGTTCGGGCCTTGACCGCGCGCAATATGCCGATCTCACCTTCTGGATGCCCGGCGATATCCTCACCAAGGTTGATCGCACCAGCATGGCGGTGGGCCTTGAGGCGCGTGAGCCGCTGCTCGATCACCGCTTGGTCGAATTCGCCGCGCGTCTGCCCGATGCGATGCGGGTCAAGGGCGGAACGGGCAAATACCTGCTCAAGAAATCGCTCGAACGCTATCTGCCTGCCGATATTCTCTACCGGCCCAAGCAGGGGTTTGTGACCCCGATTGCCGAATGGCTGCGCGGGCCGCTGGCAGGCGCGGCGCGGGGGATCGGGGCAAGCGGCGGGCTGGCGCAGACCGGGTTTTTCCAGCCGCAAGTGATTACCGCGATGGCCGAAGCCCACATCGCCGGGCGCGCCGATCATTCGCGCACCCTGTGGCAATTGCTGATGCTGGAGAAGTCGCTGACCCAGCTTGGGGTGAGCGCCTAACCTTCAGACCCGTGGCCGAGCGCCATGTATTCTGCGCTCTGCATCTCGTTCAACCGGCTGACCGTGCGCGCGAATTCAAACGCGCCGTCGCCCGCCTGATACAGTTCCTCCGGCACCGCCGCAGCGGTCGTGAACAGCTTGACCCGGTGTTCGTAGAGCGCATCGATCAGCTTGGTGAAGCGGATCGCCTCGTTGCGGTTCTCCGGCCCCATGCGCGGGATCCCGACGAGGATCACGGTGTGGAACGCCCGCGCAATCGCGAGGTAATCCGCCGCCCCGCGGTTTTCACCGCACAGCTTGCGGAAGCTGAACACGCCCACTCCTTTCAGGCATTTGGGCACGTAGAGCGTGCGCCCGCCGCCCAGATCAAGCTCGCCGCTGGGCACGTGAGCGGCATCTTCCGGTTCAAAATCGGTCAGGCGGAAAAACGCCTCGCGCACCTGCGCGGTGGCGGCGTCGCCCATCGGTGCGTGCCATGTCGCCAGCCCGCCGATGCGGTCGAGCCGATAGTCGGTCGGCCCGTTCAGCGAAAGCACGTCCATCCGCGCCTCGACCAGGTCGATGAAGGGCGCGAACAGCGAACGGTTCAGCCCGTCCTTGTAAAGATCGCGCGGGGGCCGGTTGCTGGTGGTGACGATCACCGTGCCGGATTCCACCAACGCGGTGAAAAAGCGGCCCATAATCGCCGCATCGGCTGTGTTGTTCACCACCATCTCGTCGAACGCGAGGCAGCGGACTTCTTCGGCCATGCGCATTGCTACTGCAACAAGCGGGTCTTTCAGTTCGGCCTTGCGCGCTTCGGCAATCCGGCGATCGACTTCGAGCATGAAGGAATAGAAATGCACCCGACGTTTGCGCGGGATGGAAAGCGTTTCGATGAACAGGTCCATCAACATCGACTTGCCGCGCCCGACACCGCCCCACAGATAGACGCCGCGCGGGTCTGGTGCCGCTTCGCGTGTTCCGGTCAACCGGGCGAACAGGCTTTTTTTGGGAGGCGGCGCTTCCAGCTCGCTCTGCAACCGGTCGAGCCGCTTTGCCGCAGCGCGTTGATCCGGATCGGCGCGCAGTTCTCCGCTGGCAATCAGCGCTTCGTAGCGCGCGAGCAACCCGGTCACGCGCGCGGCTGCATCTTGCGCACGATGCCTGAGAAGGATGCGACGATATCGCCGTCCTGCTCCACCATCCCGCGCACGAATACCAGCTTGCCGGTTTCGCGCACGATTTCCGTCACGGCGTCCAGCGGCCGCGTCGGATCGCCACCACCGACGAACTGCGTCGAAAGTTCGAGCGTGACCGAAGGCCCGGCGTTCCCGCTGCCCAGCGTGTGCATGGTGGTGAACAGCGAAATGTCGATCAGCGACAACGTTACCGCGCCGTGGATTATGCCTTGCAGGTTCTCGTGTTTACGCTCCGGGAACATCCGCAGCCGAGCTTTTCCATCCGGATCAACGCGAGTGATGAGCTTGCCCATCACCGCGCCGTTGAACAGCGTCGGGTCTTTCAGGTTCCAGTGCCGCCAGCCGGGGTTTTCCGGGTCTGGCCCGTGCTCGAACGCTTCGTCTTTCAATATCACCGGATCAGATCGCCCGTTCGGCCATCATCTTCTTGGTTTCGGCAATCGCCTTGGCCGGGCTGAGGCCCTTGGGACAGACATTGGCGCAGTTCATGATGGTGTGGCAGCGATAGAGGCGGAACGGGTCTTCCAGATCGTCCAGCCGCTCACCGGTCATTTCATCGCGGCTATCCGCCAGCCAGCGGTAAGCCTGCAGCAGGATCGCCGGGCCGAGGAACTTGTCGCTGTTCCACCAATAGGACGGGCAGGCGGTCGAACAACAGGCGCACAAGATGCATTCGTAGAGGCCATCAAGCTGTTCACGCTGCTGCGGCGATTGCAGCCGTTCCTTGCCGCTCGGCGTCGGGGTAACAGTCTGCAACCATGGGCGGATCGAGGCATATTGCGCGTAGAAATGGGTGAAGTCCGGCACCAGATCCTTGATCACATCCATATGCGGCAGCGGGGTGATGCGAATCTCGCCCTTCAGGTCTTCGATCGCGGTGGTGCAGGCGAGGCCGTTCTTGCCGTTCATGTTCATCGAACACGATCCGCAAATCCCCTCGCGGCACGAGCGGCGGAAGGTCAGCGTCGGGTCAATCTCGTTCTTGATCTTGAACAGCGCGTCGAGCACCATCGGCCCGCATTCATCAAGGTTGATTTCGAACTTGTCGTAACGCGGATTCTGGCCGCTGTCGGGATCGTAGCGATAGACCTTGAACGACTTCACCCGCCCCTTCCCATTGGCGCTATTAGCCTTGTGCACCTTGCCAGCGGGGCTGATTTTCGAATTCTTGGGGAGAGTGAAGGTCGCCATCATGTGATCCCGTTGTGATTTGCCCCCTATCTAACGTTTCATCCCAAGCTGGCAAGCGGGCCGTGCCTACCATGTGTTGCAGGGTTTCGAACGGGGGTTGATTGAGGCGCGGCGATGCGCGCTGTCCCTAGTCGAACAGGCCCACGGCCAGTTCTGCCCAAACGATCAGGAATGCCAGAACCGCTAGAACGATCGCGGAAACCCGGCGCAAGGGGGTGGCAAGCCAGTGGCAAGCCGCCTCTACCGCCATGCAAAGCGCGGCGAGCATCACGCCGAAGACAATGAAATCGCCCGCACCCCAATTGACCTCGCGCGTCACCAGCATCGCTGCGGCCGGAACCAGCAAAGCGGCTGCCGCCATGCCCCATATCAGCGGATGGAACCGGAACGCTGGAATGAAAGATGTGGTTGTGGTCATCGCCATAGGTTAGCACCTTCCCAGCGTGCTGACAGCGCAAATCGGCATTTCCCGATCTGCCATCGCCGCGTTAGGGTGGTGCTCTGCTGCCGAGGAAGGAAAAACCATGGGCCTCAAGAATTGGTACGAAGCGACGATCATGCCAAAGCTGATCACCTGCGCATGTAGTCAGGGCCAGGTGATGAAGCGCCGCGCGGCGGTTGTGCCTTTGGCGCGCGGGGACGTGTTTGAGCTGGGCTGCGGGGGAGGGATCAATCACGAATTCTATGACCCGGCCGCGATCACTTCCTATGCCGGGATTGATCCGCACGAAGGCCTGCTCGACGGCACCCGCGCGGCGGCTCAGGCGAAAGGCTGGGCGGCTGATCTGCGCGCGGCCAAAGGCGAGGCGATCCCGTTTGCCGATAGCAGTTTCGATTGCGTGGTGTGCACCTTCACGCTGTGTTCGGTCGATGATCCGGCGCAGGTGACGCGCGAATTGCGGCGCATTTTGCGGCCCGGTGGACAGGCGCTGTTCCTTGAACATGGCCGCGCGCCTGATGCTGGGGTGCGCCGCTGGCAGGAACGGATTGAACCCGTGTGGAAGCAGCTTGCCGGGGGATGTCACCTGACCCGCCCGATCGCCAGTGCCTTGCAGGATGCAGGCTTTGCGGTGGAAACGCTGGGCGACGGCTATACTCCCAAGGCGCCGCGCTTTGCCGGGTGGATGGAGTGGGGGATCGCGCGCAAGCTGGCGTGAAAAGGGCGGGAGAAGCTACCCTCTCCCGCCCGTTTTCTCTCAGGTCAGTCCACTCGGCCTATTCGCCAAAGGTGCGCTGCCACCAGCCCCGGCGCGGTGTGCCATCGGCATTGGCGGCATCAACCGTTTGATCGGCTGCAGGCGCAGCATCAGGCGCGGGCTGCGATACTTCTGTCACCTCTGCCGGAGCGGCGTCTGCGACCTTCGCCTTGCGCGGGGCGCGCTTGCGCTTGGGCTTTTCGGCCGCAGCTTCAACGGCTTCCTCAACCGCAGTGGCGGGTTCCGGCGCGGCCGCGATTTCGGGTGCAGCTTCAGCTTCTGCCTCAGCCGCAGCTTCTGCCGCCAGCATTGCCTTGGTCTTGCGCGGGGCGCGTTTGCGCTTGGGCTTTTCGGCGAGCGCTTCGTCCGCTGTCGGTGCGGCTTCGGCTTCGACGGACTCGGTCTCAGCCTCGACCACGGTCAAACCGTCATCGTCGCCTTCGGTTCCAGCCGTTTGTGCTTCGCCATTGGCGCCTTCACCTTCGCCGCTTTCATCCGAGCGACGCTTGCGGCCGCGACCACCCCGGCGACGACGCTTTTTCGGACGGTCTTCTGCATCAGCGGCACCATCATCGCCGGTTTCACCCGTGGGCGCATCGCTGCGATCATCGGTGTCTTCGCCATTGTCGGCGTTTTCGGTGCTGTCTTCGGCCTCGTCGGACTCGCCTTCGACACCGTCTTCACGATCACCGCGACTGCGATTGCGGCCCCCGCGCCGACGGCGGCGCTTCTTGCGGCGCGCGGCGTCATCTTCGCTCTCACTGGCTTCGCTGCGCTCCCCACTGCCGCGACGCTGGCGACGCTGGGGCGCTTCACGCTCTTCTTCTTCCTCCTCGAAATCGTCCTCGGGGAGATCTTCGTCCTCTTCATCATCGATGATCGGTTCAAACTTGGGAGCCTGTGACGGGCGCGGGCCTGCGCTCGACACGCTCATCTTGGCGCCTTCATCCTCGCCTTCGGGCACGACTTCGACCGTCACGCCAAAGCGCTGTTCGATCTCGACCAGATCGGCGCGCTTTTCGTTGAGCAGGTAGATCGCCGCTTCGGTGCTGGCGGCTAGCCGGATCAGCGTGCCTTTGCCCTTGGCGGCCTCGTCCTCGATCAGGCGCAGCGCCGAAAGCCCGGCTGATGAGGCGGTGCGCACCAGCCCGGTGCCATCGCAATGCGGGCAGGAACGCGTGGTCGCTTCGAGCACGCCGGTGCGCAGGCGCTGACGGCTCATTTCCATCAGGCCGAAACTGGAGATGCGGCCGACCTGAATGCGCGCACGGTCGTTTTTCAGCGCGTCCTTCATCGCCTTTTCGACTTTGCGGACGTTGTTGGAGTAATCCATGTCGATGAAGTCGATCACGACCAAACCGGCCATGTCGCGCAGGCGCAGCTGGCGGGCGATTTCCTTGGCCGCTTCAAGGTTGGTGTGAAGCGCGGTCGCTTCGATCCCGTGTTCCTTGGTCGAACGGCCCGAGTTGATGTCGATCGACACCAGCGCCTCGGTCGGGTTGATGATCAGATAGCCGCCCGATTTGAGCTGCACCATCGGATCATACATCGCGCGCAATTGATCCTCGGCACCATAACGCTGGAACAGCGGGACGGGATCGGAATAGGCTTTCACCCGGCGCGCATGGCTGGGCATCAGCATTTTCATGAATGCCTTGGCCGATTTGTAGCCATCCTCGCCTTCGACCACCACTTCTTCGATGTCGCGGTTGTAGATGTCACGGATCGCGCGCTTGATCAGGTCGCTGTCCGAATGGATCAGCGCCGGCGCGACCGAAGCCAGCGTCTTTTCGCGGATTTCATCCCACACGCGGGCAAGATAATCGAAATCGCGTTTGATTTCGGGCTTGGTGCGGCTCATCCCGGCGGTGCGCACGATCAGGCCCATGCTGCGCGGCAGCTTCAAGTCGGAAACCATGTCCTTCAAGCGTTTGCGATCGCTGGTGGAGCTGATCTTGCGGCTGATCCCGCCGCCGCTTGTGGAATTGGGCATCAGCACGGTGTAACGCCCGGCAAGGCTGAGGTAACTGGTCAGCGCTGCGCCCTTGTTGCCGCGTTCTTCCTTGACGACCTGCACCAGCAACACCTGACGGCGCTGGATAACGTCCTGGATCTTGTAACGGCGGCGCAGTTCCTGACGCTTGGCGCGGACTTCGTCGACCTGCTTGGCGCGGGTGCGGCCAGAACCATTGCCTTTTTCGCCGCCCTTTTCACCCCGGCCACCCTGACGGCGGCGCCCGCGACGACCGCGGCCCCGATCCTGATCAGCACCTTCGGTGGTTTCATCGTCGGCGGTTTCATCGTCGCTGATTTCGTCGTCAGCACCGTCATCATCCGACGCGCCGTCTTCAAAGGTAGCAACGTCATCCTTGTCAGAGGTGTCGACTTCCTCAACGCCGTTTTCAGCAAGGTCTTCGGCGAGCGCTTCGCCGCTGTCGTCCTCAGCGTCGTATTCGTCGCCGGGGGAAATGCCTTCGTCTTCTTCCTCAGCGCGCAGGCGCTCTTCTTCTTCGGCGGCTTCGGCGTCTTCGGCCAGCAGCGCGTCACGATCCGCCTTGGGGATCTGGTAATAATCGGGGTGGATTTCGCTGAAGGCGAGGAACCCGTGGCGATTTCCGCCAAAATCGACAAACGCCGCCTGAAGCGATGGTTCGACCCGAGTTACCTTGGCGAGATAGATATTGCCTTTGATCTGCTTGTGTTCGGCAGATTCGAAATCGAATTCCTCAATCCGGTTGCCTGTAAGAACCGCCACCCGGGTTTCTTCCGGGTGGCGCGCATCGATAAGCATGCGCGTTGACATTGAATATTCTCCAAGCGCCCGGCCTTGCCCGCAATGGGGCATCAAGGGGGCGCACATTGTTTGGTGAACCGGCACGGTTCAAGACCACGCCGGGGTTGGTAGCCGCGCCTGATCCGCCACGGGATAGGCCAATAGCGAAGGGCGCGAAGTTCGTGTCTGCTGCAACGCAACTGCGGCGTGGTGGTAAACCTTGGGCCGCGCTTTGGTCCATCGCACCGCAAGCGAGCGAAACGCGCGCTGTGCTGGTGGGTGGGGAAAAGCGTTTCGTCACTGCATCAACCTGTTGTGAACCGGGAGCCGAAGTAGAAAGGGCATCCGGTAGTCAGAGAGCGAAGCGGTCAGAGCACCAAGGCACTATGTTGCAACCTCTCTGATCGAAGCGCTAGCACTGTGGGGCAAACCCCGCAACTCTATTGCGTTTCGCAGTCGCAAGAACGTAAGCCGCATTCGATATGAACTATCGCACCATGTTGCTGATCGTGCTGCTGGCACCCCTGTTGCTGTTGGGTGGGGCTGCGGCATTGGGGGTGCTGATCCCGGTGCCGCAATGGGGGCGCGATTATGTGCTGCGGTTTGTGGTGGACGACGCGCGCGCGCCGCTTGAACTGCCGGATATCGCCGGCCCTGATGATCCCGCGCGCCCGCTGGTGGTGATTGATGCCGGTCATGGCGGGCGTGACCCCGGTGCTATCGGCACCGATGTTGAGGGGCGCAAGATCAGCGAAAAGGACATCACGCTCGCCATCGCGCTTGCGCTGCGCGATGAATTGCTGCGCGCGGGCGGCATCCGTGTGGCCATGACCCGCGGCGATGATCGCATCGTTCCGCTGGGCTACCGGCCCGAGATCGCCCGGTTGCTCGAAGCCGACCTGTTCATTTCGATCCACGCCGATTCCGCAGGAGAGCGCGCTGATGTCGGCGGGGCGAGCATCTACACCCTGTCAAATGACGCGTCGAGCGAGGCCGCGGCGCGGTTTGCGGCGCGAGAGAACGACGCCGACCGGTTGAACGGCATTGCGATTGACGACCAAAGCGCGGCGGTGAGCGCAATTCTGGTCGAACTGTCGCAGCAGCGCACACAGGAAGACGCGATCGAATTTGTCGGGTTGGTGCTGCGCGAAGGCGGGGACAAGCTCGCGTTCAACCCACAGCCACGCCGCGCCGCTGCACTCGCCGTGCTGCGCGCGCCCGATGTGCCGTCGGTGTTGTTCGAAAGCGGGTTTGTGACCAATCGTGATGACAGGGCGCGGCTTACCACGCAGGAGGGCCGCGCGCAATATGCCAGTGTCTTGGCGCGCGCGGTGCAGGTCTATTTCGCCCGCCGCGCCGATACCGCTGCGCTGACCGCGAGCGGGGAATAGGCATCTAAATCGGCTAGCCATTGCGCCCGCGCGCGTGCTAGTCGCTTCGCGCCAATGACCGACCTTACACCCGCCACTGATACCCAACCGCTATGGGCCTATCTGCGCTACCGCGTGAACCGCGATATCGCGGCGGCGCTGGCGTGGTTTGGCGAAAAATGGCGCCAAAGCCTGCTTTTCAAACTCGTCGCAGCGGCGGTTGGCGCGTTTCTGGTGATCTGGATTGCGGTGTTCGTCTGGCTCGCCAGCGATCTGCCTGAGGCTGACGCGCTGCTGACCTATGAAACCCCTCTGCCTTCGGTGGTGCGCGGTGTGGATGGCGAGATCGTCCATTCCTATGCTCGCGAACGCCGGGTGCAGCTGCAATATGCCGATTTTCCCGAACAGTTGATCGAGGCCTATCTCGCGGCCGAGGACAAGACCTTCTTCAGCCACGGCGGTGTCGATATTTTCGGCACATTGAACGCGGTGTTCGATTATGCCAGCAAGATGGGATCGGGTGAACGCGCGGTGGGCGGGTCGACGATCACGCAGCAGGTCGCCAAGAACCTGCTGCTGGGCGATGAATATTCGGTCACGCGCAAACTCAAGGAAATGATCCTTGCCGGACGCATCGAACAGGTGCTGACCAAG